>Ga0065711_1035701_pt1 | contig 21942 bp, 12 predicted proteins | sample Hoacrofraction12_FD_59098 | JGI IMG/M metagenome (GOLD analysis project Ga0065711, IMG submission 59098) | Hoatzin crop microbial communities from Cojedes, Venezuela - Epithelial fraction 12 v2 (version 2) | ecosystem: Host-associated > Birds > Digestive system > Esophagus > Crop | place... | reverse complement strand
TGACCCTGCTGTATGGATGGGAGCCAGAAGAGAACTGAGTTTGCGCAGAAACAAAGGTCAATCAGCAAACACCATGATGAAGAGGATGGGCCTTCATCTTGGGACCCCAAACGACCACCACTAGGAGGCACTGCGCAAGTGCAGCTGGGAGGAGACTATGGAAATTACTTCTTGGAACTAATTATAATATGGAAATTATTTCTCGGAACTGATTTTGATATGCAATGAGGATAGATGCATATGTATAGGTGTATTGGGAAATGTAATGTATATATAATATTTGATTGTAAAAATTGAAGAGACACTTTGCTGCTCAGCACGCACAACTTTGGTGGGACTACCCCCCGTGCTGCCCGGTGCTGAATAAACACACCTACTTTACAGCCTTACAGATTGTGGAGTCTGCTTTTCGCACATCAGTTTTTGATTATGCTGACAGACCAAGCGACCTTCCCAGCTTCCAGTGTCCTAGTGTGTCTCAGCCATCACTGGGATGGTAAACAGCTGGGCTACCAAAAGTCATGATTTCACAGGAAGGAAATTCAGATGTTCTCCCGTCCTAATGTAAGCAGAAAGAAACCCATTAGTCTGTGAGAATACATCACCCGGACAGGTTAGATAAGTCCTGCAAGTAAACAGAGAAAAATATTTAGAGAATGATGCTGTTACAAGGATCAAAGTGCAAGGAAAACTATTAACTGAAAAGAGAAAATAGCACAAACTTTTTCTTAATTTTTCTGATCTATTTATTGATGTAAGTCTTTTTGTAATTTTGTTGTTCAAGTTCTAAGATCTTGTGAGTAACCTTGCAGGCCCTGATTTAACATCTACATTGACAAATGCAGTTACACTGGTATGGGATCAGTATATGATCCTGAAAATAGGTGAGGCATAACTCTTTTTTTGGCTTTGTTTACTCTGGATTTGATGTTAAACTTAATCCCTGAAGCTGAAATGAATCCAGTCAGTATTTTAAGCAGATGCTGAGACTCACATACATAAAACTTACATGGACAAAATATTTTTTGCCCTTAAGGGATGTAAGATCATAGTGCTGTTATTTGTTCTTTCCTCTGCATAGAGAAGCCTACAAGCAACTATTTTGTGGTTATTCACATCACTATCTGAAGAGAAGATAAAAGTAGAAATGTCCTGTTGGTACAGTACTGTAAAAACCGACTAAGATGTTAGTATTCTGCAGACTGGCAACCTTTCTCCTTTTGAGATGTAATACTTTACTACTCGTGATGAGTTGTGCTAAGAAATTTTTTTATAAATTAAAAGCATTAAAGCAAACTTAAAAAGAAAGTCAGCAACAGAGTAGGCAGAATTTCTTGCCTTTTTTCAGCTGATGTTTTTTGCAATGTTGTATCAGGTTGCTCCTTACTCTTGCAATAAACAATTTTTTTAATTATACACAAAAATTTGAATTAAGTACAATTTAAAACTGTAACCGGGTTCTGAAGCCTTCACTCCACCCACCCCCAGATACATATTTATATATATAAAAACACACACTTTTTTGCAGGAACCTGACCTGTTACTCCCATACTCAGGAGAGACTGAAAGAATGGATGTCTTTTTTTGTTTTTGTTTTGTTTTTAATTAATATCTCCACAATTTTTCTTGTTGTCACAAGATTAGTCTTTGAGAAAATAGCAACCACTTATGGGTATAATCACTGGTTTAAAACCCCATAAAATCACCAACCCACAAAGCTATATTAGTTTATCTTTCACTTGAGTTGTCTCAGGGAGAAAAGTACAAACTGTGATTATTTTGATTCTTCTTAACTGAGCTGTGTCCCCATTTGTTTTATTTTTTCTTTTACCCTCATGTTTTCTTTGCCTTTGATGTCTTCATATAGCCTCTAAAGCATTCCCGTTCATAACAATCACGGAAGTATCTGGCCTCACCTTCTTTGCTTATTGTTCTTCAGTTACTTCAGATAAGTGGGTTTTGCAAAATAAGATAACAGTTCTAAAAATACACTTATAGCTTTCCTGAGAGTTTTGTAAAGACAGGTACATTGTTCATCTGAAAGTAGGTGAGGAGAATCGCACAATTTACGCTCAAATCAAAACAAATAGCAACTCAAAGAGAATATCCCTGTGAATTGGAATTGTGGTAAAAATTGTTATAATTAAATAATTGATTTGAAAAAATATTAAAAATACATGCAAAATTAAGAATTATATTTTTATGTGCTGTTTACTTGGTATTCATCTTAAGACTTTCTGGTAGCAGTCTTGAATCAAAAATTGTTTGAAAGTACAGAGACAAGACAGGATTCCAATTATGTGCCATGCTGATCAGAAAGTAAAGATACTCTACCTGGAAAACAGGGTATCTTCAATACTACAGTTGCACAATCAATTCAGGAAAGTGTCTGAAAGTACTTTTTACTGCTGATCAGCAGCTGGTTAGTAGACTAATGAGGAGGACAGCTGTACACATGAAAAAGCTGAAAAGGTTTATATGCACCTACATTATTATACAATAGCGATATAGAGACAAAAACATGCATGTATGATCTGGTCTTTCAGTGCATGCTTGGTAAAGAGATAAGGTAAACTGACCAATCAAGGCATGCATGGTAAAAGATAAAAACAAACAGAAAACTATCAATATATAAAGTGGACTTTTATTTTTGGGGTTTAGGCTGGTACACACTGGAAGCATGTTTTATTACCTGGGCACCTCTCATGTGACACACTGCCTGACTAAAGAGATCTGTGTTTAGGCTTTTTTGGCTTATCAGAGCTCAGTTATTCTTCTATCCAGAAAAGGTTTGTTAGAAGCACTTGCATGTAGTCAGCTGGGTCTGTGTTGGCAAATCTATTCTGAACTGAAGTTGCAGCCTGGGGTTGCTGTGGCAGTGAGAGGGACATGACCACCAGCAGCAAAGGCAGCCCGTACTTGGAGCACTTGTTATCACTGTATCTTACTTTTCATACTACTTATTTATCCAGCTCTCTCAAGACCTGCTTTGTTACTAAGGTGGGAACTTCAGGAAAAATAGCCACATCTTTTTCCTGTATACCCAATGTCTACGCTTTCTTTTGAGAGCTTTTGTTTTAGGGATAACACAGGCAACTGCAGAAACAGAATGACAGGATGAAAAACAGTTTCTGAACAAATATTAACACCTTAAAGCATCACATCTGTAGTCATTAATTTACTTAAAGTACTAGTGTGCATGAGGAAAAACGTCATTCCCTGATGTTTGACCCAAGTTCTGCATAGATTAGAGTGGCCTGGGGATTTCTCTAACCTATTTCCACTGACTATGGTTCCTAAAGAGCCAACTGTCATCTCTAGATAGCTGCAGTAAAATACGCACTTGTCTTCCCTTTTGATAAACAAGGAACTGCAAATTGTGATGAAATATCATGCAACTACTGTTCTCTGGCTTTTTACCCACACAAGAGATAGAAAGTTTTTTTCTCTTTCTTTTTTGAAACATTCACAGACATATGCACACACATATATACATACTGTAATTATATAAAATGAAATGGAATGATTCGGAAAATTGATTGTCCATTATTCTTCGTACACTTAATAGTGTTAGCCAACGCAAAAACTTGAAACCTGGTGGCTTCAAATTAGCACCAAATTACAATTTCAAATAGAAGCAGACTCTCTTCAGGCATCTGACAGACAATTCAAGAAAGATGAATTATATTTGCAAGAAGCATTACATGCAGAACAGCAATTATTAAAATCCTCAGTATTTATACAGTATAGCCAGTCAAATTATCTGACAAGCTGTAAAACTTCTGTCATATTCCCTTATATAAAATCTTCCAGAGCACTAAAACTTGTTTCCAAATAACTTGCCAAGTATGAATAATGGATTACAGTGGGCAAAGTCTGATTTCCCAAATCAACATGATAAAGTCAGGCCTTTCTTCATCTGTTGTAATACGAAGTTTTCAGTTTGAAAACTTGTTTTCAAAATATTAAAGGTCAATGAACTAATAATGAAAATATGTCTTATTTGAAAACTAGAGCACTCATTTACATAGATATTCTATTATAGGTTCAGACTGGAGTTTGTTATAAATTCATTAAGAAAACAGATTGGTCCTGCAAAGTCAATATAATAAACTGAAACCCAAATATATGACCCCAAAAGGATTGATTACAATGGTGAGCAGTCTCCACCAAGAGCCCAGATATGAGCTATAAACTCATCTCTTCACGTATCTATAGCAGCTACACTTTTTAGTGCATTTATAGTTTTGGGAATATGAGGCTTTACAGGAAAGTAATTCCATGCTAAAACAATGACTTCAAGATGCAAGAAGCTGCTTAATAATCAGTCAGGTAAAGGAGATCACTCCCTATCTAGTATGTATTTGAATAACTAAAAAAAGGAAAGAATCGTTGTTAAAAAAAATACATTAAACCATGACACTCTTGGGAAGAGAAGGACTAGAATGGAAGTATAAAACAGCAAAGGAGTAGATCAGCATGGGTTCATATGAAGACACACCAGGTCAAATGAGCTCTAGGAAGGAAGTTTCTGCCAGGACGGGGACTGGCACATTCTTTCAGCAGGTGACCAAAGTTTACCATGGAAAACTATCCCAATGCCAGGGGATAAGAGAAACCTCTTCTGGAAGTTTCTAAATACAGTATTTAATAAATTTGATAAATGTCTTTATAATAAAGAAATCTCTTTCTCAAATATTAAGGAATATCTAAGTTGTAAAAAAGACAACTCAAAAAATCACCAGACAATCGTTAATAATGAAATCCTATTTGTGTTCAAATGGCTTTAATTGATAGTCCAACCTTAACATTAAAGTATTATTTTAAGTGAATAAAAACATTAGTCAAAAAATAACTCCAAAATTTGTGTTTAATCCAAATTCATTTAAATGCCCAACTAAAATATACTAACAAAAACACCCTGGATAGCAGTTTCTGCTAAGATGGCTCTTCCTTCTGCCAGCCACAAACTGAGACTTCTAACCTTCTAGTTTAATTACAAGGACAGGTGAAAAATTATTTTTCACATGGATTTTTGTGATTAAAAGAAAACAAAATGAATATAATACCACACGGTGCAGGCTCTATATCTAGGACTGTACATGCCTTAGAATTTGAAGAAATTTTACCTGGAAACAAAGAGATGAAGATACATAAATTTAGCCCTGAAATAACAAAGAGTGGCAAGGTTCACTGAAAAAAAAGAGAATCCTTCTAGGTAGATGGAGACTGTATGGCAACTTATACACCAGTAGAAAATTTATTTTCCATTTTTTCCCCTAGATTACTCACTACTTAATTTATATATCTTAAATCAACAGGGATCCTGAAACCATTAAGGTTATGTTCCTCTCTCGGTTTATGTAATAGGCTTTCTGACTCATTTGCTTTGTCAAAAAGAACAGACAGCTGGGCAGATCATTACCATTGACGACAGTGTCACAGTCTCCCGGATAGGTCATGCTTGTGTGTGGGATACAGATGACCATTTGGAGATGTCTGGCACCTCCAAACCTGCCGTTCCAGTGACATGAATAGCAAATACAGCTTTCTCAGATTTTCAAGGTGATTCTCTGACAAAGCCCTTCTGCTCCAGCTTCTATTTTTGAATCATGGACAACCATGCCCAGTTCCTCTACCAGGAGATGATAATTTTTTTCAGAATTGCTGCCAAGCTCTGAGGTGGTTCTTCAGCAACTTAGCTCTTGTTACAGGATACAGAACACATTGTCATCCATCTTCTGGCATGTTTGAGCCAACAGCATTTCAGAGTTCTGGAGCTGGCTTAGTTTGAAACTTAATAGTAAAGAAGTTTACTGAGAACATGTATATTTCCTTTATGGTTAATAATCTTGAGGGAATGAGCAGATATCACATGCATTCTGCACAATCAGTTGATTACATGTTGCCAGGAGGTCTTGCAGTAATAAATACTGGAAAACTAGTACACAGAATCCAGAATAGTAGCAAAAGACATACATGTTTTGGATGCTATGGCTGTCAGTGATTGTTTCTCAGATGCAAATCAACATAGCAGGTGTCATAATTACCAATTTAAGTAAATAATCTTTCTTTAATTTAAATTTCTTTTCCATGAAGTATTTGCCATTAGAGAAACAATTAGCGTTAGTTACTTAAGACAGAATGGGCTTTAAATTTATTTAGTTTTACTTTTTTCAAAGCATTGTTTGGTATACTACAATGAGATACGAGAAGAAAACAGCCATCTGTCTCTCCATCAGCCCATTCAACTCTTGCTTCTTTTACCATACTTTGTTTTATGAGCTCTCCATTAGATTTTTTCCATAAAAATATATGTGCATATTTACTGAAAATGTTTACTGGGAGCTGGGATTATTTTAAGTGTGGAAAAAGAATATTATTTCTTCTACAATTGGAGAGGCTCAGTGTGTTGATATGCAAATATATTACATTATACAAACCAGATATGGTAAAATTGTTTGTTAAGGAAATAGTATACGTTAAACTTTGTGATAACTTTTTTTCATAGGTTTGGAATAGAAAATGATATGCTAATTTTCTTTCAAAGTTATTTCATTATGTTCCATGCAGAAGAGAAAATTTCTCTTTTCAAACCTGCACAGAAGATCTTGATTCCTGTATTATATTCATATTGCTGCAGTGGCACAAATGATCTTGATTCCTATGTTATACCCATTTTGCTTCAATGCAAATCTTGATTAAACTTTATGAGAAAATTGAAATTCAATACATATTTCCTTCCACCCATGCCCACCCACTGATAGATTTTATATTTGAAAGTTAAAGAGTACATCATCTGACTCTAAGCTTCATCCTCTGTAAGAAAGACATCATACTGAAAATCACACAGTTATCTTGACTCATTTTCTAGCACTCGCTTCCTTATTAGTAACAGAGTATTTCTTAGCTAAACTCCGTACATTGGACAAGCTATTACAGACCTCTACATTTGTTCATAATATTTTTCACACACAAATCTGTGGGTCTGTTACAAAAAGCATGCCAAATAGCTAAAATCTCAAAACTTATTTAACCCTGTAAGATCTTAGTGATCATAAGTCTCATTTAATAAAATCCTCTAAGTTTCTGAACATGTGCTGATGGGTGTGACAGGCAAATCTTCCACACTAAGAACACAAGGATGTCTGTGTCTTCTTCAGGTAAACACACCAGTGTGATTTACCGCTTGCCTTCACATAGGACTTACAGCCTACCTATTCCCACATTCAAGGGAACACTAGTCCCAGAAGAAGTGAGGTTCATGGTTGTTCTGGTTTCGGCTGCAGCCGGCAACAAAAGCTCCACGTGGCTGCCCCTCCCCCTGCCGGGGTGCGGAGGAGAATGGAAAGAAACAGGCAGAAACTGGTGGCTCGGGATAAGGGCAATTTAACAGAACAGCAAAAAAAGGAAACAGTAACAACAACGATACAGAAAAGGTGATTACACAGAACAAACCTGCAGAACAGAGCCCGCAGAACAGAACCGCTCTCTTGGACCACACCACCGCTCTGCCCTCCCGAGCCGCGAGAGAGTTGCCGCCGCTCTGCTCCCCCCCACCGGAACCCAGCATGACGGCACATGGTATGGAATACCCGGCTCTGTTTGGCCAGGTGGGGTCAGGCCCCCCCACCGGCTGTGCCCCTTCCTGGATTTCGGTGAAAATTAACCCTGTCCTGGCCAAATCCAGGACAATGGCCATGACTGTTAAAGATTTAAGCCCACACTTTTATTCATCTCTAATATTTTGGGCAATCCAAAGAGTATCACCTTGTGCAGTGAGCTGAAAGAGCTCCTTCTGGCACGTGAAGATTCTCCCCAGGCCTGTAAACCCCACCAGTGAGCCCACTCTGTTCCCCAGCCACATGAACACCACTGTGTGACAGGGTTGCCAGAATATAACTTTGCGTTGAACCTAGAATCTCTATGACCGTGGCCTTTTATCTTTTTTTATTTTTAATAAAGACATTTGTTTTCCTTGTGTGAAACTGCAGGTGTGTTGGATTTAAAACAGAGAAGCCTGGGGAGGAGGAGGGGCCCTTATGCGACATGTACCACCAGCCTGTGGGACTTATCATAGGGATCATAGAGATTGTGACTAAGGGCATTGAAAAAGGATTTGGCATTCACAAGTAATTCAAGAATATAAATAATTGCTTTAAATAGGATAAAAATGTAAATCCTCACACCGCAGAGCGTAAGCCAGTCTTTGCCACTGCTGTCAGAGGAAACTGCCTATGCAAGAAAATCCGTCCACAGCCAGGCTGGCATTTTACTGTACCTTCCTCCAGAGGATCTGTCACTGTCAGGCTCACACCACCATGCCAGACACAGCACTGACCTGATCCAGAGAGGTAATTTCGTCGTGTTGATGTTCCCTGTATTTAGACATAATAAGGTCTCTGATCCTGTTTGGTAAAATCATTCTCTTGTTAAATTTAAGTAAGTGTTCATTAAACTGTGTTACAGTATCACTCTAACTTTGCCTAAATCTGCTTGTACCCAAATTTGTATTTAGGTCCCTATGGATGCTTGGCTGATTACACTTTCTGTTGAGACACAACCTTTGTCCCCTTTTTTCTGCATGACAGTATTTCAGCATTGCTGACAAGCCAAAAAGCTCTAGCTCTTCAATCCTTCATTTACTTGCAGAAATTACGTGACAATACTTCCAGCTCAGAGAAGCGATTGCCCCTGCTCCAGAATCCCTGGCAACGGGCACCTCTGTCTCTGGGAACAGCTGCACAGGCACCTCACAGCCACCTTGGCATGGGTCCAAGAATAACAAGGGGCTTGGTAAACCTGCAAATAAGGTGTCAGACTATTACAGAAATAATAAATTTCAGAAATTATAATGAACCAAATTCTTAACTGCTGTAAATTGATAGCCCTCTAACAACACAGCTTAAAGCATCAGGGGATTGGCTTTCATTCTGCACTAACCCTTCCAAGCTTAAATTATGCATCAACTGGACTGTTGTGATTGTTCTTGGAGGAAGCTCATTCAGTTAGGGATTAGGGTTCTGTTATGCTGTGCACTGTGCATACACATACACACATGCAGAAACACAGGCACACAGAAAATGTGTGTGTACATATATAGCAAAAATTCTTAATTTACTTTTCAAATTGGTACCAAAAAAGCATTTGATACACTGAATACTCATTAGTGATGTACTTGCAAAAAAGATCCCTCATCCATTTGTGGAGGAACACATCCAACCACATGCACACAAATATGTCACTGCCAAATCTTACACCTTGATGTGGATTATATAGTCTTATTTTCTATTTAGCTAACAAAAGTAGACCTTGAAAACTAGTTCATGCAGAACGCCTTTGTCACTGGAAGAGCTCATCAAAAACATCACGTATTCTTATATTTGCTTCTAGAGATTTTCACATTTTTAGTACCTGTTAGTAGTCTTCAAGTAATGACCAAATATTTAAACATTCTTTATTATTTTAAAAAGTAGTAGATGAAGGTGTAAGTGTTCTGTTTTATAATCACATAGGTTAAATATTTATTGGGCAAATATTAAATATTAATTATTAAATATTTCCACCCCAAGAAGTTTAATCTGGGATCATGCTCTTTCAATCAGCTACTTAAATCAATGAGAGCATTAAACTAATTTACAAATATCCTCATAAGAGATGACACTGATATTGTTATATTAGACACTTAGGCTAACAAACTGCAAATGAAACTCTTCACAAAGCAGTTATATTAACCTTAATCAGCTATGAATATATTGGCTGTTTTTATCTGTTCTGCAAAGAGCAAAACAGCAGTAGTAATATATTTTAAAAGTAGTATTAAGTGGAAAGGGACAAAAGCAAAAATTAGCTGGGTTAAACAATTGAAAAAAGGTAAGGAAATAATAAAATAGTTGTCTCAAATATAATACAGATTAAACTTGTTTTCAGTAAACAGCATTTAAGTTTCATAGAAACTGGTGCTTAGGTACTTACAGAGTAAAAGTTCTTGTTATATCTAGGTGTTAAAAACTTCTAGAAACTTCAGCAAGAAAAATTTTCATGCAAAATGAAAGAGGTTGTCTTTCATATTTGACAGCAATATTAGTATACAAGTAATAGGTGGCATTCAGTTACTTAAACTTTAATGTATTAAAGTTATTTGAGATGATCTAGTGCAACCAGCCTGGTCTTTAGATGACATTCCGGAAGGGTGAGAATCTCTCTTGGGCCATCTTCTATCATACAGTTCCATGTGCCTTGGACCTTGTTGAGTTGGCAGCTGAATTCCACTCATAGGTTGGTGTGGTAAACTCCTGACGGCTAAGCATTTTAATTTTGGAGATTTTTTCATATTTTTGTACTACTATCATGTGCTTCCACAGTTTACAGGTCATTAAACAAGGACTAGTAAATAAAAAAAAGAGCATACAGCTACACAAATCAATCCTGTCCATTGTGAACAATCAAGCTGAAAGAGGCTGATGTAGTTTGTGTGCATTTTATATCATGCCCAGAGTTTCCTTATACAAAGAGATGATAGATGATTTACAGTACTTCAACATCGCAGGGACTAAGTTCCTTCAGCTGATCTTCCACTGGGCCTCTTCTGCCTTTGAAGATTTCAAAGAAAAACCTGTGATACATTCAAATTGAGTAGTGATGAATCTGTTGCTTAGATATCTCCTGGTAGGATCTGTGGAGGTAATAAAAATGAAGGAAACTGCAATATTATTGGATGTGGAAGCTGTTAACAAAAATAACTGTCCAGGGGCCAGAGAAACACATTCAAACTGGATTTTTGACCTCAGAGAAACTACTGTAGCTATTAGGGTGCGGAGAAATCACCAGCTGACTGAACTGTAATTTCTTATTAATGGTCAGAAGCTTCTGGAAAATTCAGTGAACTGTGAATTAAATACATGTCAATCTTTCTGTTGATTAGGCTTTAGTCAATTGCACGTAAGTGTTAAATGCTGGTACAGACATATGGCTTTCTAGGACCTAGGTGTGGGAACATACTATATTAACGAAGGTCATGATGTCCTTGAGAGTTTCTGAACAAGACTAAAATAAGGCCTTTATCGCTTGCAACAGAGGACTTTGGCAGAACGCCCAGAGCAAAATTAAGGAGAAATCATACACAGTTAAGCTAGCCAATTGAATGTTGAGGATAGCGTGTGAACAATATACGTTAGGGAACAAGCATTTGGGCTGGAGCACATGGACAGCTTTGTAAGGGTGTAAAACGTAGCTTTCTGATAAATAAAGGGTCTTCAACTTGGATATCGAAGTCCATGTGTCAATCTCCTCACCCAGGCCTTGCAGACTTTTATTAAATAGACTTTAAACTATGGAATGATACAAGTTTACAGAGTATATTTTTAAATGGCTGAGCAAAAAGGGATGCTGATGTTCTCAGGTTGGCATTTTCAGCTTTACTTAGATTTTCAGATCCTTTACTTATGAGCAGACTAGCAAATCAATAACTAAAGGAATGTCTGAAATATGTGTATTTAGGTTTGTGCTTAAGGCTAGGGAGTTCCTCAAAAGCTTTGCCTCTCCTTTATTTTCTAGGTAGTGAGTAATAAAGGCTTGCCAGATGTTTATTTGTAATTTTGGGTAACTAGCAAGTAAATCAAAGGATTTTTTTTTTTTTTTAAGGTTTAAATACTGACATGACATTTCATTTGGTGGAATAGTTTTGCATTGTTGTATGTGAAGTTCTTCATAAGAAGCAGTTTACCATTTGAATATGTTATACTGCACCACATTGCACAAGTTACATATTCAAAGAATATACGGGTGCAGATTATTAGAACTAGGTGTCAGAGGTATAAAGCAAGACAAACTGACAATCAGTAAAGCTGCAGGAACGATGAAATATGGAATTAACCTACTAGAAAAACAGATTAACAGAAACTGTATACCCTTGTCTAGGTACCTTGTAGGGACAAAGTTTCACATTAGAAATTTAAAGAACATTTATGTTTAACATTGCATTTGGAACTTACTGAGAGTGAAATTTGAATCCAGACAGACATGAACAGTGAATGCTTTTTTAAAATTGATTAACCTGAAACATAAACTTTTTTGTAACCAACTATCTTAGGCCTAATCTTTTTTTCATCTATTATGAAGATAATGAAAAATTTATCAAAAGTTAGACTAGAATTCTTTCAAACAACCCAAATATTCTGGCAAATTTCTAAGACCATTGTGTATATTTTTCAAGGGAAATCATAAGCTAACTCTTTGCACAAAGGAAATGAAAAGTATTCAAACACATTTCCATTTTTTGCAGGATTTTGTAGCAACTACTGAATAACATGTCTATGATTTAAGCAAATAGTCTAGCCAATCTCAGGAGACAAGGTCTTTAAGTTTGGACGTCATTTACATTCAGGTCTGCAGAAATCCATTTAACTCAGCATATTTTTCCTCAGTATGAAATGTTGGTTTCTCTTTTGATTATGGCAATAGAAATAATTACTTGATGCTTGAAGCAAAATCATGTAATGCAATCTAATACAAAACCTTTATACATTACACTGTAGTATATTCAATTTTCAAAGTATTATATAGTATTATAACATTAATAACATCATACTATGGACTATATAATATGTAGTAGGTAATATTTTACTACAAATACATAGTATTACGTTGCATACTGAAAACTACTGTCAAGTATCTGAGAAAGATTAGGCAAAAAGGAATGACAAACTACAATAATGTTGATTGCACCATCTACCTTGGATTACTTTCTATTACTCAGAGCTGTATCTCAATTTATTTAAATGATAATTGAATGAACTAAACTTGGCCACTGACAGGCTCCTCTTAGTTTGCCCCAGAGAACATCACACCTCTGGGAATGGAACAGGAAAAATTTGCCAATATGAGGGATCGGGTACCAAGGTACATTTAATTCTTATTCACAATGAGTTTAATTTACCCCCTCAGACTCACATTTTCTTCTCCATTTTGTCTTTCTACCTTCCTCATAAAGATTGCTTTGTAAAGGGACAGCAAATAATAAACAAAATATATACACTTTCCAGTTCACATTTAAATCACTATATGCTCACTGGCAAGAAGAAAAATTGATTGACCTTTGGCTACTAGTTCTCACTTAATATTTCGCAGTATCTCCACTTCCAAGTTAGATAGAAGTAACAAAATGTATCCTCTACAGACATATGTGTTTTATATATTTTAAGATTCTCAGCTGCAAAATAAGGACCTTTAAATGTATTTGCTAGGGTGGCTTTGAGTCTTTGTTTAAAATGAATTCTGGGTTTCTTTCTTTCTTTGTTTTTTTGCACAATAGACTGAGATGAGCCTGGTAATGTGTCTGGAGGATGGAGCCAGGGAATAGGGATATTGCTGCTAGCAAGTGCGATTTGTTTACTATTAAGGTTAGCTGAGAAAGAGATTTTCAATATTAGTATCTCTCCTTAAGGTATAAAGTATCATAATCTTTTTTCCTTGTGACTCATGACAGCACAACAGGGTATTTTTTTTTCCACTGCCTGAGAGTTTGTAAACTATATACCACAACTGGAAATAAGCTATTATCTGCTTAATTTTTGACTAAAATATTTACATATTTGCAACTACCACTGTGTGTTTGTAATGTGAACTTTGACTCCGCATTAACATATAGTATCTCCACCTCTGGAATCATTTATTATTTTTTTTTTTTTTACCTAGTAATTGTGGAAGATCCAGAGACACAGATGCCATGTCATGTTTGACTTGCAAACACTTTTTCTCAGGTGCGTTCTGTAACTATTCTTCATCACAGATTTAATTCTGAAAGCCATTATCCTTAGTCTGTGTGTAGGATTATTTATTTGTAGCATCATATGATGAATCCATTCTTACTTGGCTAGACCAAAATTTCAGCCCTTTTCTCCAAAATTCACATCTGTGATGAAGTTTTTAAACATTATCTTTCAACACAGTAAGGGATGATCTTTCAAAGTCCCCCAGATCTTGCAAGTAGAACAAGAGAAAATTAGTACAAGAGAAAAATTTTAGAGACAGCTATGCTGCATATAAAATTAAAAGACAAACTTCCACTAGGAAGCAGCAGTGTTCAAAAGACTAGCTTTATTTTTAGATTATTTTTTGCTCCCTGCAGGCAGCCCAGTGACCTCTGTTCTTACTTCCAAGGTCTGCTCTGGGGCAGTGAACAACACCTTTGATAATAGCAAAAAGGTTCCAACTGCGAGCAAGTGAAGCAGTCAGCTGAACTGCTACCTTGATCATCTCCCTCTTGCCTTGTACCATGACATGCTACTTTGGCTTTTGCTTGTATATTTGAAAACTGGAAAACAGTGCTGAGAACAACACATTTTTGGTGTCATTTTTTAGAATACTAGCAGCACGTGCTGTACTACTAACAACAGAATCTCTATAAGCTATGCTGCCATAGTTTTACTATGTGTGTTTTCTAGCTCTTACTACAATAAGGCAATGTTAAATGAAAAGTATTATAGTCATGTGACTGCATTACTTTTGTTTCTATGTTTACGCATTGCAATGGCATTTGTTAGTACTACTTTACAAAACAATCACTTTCTTTTTTTACATATGGGTTTTTTCTAACGTAACCACATAAGGTGTTTTTCACAGTTCCATGCTGTATAAGAAACAGTGAATCCTAATGGTATTAAGAAACTTGAAATTACATTAGAACTCACATTAAGCACTGCAGGGCAAGAATGCATTTTTCAAAATAAAGCTCTCTTTTTGAGGGGTGTGAGACATGGATGGATTCTTTTTTTTGTTAGTGGTAGGAAGTTACAAATCATATGTCTGCTCTAATCACAAAATTTTTTAAGTGAGGAAACAGAAAATATTTTGCCTTTGACATAGTGAAATTGAGGCAAAAGAAAAACACAGCAGGGGCAAGAAAACAAAGACACCACAGGACTCGAACTGTTCTGAATTATATATATATATTTATAATACACATAAAATTTATATGACTGTATTACTGAGGTCTTGAAGAAACTTCGACAATGAAGTCTTAAAGAAAGCCAAGTGTGTGTTTTGTGTCATTTGCAAGCATTTCTTAAAGTTGTGAACTTTCAGCTTTCTTTAGATAGACATAGCAGGCTGTTAAATTTTTATTCCACTTTGTCTTTGATGATAGTGTTACTGGTTCTTGCAGTCTCTTACACTAACTTTTCCTTAAAAATCCTCAGAATTAATTTTTTGCCTGTCTCTGCTCTGCACAGCATCTGTTCTGATACAGCAGCTAAGAAATTTGCTTACATAATTTCTGGTGGAGCACAGATTTTCCTGCGCATGTGCCTGGATATCCACTAAAAACTGTTTCCCTTTTTAAAGCCACAGCTGTAGCGTGGGCAAGGGTGATACTCCACTCCAATAGGCCCAAAGAAGAATGGCAGCAGCCACCTGATCACCTCTTCCTCTTTTTCACCCATCGTACTAGTTGTCTACTACCACAGGAGTCAATTTTCTGCAGCTAAGTGACTATAGGCACTGAGGAAGGCCTCAGATCTTGGAAAAAAGATTCTTCCAGCCTTCATCCTCCTACTCAGTGCTATAGCTATGGTGTCACTAAAACTACTTCAGTAATTTGGTTCCAATGAATTCTTTTAGACGGTGGATACATAAACTCCTGACAACTTTATTTTCATGTGTAAAGAAGAATCTTACATTACAGAAATCTTAGTGTAAAAGTCCTTATATATGTAGTTCTTGGAGGCTGATATATTGTCTGTAATTTTCAGTCAAAACAATAGTGTGACTTAAGTTTTTGTAAAAGAAAAGTGTAGGAGCTTTCATATTCTAAAGACTACTTTATGACTGCCATTACCTTTTCAGTTATACCCATGAATGAAGCATTATATACAGACGTAGAAAGAAATGCTCAACTTTAACACAATAGGCAAGAACAGATATACATATACACATTTTAGAAGGAGCGAAGCAGCAATTTATTAGGAGTCTTCTCATGTATTGGTCAGACCATTAAATAACAATAAATTTAGGCATTAAAAAATACAAAGTGGCTTTAAAGTATAACAAGTCTAGCATTAGGATATACAATTTCTTCTTCTTTTCCTTTTTCGTATGTCATTTATTGTTTCTTAAGTGGCTTATTTAGTAAAGAACTTCACTTTTAAACTGTTGATGTCTATTTTATGAAATTTGCAAGTTTAAGTACACCCAGCTAATATTTGTAGGTACTCTAAAGCAAACTTCATATCCCATGAAAATGTGCTTTCCGTTTTTCTGAAGTCGAAGGCACTTTGTTAACTCGATTGTTTTTGGGCTTGCTTGCTGTCAAGTGATTTCAGTTATGATTATAAAATGTTTATATATTTCAGACAAAATTATAAAAAAAATGCAGAAGTTCTTTAATGTTTTTTCATTGCTTGCTTTGTGCATATTCTAACTGTGTGAATGTGTTCAGTCTCACTTTTATTTTTGTTGGTTTAGAACTAAGTAACATTTATAGAACATAATAAACTCATAGAGAGATGTGAGGAAAAATTTATCAGCTCTGTCAAGGAAAAAAGGACAAATACCCAAAAAGCATTTTTACCTTTTTTTCTTATTTTCCTCATTTCAGGCTGTGCATTTCCTAAAACATGCTTAGTTTATAGGAAACAGAAACCTTACAATCCATTTGAAGTACAATTTATATACAGGAAACTGTAAAGGGATAGCAATAAATGACAGTCAACGGACTTTAGTCAACTTATTGTAGACAGCTATACATGATCCATAAGTCAACCTTTAATTTTTTTACTAGAATATTAAAAGGATGCCAGCTAATATTGAATGATATCTAAGTTAATTGAAATTTTACCTCTTTTAGCTACAAAAGAAAAACATTATAATATATATTAAGCTTCCATGCTTATTAGAATATAACATGGAGGAACATATTTTATTTTCTAGTGACTGTCTTGCATTTTTCTTTGGTGAAAGAACTGTTAATCTGATTGACTTGCGAAGCTTTTTCCGAAGTTAAAAACGTCTTTATGTAAACTGAAGGATCCAATGTGTAGAGATATGCCCTATGTAATATTCTATGTACCGGGTTTGTACAAGGACTTAGCAATTACACCTGATCACAGAATTCTGAAATAAGTCTAAGAATAATTATGCAGATTAGAAATAACAAATTTAAATAATTTAAAGGAGCAACCACTAAAAATGCAAGACATACATGAGACAATAAAAACATGTTATAACTTCAACAAAAATACTTGTCAATTTGTTAAATATGTATTACTTCCATCAGCCTTGCACTAGTATAAAGACCTCTTGTATTTTTACTGATCTTGATGATATATTCACCACCCTGCAAGGAAAGTATCCATCTGAATCTGTTTTAGCCTTCTTTCTCTTGCCCTGATGTGCAGATGGACAGAATAACTTCTCAAAAAAAAAGGTCAGGTGCTGACTACTTTAGCACTGGCTTCCTGAGCTTGCTGCCTTGCCTGAATTTGCTTAGGGTGGCACAGATTTAGACTTCAACTAGCCTTCAACAGTGCTTTTCACTGGGGAGCACCTCTGAAAAGCATTGCCAGCAGGTCTCAGAACATGCCCATGAGCAAGGTCAGCTCCCCAGTGCAACAACTGCTTGTGAACTATGTTAGGAAAAGAAAACTGTTATTACAGATTGCAGGAGAGCTATCCCAGCAATGTCATATTTAAAAATGTAAACTTCTTAACTATAAATAAATTACCCAGAATGGTTTGGTTAACTGATCCCCTTTTATGTAACACGCAACACCCCATGAACTTCAGAGATTAATATTTTAACATTTTTCTTTTAAACAATCACTTTTAGGAATATGTACCTAGAAATACACCCACAGAGCAAAACAATGTCTATGGTCTGCATTAAAAAATCAGGAATAACTGATATTTTTGTGCTAGTAACAACAGGTTTGTCATTGACACCTTCTTGATGGTTTTGATCCCTTATTCACATAGAAGGCCAGGCACAAAAACTTTATATCCCAAAATTATTATTCCTGTGTATTTCAGGGGAAAAAATCTTGAATTATAAGGGAAGTGTTGGGGTAAGTTCCTGAGGTACATACATAAGTTAGCTCTCATCCCCTCAAATATTAAATGGCATAGCCTGATGAGAGTGGGCACCAGCTTGTAAGTATTCCATATGAAATTTTCAAATTATTAACCTCAGTTTTCGTAAATCCCTTTCAATGTTTCTTGGGTCTACATTGTCATCAAAGAATCCAATTCACCAACAAGTCACTCCCAACATTCTGAGAAAGTGAGAAATAAAGACAAATACACATAGACAGCACAGAGTAATATTTTTTTTTTAATATTCTTTTCTACTGTTTAAAGAACTGTGGCTAGGGGCAGTCTTCTAGTTTTATAATTTTTGAAAAACTTTTGTGGTATTTCCATTAGAACTACATAAAAAATAAAGACTAGGTTTTTTTTATTTTTACTTTATATTTGAAAATACTGCATTACAGGAGATGCTGGTAGTTAAAGAGAAGAAATGAAGCAATGTGATCAACTTCCAGCCCTACCGGTTTTTCCTATGTTTTGATCAATGCATTTAGCCTGCCCATGTCTGGCATTTAGTAGATAGGCTGTTCCAGACCGTATCCACCTCATATTGTATGTCTGCATGTGTGTATATTTTTCCATTACTGCAAGAAGTTAGTTGTCTAAGCTGGAATCTCTTGATACTACTAAGATAAAAATAATAATGTAGACAGTCTGAATTTTCTGTCAGACTATAGGCAATAAAAAAAACCCCAATAAGTATCTGGAAAGAATGAATGTATTAAATAAGGAATACACAGTTTAGAGAAAAGCACTCTTAAAATAGTTAAGGCATCAGACACATGAACCTCCTTAGCTCTGTATGTATATCTACTCTAATGCAAGTTATACACATTGTATCAGATAGTTTGTGCTTCTTTTGTGGGAGTTTTTTAGAGAAATTGTATGACTGACTGTTTAGAATAAATATTATTTAAAAAAAATAGATTCTTGAAACTTGTTAGAGTATTGAACATCCATTTCAAAGACCTTTGTTGATTCACCTTATGTTACTGAGTATGTCCTAAAGATATGTAGATATTTGACAGTTTATTAGTACATATTGCTCTCATTATTTTCAACAGGGCTTTCTCTTAGCTTTTAAGGCACTTTTCCTTTTATTGTAGCCTATATAATTTTATATTATGTTGAAACAGTGCCACAAAATTTGATGTATGTAATGTGTTCACAAAGTAACTCAATCAAGAATTTACGCAAGATGAAAATTTTTACAAGTTATACTGAAAAAAAGCAGTACTGTGGGATATGCTTTGGTGTGTCATTGCCATAGCTCTATTTTAATAACTATTGATGAGAGAGAGCCTAACATCTGGAATCTACATGAAGAAAAAAGGCAGTGGCCATATGACTAACACTGGTCTCTACTTCTCATGCAGCCACATCACTTCTAATACTGAGAAGCACCTACTTTACAGAAAATAAAAGGTAGAGATCTGATCACATTCAAAATAAAAAGCGGACCAGCACTCCTCCACTCTTCAGTCTCACACAGAGGTATGGCAAATTTAGTAAGAAAACAACAGCAAAAATATCTCTGAAATCTAATGATTACTGAATCTCTTTTCAAGGCATTTGCTAAAATACCATCTTTTTATGTAGCCTAGTTAGATATTTACATAGACTTTGATTACTTTACAAAAGCTAAATTTTGAATTTTTGCCATTTTGAGAAAAAAAAAAAATATCAGTACTAGATAGTGCCTTGAACAGCAATAAGGAGAAGAAGTGACAGGTATGTTTTAAGATTTCTGAAGAAATTTGACGGATAAATGCTCTTTATAATGTTAATGGTGTGATTTTCAAAATATCTAACCAATTTATGTGATCAGTTTAGGGATACAGAATCCATTCATGGGGAAGAATAACCCCCCACACCGGTATATGCTCGGGGCCATACAGCTGGAAAGCAGCTTTGCAGAAAATGACCTAGGGGTCCTGGTGGACGCATGAGCTACTTACTGCAGTAAGGAAAGACTGGGACTGTTCAGCCTGGAGAAAAGAATACTCGGGGGATCTCATCCTTGTAGGTAAACGCCTGAAGTAAGGATATAAAGAAGGCTCTTTCCAGTGCTGCCCAGTGACAGGACAAGAGTCAGTGGGCACAAACTGATATGTGGAACATTCTTTCTGAACACCTGGAAACACTTTGTTTACTGTGAGCGTGACTGAGCACTGACAGAGTCTTCCCAAAGAGGTTGTGGGGTGTTCATCCTTGGAGACATTCAAAATCTGTCTGGACATGGTCCTGGGCAGCCAGCTCTAGGTGGCCCTGTGTGAACAGATGTGTTGGACCAGACAACCTCTACAGGTCCTTTCCAATCTCAACTATTCCGTGATTCTGTGAACTGAATGTTTAGGAATTTTGTTCAGAATGTCAAACAAGTACCTGCTCCCTGAGTCAACGTAAGTGCTTTTGAAAATCTTGCTTATCCTCTCTGACTGAGGATGACCAACATCTGGGAGTATGTTCTTAAGGCATTATGAGGTATTATTTCCTTGCCTGATGTTGCTGTCTCTAGAGTAGATCCACGTACTCTCTGATATTTGTCTCTTGGAGGAAGAGCCAAAAGTTTTGAGTGAGAAGTCTCAGTTCTCCGCAGGAGGTATGCTCTAAGGCTGTTGACCTAACCCAGTGAATAGAGACCATCACACAGAGATTTCATAAATAATACCATCTCAGGCTGGAAATTCGAGGGTGGTAAGAGCACTACAACTTCCTTACAAATAGTACTGTGCCTACTGTGTCACACTGTCAGGAGAAGCCGTGTTTTGCATCATTGGTCTGCCTCTACTGGTTGTCAATTACAGGGACAGGGCTGTGCTCAGCTGAGATATATGGCTCCTTAATTTTTTTATTTTCTCTAGAAATGCCTTCAAAAGTGTACCAAAGGTCACATTGCTGTTTTCCTCTCTGATAACAAGAGGAGAAACCATCATCTCATGACCCTCTTTTGCACCTTCCCCCTCAGCTCCCCGGGCAGAGCAGGTCACTGTCCACCACAGCCTGCACTGCAGCCTCCCTGCTAACAGCCTCTCAGGCAATGGGTCTCCTTTCTGGGGCCTGAGAAGAAGTTGCCAGCCTTGAGTTTCTTATTCTTTTGTCTGAGAATGTAACAAGCAAAAGTCTCCAGGGGAGGTGTATCCATATGTGGCTGCTGTAGGTGGCCTTGCTGCTTTACATCCTGTAGAAATAGCAGTATGCACACTTCCTCCCAGCTTTCAGCTGGGGCTAGAACTGCAGAGAAGTGCTATGTAACCAGTGATGTCAGGTCAGCTGGAACGGATCATGCTGTGCTTGGAACACCTGTGCACCTAAGATAGGTAATAGGAATTTTTCCCAGGAATTCAGCCCAGGGGCACTGAAATGCACACAGTTTGGTGGGACACGGTTCAGCAAGACGGAAACAGGACTACCATGCTGGCTGATGGTGCAGGGAAATACTCAGAGACCTGACTTATTGTGAGCTAACTGACGGTACAACAGCCACCTAACTGAAAAGCAACGTCTGTTGCACGAACGTTATATGTAATTGCATTTATAGATTCTCCATTAGCTACACAAGTATGAGCATAACACTGGTGCAAACAATAAAGAAATTTCTACATGAAGTAAAAAAGGATAGTGTGAAGAAATACGACATGTATATTGCAAACCTATTTCATTTTTAAGGATATTACTGTATATTACAAAACCTTAAGGTGTCCAGATGGAGACCAGTGACGAGTGGAGTACCTCAGGGGTCCGTACTGGGACCGGTGCTGTTCAATATATTTATCAATGACATGGACAGCGACATCGAGTGTACCCTCAGCAAGTTTGCAGATGACACCAAGCTGAGTGGTACGGTCGAGACACCAGAAG
>Ga0065711_1035702_pt1 | contig 21943 bp, 7 predicted proteins | sample Hoacrofraction12_FD_59098 | JGI IMG/M metagenome (GOLD analysis project Ga0065711, IMG submission 59098) | Hoatzin crop microbial communities from Cojedes, Venezuela - Epithelial fraction 12 v2 (version 2) | ecosystem: Host-associated > Birds > Digestive system > Esophagus > Crop | place... | reverse complement strand
CCAAAAAGATCAAATGGGATGAGAGTTTGAGCTGTTTGGAGAATCTATGTAATTACTGTTAAGGAGATTTTCATGGTGCTTGATAGTGATAAAGCACAGAAGACTTATTCCCAGCTTAGCGTGAATTTAGAGATAAAGGTTTAGAACAAAAAGAAGACCCTGTAGTAGGCAATGAAAACCCTTGCCCTTTAGTAGTTGATGCTAAAAAAGAAAAAACATTACCCACAATTTAGGGAAGTTATCTTGCACTGCTAGCTAGAGAGGATTATTTATATTTTTGGAGAATATCTACTTGTGTATTACGTTTGAGTTTTCTTGTATTTGTGTCTGATACAGCCAGCACTTTCTGTTTTTTCTGTTTCAGCACCCAAAGACAATGAGGAACGTGTGTTCCGGGAACGTATGCGCCCCAGAAAACGGCAGGGTGCTGTGCGACGCAGAGTACATCAGGTTAATGGACACAAGTTTATGGCCACCTATCTTAGACAACCAACGTATTGTTCGCACTGCAGAGATTTTATATGGTATGACTTTGCTTTCTTTGCAACTTTGAATTGAAGAGTTAACATACCCTCTTCCTCCTAGGAAACACCAAGCTCCTATACATCCTACTGAAGTTAATGAAATATGGGAATATTAGGCTTCTAATGATCCAGGGGTTTGGGTGCTCAGTGTACAGCGTCTTTCTCATTACAGTGTATGTTGAGAACTCTCTTTTAGAAATTATTTGCTTTAGTTTTGAGTACTGTCAATTTTCAGGTAGGAAAAAGTTGCGGAGACATTCAGTTTTCAGATATTTTTGAGCAACTCTGTTGATGTTTTCCAAAGTTACCTAGAGATACTGATTTGCACCGTAATACACATAGGAGCTGATGTGATCCGTAATTAATATTTCTGAAGTGTATGTAATACAGCAGTCTTTCTTACTGTGAAATGATGTGAATTGTACATGAACTCAACTACATTCCTCTAAGAAATGTCTGCAGGTTAGGCTTTAGGTTAGCTAAGATGATTTCAAGCAATAATATTGGCCAATGCCATCTTCTGTCTATTTAGAGGCCTTCTTGATGACTATTTTACCAGCTCGTGGCTTCCCTCTCTATGTACCCTTTGGCTTTGCCTATTTTATGATCCTATATGTGTCTTTACTTCTGAATCCCTTCATGGCTTATCTTCCTACCTGTTACCTCTTAGCAGCTGAAATGCGGTTCCTACTTTGAAATTATCTCGGTCTAGGCATGCAGTTATCAGATGGTTGGTTATAAGAAGCTGTTCTTCTAAACTTGTGCATGTCTAGTAAAGAGAGGAAAAATTTTTGTTTTTCATTTTAAAATATACATATTCTTCATTTTCTAAAATACTGTTTTATTTTCAGGGGTGTGATAGGAAAACAGGGATACCAATGTCAAGGTAAGAGAAAATCTACATGGGGATAGTTTGAACATATGTGTTATGTTACAATATGTAAATAATAAGATATTTTCATCAAGCATTATATAGGTACCGTATTAAGAATTTAGCACAAGGTGATCAGAGCAAGTTTGTCTCTCCAAACATACAGTCTTTGCAGTAAGTGTGGTGAGTTGACCCTGGCTGGATGCCAGGTGCCCACCAAAGCTGCACTATCACTCCCCTCAGCTGGGCGGGGGAGAGAAAATGTAATGAAATACTCCTGGGTCCAGATAAGGACACAGAGAGATCACTCACCAATTAGTGTCATGGGCAAAACGGACTTGACTTGGGGAAAATAATTATTTATCACCAATTTGATCAGAGTAGGATCATGAGAAAATAAACTAAATCTTAAAACACCTTCCCCCCACCCCTCCCTTCTTCCCTGGCTTAACTTGACTCCGGATTTTCTCTACCCTCCCCCCTCCCCAACCGAAGCGGTGCAGGGAGACAGGGAATGGGGCTTGCGGTCAATTCATCACACATTGTTTCTGCTGCTCCTTCCTCCTCACTCTCTTCCCCTGCTCCATCATGGGGTCCCTCCCACAGCAGACAGTCCTCCACGAACTTCTCCAGTGTAAGTCCTTCCCGTGGGCTGCAGCCCTTCAGGGACAGACTGCTCCAGTGTAGGTCCCCCATGGGGTCACAGGCCCTGCCAGCAAGCCTGCTCCAGCGTAGGCTCCTCTCTCCATGGGGCCACAGGTCCTGCTAGGAGCCTGCTCCAGCACAGGCTCTCCACGGGGTCGCAGCCTCCTTCAGGCACATCCACCTGCTCCGGCATGGGATCCTTCCCGGGCTGCAGGTGGATATCTGCTCCACCATGGACCCCCATCGGCTGCAGGGGGACAGCTTGCCTCACCATGGTCTTCTCCACAGGCTGCAGGGGAATCTCTGCTCCGGTGCCTGGAGCACCTCCTCCCCCTTCTCCTTCACTGACCTTGGTGTCTGCAGAGTTGCTTCTCTCACATCGTCTCAGTCCTCTCTCCCACTGCAATTGCTCTTGCGCAGCAACTTTTTTCCCCTTCTTAACTATGTTATCCCAGAGGCGCTACCACCATCGCTAATGGGCTCAGCCTTGGCCAGTGATGGGCCCATCTTGGAGCCGTCTGGCATTGGCTCTGTCGGACATGGGAGAAGCTTCTGGCAGCTTCTCACAGAAGCCACCCCTGCAGCCCCCCAGCTACCAAAACCTTGCCACACAAACCCAATACAGTAAGTCAGTGTAAGATTTTTCAAAACTGTTGTTGTTAGACAGCGTATGTGATGTAGGGGCACAGTTAACATCACTGAACGGCAGCTCCTAGGTGTCTCTTGATGCACATCCAACTGTCTTCTTCGTTTTTCAATTCTTGCATTTTAAAATTATGAATTCTTTATTATGTTGAAGATTCTTTGTTTAAGAATGTCAGGTAATTGCAAAGACTGTAATTAAATAGATGAGATAATTATAGAAGTCATCGTTAGAAAAGGGTATAGTAAAGACTGCAGGAGGGTTTCGTTTTCAACTCCCATTTTTCAACTCAGTTTCTTGTACTCTTAATTTTTTATGCAGTCTCCTCTTGGGGTGATGTTTTTCTACTGAATTTTTATCTGACAAGTAGAAGTAATCAAGTTAGTGATGATTTTTCAGTTACAAAAGATTTGATGAAATCTCATTGTAAATAAATAAATGCAAATAATGGTTTTACATGCTGTAATAAGCATTACTTTATTAACATACATCAGTTTTTATTTTTTTTTTCTTACAACAGTGACCAAAGCTATAAGAAAATGAAATTTGATGTTTTACTCCGAAGGCTTTTTTCTTCACTTAATGACCTTGAGTCCCACAGTACGATAGACCTTGCAATTTTCAATCTTATCTGTCATATCTGCAAATGTTATTCATTGATTAATTAATATGAATATTGACAAAGCTTTTTTTGTGTCCTGAAACCTTTTACTGTTATCAACTTATGATAATGTGTTACAGAAAGAAGGTTTGACTTAGGTTTTTTTTTCTTTGACTTTTACAACAAGTTATCTTTATGTCTCTTTTCCTCTGAAGCTCTTCAGACAGGAATTGTTTTTGCCTTTGTGTCTCATGTAATGTGGAGATCATAGACTTTATCATATAAAGAAATCAAATATGTAAAAGTTGAGAAAAACTGTGATTAATACTTCAGAAGGTAACTTGTGGTTTTACATACCGACATTTTGGCAGGTATGCTTTAGCTCTCAAATTCATTGGTCTCTCAGATGTCCATTATCTTCTGCCTTTGTCAGCCAGACTTACTTCATAGGATTCACAAAGTCACCAGTCACTTGCAGCCTTTCAAACCCCAGCATTTGTAGTCTGCTGAGATAAGACTTTTGCTTTAAAATCAGTCTTCATGAAAACTCATTCTTTTATCTGTTTTTTTGTTTATAGTTTGCACTTGTGTAGTCCACAAGAGATGCCATGAACTTATAATAACGAAGTGTGCTGGCTTAAAAAAACAGGAAACTCACGATGAGGTAAATATTTATAAAATAAATTTTCTAGATAAAACTCAGTCTTTCATCTGTTCAAAATAGTGTCATCTCCTCTGTTTAATCAAAAAATGTTACAGACTTTTTTGTGCCCTTCTGGTCGTCTTGTGATGTGACATTTACTTTGGAATGACAGATTACCATAGCAGTTTCATTTGCATGGGAATTATTACACAGCAATCTATTTCTCATTAGTAAACTTTTTACAACATCCGAATGCTTAAAGTCTCAGTGAGCTGCTTCCAATCCTTTTCACTTTTAACATTCTCCATTTCTGAGTTAATGCAAGTTTTGTCATTTTAATTCAAAAGATTTTTGCATTTTGCAAAAAGATTTTTTGTATTTTGTGTGGCGGAGTCATTAGCAGCTGAAAGGATAGATTTTGTATATTAATGGAATTATCACAATATGTACTTTATGGCCTCAGTTGTAGCCAGTGAATGTTTTATTTTATACAGAAGTTTTTTGTTTGTCTTTTTTCTTAACGGAAAAGCTCATGAATGCTCACTGTCCTGTTCTGTTTTGTGCAACAGCAAGAGCCTACTATCTTTCGCCATAGGATTAGGCGAGGTAGTCTGTGGGTGATCCCAGTTCCTTGACCATGCAGAAAAAGTAGATTTCTTAGTTTTATTTGTTAAAAACCTACCTTGTATGCTTGAAAAAGCCTGGTTCTAAATTACAAGTCAGAGTTGTGTGTAACGATGGTTTTAAACCACTCTTCCAACTTTGATAGGAATTTCACGGAGGCACTAACTAATCTCATTCTTCCTGTGCAGTTCACTAGCATTTTTCATGCTGGAAGCATTCTTTAATATCTGGTTGACAACCAGTGTTTTACGTCTGAAATTAGATTGCTTGCATAGGATTGTGATAAAGGACTGTGTTTAGCTAGTGCTGTTTTTTGCATAATACACACAGGAAGATACAAAATCTTGCATAGATTTATATTCCCAGGCTCCAGGCCGGTGGAGACTTGTATGCTTTGCTGATATAATCCTCTTATTGTTTAGAGGGGGTACTATACCACTGGAGAGAAGCCAGAGGTGATAGGAAAGGGAAGGAAAAACATCAAAATATATCTCTTGCTATACAGTGGCCACTATAAAAACTTATCAGTGACATCCTTCAATTAGTAAATAATCATACCTTGGAATCCCTGAACACAACAAATTATCACTGTAATTTTCATAATCTAAAGAGTGGGATGTGAAAAGGTAAAGGGTTTGTGATATATTTCTGTTTCTTTGTCCTGTATTAGTTCGGCCTCCTGATCCTAAAACAATTGGAAGTGACTTCCTTGCCTTCCACATTAAGAGATCTTTCCTGATAGCTATATATTTGTTGTTCCCAGAAGTACTAGGACTTTAGTCTTTATCTCTTGGACAACAGCAGCCTTTCCCCCTCTTTTCCCAAATAAAGTAGTGAGAACTCTGGAGCCGGAGTATATCTAACACAAAGATCATCATCTGAGCACAAACCTATTTCATCTTGTTTGAATTCTGTGTGGTTTCAAAACCTAACAGGGCCTCAGCATACACTTACTATAAAGAAATTAATTAGAATGAAATATGCTGTGCTCTTCTTTTTCAGCAAGTGGGATCCCAGCGTTTCAGTGTCAACATGCCTCACAAGTTCAGCATTCACAATTACAAAGTGCCCACCTTCTGTGACCACTGTGGTTCATTGCTCTGGGGTCTTTTGAGACAAGGTTTACAATGCAAAGGTAAGGATTACAGCTTCAGAGCTTTTCTTTTTCTTTGTGAGTGCAGTAGACTTGGAAAGACTTGAAGTTGTTCTGTCTTTACCAGCATGTACAGAAATGAACAGAAAGTAAAGAGTGGACTGCTGTAGGGATTGCCATCGTGTTCAGAGAATGGTCCTTTGCCCTGTCTGCACCACCAGTCAGTAACAGATGCAGAGGACAGAGGTGCCTATATTGCCACACAGGAAATTAGAAATTGACAGAAAATTAGGAGCATGAGAATTTACATCCTTTCAGCTTATATGCCTTTTACGTTTTCAAGTTTGTGGAGATGCTTGTTAAACTTTTTAAACATCGTTGTTCCAGCTACTTTTCCGTGTAATACTGTCTTCAAAAATTACTATTATGTATTGGCTAGGCTAGGCAGAATCAGTTCTGTGCGCCTGTATCCAGAACGAGGTATTCTGGTATCCAGCTAAGTCATCCTTTGCGATGGTCTGCCTAGCCCCTCTATTCTGGAAAGCAGGGGATTCATTATATTCTGCAGCTTAAGGACTGTGTACTCTGTACAGTAACTGCATATGAAGTTACTGCTGGAAGGTGCATTTGTGTTGTTTTAGCTGACTAACAGAAATGGTTGGTTCCATATCTCCTTGTTTCAAGCAGATCTATATATTCTAAAAGGGGATGAAAACAGTACAAACGCTTGCAAAGGAAAGCAATATTTTAGAAGTAGTGAATAAAATACCTCAATTAGTGGGTTGATGGGAATGATGGGAATGATTTCATGAAGGCTGTCACATTCTTAGAGAGTGGTACATAATGGAATTGCAAGTATTCTCATTTTGTTACGCCTTTATGAATGGGTAGGTCCATCTTCATAAATACAAAAATCATGTTACATGCACTTTTCAACAACAGAAACGTGGAGTCACATATATAGGTATAAACGTGTAATCTATTCAGTGTATCCTGTGCGGTATGTAAGATGAGACATAGCTATAGGTGAAGGTCAGACCTAATGTTTCATATCACAAATTGCTGAGCAGCAAGGGAAGGAAGAAATTTACTTCATGGCACAGTGATAAACAGTGAGAGCGTTCTGAAGTTCAAGCCTTCTATTGTGATTGTAGCTAGTGAACAACGATGAATTGTTAGACTCTAAATACTGTTACTTTACTACTATTAAAGATTTTGTTCAAATGCTATCTAAATTATAGTGGAGATGTGTTCAAAGATTTTTTAATTAAAACTCTTTTGGTTTTTTTTGTCTTTCAATTTTAGAGCTATAGTATCTCTCCACTTAATCTGTGAATGTATTAGTTCACTTTCATAGTCTCTCTGAAGTACTGTAGTGGTTCATTTCCTCTTAACTGTAGAAAATAATGTAACTTCTCATATGTATGCATTTACTGTGTGGCAGATGCATAGAAACAGTAGTTCAGAGAGCCTATGTTGTTTTCTCCAGGTTCATAAACTAGTGCCTGTAAAAATGCAGTCTCAAACTCACCTGAGCTGGAAATGATATTTTCTCCGTGCCTTGTTTTCCCTATTAACAAGTGCCGAAGACTGCTCCCTTCTTCAGAGATGTACTTGCTTGCCTAGTATGGTTATTAACACCATGAAAAGTGTATTCCAAAGGTTTATTCTTCTTCTGTTTTTTCCCTGCTTATTCCCGTGCTTCTTTTTACAAAATATGCTCATAAAGTCGTACTGTACAAAATTGTCCAGTTTGCTTTATTTCAAGCAGTTCAGTTCTTCAGTGTCTGCTGCTAAGATCAGACATTTTACTTGCCGCTGAGCTTTCATCACTGAATATACCTGCACTGAAAGTACTGTGTGTAGCAATTTCTTTTTGTTCTTCTTGTGAGCTGAAACATACTTGAGAAGGAGAAGCACCTGCTACTCGCTTTCTGAAGCGCACGGTTACTACTGCAGATACAGGGCCTGTGTATGGTCTCAGAGGCAAATGTGGTTTGTTTCTTTAGGGCTTATATGGTGAAAGCATTATTGATGAGCAATATAATGAAAGGCAGCTCTATAAATGCATACTTTTTAATTATTTTTCTCTATAAATTAATGAAGTGAATAATTGAATGCTAATCTAGTATTTAATAACACATGCAGTTTTGCTTTCTTTGTGCCTTGCTCCACGAGAGGGCAGTGAAGTCTAAGATAAAATGTCCCGTGCTCCTAACAAATCCACGCTGTGCTATTTTCAGTGGAGCTGGGTTCCATGTATATGTTCCTACAACCTGGAAGCAATGTAACCTTTTTTTCCTCTTACTAGTATGCTAGTTTCAGGAGGTGGTATTTAAGAGAAAGAGCTTAGTAAACGGGTTGCTCTCTGAAGAAAGAGAGTGTCTAACAGTGCCAAAGACTTCTACTGAAACTTAAAACACTATTGGTTTTATGCCTGCCTGCATTAGGAGTTAATCTGCTTCAGTAAAAGAGAGTAAGAAGCAATAATACATGAGGAACTAATGTTGTGCTCTCAGTATGAGAACAGAAGTGGACTGCTAAAATCCAAGCTCTGCAGGACTTTCTTCTAATTCAAATTCTATTTAAAATTTATGGGATCATTGGGTATTTTAATTTGTTCCTGTGTCTGTTCTGGGTACTGTATGAAAACACTGTTCAACATTGTCTTAGCAGAAGAATGATATCCAGGTTAATAATTTTATATTAGCATTGAAGTGTCACTGCAAATCCAGCTAAGTAATTTTCTACTGAAATTATACTTGTTTGAACAAGCTCTTGGTAGGTCCAGTAAGGTCTTATTTAAATAGGACAAATGCATGCCAAGGTAGTATTTAATTTACTCTATTACTTTACGTTTCATTGCAGTTTGCAAGATGAATGTACATCGACGCTGTGAAACAAATGTGGCACCAAACTGTGGAGTGGATGCTAGAGGCATAGCTAAAGTTCTTGCAGATCTTGGAGTCACTCCAGATAAGATCACTAATAGCGGGCAGAGGAGGAAAAAGGTACCTTTACTATGTAGTGTCACATAACAAATGACTTAAGTACAACTGTATTGTAACTTTACTAGTTGGGGTTCAATCCCACTTACTTGGCTTGCACAAGATTTTTTTTTAAGTCACTAGAGAACTCAGACTTTGGCTTCTGATTTGTAAGTGCAAATCATCTATTCTGAATTTTTAGATTAAATTTATTTTGACCTTCTACAGTTTTGCAAACCTAGAGTCTGTATAGAGTCTGGAAGGATTTCCCGTTATTAATTTTGAGGAAGGAGATTTGACAGAGAGACGTCTGACACAACAGTTCATAAAAGCATAAATGTCTCTTTGGCTTAGAATTGGAATCAGATAATTGATTGATTAACAACTGATTGATTCCATAACATTGTAAATGCTGATAAATGAGCAGTGTGCTTGAAGAGGAGCTGTTTGCCAGATGTCGGTTCCAGTATTATCACCACTATTATAGAAGGAACGTGGCTCTTCTAGAAATAAGTAGCATAGGTCACCCCAAGTACATCCAAAGCTGATGGAGTTATTCTGGATTGATAATATGTATCCTGGATCAGAATTTGGCCACACTTTCTATCTCTGTTTGTATGATTGTGACAACAGACCCATTGCTCTCACTTACAAAAATACGCAATTTTTACCATGATTTCTTGAAACATTGATATTTGGTTCTGTTCATTTTCCTGAGCATTGCACATTTGGATCCCATGTACACTATTTCAAAATGTTACAGAAACATAGAAAAGTCAGGAATAAATGCATTTATCTGCATTTCCTGGGAAAAGATGTTGTCATGTTGTAACTGCAGGAGTTAGTTTGCAGTGCTTGCTGGTACTTGTTACAGTTAAATGTATTTACCAGATAGGTTTCTACACAGTCTCATGGTGGCTATACTAAACTTTCCCACTCACTGGGTAAGCTTATTACGTTTATTTCATCCGAAGAACCTCTTTTTCTTTAAATTGCCGGTTCTTTCTCTGTTTAGATTATGGTCTTCATTTGATTTGACACCCTCTATTGTGTAGTTGAGGTCCTGCCAGTGACAGTCTATATGGGTAGAACATCTTCACTTTCCTTCATACTTCTACTTGTGAATTAATACTCTTAAATTAAATTTCCTGTTGACACGGGAGAATCTCATAGCTGAGTACCCCTTTTGGAATTGTTCTTAGCTAATTGCAGGCGCAGAGACTCAACAACCAGTTCCTGGAAGCGCATCATCAGAAGAAGATAGGTCAAAGTCAGCACCGACTTCTCCATGTGATCAAGGTCGAACATCTCCTTTGATTTTCCAGTATATATTGTCACATATTTTCCTTCTTTATGAGGAGTAAAAATGCTATCCGCCCCACCCTCTGTAGAACCAAATCAATGAAGTAACTACCACCAGAAAATGAAGCACGCACTTAGGAATTATAAAAACTTTTTTAAAACACCCGCTTCTCATTTTGTTGAAATCTGTGAAATTAAGTGGCTTTTAAGGGGAAAATTATAAAACAGTCATCTTAAAATATGAAGTTTAGTAGATGAGTCCTTGCCTAACCAAATACCGTTATGTAAGGAGGTCATATATTCTAAGATAAGAGTGAGAACATTTTAAATAGTACCATAGAACTTGAGCATGCTTTTATCTGTCTGAAAAGCCTCTGTTAGTCAGTTTTTGAGATAAAATTACCTGTGTGCAATTCCGTGTTGAACATTTGTGATAATAAAAACTTCTATCCAGTTAGGCTATGCTAGCTTGTCTGTATGGTCTCTAGAGGCTTTGTAAAACCATGTTTCATTTCAGTGATTTTTTTTTCATGTATAGTTTTGGAGACAAGTATTTTAATCTTCATTGATATGACCTGATTTTATTGAGCTTAACAGCCTGATTGACAGAATGTGTATGTCAGCAGCACTTTTTGAGTCTGATCTGATTGTTGTTTTCAAAATTCAGAATTCTAGGAGTTATCTTACCTACCATCACATGTGTGAACTGATGAATGAAAAATCTTCACACCAAGACATAGGAAGACGGATACTTTTGTGTCAAATTCTTTGAAAAGTATTTACAGTTGAGAAGTTTCTCAGTGTTATTTTTAGGGAATAGACTTCCAAAGCTCCATGGTAATAAGTACTGTAAAACTCTGAGTCCAGAACTGCTTTAAATTTGCCAATGTTTTGGTTTCACAGACAGTATTTTGAGTGAATAATATTTTTTTAAATAGCTGATGTTTTGCTTCAAATAAGAACAAAGCATTTATCTCAATGCTCTCTTAAATTTCACTTCTGTAGTTGTCCACTAAAGTTGTTCCTTCCAAGGCCATCAGAGAGAAGTACTATGCAAGAGCTTGAGGCAGACCCCAAGGTCCGTTAGTCACAGGGAGTCACTGTGACTAACATGGAGAAACCTTCAGAACCATTTAGCAGATCTGCACTATAGCTGCTTGAAGCAGCACTAGGAGATGGTCAAATACTTTATTGGCGGGTGTCTGATAACAGCTGGAGCTGAGTAAGATGCTCCATTCATGTTGACTTCAAGGGCCAACTGTCCTTTGAACTTTTGAAGATACAGGTCTAAAATACTTAAGCAGGAAGATGAGTAAGGGCTGCAGGAAGATAGAGGTATTCAAAACAAAGTACTTCTCTGTGGTACAGGAACACCCAAAATCACTAAAGCAACTATTTGGCCACTATTCTGACTTATCTTTCAAGTTTGGATATGTCATTCTCTCAGGTTAATTTTAAAAGGCCACCCTTCCTGTTAGAACAGGGTTTTGTCTCGTTTAAGGTGGAGAAGCAGTTTGCTAAATATGTATTATTAACCACAGAATGCTCTACACAGCATTCAGGGATGATGAATGTCCCTTCCTAAAACTGATACAGACTAACACAGGCTGTTTTTCTGGTTGTTGGTTAAAATGACCACTTTTCTCATATTTCCACAGAAATCAAAGAGCTGGAAAACAACATTAGGAAAGCATTATCATTCGACAATCGGGGAGAAGAACACAGAGCAACAGCTACAACGTCAGCAGACAACCAGCTCAACAAACCTGGGGAGAATGGTGAAAATGGGGAGGTCAAACAGGCCCAGACCAAGCGAATAGGCCTTGAAGAGTTCAACTTCATAAAAGTATTAGGGAAAGGCAGCTTTGGCAAGGTGGGTGACTTTTGGTTGGTTGGTTGGATGGTTTTCCCTGGTGTGCAGGCTTTTTTTTTGATTGTACGGCTTTGAAAGTATTCATAATGACATTCAGAAAGTGCTTCCACCTCAGGGGTTTCCTTCCATTCTTTACCCATTGGGTAAAGCAGCTTCTACCCCACAGATCAGGAATATCAGCCTCCTGATCAGCTGGCATTTTCTGTGCTTTAACTCACTTCGTTAGCTAGGATCAAGCCTTTTGAAACAAAATGTCAATGTTTCACTGTTTTAGGATATTGGTAATGAAGATATGCATACAGTTACATACATAAAGTTCACAAGATAGTTAATTGTGGTCAAGCAGGAAAAATCTGCCCAGGAGTAATGCTGTGGAGTTCTGAGTTCATTACCTTTCTAGATAATACCCAGTTCAAGTTTGTTTATTTCACAGAACAATTTATATGCTTATTTTTCCTCAGTGGGTGTGTTCAGTGCTGGAGGAAGGAGACCTCGAGCATTTCCACTCAGATACAACGAGTGCAAGAGGCTTAGGTAGCTGCCCAAAATACCGTGTATGAGGCAAAGATGTAACTCACCAGATACCTTCGATAGCAGGGGATTGATGGGGGTGGAAAAGACCTTGCTCTGTTTACAGGGCTTACAGATTTTCTTTTCACAGTGCTGGGCACCGTGGAATCAAAGAGGAGGACTGAAATGCGAATCTGTTTCACAAGTACACTCTTCCTTCCTTGATATATGGGATGCAGAGGGGCAGGACTGAGGCAGTTCTTTTGTCTCCCTGTTTTCTAATCTCTGCTCTGAAGATTACTCTGGCTCCGAGCCAGAACTGACCTTAAACAGAGCATAGGACTCCAACCTTGAACAATAGTAGTAGTTAAAACCAACAACTTTAAAGTGGCCAGAATGGTATGTGAGATAGTATACTAAGTTCATCACACACAAATCTGACTACCAGAAGTGGGAGATAAAAGTGGGAAATAAATTCTGTTCTATATCAACTTCCTTCCTTTTTCAGTTTTTGAGATCTCATTAATAGGCACTCATTAAGATATTTAAATGAAGAGATAAAAATTTTTTATCTTCTGCATTCTCAACTAACAAAATAGATATTGTCTATGTAACCGCCTTTATATTTCCAGTGCAGTCAAACTCATATGTAACCCTGCATTTATGGTATCTCTTGTTCATATGTAAACAGAATTTCTGTTTGTTTTAGGTAATGTTAGCTGAACTAAAAGGAAAAGATGAAGTATATGCAGTGAAAGTCTTGAAGAAAGATGTCATACTTCAAGATGACGATGTAGACTGTACAATGACAGAGAAGAGAATTCTGGCATTAGCACGGAAACATCCATACCTAACACAACTGTACTGCTGCTTCCAGACAAAGGTAAGCTACATGAACCTTTCACCAATTTGTGCCCAAGGAACAAAATTCACTATTTCCAGAATAAAAGACAGCAATGTGAAAAGTACAGCAATATTTCAAAAATATTTCTGAGAAATTTTTGGCATTTCAGTAGTACTGAACAGGAGTACTGGCTGCTGTTAAATAGTGTAAATACTATTACCTGATAAGTACCAGGAGATGGCAGTAAATGAGTTAAAATTTTTTTAAAACCCGCATGCATAAAACAATAAAAAAACTACTGAGGTGCCATTTTCTGGGTTTCTTCTGTACATTAATATGGTGTATCGTCTGTTGAATTAAGTACAAATGTTTTCAACATCCAGTATGCAGAGTAAAAATTCTAAAATGATCTGGTCAGAAATGAGATTATGACAGAACACTCATCTTTTCAGTTTTCTTGTGCTGTACAGTATACAAAATGTTCAAAAGAGAAAGGCAATAGGTATACTGTGTAGCATGTGTAAATTCATATAGCGCTAATGCCTCCCATGTGCTTGAGGAGGAGAGAGAAGGAAAGGCAGAGAGAGCTCATAACGAGAGACTGTTCTTGTGGCGTGTTACTTGTTGCTAATTTTTCATACAGAATTCCTCTTCACAGCATATGTTCTGGATTTGCTGCTTAAATGTAAGTGAATGTTTGGATGGTTTAGCTAACTCTCTAGGATTTCTGAATCCAATCAGTCTAAGTGCTTGAAACCAGTTGTGTTCACGGAATATTTCTGGGTTTCATTTTTTGATCCCTTATATCTCTCTTGTCCTTCAGCTGAGCTGATAGTTTTTTACCTGACTGTCCAGAAAGCTTTATGGGCAAAAAAAAACCCACAAGGTGAATCCGTCTTGCAGATAGAATACCAGTCATGTATCATCGAAGTTACAGAAGCATCTGTTATTTTTGAAGTGCCTGATAATTTACTACTTCAAAGCACTAAGGTTTGGGCTTTTGCCTGCTGAACTAAATACACCATTTGTTTCAATGAGATGAGGTTTTGACCTGCAGGGAGTAAGTTTAGACGTTAATATATATGCAGGTTTTAAATAAAATACTTGAGAATCGATCAACTTCCGTCAAACTTCTGTGGTTTTTTTCTTTCAGTAAGACAGTCGAGTATTTGAGTCAATTTAATGGAGAAGTTTGGCAGATTAAATGAATAACTGATTTAGCATATTGAACGAAATTAGGAGTTACTAGTGGTGTGTATGACTTCAGGTGTCTGCATGTGTAAATACATACATATTCACATATTATAACCAAAACCATGTATGTCACAAATGAGCAATTGCAATAATTATATGTGTAGAATTAAAGAAAAGCTGTGACTGGAAGATCTTCCAGCAAAGTTGTTAGGAAAGATAAATAGAGCTGTGGGAAAGCCATAGGAAGATGGCTAGTAGGATCAAGATTATAGTGTGTTCAAATATGCAAATAGCGAATGTTTAATATGTTGATATAGTTCTTAAAACAGTGAAAATGCATTAGCGTTTTATATGCTTTGAAGTTGACACAAAATAATAGCCCAGGGAGGTGTGTATACAGTTTATGTCTACGGAGGATGTTTCATGCGTTCAGACTTCCATTTCATTTGAATTTATGTGTGAACATACTCTTTAAATGTTTGAATATATTATTGTAAAATCTGTAACTACAATTAGGCATATTATTTCAGATGAAGAAAGTGATAAAAAGACTGTACTAGGGTGAGGGATAAACATTGTGAACAGAGAGGGACCTGCAGGACTAAGGTAGACCACGCTCCCTGAAGTGTAAATAAGCGTATCGCCAGCCAGATGTGAATCATGTGGCAGAACATTGATAAAGATCAGCTTTGCATTAAGGGAATTATGGCAGAAGGTTCTCCTGCTACTTCTCTGGTTTCCTGAAGATGTAATTTCTTTTGTATTTTTCATCTGTTCTCCAATCTTTTGTATCATGCTTTCTGACTTCCTCCCTGCTCTCCAAAGCCATTCATCAAAGTAAGATATTCAGAAATTCTTGTCACTATCTTCTCTCTTCCCACATCTCTTCACCAGAGAGAAACTACCATTTGTGGCTTTGCTTGAGCTCAGGGGAACAGATAGGTATATAATTTACAGTTACAAGTCATAAGCTAGTGACTCCTATCAAACTACCAAAACTATACCTAGTGCTACCCAGCCAAATTAAAAGTCCACAGTTGAAAAACTGAAGGGTTTTTCTGAGCATGACCGATGAACAATTTGCAAAGAACTCTTTCTAAAGAAGCAAAACGGCAAAACATATGTAAAAGCAAAAGCAATACAACTGCTAAAGCTGTAAGTTATTTATGAATGACAGCAAATGAAAATGTACAGAGTAAATTAGGTACTGAATGATTTACTCAGGTTCAATGGAAAAACAGGTAGAAAAACTTGCTTGAACAAACATGGTCTGTGATTAAAATAGCTCTGCTGAGACAAAGGCTATTGTATAATAGATTTTAAAATGTTTTTAACAGTAGTGCCTAGTTACTTCTGCTGCAATTGCGTGCTGAGCCATGGCTGCTGTGCTTTGCAGAACTAGTCCCCGAAGTGATCATGCTGGAATTAAATTTTACATTTTAAGTAGAGCATATTTGTTGTATACACCCTGAACTAATGGGCAGATTGACTCAGTATTCGTTGTCAAAGCACTCAGAGGTTGACTTTGTGTAATGAGATTACTTGCTTTGTTCCTCTTCCACAAAAATGTGAATGTATGAGTTTGACTGTGTATTGCAGTGTTTTCCTTCAGTCATGAGGTGAAGACACTGCAGAAAAGTTGCCTAATATGCTTTTTATAGTAAGTATGCTTCAGTATTATTTGTTTTTTACATGGAGCAGACTTTTCATTAGTATAATTTACTAAATGATATTATTATTATCAAAACAAGTAAAGGATCATATTTAAAGTTATCTTGAAATTCAGAAATCATGCCAAATAATGGCTAATAACAGCACACCTTAGACACTAATGTGGTTTTAGCCCTACATATGTGAATTCACTTTTAGCGGTCCCATCTAGCTTCCTTATTTCAAAGGACTATTCTTGGGACTGGTATTTCTCATGTTCCTTCTTAATCCAAAAGCTAGCTTTGATCAAACTGGTTTGCTTTAAGCTCATCAAAAAATGATCCCCCTGAAAAATCAATATTCTATATTAGAATTACATATATGTACAGATATTGAACTTCAGGGATTGCTTTGCGATCTTCTGCAGTGACCTGGAAGTCATGGAAGTGGAGTTCTGTTCCAAAGCTTGGGATAAAGTGTGTGAAGCTGATGTATGATGTTTTGTCTGTGAAAGTTTGAGGTGTGAACTCATCAACCCAGTCCTACACATTAGAAAGAATGTAAAATCTACTGGCAGGACCTCAGCTGATGCACATTTTTACGTGGAAGGAGCTCACAAGGGTTTAGTATAGCATATCTTATAAAGCCATGTCACAGCTGGATAGTATTTTTCAACACTGCTATACTACGGTAGCATTTCCCTTCTCCTTTTGCCAGAATATGGGCAATGAATCTATCAATGTATTCAGAGGTTTGATTTCTATTTTGCTTGTGGTCATCAGCTGGGATCACAGAATCACAGAATCACAGAATGGTAGGGGTTTGAAGGGACCTCTGTGGGTCATCTAGTCCAACCCTCCTGCTGAAGCAGGGTCACCTACAGTAGGTTGTAGAGGACCTTGTCCAGGCGGGATATAAATGAAGAATACTGCATTCTGTATTTGGCACTCCCATAGCAAAACTTGCACAAGTCGTAGCATACAGAGTACAGCATTTTTGTAATAACTGACCTTTGCTTATCATCATCTTTGATTTATTCAGGACTTCGTTGTGTCCTTTATTGAGAAAACGTTGGGTTTTTTTCAGGGGTACTACTGTTTGCTTTCTTTTCTCACTCTTCCTCCTGCCTTCTCTTTCTCTTCTTCTGTGTGCTGATTCCTTGTGTTTTCAGTAAGGAGTATCTGCCCATAATGCTGGTGCTACCCAGTTCGCCTCTCCAGTGTCGTCCTCCCTCCAACCTCATACTATGCTTCAGTGATCAACCATGGAACAGTATCAACATCAGGTTTTATTGATATTGCTTTGGTCAGGTGGCTGGCAAAGGGGATTTAAGTATTTCTAGAGCTATTTTCTCTGCAGACATTTTTGCACTTGTGATACTTCATTCACAGCTGGAAGTTTCAGAACTGTGAAAATTATAAGTCTTTTTTAATGGAAAGTTGAGATTCTACAAAAGAAAGGTATAGCTAACTTCACTTTATTCCTCCTACACCCCTGTCAACCTTCTTCGTAGTACTTTTCTAGACCTCTACAATATGAGATGCGTACACATATATGTGTACACCCTATAATTTATAATGAATTATCCTAATAAATACTTTAGAATTAAAATGCTTTTAAAACTATTTAAGACGGTGAAACCTTTATTACAATAATTCATTATAAATTTGGAAGACCAGAGAGCTACTGCTTTTAACATCTACCGTTTGCTTTTTTATCCACCTTCATGAAATCCGATAAATTTGAAGCTAGTATTCTCCTGCTCTCTCCAGAGTATTGTATTCAGCAAAATTGCTTTGCACACTGACATGGTAGAGAGTACTGTCAGTACAGAGCAGTGTTCCTGTTGAATGATAGAGTTGCATGACTAGTAAATGACCCTTAGTCACCATTATAGCTATTTCTATTGGAGAACACAAATAATTAAATAAAGGAAAGAGAAAGTCAGTTACTACAGGTAAATAGGCAGACTTATCCCACCCACAAAAACATAAAAATGATTGTCTGCATGTTAAAAGCGGCGTATCTCTTCATAGTGTAGCTCCGGAGCTGACCTGCAAGGCCGTTCACTTCTTTCCTGTGTAAGGAAGGTAAGGTTCACTTCTTTCCTGTGTAAGGAAGGTAGAGATTAGCCACATGACAGTGGCAGAACTGAAGGACATCTAGGAGTAGGCTGTAGTGACCCTATTATGGCTATGTTGATCCCTTAACTGTTGTGTTCTACCTAGTGGCTTACTGCTGGTTTATCCTAGATTGTGAGTACTGTGCTTCAGGTACTATTCCGTTCTGCACATTTGCACTGGATCTAGCACACTCTGGGTGATGCTAGCAGTCTGATTTTTATAAAGCAAAAATTTAGGGAGGTTTGTTTCAGTTTCAGCTGTCACAATGTTCCTCTGTGATTTCTGGCAAATCTCTGAACCTCTTTCTGCATCATACCCCTCTGTAAAAACCAGGAGTAATCAGTCCTTCTACTCATGGCTTGTATTTAAATATTTCTAAGGAGGGTTTGGAGTTCCAGTAGTACAATGTTATTGCAGAGTACAAGGATCAGTATGGAAAAGTGGAACATTGGAAAAGGAGTAAAATGGATCTACATTTTTAAAGTGATTTGTTTTATTTGTGTAAGAAAACGTTAAACAGCAAAAGGAAAGAGGGTCATATGCTTATGATGTCTTTAAGTCATGTTTTCTACGTTAATTTAAGAAGAATCACTGTAGCATGTGACCAAAACTGTCTTTGGTAATGTAAAAGCAAGTCTTATTTCTCTTACATGTATTTGTACGAAAAAGTAAATGTCATCTGTAATAGTAGCTCAGAGGAGTGTCATTTATGATATACAGTGCAAATTAACCTAACTGACTGGCCACTGTTACATTCATCTGGGACTAATCAAAGCTTATAATCCATTTTATCTGGTATTCTTGTACTTTTGTTGCTAAGCATCTAAAGCCATTATGCAGATATTGCTATATGGGTATAATCTGTTTAGCACAAGTTTGCATTGCCTTTTATTACTGATTAGTGTCAAATTAGAACTTTTTAGGGGCCAATTCTGTTCATTATTATCCCGGCTTCAGCAGATTTGTACGTGTGACACAAAAGACTAAATTAGCCCCTGCATTTTTAGCTACTTCAGTGCTGAAATATTTTAGTACAACTTAAATATAAAATTTTTGACAAAGGTATCTGAATGGTAAGAGTTGACTATTGTTAGAAGGTAGAATAAAGTGGTAAGTAAGCATGGAACAAGTTGTTTGTATTATGGTATCTTTTGATATACATTTATACACATTTATAGTTAAACTAAATTTAAATATTTTATTTACCTGTGTTATTTTGTATATATATATGCACAGAACATGTGCAACAGTAGCTATTTTTTAATTCCCAGATGGTTTCTACAGGCAATTCATATCATAAGAAATCAAAATGAACTGATATTGACTCATTCTTCAGACTATTTCCTGAAGCGCTGGAAGTTAGAGTGGTGTCTGATGATGTCGCATATCTCATACAGTCAAGAAGTCATGTAAATATGTGAAATTTTGGCAGAATAAGGTTTTTCAGAAATTTGGGTGCTGTGTATGTTAAATTTAGATTTCCTGTTGACTGCTGCACGGTATGAATGCATTGACCATGATCATTGTATTGTCTAAAAGTAGACACTGTGGTCAAGAATAGTTGGAACGGTGAAGCTGATGATTAAATAATGTAATCGCTGTCTCTCACACACACAAGCCCCTGTTTGCAGCATGATGACCCCGTTTTGGAAACTTGCTATTATGCTGCTCAGTTATTGCTAGCTGCTCTTGAAGAATTATTAAAGCCTGGTTAGCTCACTGAAGATTCATTGTTCACATAGTCATTTTAGTGTTAAACTTCAAGTCAGGCTATCAGTGCAGCCAGGCTCATCAGGGGCTCGTAGGAGAAATTACTCCTCCAGCATCAATCAGAAGAGTCTAAATGCTTCTCTTTCAGACAGGAAAGACTTTTGTTTTGTGATGTAGCACCCAAACTGAACAGGACTCTTTCACACCCTCTCAAAGCTGGGGCTTGTTCCTAGTTTGCATGTATAAAAGTGAGTGCTGCAGCTGCAGCTCCACGGATTGCTTTGCTGTAACCAACTGAGGCCTCAACAACTCTGGGAATAGTCCCGAGTCAGATTCTGTGGCCAGAATTCACTGTAACTGCCATCATGAAATAGGTGAGGGCAAGCTGGAGTTTGTGCTGACTTTATTTACCTTGACCCTCATGCCTGCATATTAGGGTTTTAGAGTTAACTGTGCCAGTAGTTCACTGTGTTAGAAACATCTTAGTGTAACCAAGCGTAAAATTCAACTTCAGGATTTTAATCCTGCTGTGATCATGTGCAGACAGGAGGCTTTTAGGATAACAGGTGGAGCTGAGGGCCTTTTAGGTACAGTTTTCATATCTCTTGGACAGAGTAGCTGGAACTACGTATTGCACACTTCTCTTGAGAAAAATGTGTTTCTCCAGCTGAGACATGTTTGAGGGGAGGAATTTTCAGAATATCTACCAGATGCTTTTCCAGTAACTTTCCTGGCAAGTCTGTCTTGTACATCATGCTTTAGCAGAGATCAGAGGAGACCAGGAATACTGTCATCTAAACAGGGCAAAGCGGGTAGCAGGCTTTGAACAGAACTGGAGTAGACCCATCACTTACTGGGTCCACAGAATCTCTGGAAAAGCCTTGCGCTGTGGCTGTGTTAACATCATGCTGGTTGGTTCCTCATCTGGCATTCTTAATTTTACAGCTTTTGTGGGAATAGAGTACTATTCCTCATCCAGCAGGATAATTGAACAATGCTACTTTAAGCGAAATCCTGCAGGGTAAGGCTGGATTGTGGCTTTTAGTTTAGTTTTGTCTTCGGAGAGAAGAGTGGGAAGGGTAAGGGTAATCCGCCTTGTGGCAGCAGCCGTTGTAAGCAATGTGCCTGGCTGGTTTGTAGCAGGATCTGTCCCCCTGCAGCCGTGTGCTGTGCCCCTCCTTTCTGTCCTTCCTCTGCATCTAGGTCTCAAGACCCTCCTCAGACCTGGTGTAGGATCCCCTATTTGGACAGAAGAGACCCGAGTACATGACCTACACAAATCCACTGGTCCTTGGCCCTAGCACCCTTTGTGCTTTTTCTTGTGTTTTATAGCCATAAAGCACTATTCACAATTTGCCTCTAATGGGTACAATACAAAAATTAATATGTAAAAATAAAACCTATCTTTAAAACAAGTGGAAATGTAGTGCTCACATGGGTAACTATCAGGATGCCTTGTTTATGCTAGTTAACCATTTTAAAAGCTATTTAAAGAAAGCCTGTTTTGCCCAAGTGATTGTGGGAAAACATTTAATACTGTGTTTGCTAGGTCTTGCTCTTACAAGTAAACAATGAACGCACCCCAAAGGAAGAGTCAGGAAAAAGGAAACTGCGTATAAAATTTGATTCTTCTGCAGCTTCTTTTCTAAATGCAGGAAATGATTCTCTTTGGAATTCATCTGGATACTTTAATGCAACTTCTTTTTTTTTGTTTTTTGTTAACAGCAGTAAGCTTAGTAAATGGTGATTGTACACGCGAGAATTTCACCATGGGAAAGAAGTGGAATTTACAAAACATTTGGGTTTGCATGTTTAGTAAAATTTTCATTGCTTTTTTTAGCATGCACACAAAATAATTTTAGTTTTGGCATAAGATTTCTTCTGCACCATATACCATGTGCGAGGTGGGCCAAACTCGAGCAGAGTATAACTTAAATTACACTTTATCTTCTTCTCAGAACCACAGCATCAGATTATTTTTGCACTCTAAATGGGCATGTGAGAAGATTTAACGGAATCACAGAATCACAGAATCACAGAATAGTAGGGGTTGGAAGGGACCTCTGTGGGTCATCTAGTCCAACCCCCCCGCCGAAGCAGGGTCAC
>Ga0065711_1035700_pt1 | contig 21944 bp, 19 predicted proteins | sample Hoacrofraction12_FD_59098 | JGI IMG/M metagenome (GOLD analysis project Ga0065711, IMG submission 59098) | Hoatzin crop microbial communities from Cojedes, Venezuela - Epithelial fraction 12 v2 (version 2) | ecosystem: Host-associated > Birds > Digestive system > Esophagus > Crop | place... | reverse complement strand
GGCGGGCCGGGGGACGTAAAACGGAGGCTGCTCCGTGTGGGGCTTCCACCGCTGTGGGCGGTCATCTCCTGTGCGGGGCACTGCATTGCCGTGGCGTGGAGCGGCCTCCTTGTCCCCAGCGCTGCGGGCAGCGGGGGCCGGGGTGGGGGTCTCGCTGGCGCGGCAGGGCGCGGGCACCTCAGCGGCTTCCCCGCTGGGGTCGGGGGTCGCAGTGATCCCTACGCGCCGGACCCCCTCGCTGCTGCTTCCCCAGGGCTCGGGAGGCTGAGCTGCCGTGCGGGGCCGGGCCGTGTCAGCGCTGCGCTGGGGGCTTAATGAGGAAGGCCGGGCGCTAATTAGCGCATCTCGCAGCTGGCTGTTAGCGTGGGTCTCCGCATCCAGCCTCTGACCTTCCCGGGAGCTGGGGGTGAGGTCACTCCTGCTCCCATCTTCTCGTATGCAGGAGACCACTCTGTTTTTCCCAATTCTCAAAGAATTTCTATAACTCTTCCCCTCGCACGCGTAGCTTTGTAGGAGCCCTAGGCCGTGCTCATTTGGCCATGCATCTCTTAAAATTATTTTTCAGTGGGGATGCAAAAGCAACTAAAAAGATCTTTTTCACTTTTTCTATACAGCAGGGGAATCTCCAAGGCCTGAAGTGAGCTCCTCTCAAGCCGGCACTCCAGTGACTGCGCAAGCGAGCGCAGCGGCTGGGCTTGCTGCTGGGTTAAGCTCCAGCAGTGTTGTACGTCGGTCAGGAGCCTTTTGCTGCAGCCTGACTGAATAGCTTTGTGCTGGCTGGCTGGGGGATTTTTAGAGTATTATTTTTTAATGTGAACAGTGGCAATTGCCTGATATGAAAGCAGTAAACAAACATCGTGGGTTTACTGTGATTACTCTGGGCAGTGTAGCACAATAATTTTGCAACTGGGAGTGTTGTGAAACTGGTTTTCAGTTGACTTGGAAATACATGTGACTGTGTAGCTGAATCTGCCAGGAAATTGGCTAATTCACTCATTTCCCTGGGTAGGTGGAAGAGCAGGGCCCACCCGAAACCTTCCCGTTCTGTAGCAGGTAGCTGCTCTCCAGCTGCAGTCGCTGCGCAGCATCGCAGTCACCGCAGCCCGCCGAGGTGCAGCAGGCAGCGTGTCAAACGCCTCTGGGTTCCTGGAACAAAGGTTGCCCGAGCAAATGTAAATATTGCTTTATTGCACTGAGAAACTTTGTCACCTGCATTATAACCCCAGAGTGGGGGAAGGAAAACCAAACCTCTGCTTAAAATGATAATTATTTATACTGCAGGCAGAATCGTAGGAGCCATGCTTCTGCCCCTCTGCAGTTACCAGCACTGTTTGCTGGGTTCGTTAAGGGGGTACCTGGAGCTTAAATAGCACAGCAAGGAGGGAGGGAGGGGAGACGAGGCAGCCACAACAGAAGGCTGGGGAGAGATGTTACCACCTAGACATAACGACTACAATATACCTTGTTGAAGCCCTCTGGAGAAGAGCAATGGATGCTGGACAGTCTCTTGAGGGAGTGTGTGCCCTATGGGGAGCGCTGGGGCTGTCTCCTCGCAGAGTGGCAGAGCAGAGTGGGCTGCAGTTGTGGTCAGCAAACCAATTGCTTGGCTGCTGTGTGATTTCCATGCAGGAAACAGGGATGGAAAAGCCAAGGAGTCTCTGCAAACTGAGCTTTGAGAGGGAAGCCAGGGTGCCCAGAAGGCACAGTAGCATCACACAAGTGCTGTCCTGAGGGGCTCAGTAAAGCTTCCCCCTTCTCCCTGCGTCAGGGCTGCAGTCTTTCCAAGCCCATTCTTGTGGGATTTGGGGTGGGGGACTGCTCCTGGGGAGGCTTACTGGGGTCTCAGCTGGAGGCCTTCAGCATCGATCTGAGCTGGCACACAAAGCAGAGGAGTTGGCCTGGGAGACACTGTGGGAGTTGTCAGATACACCTGCATTTCGCCTGCTCACAAGCGCAGCCAAAAGGTTTAGCACAGCCAGCGTGTATGGGCTGGGAGCTGGGATATGCTGGGACGCTGCTGGCACAGGCAGGTTCATTTTTTCTCTGCTGTAATTGGGTCTTTCCTCCCGTTTACCAGAAAGGGAGCAACCTGCCTTATCTTGCTTGTTCACCTGGCCATTGATCAGAGACTGCTGTAGACTCAGCCACAGGAGAAGAGAGATCTGCGCTCAGGAGGGGCTGTGAAGACAACAAGTTTCCAGCTACTCTTGCCACTAAAGTCTCTGTAAAGCTCCTGTGACTCAGGTGAGGAGAGAAACATGAGGTTTATAAAGGCCAGTTCAAGCTGCAGATAGGGAGAGATATTCAGAATTTCCTTGTTTTGATTGTTATTCTCATCCTTTAGCTGATTCAGATCCTGTGTTAAGTGATGGAATAGCGACTTTTCTGGGAACTTTCTAGGGGGAGAACCAGTCAAGAGCTAGGGCAACATCTGTGTTTCGTCCCTCTGCCATTCACGGGGAGCAAGGATCAGGCCTTTTGCTCTAGGCTAGGAAAACTAAGCATGAGTAAGTCTGGGCAGGTAAAAGCTAACAGCTTTTGGTCCCAGGGCATATGTCCAGCTGGAGCAATAGAGCCAGTGATACATTTTCTAGCTGACTGTGAATCTGTGAATCTGATGAGACACTTTTCTGTCTTGTCTCTGCCTGCAGAAGGTAAGAGGATCATGTTCATTCTCATACCCACGGTCCATTTCTCAGTAGTGTGGTCATAAAACTGCCTTTTTAAAAAAGTGTGATCATGCAAGTGCAAAGCCTAGGGAGACTGCAACTGCGCCGGTATAAAAAAAGCCATGTACTTTTTCTTCCTACTGTCAAAAAATGGCTGGTTTTCCTACACAGGTAAAAGTAAAAGGTATAAAGTTATTGACCAGAACCAAAAGTTTTTAAAGAAGCTAATTATCTTGTGTACTGTGAAGGCTATACTTCCACTAAACACAACTTCAGAAAATGAAATTAAGAGAATGACATAGCCAGTGTCCTTGCTTCTGAAATAATACTTGGTGTAATGAGAACAGCGTGGTGGTTTATTCACTTGTTCTGGATTATCTCTCTTGAGATGTAAAGTCATTGCCATGTTTCTAGGTATAAGAACTAAATGTGTAATTTCTCTTAAAAACAACTTTATTTTGGATTGGAGAAACAAGAATAAATATGAATGAGCAAAGGGGCATTTTGGTCAGGGAGACCAGGTGTTACTGGCTGCAGGGGTTTGAGTGGGTACTGGGTGGAGAAGGCCAGAACGGGTGCTCACTCACGCTCTTCAGAGATGGGAATTTGCAGTAGGCAGAACACAAACCCCACATTGTCTCCTGGCCGCGTACACAACCCTCATGAGGCAGCGTCGAGACTGGCTCATGTCTAGAGTCAATTTTAAGGACTAAACTACTTCTTCCCCCGTGTTGTTCTGTCAGACCATTTGTCTCCCAGTAGCTCGTTAGAACCTGATTCAGCTCCATTCCTGAGTGGTGGTACATGAGTCTTGAAAGTGCAGTGTGTTGAGGAAGAGCCTGTGTACTGGCACTGCCAGTGACCGTGCTTGTCCCTGAGCTGCTGTGACAATATTGATGTGAAGCAATGCCAAGGCAGCGTAATACCACTAGAGCAAAGTCCCAAACAGGAGGTTGTTGAAAGCAGTATTTAATTTGCAGGCACACATGTTCATTTCTACCCAGCTCTGAAATTTGTAGTAAAATGGATTTCAGTTTCACAATCTAAAGATGTTGACACCCCCTCGTTAGCTCAGCTGTGTTATGCGACCAAAAGACCTTGGGCAGATGCTGTCTTCCCTTCTTGGCTTGCGGAAGGAGACTGCAGTCTTTTCAAGAGCCTCAGTTACTGCCGTGATTCAAATCATGGAGGGGAGGAGAGACTGTCGGGTGGAGGATCCAGGCAGAAGGCCCTGGCTCTTCAGCAATGGGAAGGCAGGTACCTTGCATTGTGTTTTGCAGTGGTCTAACATGGGTTGACAGACTTCCTTTTTTTAATCCTGTCCTCTAGTGTTCCTGGGTCTACCTCTTCTCTCCGAAGATGCTGAGAAGAGTCCTGTGCACAGTGTTGTTCGTGGGTGCCTTGCCATCTCTGGCTGAAGCGTCCCAGGGCCACATCTCGGTGGTCTTGCTGGGGGCCACAGGTGATTTGGCCAAGAAATATTTGTGGCAGGGTCTATTCCAACTCTACATGGACCAAGTGAGCAGTGGCCACAGCTTCACTTTCCACGGGGCTGCGCTGACGGCTCTGGAGCCAGGGCAGAGGCTGATGTTTGATGTGCTGAAGAAGCTGGCCTGTCCCCCGGATGAGTCTCCCGACCGGTGTGCGGTGCTCAAGGACCAGTTCCTGAAGCTGAGCCAATACCACCAGCTGAAGACTGCCGAAAACTACACGGCGCTGAACAGAGAGATCAAGACACTGCTTCGCCAGGAGGGGCTGAAGGAGGCTGGAAGGATCTTCTACTTCTCAGTACCACCGTTTGCCTACACAGAGATTGCCCACCACATCAACAGCAGCTGCAGACCGCCTCCGGGAGCCTGGCTGCGGGTGGTGCTGGAGAAACCTTTTGGCCATGACCTGGAGTCAGCCCAGCAGCTGGCCGCAGAGCTGACAAGCTTCTTCAGGGAAGAGGAGATGTACCGGGTGGACCACTACCTTGGCAAACATGTGAGCGGCTTGCAATGCACAGCCCCCTGCCAGGTTGAGGGACTTAGTGGCTGGGAGAGTGTTGGATGTCAGCTCTGCATCTAACGAGGGTGTTGCTCCCTTCTCAAATTCAGGCAGAGCCACCGAGTCTGCTCCCATGCCTCCATTTGCTTATGGAGTCCTGGACTGTTATTCTTGTCCTGTGCTGTGCTGGTGTCCATGCTTTTACAGAGCAGAGGAGATGTGCAGACCAAAGCAGGGCTTTCTCCTGTTAGAGCAATGAGGGTCCCCCCTCCAGAGGGAAGCCAGGGTGTGGGGATGAACTGTGTGTGCGTATGAAGGAGTGATGCAGAATTCATCTGGTCTTCTCTCCAAGGTCAGGGCTTTGATTTCGCTGAATAAGCAACGCCCTTTCCCTCTCACAGTTCTCCCATCTCGTTACACACAGGCCTCTGCTTAGCTGCGGCTTCTAGAAGCAGTTTTTAATTTGATATGATATGGAGCTGATGGGATGTTAGTTCTGCGGGATGCTTAGGAGAAGGTTTCTTCCTGCCCTGTGCTCTGCTGAGGGCATGGAGGACTGGCTGCTGCAGGGACAGCTCAGGATGTGGAGCTGCGTTGTCCCAGAGGGAATGTGTTCAAGGACATCCCATCCTTGTTTCGGAGGAACGTGATGCCACATTTTGAAAGCAGCCTTTTCCAGCCGTGGGACTGTGGCCAGACTCGGAAGGTTGCATGTCCAGCTGCAAGGAGAGCATCTAGAGCCTCTCTACTAAGGGGGGGGGGGATTTATTCTCTTATTTTCTTTTTTTCTTTTTTTTTTCTCCCCTGAAGAGCAGATGGCTTTAATGGTATGAGCATCTGATCTGATGTATTTCAGCACTTTGGAACTGTACGTTAGTCCCAGGGTGGTCTGACTCAGCCCTTTGTCCTTTGACAGCTATACGCTGGGTGCCTTGCAGTTTGTAGTTCAGCCTTTTTCACGGGAAACCTCAAAATGCCTCAGCGAGACCTTCAATGTCTGCTCTGTACAGCCATTGGAGACCCCACTGTGCATCACTGCAGGCTCTCTTGCTGATTTTTCTCTTCTCTGACCCACTTGTGTCTCTGCTGTGTGGCATGGCTGCTGGCACTCCAGAGCTGGCCACAGCGTGGTGCTGGTTGGGGCAGTGAGGCAGAGATGCTGTGGAAATCTGCTGAGTTTTTGTTGGGTCTTTGATTTTTTTTTTTTGTTTCCTTCACAGGCTGTAGCCCATATCCTGCCTTTTCGAGATCAGAACCGACAGTTTCTGGATCCAATTTGGAACCGACATCATGTGGAAAGAGTGGAGATTGTCTTGAAAGAGACTGTGGATGCTAAAGGTTGGTGAGGCGAGTGTGCGGAGCTAGGGTGGAGTGAGGAGGAGAACTGGTGGGCTCGTTAATGATGTGAAGGTGACCCTCGAGGCAGTGCTGGTGCAGAAATAAAAAAGCAGATGAATGGTATGTTGCTCCCTGGAAATGGAGAGGGACTGTCTTACACCGCCCGTGCTAGGGACTGACTCAATTCCAGGTAGTGTTGCTGCTTCCAAGAAAGATTCCAGTTGCAGTTCAGCTGGGAGCAGGGGCAGGACCCCCACCTTTTTCCGCTGCAGAGCTTTGGGCAATTGCACCTGGCTTTCTGTCCCAAATCTTGGTAAAAGGCACTGGATTTGAAGTTGATGCCAGCTAAGACCGCTTCGCTTTAGTGCTGCCGTAATCTGGTTCTTGTAACAGCAATGCTTTTGTATTCCTGTCCTGTTAGCTACCAAGCTTACACTGCGTATACATTTGTACTGTTCTTTAGAAGATGCTTTTGCATCTTTTGCCTGGGTGTTACTCATATCGGCTGGTCGGTGTCAGTCTGGGTACCCAGGTCAGTCTGTGTTTGTCTGCCTTTTTATTCCCCTTCCTCTCTGTAGTAAGAAAGAGCATTGCGGAGGGAAGATCCAAGCCCAGAGTCGCTAGCATGGGTCTCCTGCTGAAGGACACGGCTGCAATCCCTCCCTGCAGTGCTGCAGCATCCGCTCTGCAGTGCTCAGCATAAAGCGCTCTGGGCTGGACTGCCACCCGCAGCACTTCTTGGGATGTCAGGCGCCCTCAGTTCTGCAACATCAGGATTGCTTCTCCGCTCCCTTCGCCTCCTCTATCTTCCTCCTCCTGCCTCTCTTCCTCCCTCCCTCAGCAACCAGAAACTCGATGAATGCAACTTTATCAGACTTTGGGTAATCTTTGGTTCGGCAGCCCAGACCTCACCTGGGCCTGTCTGTGGGAGAGGGAAGCACTGCAGAGAGGTTCAGGGAGACCAGTGTTGTCTGTGCGTAGCCCCAGCTACACCCTGTACCCTCCCCACTCTGCATAACTTCGTAGTTTTTCATTTGATGTCTTTTTTTTCCCCTGTGCGGCTTCAGCTGGCAGCCTGGCTCCCAGCAAGTCTGCAGCATTGATTACGTTAATGAATGTGCCTTTGGATTAGAGCGAGGGAGATAAATGTATCAATCAATAGGGGAAGCCTATGGCTGTGATTCAGTCTGCAGTGTGCAGCCTGCTGCCGATAGGCTACAGAAAGGCATCAGAGTCTCTGTAAGAGCATTGTCCTTCTTCCCCTGTTCCCACCTGCATGAGAAGTCCGGCAGGGAAAGAGAAGCAGAGCTTTGTGCATGAACTTTTGTCTCAAGGGCATGGCTCAGCCAGAGCCTTCTGAGGACATGAAAACCAGGGGAAAAGAGGCAGTGAAGAGCAGTGCTCGTTGCCAGGGCCCAGCCTCAGCTCTTCTGTGGGCCTAGCGTGGAGCTACAGAGCTGCTGGAGTCCGGCTCTCACCCTGCTTTCCAGCTACTCGGTCAAAGCTTTAGCGCAGAGCTGCCCGTTGTGTGGAGTCCCAGGTCCAGGTGCTGTGACCTGTGGGACAGGAGTGTCAGGGCGAGGGTCATACGGGGGCCCTGCATCGTGCTGTGTGTGGGAGGTTTGAGCTGGATATTGCTGCTAGTCACTGACTGCAGCTTCTGAAAGCACAAGCAGTCTAAGAAAGCAGAACTGTTTTCTGCTCTGTGCTCTCAGGAAGGATCAGGCACGAGCATTACTCCTGCTAGGTTTAGGCCCTGTGAGCACCCAAAACGAGGATTCTGTATGGTCTGTGGAGGACAAGCAGTCCCTTGGGAACCTTTTATCTCTTTATCTTAGTGGCAGAGACATTTTGGAAGCCCCTCTGGAGGGAGAGGAAAGGCTTAGAATCCTAGAATCAGAGTGGTTTGGGATGAAAGGGACCTGTGAAGATCATCTAGTTTAACGCCCCCTGCCATGGGCAGGGACATCTTTCACTTGGTCAGGTTGCTCAAAGCCCTGTCCAACCAGACTTTGAACGCTTCCAGTGATGGGGCATCCACCGCTTCTCTGGGCTTGATAGCTTCAAGGTAATTGGGCTAGGAGAAGAGGAGCTTGATGCAAACCGATTTGGGCTTATGCTCTTTCTTTGCCTTGGCACACACATTATACTTGCTGAGACAAGGCTGCAATAAAACCACATCAGGTTACCGGCATCTTGCCTCCTCTTTGTCCTCAGGCCGCATCAGCTTCTATGAGCAGTATGGAGTCATCCGGGACGTGCTGCAGAACCACCTCACGGAGGCCCTGATGTTCCTGACCATGGAGCTCCCAGGCAACGTGAGCAGGGCCGAAGAGGTTCTGCAGTGCAAGCTGCAGGCCTTCCAGTCCTTGCGGGGCCTCCAGAAAACCAGTGCCGTGTTGGGTCAGTATCAGGCGTATGCCAGCCAAGTACAGGAGGAACTGCAGAAGGCACAGGACTACATCAGCACAACACCGACCTTTGCAGGTGAGAGTTGGATCTGGGCCATGGGGAGGGGTGTAGTCTAGAGCTGAGGAGAGCAGGAGATGCGAGTCCTTGCATGCTGATACCGGCCCCATGACTCTGGACGTCACTGCTGACAACAGGGATGTCTCCAGGCATCCACCAGCATGCTGACTGGGAGCTGTAACAAGATAATACTGTTGTCACGGTGGTTATCTTGACAGTCCAGTGAATGGGAAGCGTTGCATAAGAGCTAAGTCCCATTATTCTTGATAAGATCTCTGCCTTATTTTTAGAAGTGGCCTGCAAACTCCTTTGCCTTTTCATAAAGTCGAATTGCTCTCCGCATCTGAGGGGTAAAGCATTGGCAGTTTTCTGTGTTTGGTAGACCACAGGGCCATCTCTGGTCATGCTCTGTCTTCTGAACATTAAAGGTTTTGTCTGAGTGATATTCATGCTCAGAAACTGGTTTTCTACAAGATGAGAGGCTAATCAATTGGGATACCTGGGAGGAAGCACAGCAGGGTAGCTGGAGAGCAGTTAGTCCAGTCATGTCACGAAAGGCCTGAAAGGGGGGCAAGAGACACAGTGGATGCCAAGACTTCTGGATGCTAAGGAAGGAGAATGATGGGTAGGTGATAAAGATCCCCTCAGATCCGCTTGCTGTTTAGACTTAATTTGGTAGCTGAGATCACTGTCATTTCAGGTGTGCTGATCCACAGTGACAACCTGCGTTGGGAAGGGGTCCCTTTCCTCCTCACTTCTGGCAAAGCTCTGGATGAACGGGTGGGTTATGTCCGTGTTCTCTTCAAGAACCGAGCCTACTGCACTCAGAGTGAGACTCTAAGAGACGCAGGGCACAGCCAGTGTAAAGCCAAGCAGATCATCTTCTACATTGGGCATGGCGCACTCAACACCCCTGCAGTGCTCGTGAGCAGGAACCTTTTCAGGCCTGTCATGCCAGAAGACAGTTGGAAAGAAGCAGTGGGTCAGTCAGACATGCACGTTTTTGGACAACCATTGTCTGATTACTATGTGTACAGCCCGGTCAAAGAGAGAGATGCGTATTCTGTCCTCATCTCCAACATCTACCATGCCAGGAAGGACTTCTTCATTACCACCGAGAACCTGCTGGCTTCCTGGGGCTTCTGGACACCACTGCTGGAGAGCATTTCTCACCAGCCCCTGCGCCTCTACCCTGGAGGCGTGGAGAACCAGCACCTCTTAGACTTTGAAATGGTGAGCGGGGAAGTGGCATTCACGGTGGCAGAGCCAGTGGAACTGCTGAACCCTGGCAGGCTGATGCCAAATGATTACAGGATGATCCAGTCCAAATTTCGGCAAAGTCCCCTGGTCTCAGCATGGTCTGAGGACTTGATTTCCCAGCTGGCTTCTGACATTGAGGAGACGGCAAGCAGGACTGTGGCACGCTCTGGGCAGTTTCACCTGGCCCTCTCGGGTGGCTCAAGCCCAGTGGTCCTATTCCAGCGGCTGGCAAGACACCATTATGCCTTCCCGTGGAGGCACACCCACATCTGGCTGGTAGATGAACGCTGCGTCCCTCTCACTGACACTGAGTCCAACTTCTTCAGCTTGCACAACCACCTCCTCCAGAGCGTCAGGGTGCCCTACTTCAGTGTCCACCCCATGCCCGTGCACCTGAACCAGCGGCTCTGTGTGGAGGAGGACAGAGGCACGGAGCTGTATGCCAAGGAGATCATGGCCCTGGTGGTCAATGCCAGCTTTGACCTGGTGCTGCTGGGGGTGGGCACCGATGGGCACACTGCCTCACTCTTCCCCCAGTCCAAAAGTGGCCTGGAAGGGGCTCAGGCTGTGGTGCTGACAGAAAGCCCTGTCAAACCTCACCAAAGGATGAGCCTTAGCCTACCGCTCATCAACAAGGCCAGGCAGGTGTTTGTCCTGGTTTTGGGGAAGGGCAAGCACGACATCACCACCCTGCTCAGCAGAGTGGGCCACCAGCCGAGGAAGTGGCCTGTCTCAGGTGTCAGCCCCAGCTCTGGCCAGCTGGTGTGGTACGTGGATTATGAAGCTCTGCTTGGGTGATGTCTTCACAGCGTCCCTCTTCCTTTGTCTGCGTTGGCCCTTGCAGCCTCGATTTTCCTCCACAAGGTCCGTGTTTTTCTGTTGCCAGCAGCAGCTTCGTCCCTGACAGACTCTTCTAACCATCGGGGAAATCTGTGGCCAGCAGTGCCTCTGACATCTGAGCCCAGAAAGGAGCTCTTCTTGGTGTTCAGAGCTAGGTAGGAGCCAGGAGCCCAGTGCAGCATTCTTGGCTCTGCCAGGGATTCTGACTCTGACTTTGGACAAATTACCTCACCTTGAAGTGCCTCAGTTTTCTCTTGTCAGGCCTTTGTGGTTATTAGCATTTAACTACCTCGCGGGCAATACGGGAGACTTATGAAATTATCTACCTGCCAATTTTTTCTTTTCAAATTCTCAGGTTAGAAGACAGTAATAACATGCTCATGCTCTGGCTGGGACAGAGTCGTGGTCTCGGTAAGGTCCTGGTGTCAGCCGGCCGCTGACCGTGGCTGTGCTCTCCTGGAGGCACAGGCACCCGCTTCCTTCCGTGGCCCCTGCTCGCTGACGCTGATTTGTGAGCTCGCTGCAGTCCTGAGTCTTTGCAAATCGCCCAGCAGCAGAGGCTGAGTTTGTAAGCAGTAATTTGCTGCTTTCGTTAAGTGGATAGCGGGTATCATGGGGGATGGAGAAGGATGAGACATCGCTTTTTAGGCTGTTAGAATAATGGGGACAGGGTGAGAAATATGGGAGTTCACAGAACTGTTACTTGCCTGCAGTGCAGTAATTATTGAGGGAAAAGCTTGGTGTTCAGAGGTGTTGTTTGGGTTTAGCTAGCAAAGAAATGTTTTCTTTAATTGTCTTCCTCTGCCTTTGTCTCATTCTCTGAAATGAACTTTTGTCTGTCCTCACAATTGAAGCTTGCAGTGTCATTCAGTGGCTTATAAAATTTCCGTGGGAGGCATCTTTATAAACTATCAACATATCTGTCATTACAGCACACATTAAGGTAGTTACAGTGTTCGCAGATGGTGGTGGTGGAGTTTGAACTCGAGGACAGACTCATAAGGGGAGGGAATTTTCTCTGTACATATCACTTGGGCACATGGAACTAGCAAACTGCGTATCTGACAGGACAACATGAAGTGGTTATAGAAATATGTAGTTCTGTTGCTCACCAGAAGGGTTGGAGACATCTCGTCCCACCAAGAGACCCCGTTCTCCCTTTCATAATTCTCACCTCCCCAGAATGCTGCCCCGCACTGTGGGGGTCTCTCTGCTTCCATGATAGCCCCAAATCCTCCGTGATCTTCTCTAATGGTTAATTGCCACAGCACACCAGAGTGCAGCTTTTGGTGAGGAAATCCAGACAGCACAAGATGGGAGAACCTGGGCTGACGGTCCATGTGGAGGCTGGATACAAACCCACTCACCTGGGCTGGCACCAGGATGGGACAGAGCCACTGCAGGGAGGACTCCGCATAGGAGTGGAGGCTGCTTTCAAGGGGATTGGTGTCATCTTCCTGTGACTCCTGGCCTTGTTTCTGCAGAGAAGTAGCTGAGTGTGGGTGACCAGGTGGAAGTGGCCGGGTCTGAGGTGACCCCTGGGACTGAGGGCTCGGACGAGGCCCTGATGCTGGTGGGAAAAATCTGTGTTATAGGGAAAGAAGGAGACTTTGCTTTAGGAAGCTGGGCGATAGGCGTTGGCTCCAAATCCTTCCCTGCGTGGGGGTCTGCTGAATCCTAGGGATGAAGATGCAAATCCAAGTGCAGATAGGAGCGGTGGTCTGATAGCGCGTGAAGCAAGGTGGGCAGGTCTACACAGCCTGCTCCCAGGTTCCCAGGAGCTGTTGCCTTTCAGCATAATGCTTATCTTAAAGCAGAAATCAGAATCCTCATCCTCTGCTAATTGCACAGATAAAAGTGTCCAGAGCAAGCTCTCGAGAGCCTGTTACCCATCAGCAGTCCCTAGTCAAACAGAGCCAGGGAGAACATAGCCTGGCAGAAGCTACGTGCAGCAGGAAAAGGCCAAGTTCTCAGGGACTGGCTGGGATTTCTGGCAGACAGCCTCCCCCACCTCTTGCAGATGGTCCAGAAAATCTGCATTTTACATCCTGTATCTGACCGAGCTGAGCTGAGTTGCGCTGATGCGCATCGCTTCGCTTTCGCGTGGGAAAGGAGAGGAGTTGTGGTGGCTGAGCTTTTGAGAAAGCTACAGCACAGAAGAGACACAAGTGCCTTAACTGGTCTGGTTTGGCAATCAGGGTGCCTGGTCATCCATCTTTTGTGGGTGTTGGTGAAGATGTTTTGCCTGTTTCATGGTTACAGGCAGGCTGAACTACCAGCACAAACACCAAAGGGTGAAAATAAATCGCAGAGGAAGAGTGGCATAGAAAAGCAGGAGGAAGGTGCGCGCTGCAGGTTCCTTGCTGTGGGACTTGCTTGTCAAGTGGAGGTGCTGATGGTGGAGTCTGGAAGAAGGGCATACACTAGGAGTTAACTGGAATAACTCTTCTGGAATGATTTGCTTTGTAGATGAGTGCTAGCAAACATTGGCTCCAGAATATACCACAGTGGCTGAAACAGCTGTGCAGAGGAAGATGCTTTAGGTTTGGTATGTCCATGAATTCAAACATCATTTTTCTTTTTTTTTTAAAAAGCCATGTTAACTTCATTACAGTTCTTTTGTATTTGGTGTGAGGGAACAAGTTTTAATGAAAAATTCACCTATATGTGAATAAATCTATTGTTAGGAATGACAGATTTTATTACTACTTTGCAGATGACTCTGGCATTGCTGTTTTCTTATTTCTGCACACTTTCTCATTAATATTTAACTAGCACCTTTGAAATAAACACTGATTTTAGAGAGGTTTATTTGCACTTTTAAATCAGCATGTGGTTTTCTTTCCAGAGAGCAGCTCTTCTTTCCAGCTGAAGACAGGGTTCACTTGGAAAGTCTTTAATGGGTCACCCCAAAAGTCATCCTAAAGTTTATTAAAATCCAGTAAAAGCTTACACACGTTTTGCTTGGTGAACTTAGCTGTCTGGGTTGTTTGGGAGGTTTTTTAGAACTGGGTTGGTCGGTTGGGGTTTTTTTAACACAGACAGACATTCCTGTTAAACTCTTTAATACTTAGCATTTGACAAATGAAAACCAAATATTTTCGAATATATGAAATTTGTGACTGGCAAGAGAGAAACTGCAGATGGGAAGAAGGCTTAAATGAGCAACAAATCTGATGAGGAAGAATGGTAGAAATCCACTGGGCTATAGGCCAAGGAAGCAGTGCTATTTTTATTTTGTGAAAGCTATTAATAGGAAGTGTGCACCTTCTTGAGAGCTTGTATTAACCTTTCTTTGCAAAAGCAACTCCACGGAGTAACTGCTTGTAGTCTGTTTCTCCCATAAGTGAGTATTGATACTGATATTTTTTAATGGCAAGTGCATTCCTAGAATTCAGTGGTATGATTATTTGTATGTTTTACAGAAAACTAACACTGGAAGTAATTCATTTTTCACTTCAACTTTTATAAACCAAGTTGTAAAATCTTATTTTGCCATAAGTAAAGTTTTGTGATTCTTTTCATGTTGTGTAATGAATAGAGAATTATATTTATAAAAAAATAAATAATTTTTAACGATAGTATCTTCTAATTTCTTTCAAAGATAGATGCTCATTCTGTTTTTTTCCTGTCCGCTTGGTGAGTGAAGTGTTAAAGTTCTAGTTGTACAAAGAGGATAATGTTGAATTTTCTGTAGTGTGAAACCAGCAGTCTTAAATGTTCACTCTTTTTTGTGTGTATCCAAAGAAGGCCAGGACTTTTCAAAACAGAGGAACAGCCAAAGCCCTTTTAAGGTGAGAAGATGGAATCGCCCAATACTGTGCGGAGTCCTGAAATCACCAGGCCTTAGGAAAGTCTCCACTGATCCACATTTACTCCCTGAGTTGCATTTCCATGGATACCATCACCATAGTACAGAGCTGCTTAATAACATAGACTTTATAGAGCTGCATCTTCAACTATAATCTAGCCCAGATCTGTGAGCTGAGATTATGCATTGGGACTTCAGGAACGAGCTGTGCTGTGACTCTGGCTAGGAAGACATTGCACGTGGTCCTGGCGCCAAGGCCCAGACTCGGGTTTACCTGGTACCTGAGGGTTCTTGTCCAGAACCAGCCACCTCCTCCTGGTGATTGGAGAGTCTCACTTGGCACCTCTGCTAGGTGGAATGAAGAGGTGCAGTGTGCCCCAGAAAGGGGAGGAGGAGCACCGCCATCTCATCCTATTGCCCCGGAGGCAGGCTTCATCTTCCTGGCAAGAGGAGGATGGGAGGATTTAAACCGGATATTTTCTTGCTGCAGTCTTGCTGACTTACAATGCCCGTTGCCATGAATGCTGCTGAAAAGGCAATGTTGTTCACAGACTCCTGTGGGTTTTCCTTGGGCTGCTAATGTAGCAGAGCATTTCTATGGTACCAAGTGATGTGGGTCTTCTCTCCAGTGCTCCCATGGGTGTCCACGTACATTGCTGTGACGTGTGTATGATGCTCTCTGACGATGTTGGTGATGCTGAATTGTCTAAGCCACTTGTAAATTTGAAGATGGCTGTGCAAGTGAGGAGATGAACAGTCATAGGGCAGGGATAATATTTTCCCATCCAGGTCAGAAGAATTTTATTCTAGTTTAGAGAGAGTTCTGTTTAGTTTAGAGACCATTGCACATCACCGAAGAGAGATACTCTAAGCAGTTACAGGACTAGTGAATCCTCCCCAAACGCAGGGAGTGGAGGCAGTGGTGGTAAAAGCAGCAAAACTTAATGCTTTTTGAAACAATTTTTTTGGTGCTGTGCTTGACTTCTTTAGCCACAGCTAAAGGCAATCCTTAGTAGGATTTGTGCCTCCAGATTCACTGCCTGCCTTTGTAGGGATTTGGTTTATTGCCTTGCTTTCCCCAGACAGATGACTGAAAATGTGGACGCTGCCTGAAAAGGGGCAAGAAAGGAGGTGGGGTGGAGAGAGCGAAAAAACAGTACTTTTCAGGAGCCAGAGCGACCCTGAAACAAGCTGCCTTGTGCAATGTCTCTGGCTAATGTGAATCGATCGAGTTCATTCCAGCCGCTCCCGCTGCAGAGAGCTGGCATCACGTCCTGTAGCAATGCAGCACCAGGTTCCCCTGCAAGCACCACTGCAGACTGTGCCAGGCCTGTGCCCTCAAGCTGCTCCCTGCGGCGGGACGTGCTGGCTCTCCTTTGACAGATTGCTCTACGGAGAGGAATTTCCCGCAGAAACTATGTCCTGGTGGCAGTCTGACCAGACATCGCCTCATTTTTTCCTTAAACAGGGCTCCCTTTTTGTAGGCATCTCCTTATCCACAAAACAATCTGGGTCTTGTGTAAATGATGTTTGGCTCTGAGTGGTGTTGCCGTTGCTGAAGTGAGACCCGCGCACAGACACAAACTGTTAAGCGGGTTTTTTTCTGTAGATCCCAGCCTATTTTTAACAGGATTCAGGCATTTTTTTCATGCTTTGCTTTTCTCACGTGGGCATATTTTATGGGCTGGCACAGTAGTCAGTGTGTTTAAAGGTTTGAGGAGGCTCCCCCCTGCTGCTCGCAGAGAGGAAGAGGAAGATCATGAGACTGCGGGGGCAGAATGGGAGCTCAAGTCTATGTGTCTCTGGCTGAGCTGTGAGGGACTGGAGCTGCAGCCGGTGCCGAGCTTGGCTTGTTTCCCCACATGAAGCAGGGAAACCTGGGGTCAGATGCTGGGGAAGAGGGCAGCCTGCATTCAGGGAGGGGAGGAAACAGGAGGAAGAGACCAAGCGCTTTGTGTCTGTCTGAGGTGTGCGTATCCCATTCGGAATGTGCTTGTGGGATAGACCTGATCAATGTTAAACAGCTTAATTTGGGAAAAGAAAAAAAGTCCTCAGCAAAAGGGAAGCAAAAAAACATGGTCGACTAGAATTCAGCTGACTGCGTGGATCCTGCGTCGTCGCAGAACTTTCCAGGGAGCCAGTTTGGTAGCAATACAGCATCACGCTGTGTGCTTCATGGTAGGACCACTTAGGGGTTGGAGGAGTTGTAGAATCATAGAACAGTGTGGGCTGGAAGCAACCTTGAAAAGTCATCTAGTCAGGGCTCCTTCCCTGTGTTCCCAGCCCCACGGGAGTCACGGGTCTGTGGGCAGCACGAGAGAGCTGAAGGGGCAGGACCCTGCCACTGACTCGCTGTGGGCGAGCCATGCTGCCTGCCCGAGTTACCCTTTCCTCTTGCTCTGCAGCAGCAGTAGATTATCTGCCTCCTGGGGATTTGAAATGTTTGCAAGAGGCCAGAGGAAGGCTGCTGGAGGAATGGAGACCTTGATCCTGCAGCGTCTCTGTTGTGTGTATCGAGTCATGTTCGTCAAACAATATCAGCCAAAGTAGTTGTCGGGAACAGCAGCAGCCAAAATCTTTTCAGCACAAAGCCGGGGCCTGTTCTCATCGCTGTTATCTGCTGCAGCCAGATGCTGCCTGGCATCGCCTTTCCCAACAGCAGCGTTTTGACATGACCAAACCATCTCAGAAACCACCCACACGCTGCGGTGTTTCGGCTTGCAGAGGGGCCATTGCTGCCAGTGCTTTTCCCCGAGCTTCTCCCTGGAAGCGTGGAGGTGTTTGTGGGCAGTAGGGTACTCCGGAGGCCGGCTTGCCAGCAGCAGAGGGGATGCTTGTGCGCTCCCCTGGCCCAGCTCTGCCCGCAGGCACAGCGCAGCGGGGTTGCTGCTGCTCCTCGGGCCGCACCACCTGGAGCAGAGCAGAGCACCCATCTCCCGCCACACAGCGAGCCGCCTGGTCAGCCTCGTCTCCCAGGAGCTACTCTGCAGCTCCTAGTCCTGTGTTATCCTCGTTGCTACCATTTCCCATCCATGGCTCTCCACCAGAAAGGCAAGGAACTCATTTTTCTGCTTCCCACTCCCAATGGCTTCTCATGCCCGGACTGTGACCGTGCGCTTAGCCCCATAGGTACAGGCTGACGACACACAGCGCGGTAAGCAAAAGGAGGGTTACGATGTGTCAGTCACTGCAGACAGCTGTGTCAGCCAGCAACGTTACGGTGATTTTAAGGGGGTGCTCCTGGCGTGTGCTTTCTTTAAGAGGTAGTCATGTCTGTAGCATGTGTACAGCAGGGGTAACTGGGCAACCAGCTGGTGATGTAAGATTTGCTCCAAATAGAGCTGGCAGTTTGTAGAATATCTTTGGCATCCAAGTGCTCCAGAGCTAGATACATCCCGTTCTGCAAGGCAGCCCGCTTCACATCCAGTGCCCTGTGCTGAAGTGTGCAAAGGAGCAGTGACAGGGGACATCACAGCAAGCCCCTGCTTTCCAGGTGAAAGTAAAGCAAAATACCTGGATTCCACTTTCTTTCTGCTAAAGGGTTTAATTTCACTCAACAGCCTCATTTATTTGTGTTGCAGTGCGCCAAGTGTTGTGTTGACTGTGGGGAGATCGGAGTTCACACAAAAGGAAGATGACTAGGTTTTTTTTTCCTGCAAAGGGCCCCTTGGGGATGCCTCTTTTTTCCTCCTCCATCCCACTCTCATTACTCCCTTTTCCATCACACTGAGCCATCATCCAGCTGAGGAGGGCTTGTTGATTGTCCTCTGAGCAGGCTTGGCAGGATTTGTACCTCATGAGGCTGCTGTTTCAACAGCCTCTTTCTCTGTTCTGCGGCACACTGGGTTACTTTGGCTTTGTTGCTGTACATTACAGACACGCGTTGTTCGCTATCTGTTGCATTGTCTGCCTGAATTCCCACAGGCAGAGCCTGCATGCAGCACGTACATGTTTCCGGGCAGAGTGTTTACTCTCTCTCTCTCTCTCTCTCCCCCTTTCCCCAGGGCATAGAAAGCTGCACGTTTTCTGCCTGCCCGTCTTTATAGACCCCCGCTAAATGCAAAGCAATAGGATGCCTTTTTTTAATACAGTCTACCAGCCTGCTGCTGCAAGGTAAGTATCAGTCAGGCACAAAGTACATCTGCAAAGTCTGTACCAGCCTGAGAGTCCGTACTCTTAAGAAGGATTCAGATGCTTAACTTCAGACATCCAAAAGAGACGCATTTTTCAGAAGGTGAGTGCTCATCCACTTCCAGACCCCATAGCTAATCTACGGTACTGAATGCTGACCACAAAAAAGGAGGCATGCCAAGTCATTCTCTCTCCCACCCCTCTTTTAATAATCTTAGCATAAATTCACAAGGACGAGGGCTGGAAAAGTCTCTTCTAATCCAGGCTCCATCTCCAGTTAGTTTTCCAAACAGGCTTAGAGGGATTCCATTGCAGGCCATAAACACTGGCAGTCGTCAGCCACCCCCCTCTGCCACTGTTTGCACTGTTGTTTGAGATGCAGACAGCATTCAAAGCAAGTGATTGAAGATTAGCAATTCCTGCTTCTTAAGGAAGCAAGAAAGTCAAATATTAAGGAAATAAAAGGAGACAAGGTTCCGCAGGAGCTGTGACCTCATCTGGCGAGGAGCCACCACAAAGCTGAAAAGTTCTGCTTCAGCAATTGTCACGTCTGGTTTCCTCCAACTTCCCTGCTGCTCTTAGAGTTCCTCCACCCCGTTTCTCCCTCTCACTGTAAAGAACAGGGACCTCTGTTAGAGCAGGAAGCCGTTGCGCACCTGGAACCTGTGCACAAGAAAATGCAAGCTTGTGAGTAGCCCTCTGACAGAGAAGCTCACGTTTGGACATGGTGATGTGCCGCAGGGTGCTCAGGGAGAGAGAACGCTGGACATAGTGCTGACCAGTTCTGGTAACACGACTGGTGGGGTTAGCAGAGCAGCTGAGTTCACAGGAAGGCTAAAGCCTCCCGAGTCTCCTGTGCAGTTCTCAGACACCATTCACAACTTTCCCGGACTCAGTGAAGACATGTCTGCTGCTGCAGAAGGTGCTCGTGGTGTGCTGGCCCTGGGGAGCTGTGGCTAGGCAGGCCAAGGAGAACCGGCCTTTGGGTCTCCACAAGCGAGATCTTGGGCTTCCCTCAGGACCCTGGTGCTGGCCATTGCTCTGTTACTCCCCTGGGTCACAGCTGATGGGCAGGAAAAGGTTTCAGCATAAGAGGAGAATTCCCCGTCCACATCTCCAGGCATCGGGAGCTACTGTCAGCCAGCTAATTAACAGCTGCTTCCCCTTTGCCTTTCTAGATTATGAATCAGCGCTAGCATTTGCCCCACTCCCACCAGCCAGCTTCTCGCGTTACAGCAGTTTCCCACCTTGGCAGTAATGAAACAAAGCTTGTAAAGTAGGCGTATGTTAGTAGGTGTAGTAGATTGATTTACTGGAAAGGAGAATCTGGTCCGCAGAGCTCTGATTCTAAGCGGTTTTGGAGTCTCCCTAGACAACACTCCAGTTTGTCTTGCTCTCCAGCTAACGTGTGCCTGGCACATTCCTCTAAAATCTTTGGCGTTGGCGGAAGAGACGGGAGCAGATCTTCTGAACAGTGGAGATCCATTGGGAGAACTCTCCACAAACAAAGCTGGATTCACACAACAAGCTACAATGTGCAACAGAAAGCACTGGAGCCGGTCTGCGGTGCCAGAATCCTTCCGCAGCTCCCTCAGACCAATATTTACGATGTCTCTGGGTGACTACAGCCCCCCAAGGTCTGGCTAACTGTCCAAGAACTGAACAGTAATCTGCAGGAAACACTTAAAGAGGGAGATTTTCACAACGTCCTTGTGGCATTATTGCTGAGGAGCTTCTGCTGAAATTAGTGGGGAAAATTGACTTAAATGGGAGCAGGACCAGGCCAAAGCAAAGTAGTTTTGAAAAAGCTACGCAGATATGTATTTATCTAACATCACACTTCTATTTCTATCTTTCAGGGTGTGAAAGAACATATTTGTGCTGTATCTACAAACTCCCTGGTGTTTCTGGGCAGCTAGAGTAATAAATTTAATCTCATGTGAGTGTGGGTTTTTAATGAGCCACAGTGGCTGGCATAGAGCAACTGTTCCCCAAGGACTTCAAAATATGCTTAACAGATTAGTGCCTCAGTCCTGCAAAGATATGAATACACGTATGAACAGCTTCACGTGCACGCATTGTCCCGCGAGTTCAATAGAATTTCTTCGTCTGCGTTGGCTGAAGTCTCCTTCGGGATTTTTTGGACTGCGTGGCCTGAAAGGGGTGAGGAAGCAGGGAGTATTCAGCCGGCTACCTGCCTCCCTTTGGCCTGCACATTACATTTATTTCTTCTGACAGTTCAGTGGTTCAGCACATGACTCTGCCCCATGACATGTCACTGAATGTCCTGCTGCGACCACCTCGCTGAAGGACTAACCTCGCAGCGGGAAGCTCACGGCCCCCGGGCACCGAGCAATTTCATTTCACCCCATGTGCCACTGCAGCAGTTTTTTCCGTGTAAGCACTGGTGTAATGAAGTTGTACATTAATGCACGGCCCATGAAACGCGACGAAAAGCCCGTTCAGCTCTCAGCGGAGCGTACCTCCTTCCGCCAGCGTCCCCAGAGACCCAGCACACCTCCGCACCCAGGAATCACCTTCCTCACCGCTCGCCTTCCCGCTCCCTAAGAGCCGCACAGCCAGGAGAGAAGCGGGTGAGTATCCCGTCTGATTAACAGGTAGGTAAGGAGAACACACTTGCACGTTTGTGGCTGAACCTTGTTTGAATTAAGGCCCTGGGCTGGAAACGAAGTTCAGCTGAGATGAAAGCAAAGTCGTCTGGAAGCAGGGATGAAAAAATGAGGACACACAAATTAACCCGGCTCTTTTTCTGACGTGTGCCCCAAGACCATTAGTGATGAGAACTGCTCAAAGCCCAGTGTTGATGTTCAGCCCCAAAACACAATAACTGTGGCGCCCGCAGGGGCGTCCGTTCCGTACTGACTCAGATGGCAGGCTGCCACCTCCTGAATCATTCCCACCACTTCCTGCAGCTCCGAGGTGGTCCTCGGAGGTAGCCCCTGCCACACGGCCTGCTTCATCTGTGACAATCCGCTGGCTTATAGCTCCAAGCAGTATTGCTACAAACAGGCTCTTTTTGTCTGGCAATACTGAAAAATTAATCACCTCGGAGAGACAGGACTGGCTCAGGATTGTCCGAAAGGACTGAAACGAACAGAATTGTATTTCCCTGATTTATTTTGGTAAACAAATTAGTTTTAAAAAAGCAAACGCCCCTTCCCTGGAGTGTTTGCGATGCAAATACTGCAGCATTGTGTCGATGCCGAAGGACCCCGAGGATGCGACCCATTAAAGAGCGACCAGCTCGTCCGCGCAGCAGCGAGCCGCGGCGGGCCTCGGCTCCCCGCCGGGTTGCGCCGTGCTCGGAGCCGGCAGGGCAGCACCGCACGGAACCGGCCCGGTGTCCCCCCGAAACGCCGCCGGCTGCCAAGCGCCGATTCCCCCCGCTCGGGACGCGGGTCCTGCGGCCGACCCGG
>Ga0065711_1005472_pt1 | contig 21944 bp, 12 predicted proteins | sample Hoacrofraction12_FD_59098 | JGI IMG/M metagenome (GOLD analysis project Ga0065711, IMG submission 59098) | Hoatzin crop microbial communities from Cojedes, Venezuela - Epithelial fraction 12 v2 (version 2) | ecosystem: Host-associated > Birds > Digestive system > Esophagus > Crop | place... | reverse complement strand
CATTACCCCTTGTCCTGTCACTGGGCACCACTGAAAAGAGCTTGGCCCCATCCTCCTGACACCCACCCTTCAGATATTTGTAGGCATTTATAAGGTCCCCTCGCAGCCTTTTTAAAAGGCTAGAAAAAACAAAACAAAACACTTGTTTTTGTTTAGAAAAAACAAAACAAAACACTGTGGAGTTCTCTACTACTGAAAATACTGATTTCAGTGTTCTGTATTGGGGTAGAGAAGGGAGAGAAAGGATGTGAAGTCATTAGCTTCTTCAGTATTTACAGGATTGTTTTCAAGCTGTATGAAAAGAAACAAAGCCTTTTGTGATATTACAAAGAAAGGTACTGCTACGTGAAAAGCTTACACGGTGGTTTTTTTGTAAATATATGTAAAATCAATAGTCTGTGGCAAGAACCAAGACTACATTACTCCTCTGTGTTAACAGGAATGTTAGAATTTCTCTCTCTTTATAGACACTAAATTGAAATATATTCAAAGGTTGTGAAATATTATTTTTGTTTTGTCCACTAATGTGAATATAAATAAGGATGTTATAATCTGGGAGACTGAATGTCAGTATTTAGTCCGCCTGTAACTGGTCCGGGAGCTGGTAAAATAACAGAACTAGTACCTCATGTTTCAGCTTAGAGGAAAAAAGGCTTCAGCATTTTGAAGGGAAGCCCAGTTCTTCAAAGATTCCACCATAACAGCATGCCCAGTAACCTTTTTGTGGATCTCATTCAAAAGAGCAACATCACCTGTATTTAAGATTGCAGAAGCTATGAAGACTTGCAGTGCGTGTAAACTCATACTAAAAGCTGTTGTCTAACACTGGATGATTTGGTTTTTTGTCTTGGTTTCTCTTTCTGATATATTTAAGAAAGCTTTCTGAGTCTGCTAGCTGAATGGGAATGGAGCCAACTTTTACTGCATCAACCTGTTGGACAAAGTTGGTGCAGGAAGAAAAAGATTCAGAAACAAAAGGAGATTGCGGAATGTTGTGCATGTGTAAGGGCATCGCCCTCTCTACCTCCCTTCAGGCTTGACTGACAGAGTAGTTGTATAGACTTGTCTGAACACTTAAGTCACTGAAATATTGTGGTAAACGTCCAGGTACTAGGACCTTCTCGAAACAATTGCTTTGATGTTAAATATATTGTGACATTCTTGAAAGTCCTAATAAGGTCTGAGCTTACCTTTTAAAAATACTGCCTATGGCTTGGTCATCCTGTTTTGTATACAACTGTGTAAATCAGCTGCAGTGAAAGGAGAATGTTTAACATCTGATGGAACATGTGCATGCAACAACTTAATGTTCCAAGAAACTTAATAAGCTTGCTTGGTTTCTTTTTTTTTTTTTTACTCTCTCCAAAAGGAGAGGTTTACTTTTGTGCTGCGTTACGTATTGGAAATTGTAAGCTTCTGTTAGAGTCATTTAGGTAGCTGCTGTAAGTTCATGTGGAAGGCCTATACCTTCGTGCGTAACGAATTTAACAGATCCACTGCATTTTTTCGAAACATAATTCCAAAACTGCAAATATTTCAAGAAAACTCAATTTTTACAAAGGATTTTACCCTCTTACAGGGTTTGCCCAAATGAGAATTAGGGATAGAGGAGTGGGCAAGATCAAGAGCAAAACACATTATAGTGATTGTCTTTCCCATGTGCAAAGTATTAAGAAAGCTGTCAATCTTATGTTTTTCACATGTTTATCACACTTTATTTTTGCAGTCCAGAGTGCCTTACCATAAGTATGTGCATTCGTTGATGATGTGATCAAAAATCCAAGATGATGTGAATTCCAGGTGATCGTTCACCTACGATGTTGAGTATGCTTCCACTGTTGGGACTGTTTAGTGGTGATCTGGATCCAATAAGGAGACTTTCTTTTGTCAAGTCTGGCACTTCAAATACTCATTTGTTTTTGTCTGGCCGTTGTCTTTCTACTTACATCCAGGATTTTTTTTATTCTGCCTATGTCATTTTAGATCAGACAGAAGGCCCTGTATTTCTACTTTTTCCTTCAGCAGGATAGTGTAAGGACAAAAGAAAAAGAAGGAACGGGTCAGAGGGGATCACATACTACCAGACAAAAAATCCATTAAGTAATATGGAAGAAGAAAAACACTTATTTAAAGACAAAAGAAGAAAATTACTTCTTACAGTGTTGTTTTCTGTTCTTTTTCCTTTACCTTTTCATGCTTTTCTTCGTTTAAGGCAATTTTAGGTACTTCATCTCTACATGTGAAAGGAGTGTTTCCTGATAAAAATGTTCTGAAGATGTCTGAATCTTTTGAAAAAAAAAATTATTTTTAATGTACAGTGAACAAAAACCTCTGTTTGTTCAGAATTTTTCATGCAACTTACTTGTTTGCGCTGTTGCCTTGAGTTACATGATCAAAACCAAAGGCCAGTGCAGTCTTTACAGGATATTACTTTTCCCTCTATCTTAGCTTTCTGCTCCCACTTTCAGTTGCTTTTGTTTTGGTAAATTTTAGACTTAGTTGTTGTTATTATTAGTGCTTAGATGTTCTGGTTAGATATAATTTGCAAACTTCACTATTTGAAAGTTGTTGTTTTTTTTTAAATAGCAGCATGACATAAACTGAACAATACATTCCACCTGTATGGTACATAAATGTTTTTCATCTTTTTCCCTAGGTTCTCCCAAACAGAGAAACTGTAGCAACTGTTGTAAGTGCTTGCAGGTCACCTATAAAACAAAATTAAAATCTCTTTCAGCAACAGTGGGGGTTTTGCGCATGCGCTCTTAACGGAAGGAAAAGCTTACATTATATTGCTGTGTTAAAATGTTTCCCTTGGAATTGTTCTTCTCTTAGTGGTCTCTGGACCCAGCACTGCTCTGTTCCATTTGAGCCTCACCAGAGGTGCAGAGCTACCCTAAGCAAAGTTTTGAGTTACACAGACTATTTATGCAAAAGCAGAGGTAGAATTAATTTTTGGTAAAAAGTGGAACTGATTAGAGTCCTGATAGTTAAATTCATTGGCAGAACCCCTCCAATTCCACTTCTGTTAAAGCAGTGTTGCAAGATGAGTGATCCTTCCCATGCTGCTTCCTTTCCTTTTAATAATCAGTGGAACTTTGGTTGCTGGAACCAGCTGAATTTGTTCAGTCCCTTGAACGCAACAGACAGCTGTAGAACAGAATTGAAAATGAGGGTTACCTGAGATCTTAGTGTTATTTGCGTGAAAATAGCATCTTAGAAATTCCGTTCCACTAAAATTTATTCTCTCCTATTAAGATAATTTCTATTCATACTTTCAAATACCACATTTGGGGATTCTTTCCTTTGTAATCTTTATGGAAGGAATATTTTCCTGATACTTCGGTGATTTCTGCATCGGATCGGAGGCTAACATTACAGTCATTAATGTTTACATCAACAAACGTAAATTCAAATTAAATCTGTTATTTAAATAGCATAATGGAAACACATGGTGCTTTGTAGTCATGTAATTAAAGAAGGTCTGTGCCTCCAGGAGTTTATGATCTAAAGATCAAAACCAGTTTCACATAGCAACAGACCTCCTCTAATATCAGTGTACAATTCAGGGATTTTGTCTTGCTTTTACTTCAGCATAAATTTTACTCTTGAGCAGAGATTTCACCCAGGCCAGTGCAGTAACATTTGAGATGTAATGCGTAAGTATTGTACTTGACACTTTGTGCAGGGGCAGTTAACTCTCAGCACGGAAAAGCTTAGTGTTTTGGTGTCAAGATTTATACTTTGCTTCTTTAACAGTAACACTGTGAGCAAAACTTTGGATGATACTAGTTTAGTTAGGGAAATAAAAATCAAATTCTTGTCTTTAACGAGGAGTCTGACTAGCCACGCTTTTTTTTCCCCCAGTTGTGAAAGTAATTTTGTGCAAAATTGCATTTGAGTTAAATTATTCACTCATCCTGGGGCAATAGCCTGTATTCACTTTCCAGCTGAGCCAACTAAAAATATGGGAAACAGACCAGCCTAGTATTCCATTGTTGCCTTATATAATGTGGTGTTTTGGAAATGATGATGAAGGCAACCTGGAGGTTTCATGGATGAAATAGTAGATTCATAAACCAAAAGCTTTGCGTGCTATTTGTAATGGTGTTTTCTCCCTTCCTTTCAAATCTCTGTGCCCACAAATCAGAGATGTTGCTTTTGTTTAAAAAGAGAATGACAAAGAAAAAGAGAAAAAAAACCATAAGCCTCTTCATCCTTTGAAGAAATCAATCTTTGCCTGAATTGCTGGCTGGGTTCCCTCAGAAGCCCTGGACGCCTCCAAAACTTGGAACCAAGTTCAGACCCCGACTAGGTAGTGTACTCTGTTGAGTGTACTTTAAGTCTTAGTTTGCTCCCCACTGTATGCTACAAAAGAGTCTGGGTGTAAACACATAGGTTGTTATTGTCAAGTGTGATGGTTTGGGATTTCTTCCAATTATTCTCCTAATTAGGACCCTGAATTAAAAAGAATTTTTCATTTCTTTTGGGCGTGGGGAGCTAAATGAAGACCTGTCTGTGAACCCTGTGACTCACAGGTAGCCGCAAACCATTAAGCCCCTTTGTCGCTGTAATGACTTAGCTGCAAAATAATTCAGTAGCTCTAAAAGGCAAGTTTTGCCTTCAACCTTCTTGACTGAGCGTTTTCCCTAAATTAAGGTAAGCTCGGACAGCACCTCGCATGCTCGCATGTTTTCTTCCTTGTTCCAGTGCTTTTTTTCTCAGTTGATGCCTTTGCTTAGGATTGCACAGCTTGGAGATGCTACTGTGTTTGGTTTTCTTCAGCTTTTTAAATCCATAAAACATGAGTTCTGGTTGTTTCCTGATCCTCTGAATGTTTTGAGTTCTGGCAGCTATCAGAGACTTCTGAGTTACGGCAGTTCTTCTCCAGGTGCTGTGCCTCAATTTTACCTGTACAGACCCTGGTACGGCTGGTTTAAGGTAATCTGTGTGCTGTGTGGAAAGAAAGCTGTACTGGTCTTTTTTAACATCTTCTAAGGTAAAGCTGTGAGATATTTGCATGTTGGGAGTGGTAGGCATGAATGAATGTTGGCACTTTTCTTCCAGACTGCTCTGAGCTTTGTGTATGGCTGTGCACTAACCAGAGTGAAGTAACAGATTTTCCTGCAGCGAGCAATAGCACAAGTCTTGCCTTCTGCAGGTCTGCAACTGGATTGCCTTTCTACTGCGCTTCTTTTTTTTCAACTAAACTGTAACCTTCTGAGCAGAGTGAGTCTCTGGGTCATACGATATGTGGCTTCACACGAACTTTTCCTACATGACAGGCTAACTTAGCAACCAAAATTTGTTATCCACTTACTCCTACTCATTGCTTTTGTCTTGTGCTGGCGTATTGGATTCTGTGCTGTACAAAAGGAAGCCCTAAACAACAACTAGTGTAGCATTGTGCCTGGGACCTGTGTATTTGTATCTAGACTCAGATGAAGGAGGACTTGTGCTCAAAAACATTCAGTGCTTGGCAGTTGCAAATACCAATTGCTTTTGTAACAGTGAATCGGTGGTAATCTCACCATTCTAATGCAACAGTGAAAAAAAAATCCTCTATCAGTTGGGGTACCTTAATGATTTCAGGGTGCTTTGAGTGGAAGAATAAGCAAGAAGAGTAAGATTTCCTAAGAGGGTGTAGCATTGGTAGTCTGAAACAACCAACCCACCTCCACCCCAAAAAACCCAGAACAGCAGCAAAACAAAACCCCCAAACTACAGAGGTCCTATGAAAAGATACAATAATTCTGATATCAGGCAGTTAAGTAACATACTCTGATGCGGAAAACTGTCCCAGATTCCAGCATTCCTTTCATCTGACATTAGAAAACAAGGTAGACTTAGCATGAGAAATAGTGTCTTTATATGAAGAGATTGCTCTTGTTAGGCCCATATGTGAACCATATATCCAGATTCTCTGTACATCCGCTCACATGTCTCCCTGTCAGCATCTGAAGAGAGATCCCCAAATGTTCAAATGTACCTTGCAGATCACAGTTTAATTTTAGAAGACTATCTTGGCCTATTAATTTTGATTAGAACAGTGCTGTGATGGAGGAGACATCAGATTGCAAGTAAAATTTCAGAAGTCAAAATACTACAAAGCTGTAGAAATAAACACATGTGCAACTTGCAGTAATAGGTCACAATACTTGTATATGGTAAAATATGTATGTGTAAAATAGATGTCATCATTGAATAAGCAATAATTCATCAGGCAGTGTATTGCTCGTGCGCTTTGTGTGTTATAAACTGCAACATGGAGGCTGAATGCTTCCATGAGCTGTGTGTGTCGGACAAGGAAGGCAAAGTTTAAAAGCCCAAATAATGGTTCCAGAGCTGACACTTCTAGAAATTTGGAACTTCAATACTGCAGAACATCTTGGACATTTTTGCAATTTCTATGTTTTCTCATATTTAATCTGTAAACCTTCTTTTCAATTTGATGACAAGCTTTAGAATATACAAGCAAAAACCAAACTTCTTGTACTTAAAAAAAAAACAACAAAAAAACAGGGGGCAAAAAAGCTTACTCCTTGAAATTGTTTAATGCACATAAGCAAAGTAAACTCCTAGACAGTTCAGAAGAATCGCACTGATTATTAAATATGATCAGGTAATACCTAAGAGTTAGAATAATAAAAACTGATCACATTACAATAGTTTGAATACCTTGAAACTTGCAGAAATGTTAATTGAGATCTTTCAGATACCTTATTGATTACTTAATTTCTGTCTAAGTTATATTTTCTTATTGTATCCTTAAAATTAAGTACGTGAAGTCACCATCAAGAACTAGAAATGATACCAAAACAGGAGCTGCAAAATTAAAAATGCCAGTTTGAAGTGCAGCGGTTTCATTGCAGCGGTTCTGTGCTTTCTGTTTTGATAATGGATGTCTAAGGGCATTCATGTGGTTATTTAGTAAGGGAAATTAATTCCCTTACTAATATCCTCACTTCCCAATTAGCCCTTTTCAAATAAAAGGGGGTTTGGTTTGCTTTCAATTCTCTACAATTCTTACTATAATTTACAGAATCACAGAATCACAGAATGTTTGGGGTTGGAAGGCACCTCTGTGGGTCATCTAGTCCAACCCTCCTGCCGAAGCAGGGTCACCTACAGCAGGCTGCACAGGACCTTGTCCAGGCAGGTCTTGAATATCTCCAAAGAAGGAGACTCCACAGCCTCCCTGGGCAGCCTGTTCCAGTGCTCCGTCACCCTCAAGGTGAATTTACTGTAGAAATTCTGATGTTTCTACAGGTTACAAATGAAGTGCCCAATAAAACTGGGTAGATGATTTACAATTGTTATTTATTGATATTGGACATTTCAGGTATACCTAGAATATGAATACCACAAGCTTTAAACCTGTTTTTGTAATCTTGATTATTCCATATAATAAGATCTGTCTGTTCTTTAAAAACTTCAACACCACCACCACCCCCAAAAAAACAAACAAACACAAATCCCACTTGTTTTGCATTTGTAACTATGACCAAGATATGATAAAGGATTCTGCATCACACCCAGTCTTTTCCTTAAGTGATCGAAACTGCAATCCAGTGAACTCATTGGCTCTTTCGATCAGAAATCATTAAAGGTGAGCATGTGTAAGAAGCAGTGCAGTTACACTCTGCAGTCAAGGGAGTAGCTTTAGACATACACTTTGCCTTCATAATTTTCCATTGCTTATCGAGAGAATAAAGTGTATTATTTTTTCTTATCCTGCAAACAAGAAGAAAGCAGCATTTACATTGTCTCTAAAGTGGTCAGTTTGCAGCACGTCTTGGCCGAGACTTCACCTGTGGTTTCTTTTCATTCACCTGTTCTGGGACAAGAAGATGTAGCACATATACAAAATTTCTTTTCTCTCTCATATCTAATCTAGGATCATACTTTTTTGCTTAAACAGTGTATTTAAATTCTGAAATGCTTAATCCAATGCATGTTTCACATATGCAAAGGACCTCTCTTGGCCAGCCCCTCTCTTTCTGAAATTCTGTTTCTGATACTTGTACGGGCTTTTATTGAAGGTAGGGCAGTACTGGAACTTGCTGGTGAGGGACTGGGATGAGGCGAGAGAGCCTGTGTGGCAGCTGTCCAAGCACATCATCTTCTAGAACTGCAGTGACAGCTGATGTTCAGAGACATACCGAACGTGGTCCTAGACAATTGGGTTTGACCTGGTCAGTTCAGAAGGTACCCTGCTGGGTTGGTTATTGCTTTGCTGTCCAAAGCAACCCAATGGATAGAATAGGCATTTTTGCTACATCATGGAATACGTTGACACATTTTACATTTTGAAGTTCAAGTGTGTTTTGAACTTGTGGCATCTTTTTCGTAAGGAAAGGAGGAAAAAAAAGTGGAATTATGGGAGGAGAAAGTTGCTTTTTAATTTTGTTTTTATATAAAACTATCCAAAGCAATTTTGATGAAATTTTAAATGGCCTTGAGACAGAGAGGGAGGGAAGGAAAAGTACTAGCCATAAATAAACAGCTTAGAAACTGAGTAGTATGTACTCAAAAGTGCTTGTTTAAACCAAAGCTTCAAAATTGATCTACTCTTTCTGTGAGGGTAGGACACAGTGTCCCCATTGTTTGTTTAGGAACTCTAACTCCTAAATAGCCAAAGGAAAAAACAATTTGTACATTATCTAGTCGAACACAAGCATTCCCATATTGTAAGGAAAGCTGGTTTTCTGAGGGCAGCGGAATGTTCTGTGCTCACTGCAGTGGAGAGTTGGTGTGGGGAGACGATTTGGAGCAAATATGTGTCTAGTTTCTACTGAAAAATGTTAGAACATACACATGTGCTTCATGGTCCTTCTGCTGCATACTGCTTCCCTCTGCACAGATAATCACATGAACAATACATGTGAGCAGCATTTGAGGTAGAGCTGTTATCTTTTATCTCTTTGATGTAATATTTTACTGATGCATGCAAAGTTGAAGGAGGAAATAGTGATTCTGAACAAAAGGTGCTGCTCAGCAGACAGAATTGCAAAATTGTGCCGTCCGTCCTCACACATTTCCCTCTCTGCCTGTCCTTCATTAATTGAGATAGATAGATAGTTATTCATCACAGAGTGGTGGATGAGAGTTTTATAGGAGCATTTATTTATAATTTCTGTGTTCTAGATCTCTTTTTTTAATTTCGGGCTCCAAAGTGTATTTTTTCTTTTCTGTTATAGTCAATTATGTCAGAAATGGTCAAATGATAACTCATCACAAACGAAATCATTTTTGCAGCCTGTCTTCCTAGCGTCTGGATTCTAAAGAGACAACCTGGATGCCTGCATGCCAGGGCAACCAGGATTTCAACAGTGTCAATAATCTTTGCTCATCACACCAAAAAAATCAGTGTGTCAGTGTATTCCTGCAGAGTCATTAGCGTACAGACTCACTGCTTGCTTGACAAAGCATGGTTTGGTGCGTTATAGTTTCCTAGTTTGCTTGCCTGATCTACCTCTGACAAAAGCAGAGAAAAAATGCAGTCCCTTCTTCGGTGGCACACTAATGTGGGAAATAAATCTTCGGGCATAAGGTCTGAAATGGCAGTCATTTAAATAATTCAAATGCAGCGATCGTTTTGCCCATGTGCCTTCAGTTTCTTTGTTTTATTTCTCTGTATTTCTCAAATCACTGAGAGACAAACGATCATCTGCGAGAATCTATATTTTTAAAATATCTAGAGCTAAATAATCCCCGTCCTCTTTAAATGCAGTTTAACTGGTTACATGTTAAATAATTATTTGCTCTCTCTTTTGTGGTGTGGAGGGGGGAGTTGGAGGGGAGAAGTAACATACAAGCAGATGTGCTGCTAGATCTACAGGCTTCTGCCAACCATATGGCATCTTAAAGAAAGATGGTTGGAGCGTCTGGATTAGCAAAGAGTCGGGATGGAAAGCCATGTGTCGTGTTGGTACAGGCAGTTGTTTTAGCTCTCTGTAAAAGGCTTCAGGAGATTGTGTAATGGAACAAATGGTACTGCAAGCCTAGTAACAGCCTTACCGCTGCTGGAGAGGCAATTGGCCCCCAGGCGGGTACTGCTTCATCCTTGCTTGTTGGTTTTTTGTGAAGGATTTTTATATCGTTATTCTGTGTGCTTCTTTTAATGTACGGCAAACTTGGGAGATCTAATTCTGAACTTTATACTTAAAAGAGAGCTATTGTGTGTTTAGCATTTTTTCACACCCTCATTTTATATAATGAAAACATACAGTTTTGCGCTCTCTGAAATGGGAAGCTCGTGCCCTTCTGCAAATTTCCTGCATCCTTCGTGAACACTTTGAGACACCGATTCACTGAATTTGTAGGCAGTGCCCAGATTTGAGGGGAAAACTGCTCTCTCTGGGATTTGCTTAGTTAAAAACAAGATTGAGGCTATTGCGCTTGTGGCTATAACGTACCAGCTTGGCATTCATGTTCTGTTTGACAGGTTGCTCTTTATGCAAACAAGGGGTCTGCTCCTATTAAAGACAAAATTCCTTTTGTTTTTAGCAACACAGGATTGGGCTCTTGGTGGGATTTGGTGTGCTTTACAGCAATCTCTGTAGTTCACTTTGCAGCTCATGGGAGCTACTCTGGATCAGGATGAAAGCTTTTGTGTCCAGATCTGTAACAGAAATAGGTTTTAGTCTTTCCTCTACTGTCACACAACAGAACTCTGAACTCCTCTGTGTGTCTCAGTGAAGTCAGGCCTCTCCATACACCTGTAAATGCAGTTTTCTCTCCCCAATACTATTTGTTCCAAAGGAAATTAAAAATTTGATGTTGCAGTAAAGGGGTTCAATAAAATTAAGATTTTTTTTGTGAAGAGTCTTGAAGTATATTATGATTCCGTATTGCATTTTTAATGTAAGGAGATAACATGAGTGACACCCAGATATTCATTCATAGGTAAATACTTGCTGAGCAGGTAAAGTTGTGGTTTCAGAGACATTAGAAAGAAACCATTAGCTACAGAAGCGTCTTCACTACTGAGGATCTTTGCTGAAAAATATGCTGTCTGAAACTGAGACAAATGTTGCTCTAATATAGCCTAAATTCACAACAATTTAAAAGTAAGTACGATTGCTGCTCTTTTTTCTCTTTAATTTTTTTCTTGCTCTCCAGAAGGCTCCTTATCTGGAGCTTAGGAAACAGCAGCCCTCAGCTTAATCTGCAGTGCAGTTACGGCAGCGCATGCTTTTTCCTGAGCTGCCTGCGTGCCCCCTGCTCAAGCCTGCATATGTTGCTCAACACTGATCAAAAGTAGGCTCCCTCGGGAGAGAGACTTGGGCTCATTTTGTTGGCCTGTTCATTACCTCTCCTCCACTGAGGCTGAGCCAGGTGCGAGGTGGACAGTTGTCCACCTGGAGCAGTGCCAAGACCACCAGCGTCTCTCTGGAAGGCTCTGGTGGTGGCTGTTGAGGGGGAGTGGAGTCAGACCAGTGAGCCCCAGTGGGGACCTCGGGCTCTCCCAGGACGTCTGCTGAGCTTTCACGGTCTTTCAGAAACCCAGGGTGTTTTCTGCGCCACGTTAGCGTGTGAGTTCACCGACATTGTGGGGCACGTTATCCAAAGTGTGTGTTTCATTCAGAAATGTGCATTTCTCTGTGTAGGGTTTCCAATAGCGAATTTTGAGTAATGGTATATTGGTGATGCAGCAGCAGTATCAGAGGTTACCAAGTCTAGAGAGACAAGCAATTGATTGATAGTAGGTGGATCTCCTGCTTCTCATTTGGCATATGTTTTTGTTTTCCGTATCCCTACTTAGAAGAACAAAAATATGGTCGTGTTTTTAAACAAAGAGACATAGCTTTGTTTTCTTAATTTACTACTAGTGATTTCAGGCACTTAATTTTAATTGTCCGACTACTTATGTGAATGAGAATGTTCAGCTCCCAAAAGCATATCAAGGCTTCTGAGCTTTCTGTTTAAACATTTGTTTCGTAAACCTGTTACTGTTACTTACCACTGAAAGGCTAGAACAAAAAGCATAATTTACCTAACAAAACTAAGCAAGGTCTTATGATGTAATCTAAGGAGGAAAGTAGTTACATTGAAGATGTGTCATGAAAATGAATAATGTATTTTTTTCAACTTGTGGCAAAGAAAAGACAGATAGTTTTGCTAGAATTTTTGACAATAATTAAAATACAGTGGAAACAGAAGAGTCTGTGCATACACATGCACAGTTGTGGACAGAATGAATTCTCCTGCTGGAAGGTGCTGACAGTCTTACTGTGGTGGGGTGCCTGTGCATGGTCCAGTGCCTGCTGGCTGATGTGCCGAGCCATGACTTGGGAGAGCCGGGCTGGAGCCACCGTTGTGCTCGTTTTGTGCGGTACTCCTGACAGCCCTGTGCTGCTATCGCACAGACACTGGAGCTGCTGTTCTCATCCACAAGCAAAGCTGCTGTCACCAGAAAGGCCTAACTGACCCTTCCTGCTGGCTGTGATCTGGGTGTGTTGATACTCATCTCCAGACTGCCTGGTTGCAGTCATATTCCTTATTGTGGAGGGGTCAGTGGTTATTCTGAAGATAACTGTAATGATATTTGCCTCTAAAGCAGCAATAAAATTCCTCTATTTCATAGCAATGATTGAGTTCAGCCTTTAGGCTTGATGCAGTAAATTCAGAGCACGATTGGACTAATATATATACATCATGAAATAGCCACTCTTTTACAGAGAGTCTAATACTGTCTGTAATGTACTAATACATTTTTAAGATGTATTTTCTGTGAAACGCTTCAGTGCTTTCCTTTAGTCCTTCTGACCAATTGCGGGTTTCACTAGCTTCACGTGGAAGTTCACAGTGTTTTTAACATAGTCCAAAACAAAACACCAGGTGGACTCTGTATTCACAAGAGCTGAGCTCCATGAAGGCGGGCTGACAATACTGCTTGGATCCTCCAGCTTTTTTTATTTTCTGGAAAACCTCTGGTTTCTCAGGACAAAAATCCTCTCCTCTCGGCTCTTCCCAATGCAAAAAACTTTCTTTGTAACCCTCACCATTTCCCCTACGTTTGGTCTTCCATGTTGCATTCCCCACAGCTGGTGTTCCCTTGGCACTGTGGCTCTCCCTTCAGGCTCTGCAGAACTGGTTTATGGTGTACCGAGGGACCTGGGGAGACTGGGGCTGGTCCCAAGCGGATACAGCCCTGGTGCAAAGTGCTGTGTTGCGTGAGAGCAGCAGCTCCCTGTGAGGTGGGAGCACGCTTGCTTGGCCAGCCGGAGCTAACAGGGAAACAGGCTGAAGCCTCCCCAGGTCCCTTGGGATTATCCGTGCATATCCAAGCACAGCTCTTCCCTACATCTCACGCACATCCTAGGTTCCTTGGCTCACCATGACCTGCTTCCCAGCCTCTTCTCTAAATGCTCACTCAGTATGTGCCCACTATTCTCATTTTTCTTTCCTAGACGGAGTAAGTTTGGAAAATAGACATATGTGATAGAGCTGTATTTGATGGGGAGTAGGCCAGGCTTGGGCTAAGTTCACAAATGGAAGCAATCTGGTCTGTATGGAGAGAGCAACAGGGCCTAATATGGAAAATATCTATCTGAATATGCTGCACAGAAAAATTATCTGTCACGAATATTAAGTCATGTTCTTCTTTTTGTATGTCACAAGTATAAAACTACACTCCATACAAATCTTACATCTATCATTACTTTCACTGTAGTTTATGAAAACCACAATAACCCTGTGTGAACCCTGAAAATAAGCAAATATGTTTTGCCTGCCAGAGCTTACAGGCAAAATCAGTTGTTCGAAATGTACCAGAAAGAGGGCCATAGTCACACCTCTGGTGTGTGGAAAATAAGGGTGATGGGATTTAAGCAAAGAAACTAATGAGTGACACCTACATGGATATTTAACACTGTGTTTGATATTTTTATAGTTTATTTTCATAGTGGTCAAACTATACAGTATAGCAGCCTTGGTTTCTATGTTGAAGAATATTTTTGAAGGACTGTGATATATAGTTATTAAACTGTGAACACCTTGCAGATAACCAAATCAGAAGGACTGTACCCAGCACTATGGAGCTCCCATTTGCAAGATCACTAGTGAGAAACATTTTACCTTTCAAGCAGAGGTACTAATACCTCGAAACAGCAGCTTTATGCTCTCTGTAGTACAGAGCCTGCAGTCCTTGCTGGTAGCAGCTCGAGTCTGGGCTGAGCGAGGACGGCAGGGCTGAACTCAGGGCTGCTCTGTTGGTCTGCAGTTGCGACTGTCAGAAACAGAAGCAGTTGCAGCTCAGCTGCACGACCCTTTCTAGCGGTAGTATTTTTTTAATTAAGACAATGTCTGACAAAGTAAATTAACAGAAGCTGATGCTTTTAGCAGTTTTTTTTTCTTCAATGCCTGATGTCAGCTTGGGCCACATGTACATTCTGCACATGCCATGGGATAGAAAAAGTGAAGCCGCCTTTTTCAATTCTCTGCTGCCTGCCCAAACACCACATGTACTGTCTGTTACATGTCGCTTCTGATGAGGTTCATGCTGGGAATTTCTTTTCAAAGGCGAAGTGTTTCTGAAGGAAAGAGTTCAGATTGGGCAGACTGCATTAAAAAAAATTCCCAGTGTCTCTGACTCGAATATAGTATTATTTGGTTTGGACACCAACTAGCAGTCTGTAAAGGCTGAAATTTGTCTGGTAATGAAAGAAATAAGAGGAATCAGAGTAAGCAGTGGGGAAAATGGAGCATACATTTATAAAAAATAAACCAATGACAAAAATTGTTGTAACCAGTAAAATAAGTGCGGGAAAAAATATTTCAGTAGTGCACATATGTGCCTTCTGGAATGATCCTTATCCCCCTTATGAGGGGGACACTTTTGAAACCTTGATAGGATGTACGTCTCTTAACATTATCAAGACTCTGTGTTTCCTGATGGAGAAGTTTTGCAAAATCTCTTCTCTCTGTCACATAACAAAATCAGAGGTAAACATATGAAAAAAAAATAAATTAGAGTCTGACTATAATGTTACAGGATTATTGTGATTATATATCTGCTGCAAGCCCTGCCTTCTTTTTTTTTTCTCTAGGTTATATTACAGCACTGTAAATCAACAGTCAGCCTCAGTGGTTTGGAGAATTGTTTTATTAAACATTTTTCAGCGATAGGCAGAAAATAGCAGTCACAACTATTTTTTCTAGAGCAAACGAATGCAGAGTTCATACTCTTAGCATAGATTATATTCTTCTGAATTCCTTTACAGGAGGAAGAGCCTCTCTTCAGCCTAGGGACTCAGACACAAATAGATGTTAGAGAAGCTTTCACCCGTATCTTTTCCGGCCTGCCATCCATTCTCTTTCATTGTTTCCTTCCTGCCCAAACCCAGGAGGGCTAAAAGTGGCCATCATATCGGCTAAGCCCAGCTGCTGCACCCCTCTGCTGAAGGGCCGGCTGATAATGTTCTCTCTTCAGCACGTTAGACACGAGCTGTTAGAAGCCCAGGAACAGATCCAGGCTCAGGTTTCCTGCGTGATCTATTTGTTTGACCTGTCGGGCCAGCTGTGGAAGTGAAGATATATTCTCATAGTCAGTGATGACATCCAAAACAAAGGGGAAGCCCCTGTTCCTGAGTAAATGTTTAATTAAACCCTCTTTGTAATTGTTATCACCGCATGTGAAGATTGTTGTAATCTTGGAGAAGATGTAATATAGGCAATTCTTTAAAAGCATGTGGAAAATTTGAGAATGTCTTTAGTAAGAAGGAATTTAGAGGTTACCCAATACACATTTAAAGAAAAGAAAAATGATAAAGGGATAAAGAACCACCTGGGTCAAGGGTTTCATGGTGGAATGTGGACATTTTCTTCTTAGGTGTCTGATTCCAAACTGTGCAAGGGATATGAACCTCTAGTTACCATCTGTTAACATAAGTTGGATGAGTTTGTTCTGCCTGTAGTGCAGGCAAGTGCTTACCTTACTAAGCTAGAAGGGGTATGGATTGCATTCCTTCTCTGCCTGAACAAATGAGAGTCTGGGCCTTTTATGTGGCAATAGAATTTTGATAGGGATTTCAGAGGGTGGGAAATGCTACAGAAACTTGTTTTAATGTGCCCTAAACTGTCTCCCTGTGTCCTGTTAGAAGTCAGGAGTTCCAGCAGCAGAGGCGAGGAGGCTCGTTCACTGTCCTTAGTTCCTACTCACTGTTTTACGGCTGCTTTTTTTTCATTTGCATGGGTTTTTTTTCTCTTATGCTCTGTTTCTTTCATTAGCACGAGAAAGGTGGATCATAGCGTTTTGCTTTTGAAGCTAGAAGGGAGAACAGAGTTCAGGTAAAGGATGGGTAGTATAGATGTTCCCTTTTAAATTTTGGGAGCATATGGAGACTTCTCTGAGATGCTCATCGCTCAAGGTTATCTCAAGATCTTAAGTAAACAGCAATTTAGGACACTAGTGAAACTTTGAGGGATCATTTGCTATTTGTCTGCATTTCTAAATTTACAGACTCTTATTCAGATACCTAAAATTTACTGCGTGAATTTGTCAGTGCTGCAAATCACAACGAAGATGCAGGTTGCTCATACGAGAACTAACTTCACTACTGGTTTAAACATCGTAGTTGTCCACAGAGCTGATTCAAGATATGAAGAGGTGGTGAATATATGTTTTGCTGCCTTAGTGAAAAAGACAACATCACTTCTGCTATGAAAAGGGAAGATGGAAAAGTAGCAGAGTTGAGACAAAAAGGTCTGGCTTTCCAAGATCCTCATAGAGGCAAAGCAAGGCTGATTATTGATTTGTGTATAGCAGGAGATTACCTTAGGCAGTGCCTGCTGTGTCGATGTCAGGAACTAGCTGTGGTCACTGGAGTTTGTATTAAGGTTGTGTGGTGCTTCTTGTTACAAGACACCGCTGAAGTTCTTTGTACTTTCATTAGGCTTGCCAAAAATTGTGGTTTAGGCTGAAACTGCTCAGCAGGGCGGTGGTGGGTAATCGTCTTGGGAAGAGATCAGCGAGGCCGGCCAGGGGAATAGCCGTGGAGGTGGGAGCCAGGGTGGGAAGGAGTTACACAGGCAGCCTTCGCTCAGGCGTTTCCTGGCTCCTGACTGTTTGAGTATACAAATTTAACATCCTTTAATGGGTTGTAGTACAACTATCTGTTGAGTACCACAACTTAAACACTTCCTGTCACTTCAGTACATGATAGCAAATTTGTAGTGTGTCCTGAAAAAAATTATAAAAGCAGGCAGAGGTTTGCTGATAGCAAGTTTACTGGGTTCTGCTTTCTTTTCTAAGTGGCTTGCTCCTCCTTTTTGTATACCGGCTTGCTTTTAAACCCACATTTGCTTTTAAAATTCATAGTGCGTTAAAAACATTTGAAATTCGCAAATGGCCAATTACCAAATCTGGCACTGCTTACACGGTGGGGCAGAGTCCCCTTCAGCCGCATCCCCGCAGCATCGCGAGGCTCTGCGGCGTTGCCCCAGTTCTCCCCCCTGTAACCAGGAGGAGCCTCGGATCGCTCTGCACCCCCGCAGGCAAACGAGCAAGGCGAGGGTGACGTTAGACACCAGTAGCCTGGCACTCGGATCTCATCCTGACAAGGGAGATGGTTTGTGAAGGCAGTTTGCTGCACAGTAACGTGTTCTGGTGACTCTGGGTTTTGGTAGTTTTTGGGGGCAGCAGGAGCCCCACGGCCCCAGCACCCTCCGTCACGGTGGCAGCCGGCAGACGGGGGCTTCGGCGGGGAGGCGGCTGCAGCAGCGTGCCAGGCGAGCCCTGACAGCTCTGCTCTGGCTGGCCAGAACTAGTTATCAGATTACTTGTATTAAAACCTAATTAAGATGTGTGCCAATAAATGCAGCGTGGTGATTGGATTTGGTGATTTAGCTGCTGCGGGTTGCTGCAATCCAATCACGCCATTTCAGCAAAGTCAGTGCCATGGAGTAGAGTGAAAACATTTTCCATCAGTAACCTGACTGTACCAAAAGAGTAAATAACCTTTTACTGCCTCTGCCATGCCAAGGACTGATCCCCACTGCAGGGTGAATGGACACTGTCCACAGATCCTTGCATATTAATTTCTTTCAAATCAACTTTAAGACCCAGAGGAGAGCTGACAGGTTGTATCAGCTTTTCCCTTCCCTGCGGACTGCCTGCGGATTAATGGACCTGTGAGTCCCCCAGGGCAGGGAGCTTGCAGCGAGAGCCTTGTGGGTGGCCCTGGTTTAGCAATGTCTTTACAGAAAAGAACGAAGCTTTTGGGTTTGCCTGTAGGCCGCAGACAAGGGGACAATCTCAATGTAACACGATGGGTGCTAGTCCAGCTTTGTGGTGTTGGATGCAATGGAAGTTTATTCTGCTGGGTGGAATTCAGCTTGGAGCCAAAGCTCTGCTTTATGTTTGATGTTTCACCTACTTTTTGCAGAGTCCTGCAGTGGCTGTCAAAATGTAACACCACCTGTCTATCCCTTTCCATTTCATTTCTGGACAGGCTAGGGTATAGCCTAGTCTCGGATCCAGATTTTACTCCTGTACAGAGTGAGAGATGTAGTCTTCTGCAGGTTGTAGCTGCACAAAGTAGCAAGGTAGCTTGGAGCCATTCTAACATAAAGCTGCATGCGAGCTCCACGTATTGAGAATCAGAGCAAAATGTTTACCCTGAAGCATTCATTACAGCTTGTGATGCCTTAGTTTTGCTCTCCTTCTGTGGAACCGCTTGTGTCACAAAGCTCCCGCTTTCCTGCCTCTGTACAGAAATAGGAATTTTGGTTATTGGAAAATTATTTGAAGGGTATTATTATTACTACTAAATGGGAGCTTACTCCTTAGTGCCAGGTTGTCCTGTAAGTAACCCAAATGTAACGTAGTTCAAGAGCTACCTGTCTTCACCTTGTGCCTTGAAGTAATGTGACAGAGCCTGCCCTTCAGCGCTCCCAGGCCAAGGAGGAGCAGCCACCCAACATCCCAGCTGGCCAGACCTTGCCACTCTGGTGCAAAAATGATCTCATTTGGAATGGGGGGGAGGGTGCGGTGGTCACTCAGATGCTCGGGACGCAGTACACGTTTGCCTGGTAGGTGGTGTTGCCAAAGTGAATGTGGCGACCGTGCAAGCTCACTCACTCATATTAGCAAAATGTGCAGAAGGTTCTGTCACCCAGTTGTAAAAATGATGGCAGGCATCGATGTGCAGTTGTAACATATGGGAAGTACAGTGAATGTGGGTGGAGCTGTTCATTTCTCATCTTGAATCATTTACGAGATCAGCAGGCAGGCCAGATACAATGCATATGGGAATGTGTGGCTGTGCTGCACATGTCACACGTAATAGCAGATACTGTGAGAGGGCCCAGAGCCTGTCCTCAGGAGCTAAACGCACCGGAGCAGGCTGGTAGTCCCAGCATGTGGACCAAGGGCCAGCTTGGCAGCAGTTTTGGGAGAGCAGGCTGGTAGACTGAATTTTGGAATTCACGGACTAAGATCTGCACTGACTAGAACTACTCCCTTTTTATCCATCATGACCCAGAATTGTAGAAAGGAACTTTATTAACCCTGTCCTCAAGCAGTGGAGATAGATACAGATGATAAAATGCAAAGTTGTGGCCTGCTAGTTGAGCCCAGCTCAGCGCCTGTGTTACCTTCTTCCCTCTGCTCAAGGGGACAGCCTAACTGTAACATGGTGGGTGGTGAAGTTACAAAACAGAAAAGCATAATTGAGTAGTACTGCCATAATTAAACACTCTTCTATTTACAGCAGTTTATCTGAATCGCCCTTTGCATGGTCTGAAAAGATAGAGAGCTTTACAATAGAGCGTGCTAAGGCTCATGTCCAGTAATGTTTCTGGAATTTGCATGGGCTGCCTGTGAGTATCTAGTAGAAAGCGTTGGTTTGATGTAAAATTCCCGTGAGCTGGCAGTGACCTCTCTGGGTGCCAGAACTGGAGGTAGTTCCTCGTGCTGAAGTGGTGGCTCTCCAGCTGGAGCCTCCTCCCTGCAGGAGCAGAGGCACGCTGGGGAAGGGCCTCTCCTCCAGGCTGCCTTGGCTTTGCTCCTCCAGCCAGAATGGGCCCTGCCGCTGCGATGGGCAACTCTCATCAGGTTCCTCCAGACATGGGGGTCGACAGGTTTATGTACTTACCTGTGTCTTCAGCTGCCAGAAATAACAATTTTGTGCAAGAGGGTCTTTCAAAGGCCATATGATTGGTCTTAGACTGAAACGCTAGGAGAATGGCTAAATTGTTAACTGAACGTAGAAGTCAGCAGAAACCTAAATTCTAAGGGCCTATACCCAGACTGTAGTTGGTAGTTGTTGAGTCAGGCTCTCATGTGTGAGGAGGATTTCATAGCCCCAAGCCTTTAAATAGGTAGGGCAGCACTGGAGTTCTTCCCTTGGCTGTCTGAAGACAGCGCTTTCCAGTTACACCTCCCTAGCAGTACTGCTGTAAAGTAATAACTACTCTAGAAATAAAGGACCGGAAGATGTCTTTATTGAAAGTCAAGTAGTGCAGTAAGGTCACATCCTCCTCATGTTAAAGGAAATCAATGGCAAAGTAGTGAGCTGAACTCAGCTCCCCAGTCTGAAACTACGACGTTGCCTCCAGCAACCACCACTGTTGCTGTGCACGCCCTGGGAGCAGGGTGCTTGTGGAAAAGCTGCTGTCTTTGAAACCAACACAAAGAACAGTACAAGAGCGGGGGCTGGTTTGTGGATGGGAGTTTTGCTTTCGTTTTGAATTTCCACCCCCTGAAATCACCTTTAGTAAAGGAATGAAGCCTAAACAGCTCCGGTACCAACATGGTGTAGTTTGGAAGGTATAGGGAGTGTGACATGAGACACACAGTGTGTAAGTGTGTTTAGTAGAGTGTCCTGTGCTAACAAAGTGGTGGTTTTGTTTGCTTCATTGGGCGTGCACAACCAGCTGTCGCCGTTTGCAGCGAACTGCATCTAGATTTGTTCTGATCCCCAGGAGATGGTCCTGCAGCTCCTCAAATCCCTCTTGCAAGGAAACGTTAGCAGACTAACAGGACACTGTGAAATACGGGCGTTCACAGTGTTTGCTGCATGATTGTTGCAGTTTGATTTCAAAGAAGTTGGCTGGCAGATACAGATCAGTTAATACTGGTTTTGACATAGATTTTGGCAATTTTGTTTCAGCTAGATTTTCCTAGCTTTTTATCAGGAAATTTGGGGGTGTTTACTAATGCGGTTATTTGAACAATCCTGATTAAGAATGTGAATATTCAGAGTGATTAGCTTAGCTGAGTTATGACAGCTGTACAAGTCAAAACTACCACATGGAGCTGCAAGTAGAAAGATTCAGAAAATCACGTGCCTTATTGTAAGCGTAGAACTAATTCCATTAAAAACACAGCCTGTATGAGAGATTCAACCTAAAACCCTGTGCAGCTGAAGCTGTGTTTCAATCTGCTGAGCACGAGATAGTTTACAAAAGCAAGCAGAAAGTTTAGATCCAGAACTGACCTTGACAAAACCAGAGTCGGTTCACGCTCCCTGAGTGCATCCTGCTTAGATGTGCAGGTTTTTCTCTAGAGTACTGTTATTTAAAGACAAGAAGCTTCTACGATACCTGAAAGGACTTATAATTAAAGACATTTCCATTTAAAGAGTGAAATGGATTTAATGTAAAACCACAATTTCCAGCTTATTTGTGTTTACATCCCTTGCTACAGGTCCCAAGCAGACCTTAAATTTTTCATGGCAGGAGTGATAAACAGTCACTGGGGACATAACAAGACATACCAGGGTTTGTGACTGAAGAAGGAAAGGTGCGGTTGCCCTGTCCGCAGCAGTGTTGTCCCAACTCAGGCACTTGTTTCTCCGGTGTAAGCAAAAAGCCACTGCGTGTTTCTGATGAACACCCGATGAACCTGATGAGGTTCAACAAGGGCAAGTGCAGGGTCCTGCACCTGGGGAGGAACAACCCCATGCACCAGTACAGGCTTGGGGCGGACCTGCTGGAGA
>Ga0065711_1035699_pt1 | contig 21946 bp, 15 predicted proteins | sample Hoacrofraction12_FD_59098 | JGI IMG/M metagenome (GOLD analysis project Ga0065711, IMG submission 59098) | Hoatzin crop microbial communities from Cojedes, Venezuela - Epithelial fraction 12 v2 (version 2) | ecosystem: Host-associated > Birds > Digestive system > Esophagus > Crop | place... | reverse complement strand
CCAGTTTCTGCCTCTTTCTTTCCATTCTCCTCCGCACGCCGGCGGGGGGAGGGGCGGCCGCGTGGCGCTTTTGTTGCCGGCGGCAGCCGAAACCAAAACAGACGTAAACCCAGGCAATTTCTCAGTCACACAGCTTCCACCCTCAGCAGCCTCACCTCCCGCTCACTCACACTTAAGCTCATTTCTTAGGCTTCTGCAAAGGACAACTTCATCAGTGCTCAGATCTTCTGCTTCTGACCCAGCAAACCCAAACGAATTGAGTGGGACCTTCGGGTTGAAATGAAGCAGCAGAGTTGCTTTGAAATTACTACGTGCTTTTATTTAGGTCTGTAGCAGAAGAGTGACATAGAGTCGCTGGCAGAACTGAAAGACAGGCAAATGACTCTCCTTCTGTCTAATATCCAATAACTGCAGCTACAGTTTCAGTGGCAGCAGCCAAATTATAAAGCTCCCTCTTTTTGACAGGTGAAGACGCAAAATGGAGAAAAAGTCCAGCTGATTCAGTCTGAATGGGCCTCCCTCTTCCTCATCTATACTGACCAGAAAAACTTCTGAATTTCTGTTTTCTCTTCTTGTTTAAAAAGGAGCATAAGATGAAGATGTATGAACCACTTATAAACTGATTTTTTTCAGAGGTATGAATGATTTTACAGTGCCATAAAAACCCTATTAACATTTGAATGTTTTCCTTTTGCTACCTGTTGAATTCACTGTGAATTTAGGGGCTCATGGATATTTGGGTTCCTCAGTTAGTACAGCCTGGAAAGTGAAAAACATTTCTTGATATTCTTCCCCATGTATCAACTCAAGCTTTTTTAAGGAACAACATAGGAAATGTGGTAAAAAGCAGTAATATGTGGCTATTTCATCGATTTTTTCTTACAGCTCCATTTGAACTACAGCTCTTCAGGAACTTCCTCGTGAAACAGTTCTTCAACACAAAACATTAAGTCTGTCACATGCAAAACTTTCCCTGGGAATACACATGAATTTATCATCAAAATGGAGACTTTGAGCAACCCTAGAAAAACCTGGAGAGCAAGATAAACCTTTTTATGAGGTGAGGAAATGAAAGAGTAATGTCCTTGCTCTGCCTGATTCTGGCCAGAACACATGGCATTTCCACGCCCATATTCTGGAGAACTGCTGTTAACTACCAGGTTATTGGCTTTATAAAAACTGTGCCTTTACAGGGTTATGGTTTTCCCTTGCAAGTACTCTACTTCCACAAATGTTTTCATACAGCTGATGTTTTCTGCAATGTGTTGAGTCTTCCTTTCTGGGAAAAGTTCTGGGTGTGTGTCTTGCAGCTCCATGGAAAACACATGTATCCCCTCTTCTCCCTTACCTCCCCCAGTGTGCATCGTGTCAAACTTAAAGACATAGCTATGGCCAGCCTTGTCATGGGCTGGGAGAGACAGCAGGCCATTTTTCCAGTTCCTAGCCAGAACTGAGAGCGCTTGCCCTCTCAAAGTCAGCTGCCTTTCACTACCAGGAACAACAGGCAAGTCTAGTTAACACCACGCTTTTTAAATCATAAAGTCTACCTACCATCCCCAGATCCTTTTCGCCTGCGCCTCTCCTCTTTGCCAAAGCTTTTCTTCTCTTTGCGCCTCTGTCGTAGTGCTGTTTTAGGGTCAGTAATCCAGGCCTGATAAACAAACTGGAAGGAACAAACCCATTTATTTCAAGGTTCTTCATGTTTTGAAAGTAAGCCATAGAATAAACCACAAGCGGGACTATATAGTTTGAGTAAACACATTCAGATCTGAAGGGCTAAGGAAATATTTTGAATCCCAAATCAAACACCTCCCCTGCAGATCTGTTGAGTTTTCATGTCCTATTTTTGCAAGCATAAAACCAAATGTGAAAACACTTGTGGGTGAACCAAGTTTCATTAGAACCCACAAACATTCATGCTCTGAACTCTGGGAATTAATACCCTGTTGTGCATAGGGGCTACTTCACCTGAATCTCTCCATCTAATTCTGTATTTCTACAGGCAAGATGCAGAGTAATGGAAACTTTAAAAGAAAGTGCTGCAATCAACTACCTAAAGCATCAAAAGATGCGATGATATCTCAGTACAGGTATTCGTGCTTGTATATTTTTCACTTTAGGTATTTTTTTTCTGCTCCGCAGATCCCCGTGGGACATTTACAGATTTGCTATTTATGCACAGTCCCAACCTGGCAGTCTGGAATTCCTCAAATTTCATCCTGATTTTGACAATGGCTCCCTTTGTTGCTTCAGATAAGTCGGTTATGAATCCTTCTGCTACTGTTTTTCCAGTTGTAAAATGAAGACAGTAATACTTACCTGTATATCAATAAAACTTTATGGGGCCAAATCCTGCTTACAGCACTCACTCAGATCAACAGTCTGTTGATCTGTGTGACTACATGAAGCATGGAATTGGCTCAAAATATTTATAAATGCTATAGCAGGGAAAAAAAAGCACAAGATGTGAAGGAAGGATACAAAAAAAGTAGTAACACTCATATCTTTTTTCCCCTATATGACATAAAACGTGAATAACAGAAACTAAACTAACAGCGCCTTCTCCACAGCTCTTTAGGACAAAAGATGTTCTTTTGTTCCTTCTTTGGTTTTCATTGAAAAATGGTAATCATCTTCAATTGGCACTGCAGTGTCTTCTCTTTCTAAGCAACACAGGTTGGTAACTGAGACAGAGCAGGGAAGCACACGGATACAGGCATGCGGGTAAAAACAAAGCACAGTAACAAAGCAGCTCTTTTAATTCACAAGAGAAACATGCAGACGACAGAAACACACATGTATCTCAGCGAAGCTGGAAATGCCCCTTAATGGAGAGAATGGTAAAATTTCTATGTGGTTTACTTATATTTTTAAAATTTACATACACAAATTACTTTAGAAATTAAAACAATTTTTTTTTAAACTGTCAAACTGACTTTAAATGAATTTAAAAGGGAAAAATACTTTGTTCTGTTTTGTCAATGTATACAATAATGGAGAGGAAATCATTTTGGTACTGTTGATAAGATAATCTCTCAAGGGCTGTACACTTATTTTTATGTCTGACTTGTTCAAAAGAAGCACCACACGAGAAAAATGTGTGGGATCAGAGGCATTGGTTTCTCTTTGCTTTGTAGTAGGCGGTGATCTAGGGGAATGGTGATACTTATATGCACTAATACTGTATTACTTACTGAAAGTCAGAAACTGTCAACATCTGCTGTTGAACAGTTAGCTGAGAAACTGTATGCTAGCCACAGTCATAGCACGAATAAAGAAATTAGAGGTAAAAGGCAGACTTAGAAGGAGGTAGAAGATTAGAATGAAGAAAGGGCATTTGATTAATAAGTTTAATGTAACTACTTATGCTAAGCAGTATTTTTAGAGCTGACCGAGTGCATGTATATATGTATTACTTTAGTTTTTTAACACTGGAGAAACCTGAAATCCAGTATCGTTTACGCTTTGGGGCTGGTACACTTAATCTGTAACGCTCACTCCTCGCAAATATCATGTTACATATATGGAGTGTAAAATCACAAACAGTGCACAAAGATAGGAAATACTAAATGTATTCAAGGAGGACAAGAAAGAAGTTGGACAAATCTTTTTTATGACGATGAAGGCCAGGAAAGTAGAGCTAAAAAGGGTTTTGGAGCAGAACGTGTATTTTACAAACCTTTTACCAGCTTTCTGAGGTCACTTACCATGGTGTTCATAAGATACATGCAACTTGATGTGACCATCTTATATAGCAGTATCAGAAGAAAATTAGAATTTGGGTCTGCATTTTCTCTCTGGGGTTGCACTTAAAAAAGATAGATCACTTATCTTGCGCTTGACTGATCCAAAAGTATGAAATGTATTCCATTTACTAGGAATGAAGCTTTAGCTGTCATTATTCTTTTTAATCATTCATATAAGAGAAAAAATGCAGACAAGTATTGAGGCATGCATTACATCAGGAACTATGGGACGGGTCAAACAGTGAGCACTCGCAAAATGTCAAGTACCTTTGCTGCTTTGATTAAATACTGAAGAATAGTTTTGGGTAGTTTAATGACAGACTTTGGCAAGGCTAAAATTGCTGAAGCAAATTTCCCAATAGCTCTCTACAAAGAAGGACAAAGCAAGAGCAATTAGTAGAAAACAGAAAATATTAATGAAAAGTATCTACAGAGTGATTGCACCTAGATTATTAAGAACAAATTTACATTAATAGATCATTTGTGATGTTCACAATAAAATTTCAGTGAGATGATTCTTAATTGACTGCATTCTGTAATAAATAAAATCACCGAGTTAATGCTTGAAGTAACTATTGCAGACAATTTATACTTAAAGAAAAATCAACCATTAAATACAATTCTTTATCAGGCTCTACAACAAACAAGTTAACTTTGGTAGTATTTTTATTAAGACCATGTGCATGGTGATGGAAGGTGAGTAAGGTGTGATGATCAAATGATGAATAATCTTTTCATAAACAAGAACAATTTCCTGTTCTATACAACGCCCCTTTCTACATAAAGCCATCCAACATCTTCATGTTGCACATACTGCAGAACTGGCCACCTATACAGAATGTCTGGCCAGAATTTTGAAATAAAGACCAGATTCTCAAGCCTCAGATTAGTATCTTCAGGACTGAGCTTTAAAAAATAAGACCAAACAAACAAAACCCCCAAAACCCAGAGCAAATGAAGAATCTTATTAGCTTCTGACCTCAGGTTTAGAACTCTTTAAAATCTCAGTGCTTGACACCAGCACATCTGAACAAAGTGTTGTCACCAATTTTTTAAAAAAATCAGGAGAAACAAGAATGCAAACTTTCCTCTACATCTGCATGAAAACCAGAAAGAAAAATGACCTAGAAATTCATGAGCCATTTTTATGGTCCAAGGTGAGCTAAATGCAAAATATACAAAAAAAAAAAAAGTGTAAATAGTGGAAAATAAAACTTTTCACTTTATTTTTCATCCAGATTTGTTTGCCCTTTTTAAGGTCACGAAAAAAAATCTTCCATGTCATTACCATGCAGGCAGTTTAACAAATGTAATCAGTTGGTAATTGAATGTAAGTATATAAGCTGAAGGCACATTGTATCAATGAATTCAGTAAAATATGTCTTTTTGTAATTCAGTAATGTAGTACGGGAAGCTTACTTTGAAAGCTATTAGCATAAAGAATAAAAGAGCACAGAGGCAGTTGTTTGCTCTCACTTGGGCTGGGCTTTCAGTGATGACCAGTTCTGCAGTGATGTGAGCTTGCATCTGGATGGGAATACTCGTGCAAAAAGCTACCTGTTTACTTAAGCTTTTTAAAGTTACAGACCTGAAAAAGTTCTGTAGTATTTCTGAAAATTCTTCAACAAGTAGAACTTTAATCCTATGAAGATTAAAGCAATCCTATATGCAGGAGTATTTCACTAACTTGACGCAAGTCCTTCAGTTAAGCCAGTGGATTCAATGCCTGGTACTGTCTAACATCAGCCAGTCTCTGTGTAGGAACCCAGCTAGGCAACTTCAGCTATCTTTTTAACAGTACAATATCCTCTTACTCCAACACAGTCTGTCACTTAAAATGCAAACATATTAATAAAAATTATCCTGAAAAAGAAAGGAGAGAAAGTGATGTGGTCTCCTTTTGTGATTTTAAATGTCAGGCTCTTTATAACCCAAGGATATATATCTCTGGTCTGCTACGACCAATAGTTTTTTTTTATTATGTACTCTTTTCCATGAAAAGTCGCTTATTTTGGGGATCATTTCTTCATGGAATGGTAACATCTACTCAAAACCAGAAAACCACTAAAGCATTCTACAGCAGTGCCAGAGGCAAGTCAGCTTCCTTGCTTGTCTTTATTGCAACGCAGAAAAAATACAGCTTAGATTCTTAATCTTTGTTTTTCTGTTTTTGTTTTCCTCAAGCACAAGTGAATGAAGACACAATTTCACTATAGTTCCTGTAGGAATTTGGAAATGCTTAAAGCAGGCAAGTGTGCATTTTGAATTGGCAAGAAATTTCATTTCCAATACTTTTCAGGTCTACTTTAGAAGTATTGGCTGCTTTACCATATGTGCCTGTGTTATGAGAGGCCTATGTTTTTTTCCAGATGTCAGCTAGAAAGCAAATTACCATAAAGTACCTGAAATGCAGATTTTTTTCGAGGCTCTTCCTCTTCTTTTTTCTCCTCTTCCTCTTCTTCTTCACTATCCGTCTCAAACAAATAATAATTTCCACTTCTGACCACTAAGTGAAACAAAACATTTTCTTATTTTTCTGAAAAGTTCTGTTCTCACCTGCCCCAAGACCTATGAACAGCCAGCCAGTCATTTAAAAATTCATAACCAGGAGAGGTGAAAACAGAGAAGACGCAAGAGATGAAAAGGTCTCAGGCAATTTATTTGATGGAAAACATCAACATGAGAAGAAAATGTAAAGAAAAATCTTGAAGTATATCAAGTGACTAGGTTACATTTTTTAGAAAAAAATAGCAGTTATATCTAAATTAATTGGGAACTGATGGTTATTTGAGGGAGTAAAAAAAAGCCCAGCAGGTAAGTAAATGAATTTATAGAAACAGTACCACTGGACAAAAAATACAGAACTTCTCTTTAAAATGCTGAGGCATCCTTTAAACTTCGGAATGGGATGGTATTAGTTAATGCTTGCTTCAAACATTTAAGCTTTGACGAGGTAATGGAAACCCTTGGTTTGTTTAAAACAAATCACTTGGATTCTATTAACATGATCACAAATGAGTTTCAATTTTTTGCCCATGGATTCAGAAAGATTCTGAAACCTTGATACAGTAAAGATGCACAGTGAATAAGCTAGGCCTTATATCCTTGAACAGAAGCAATGTTTTTATTTCTCAGATGGTAACAGGCCTACATGAACGAACAAGGGAAACAAAAGAAATTAAAAATAAGATAGTGAGCAAGAGAAAAATCAAAATCACAGCATTACATTCAGCAGTGAAAACTGGTAAATAATTTTGACACTTAAGCTGAAATATTTAAAGGAACAGTTACTTAGATGAAATGTCACACAATCTGGATATATGGAGCGATACATATTTATATTGAAAATTATTTTTAACCCTCATTATAGGTTTCTGAAAAAGTAACAATTGCTTTAATTCAATCATACCTTGAATTCTACACAGATCCTCTGTGCACAGATGACCACACGTAACTACCATGGAAACCTCAGAGTAAGCACACTGCGAAATTTGCCAGAACTCTATTGGCTCGTAACTTCAGCATCTAAAACTCCCTCACAGAGGGAATTTTGTGCCTCGTGCCTAGTTATGACTTTCAACATCAATGAGCATCCTGCAGAGGGACAAAGAGTCCACTTCAGCTGTTCTAATTGCTCAACTGAGGTGAAAAGAAAGTTTGGACATTTCTTGGATCGAGCAAATTAATTATTTGGTACAGGGCCTTCTAAGAATGCCAATTTAAAATGCATTAAAGACATGAATGCATTTTAAGAGCCAGTAGTCTGCAGTTCTCTTTCATAAAAATGTATCTTGTAGTCAGCAGCAGAAATTGTCCACACAGAAGATCAGCAGCATAAGGTCTGACATCTAGGGGAAACCTCTACTGCAGTGCAGTTGCTTAAAGGCTCAGAGTAGCAGCTGGTCAGACTTGGAACGCCTGAGCTGGCAGAAAACAAATCTTCGATGATCTCCCTCTAAAATTTTTAGGTTAAAGTGTATCTGATGGGACACTATAATGTAGCAGTTACGTCTCTTCTACAGCTAAAGAGGGAGGTATGATTGAATAGCAATAATGCATTCTTGCATACATCAAAATGGAGTAAGAAGTGTGTTAGTCACCTACAGAGACCACTAAAGAGACCAAATTTTACTAGTAAGAGAATTCATGGCCAGACTGGACTTGGGGGACCCCTCTCCTACTGCAAAATGTGACTTTCTCCTACTGAGAAAAGGGACTTGCAGGTTTTTCTTGTGGGATGACATGGAGGAGGCAGAAGGGGAGCCATGGAGAAGAAGTCAGCATAATCTCATAATCTGCTCGTGCCCAGAAGGAAAGAGCTCCCCAGGACAGCTGTGAGCACCATCTTTTGTGCTACTTCAGACATGACTCTGTGCCCCAGGAGAAGCTGAGACCTCGAAGCATGTGGCCCTAACTCCTGCTGATCTTTGCGGGGCTCCGTAAGTAATCCATGAGCACAGGAGGAAGCATATCTCCCTGCAAGGGAGAGTTAAGTGAGCGTCAGTGAGGAAACCCTCACTGATGTTTCCTATCTGTTCTACTCCGACTCAAATTCCTGACTGTATTTTAATTCCTATGATAGACAAAATAAGGTATCTTTCTATATAATAAAATTATAACAAGTGGTATAAAAATAACAATAAAAATCTAAATTAATCATCAGAATTGGCATAAGCTTCAATCTCGAACGCCTTCAATATATATATAGAGAGAGCCACAGCCACAAAGCCATATACTGAGATGAACAGCCATGTGCAGCAGAATGCTGCAGTTACAGCACAGTGTTCCAAAAAGGATAGATGGGGAATATCACTCTATTTCCAGTTTGTATGCATCTGAACACCTACTGTCAGTGCCGTGTTTCAGTGAGCGTGGATGCAAGCCACACGGCAGGCAACCACTGTTTGCAGGATCAGGGTCTGTGATGTTTCTCACAAGGTTTTGCATTATTGCAGTAAATAACTTCAAGAATGCTCACTGTTTAAGTACCAAAATGCAAGTTGCCACCTAAGAATACTACATAATGAGGGTGAAATAAGTAAAAGCCGAAGTCAATGTCTCTCTGAGCAGTTCTTCTTATTACAAAACCAGTGGTGAATAAACAAGAGACCATATCCCATTCCTTCAAAATCACCACAGCTTGAAATTCTACAGTAAAAACTCAAAAATTATAGTTTCAGTCTGTTTTTTTGTCGTTGTTCTTAATGAAGCTACAGGGCAAGCAGTTTATTTTCATAAGACTTTTGAAAAGGGATAGGTCTCTCTAAAGTGGCAGTGTGCCCTTTAGAAAAAAAAAATAGAGGCACAGTTTACTTGTGACTTGATAGAAATAAGCATATGAGATTCTGTTAAATGCTGTTGGCAAATATATAGGCTGGAGTTATAAACAAATATACACAGGTAAATGAAGCAGTATGTAGATGTGTAAAAGTATTACTTGGAGTAACTCTTTTAAACTAAATGACCAGGCGCAATATAGACATTCATATTTAACTCTGATCAGTGCTATATACTTGAATATTTTCTAAATCTTCAGAGGTTATTAAATATCTCATGTCTGATTTCCTTCAACAAAGATCCGATAGAAGGATATGATTTGAGATCGCAGTCTACTCAATTTTCTTGTTTTACCCAGTCCATAATGTAGGGAAGAACTCTATCGTATGCCTCGACAGGGCTACAAGCAAACTAAAATATCATAATGCAACAATGATATGAGTGATACAGACTAATTATTTCTTTTACACAAGGCTGAATGTATTTTTACTCTCAGGTGAACACAAAAAAATGGAAATAACAAAACAATTGGCATCAACAGTACATTAAAGTGTGATCAGACATATTCATCTGATCTCTACACAGTCTAGTCCTGGGAACAGTCTTGCTGCCTTACTGTGATACTCAGATTTCTACAGCTGACAGTAGAATGACTGATGAACCATAAAAAAAGATGTATGATGTGTGTATATGAAAAAGAAATTATGACTAATCTTAGAACGCATTGGCAAACCCTCACCTTCCAATTTTTAAATATACTGTACTTTGCAGTAGGGGGGAGTTGAGACTTTTGAGGCCAAAATAATTCGTTTTGGCACATGTTTATCTGATATTTTTCTAAGAATGCCCAAAGTATCATGAGCTAGCTATGCTTCTAACGCACAGAAGTTCAAACTATGGTTAAACTCACTCCTTGAAGATTTGGAAGTAGAAATCATTTGTTGAAAAAAACAAGCCTTCTATCAAGTCACAATCATAAAATCAGGCATAAATCAAACAGGTCATGGGAATGCCTTCATTCTGGTCAAGGATATAAGGGTTAAATCCACATATTTGTAAGATGATTGAGAAAACCTACTGGAAGCATGATCAACCCAAGGCCGCCACCACAGCTTTTTTTTGCCCTTGGCTTTCTCTTTGTCTGCTTCTCCTAAAATAAAATATGTCCAAATATTAATTTTACAAAATGAGAAACATGTTTCTTACACTGCTTAATAATTTTTAATTTCTCTCAAAAGAGCTAAAATTTCATGAGCATATCAGATGTTAGATCTACTTGATATATTTAATATTAAAATCACTCAGAAGCATGATCACTGAGCAGAAATACTCTGGTTTATGCAGCAGTTAAAACAGCATTCTACTCTAAAACAGCTAAAAAGTTCAGTTTTAAAACATACAGTCACAGCTGACTGTAATTTCAAGAAGAAAATATTTTCCCTCCTCTCAAATCCCCTTACATTTCAGGCTCCAAAAATTTTAAATCCAGTAAGTGCTGATCCCAAGTCAGTGCTGGAAATATGGCACTAGACAGATATCATTTTATCTGTTCTCATGTCTAAAACAGCATTTAAAAATATACAAATATTTCAGCGACTGAGAAAACCTCACAGTATCCAGAAAATGCTGCTGGAAAAATGTGAATGCTACCTATTAGTAACGCTGTGGTTTATAGATAATTACTTTGTTCAAAACAAACTTCTGCTGCTGTTCAGCTCTTTGCCAACAACCTGAAGTTAACCAAAAGTAACCTCAAAGAAAACAATTTTTTCTAAACCTTCTTACAGCACAAAATCCCAAATTTTTTTGGCTGAATCAAGCTCCTAATTGATACTCAGCTGACTACCTTGTTAAGTGATGACAGTTTTGAAGAACAATTTATCACTTGTCCAACTATAAGGTCTATTAGGTATTTAGCGCTCAACTGCAGTTATGGTACAACAACAGCTAATGGTACCTTCATCATCTTCTTCAGAAACCTTCTGAATCTCCGGCCCCTCCGAGGACTCCTGGGTCATGCTTAGCATCCTCTCTTTACCCTTTTTATATTTTTGCTGCCTGGCTTTGATGCGATCCATTCTAGCAAAAAGAAGAATCTTACTAGATTCAGGTCTTCACCCTTTTTGACCCACCCTGAAAAACAAGTGTTAAACACATCCACACACACACACACTCTCTCCAACATTTCTGAAGGAAATACCCATTCCACATTGTCATGAATCCTGCCCTTAAACATAATGAGTTAAACGGCTCTGAAGGGGCTGGGTGAAAGTGTCAAGCCTAGATGTTCGCTCACTGGTCAGTGAGAGCTGGGTTGCCTGCTATCACATGACTGTTTTACCTACTCCCCCTCAACTGTATTAGTATCATTTAAAAAGTAAAGAATTGCTGTCAGGTGCTACAACACAGCAAACGAAGCTCTGAGAAAAAAAAGGACTTCTGCCTAATGCAGTGGTTTTCCTGAAACTTGCCACTTGCCACAGGGATGTGGCTGTTCCTGAACTATTTGTGCTACATCTTCACCCCTTAAGCTCTTCTTTGTCCCACATATCTGAAAATACAGAAGACTGTAAATTGGTTCAGTTCTGGCCAGATGTAGGCAAGCCTTCAATTCTCCTTCTCACAATCCTGTAAAGTTATTACAATCTAGTATTTTAAGACTTAAGTTTTCATGATCTAAAAATAGTAGTAAAAGAAAATTGAAATCAACAGAAATAAGTTCTTTCAATACAACTGGATTAGAACCAAATGATTCACTAATTTTAGTGATCAAAATGCACTTAAATACTTTTATTAATCTGTCCATTTGTTAGGGACAAACCACCCACTAGAGAGGGGAATACGCTTTCATCTCAGCTAGCTGCTGTTACTAAGTAGGTGGTTAGATTTCCTTCTCTATCATTCGTCTGCTGCTGAAGTTATGCTGTGTCAGTCAGGACAACTTGGTTGTTCAAAACTCATGGCTGTGCTGACAGTTCTCTTCATCCTAACCAGCCTAAACTATACGAAGTACTGATGAACAATATAGAATGAAAGAAAACAAGCACCCTCTATTGCTGAAGTCAGACATCCTGCAAATATAAACTAGTAATTTTCAGAGAAACACAGATTAGCTTTGGCGTTATTGCAAGCAGTATCATCTCCTTGATCTCAAACTCGGCAGAATTAACAGAAGGGAATGATTTCCAGGACAGGCACATCCTGTCAATTGGAATAAGACTGATTCAAGTGCAGAACAGCATCCACAAGAGCCCAACACATCATCTGCTGGGAAACCCCAGGCTTGCAGATAGGGAGCACGATCTCTGCAGCCTCTGATGCTTCTTCAGTTATGCAGGTGTGGAAGAAGCTGTCAGGAGTGGGTTTTGACATCTGGTCAGGAAGCAGTTACAGCTTTTCATGCATGGTAGTGGAGGAGCTTTGAAAACTTTCTGCAGTTGCTAAAGAAGCATACTGGCTGCACCCACTAGAAAGCGGAGTGGCTTATTTGCTGTATAAAGAGAAAGCTCTACAGGCCAGTTAAGTTGAATGCAAACATTTTCAGTGAAGGTAAACATACATATTTGCACTCAAACACTAGAGAAGGAACCGCAAATGAAACTGAAGCACAAGGCATCCAGCAAATTTTACCAGGAATACATATATACAGAACAAAGCCCTAATAATGGTAAAGTCAATGAGAATATTGCCCTCCATCGTAGCAGGGCCAGGATCCTAGTCAACTTCCTCAGCACATAGTGATTTCAGGCTATTTAGGTGGCTCTTAACTATAGCCTCCCTAATGAGGCCCCTTGCTGTTCCAGTTTCTGTTTGTTGTTTGGGTTTTTTTTAACCCAGATGCTGTGTCTCAGTCTCCTATTTTCTAACCATCTAGGCTTGCACCTTCAGGTGAGGCAGGGTTAATGTGGCACTTCTTATTAGTAATCTCCCTACTCTTTTCATGAGCTTCATAAGGGATTTTCATTTGACTGTCCTACTCTTCTGAGACATGGGCAGAGACAAACTGAAAGAACAGCAGGATAATTAGTGGAAGGAAACAAAGAGGAAAAAAACCAGATTTTTTTTTCCATATTTCATCTGCATTGCATGCATTCATGCTACATGAAATACGATAACCTAAAACTACAACCGAGCTGAAACTCTAACGGAGAAAAAAAATACAGCACAGATACAGATCAACTCTTTTAAAGAGAAGACTATCTGGCCATGCTGATACAATATTCAGGTGTGGAATAGTTAAAAGCTGATCATCTTAACCTGTCATCAGAAGAACCTTTAGAATAAGCAGGAAGGTTCGTATCTTCTCTCTTGATTTATAGGAAACATCTGCTTCCACTACAATTTCAGGATCACTGAGGAGCAGATAAGTCAGTACATTCTACTCTGATTCTTTATGTTCACCTCAGAAACTTTGGTCCTAGAAATGTAATTCTGTGTTTAAATGGAAGCGTAGATTCTGCAGTACGTTGTCTTTTTGGAAAGGCTGACTCTAAAACTACATAATATTGGAATACCCTGAAGTCCCAGAGAGAAATTTTTGTAATTGCAAAATCATACTTCAAAACCTAATCAGCATTTCTGTAAAAGAAGGCGCTAGATAAATACCAACAATCAGTGAAATACATGCGTGTGTATGTATGTGTATATATATAAACGTATGTTAAATACATACTGTCTTTTCAGTTGATCCATTGATTTTTTTTCCTCTTCAATTCTTGCCTTTACTGCCTTGACAATTGTAGCCTGGAAAAGCTCAGCACCCCTGCAGCAGCAATGGGAGCAGAAGAAATGAAAAAAGGAGAGGAAACATTCAACGTTACCAAGTCTCCCGTATGCCAGCTAATCACAGAGAACTCTGTGTTCCCTCTGTACATGACTTCATCTGCATAAAACAAAACTGATCCAAGACCTGAAAGAAATTATCAGTTACTGCAGAATACTAGCCTGTTTACAGTCAATCATTTCAAGATCGGGGGGAAACGCTGTGATCTCTACTCAGCCTCTAAGTTCCTCTAGCAGCTGTTCAAGGAATTAAGTTTCTAGCTTTTACCCTCTGAACACTACAGTGCTTTCAATCTGATGACACAAATCCTTGAGCAAGTTTCTGGTGTACCAAAAGAACACAGCTTCTAACTCCATTTCACGAGAAATGTAATTGACTCATTGATTTGGATGTCCATATCACATGTCTTGGCCATTCTTCCTTATTCACTCATCAGCTCTTGAAGACTCTCAAAGAGCCTCAAGTCTCTCTCAAAGAAGGAGCCTAGATTTAAAGCCTTTATTTTGTCAAGAATTCAGTAAGAACAGCTATAGTTTCAGAAATCTACTTCTAATTTATTTTTCAGCCATGTTTTCTGTGAGATTAATCATTCTTCCATGTAATATGCAGGATAACCACGACTGCATTTTTTTCAAAGGAATACAATCAAGACTGGCCAACATTATTGTCCCAAAGTATGCTAAAATACAACAAGGAAGGACATGTTCTTCTTAGCAACTTGATCACTCCTAAATTCTATGGACTATTGAAAACTGTCACTGGATCCTCAGTGCTATTGTTTGAATCACAATTTAACCTCTTAGGTGAGGTATTTGTATTTCACAATATTAACTTTAACTAGAAGACAGGCTCAGACCATGCTGTCTGAATCAAAACCTGACCTTCTCCATTGTCCTTGTAAATGCAAAGCTTGGATTTTAGCAAGGCAAGCAGCTAACTAAAAAAAATAATTATATCACTACATTTATATCACCCTCCTTTCTGTAACATCTCAGCACTTCCTGGTCATTAATACACTCATCTTTACAAAGCTCCTGACATAGGCCAGTATGTCTCCATTTTTGCTGCAGGAGAACTCAAGCCTGAGTAGGTTCAATAACTTACCAAAAGACACAAAGCTGGAAGTAAGAACCAAACATGTTTCTTTCAACCCAGCCCAGTGCCATTTACATGGGCCTGCTCCTTCCTTCTGGATGCAAACTTTCCAATTTAGAAGGCATTTTGATACCCAAGACTTTGCTTTGTGCTGTTTTCACTGTGAACACAGTGTACAAAAAAAGCTGCAAAAAGGTGGTATCCAGCAATCTTGGGCATCAGCAGTGAAATTCACCGTGGAGCAAAAGTCTGAGAGAGACAATATGGGACTGAGGTATACATCTTTTGGTAGTTCTGTTTACAGTGGTGAATTTTGTTCAGTATGGGCAGCTAAACATGTCCCCTTTTAAAGAAATATCTGCAGGGGAAGGAAGAGGAAGATAAAAGAGACTTCCTTTCAGGCCATGCAAGCCAAATTTTGCCCACAAACACAGACAGAAATCAATGCGCACATGTTTTTCCAGAAGAAAAATTGCCGTGATACGTTTAATCCAATATTGACAAAAGTAATTCCTTAGAAATCTTACTGAAATTAAAAACAGAAGTCCTTTCTGTTTTTAAACAAAAAAATGTTCTAGTTCTTATTAATGTTTTAATGTTAATGTAATTATGTTTTAATGCTTTAAGGTTAATGTAATCTAATTCTTATTAATGTTTTAATGTTAAAATGTTTTAATGCTTATTAAAAAACAGAAGAATGGTTGTGCTAGTGATAGCTATGAGTGGATGCTTGTGGGAAAGTACAAGTAACAGGCCCAAAGAGAGTGATGCTTCCCTGCCACACCTCGTCAGTGTTTAGTGATGTGACGCTCAGAGTCTTCCTGAGCCAGATGTCGTAACTCTCCTGTATTTTTCCTGATGTGGCATTTTTTGAGTCGTGATTTCTAAGGCCTATTGTCTCAAACAGGCTTCGATAGCAGAGTGTTTTCTTTCCAAGGCTTACAAACACTGGCATTTGCTTTCGTACATATTGATGTTGAGAGAATGCTGCAACACACATCAACTTTCATAGCTTTTAATAAGGACTATGAGAGCAGCAGATGGTGTTTTGTAGGAAAGATGGTTTATTTTCTTTCAGATTCTCAATCAATTTGTTTTCTCATGTGTGCTTATCAGAGTTGGGTTTGCAATTATGAATTTAGCATGGATTGTTTAAACCAATGTTAAATACCAGGTCTCTCTTGGTACTACCTATCATAAACAAATAAGTACCGTAGCCATGAGAGACTTGTTTCATTTAATTTTTTAAAATTTTATGTTACCTTGATGCTAGGATCTGAGAAGCTTTTATGTCTGCAACCACATGCAAGAAGTAATAGCTCATGAAGACTCTTCTTTGCAGCAGCAAGAAAGCAAAACATATACTGTCCCAGATGATTCCTGCTTCTCCACTGGGCAGTTTACAGTCTAGATTGTTGGTTGCTGGAAAAAGACACCATCAGCATAAGGACTGTTGTATTAAGTATTCTTTCATAATATTTAGTCAATTAAATAATCTTAGCCTTTAAAATAATTTGAATTTATGTCCTTTATTTAGATATTTCTGAAGAAAACTGACAAGCAATTCCACTTGAAGTACACCATATTTTGTTTTACAGCAAACTGGAAAGCTTCCAATATGTTATGTCCATGAAAACCATGACTTTATCAAAAGCAAATCATTTGCAAATAAATTCACTCTATCCTAGTAAGTACTTGAAAATAAAGATTTGGAAAAAAGCATTTTTTGTTAGCCTGAAATATTTGATTTCAGTATTTCTTAAAATGGCATGTTTATTTTTTTTTTCATTTCAAAGTGACTTTTTGTCTCATTTTTCTGTTAAGAACCCTATCAACATAAGAAAGAAGTAATTTATTTTTGTCAAAATGATTTTTTGACTGTGACCACTTAATATTTTTATTTTTCTCTCCACAGCTCAGTTCAATGTTTCTTTCCATTGCATAAGAGAAAAAATATTTAAAACCACAGAACTGCTTCCTTTAGGGTAGGAGGAGACAGACAAAGAGGAAATCACATCCCTCCTGCCTCTAGATTTTGGCTTGGGCTATTTCTTTCTTTCTTTCTTTCTTTCTTTCTTTCTTTCTTTCTTTCGTTCGTTCTTTCTTTACTCTCTAAAAAAAAGTTCTCTTGAGGATATTAAAAAATTAAAACTGGGTTTTGTGGAGCTAGACTATAAACTAAATGGCCTATGCTGCCCTGTAGAAGGGAGTAGAAGGACTCAAGGGACAGCCTCTGGCTCGAAGCTGGCTTTACAAGCAGGCAAGCCAGTCTAATAGGTCTGGAAGGTCAAGTTCCAAGACCTTCAAAGCCTGCTGTGCCCGTGCTGTGGGGAGTCGGAAACCTGTGTCTAAGTTTCTGTTGCTGCTCAAAAAGTTTTGGATAATACAAAAACTACTGGGCACCATTTATCATGTGAATTTTTGTCTTCATATTTCATTTCTTTTTCCTTACTCCCCACTTATCTATTAAGATCAGACACAAAGACAGGATTTCGGAACTCTGCTACAGACTCACTAGGATAAAACAGTTCTTTAAATTCAGCAGCAAAAATCCCTGAAAAAACCCTGGCATTTTCCAACTGTCAATCCAGGGTGTTAGGACAAAGTGGAGCCAAATTAATAGCTCACTGAGACATGAAGTGTCTTGCTCTCCATACTTCAGTCCTCCCTTCTCTCACCTCCATCCACATACATTATCCACTTCTTCCTTTTTATCACCGCAAACATGAGAATAATCATAACAAAAAAATTGCCTAAAGTCACTGGGCCTGCAAAAAATTGCTGCTTTTATGCTGTCTTAGCCTCTTGTCATTTCAGTGAGCTGAACTGGTTTACCCTTTGAGCCACTGAAAGCAAGACCTGGCACAGAGAGGAGTGGGAGCCTTCAGCTGGGAAAAGGTGCCCTCTCCTTGCAGTGATGGTGAGATGACATTTTAGCTCAAGTTCTACAGTGAAACCATACCCTCAAGTATCACATCACCTGCATACGCAGAGAAACTGTGTTAAGCGCCGGTATCACCAATTTGTTTTTTTACATTTACAGCAAATGCTGACTGTGGGTATGTGTGTGGGAGTGTTGATAGTTCCCTCAGTATATGTATATGCTTTGGTTCTATGAAATATTTTCCATATTCTTTCTTGCCAGTCAATACAGGACCAAGCTATATCAACTGAACTTGCAGGTATGATATTTTCACAAGGTAATATGTCAGGAGGAAGCACAACTTACATATGGTAGAAGATTTTGAAGGTGATTCTTTATTTATAGAAAATGATGAAGAAAAATGAGCTATACTTACGAATACGGTAGCCTTTAACTGTACAAGCCAGGCTAAATGCCTGAATCAACCAGCAACTATTCTTAATTAATGATTCAATGTAGCCACATGCTCCTATCTGGAAAGGAAAAAAACTGTTTCACATAACAAAGCACAGCAGAAATAAAGACATGAAAAGTATTGCACCTCTTTACATTACATGAGAATATTGTGGCTGCCACTGACTGTATTATATCTCCTTAGTAAAACAGTGATTAGAAGAAAGATTGTCTTTACCAGTGACATGATCACTTTTAAATAGCAAGAATCTATTATTTTGATTACCACTGAGATAAGAGATATGTGGGTTTTGTCTGTGTTTTTGCAGAGAAAGTGATACGTCTGGCACACGATGCAATGCGACAGCTAAGTAACTTTCATAAATCACTGACTTAATCTTGCAAACATACATGGACAAGCTTAACACACGCATAGCTCCACTGAATTCCCAAGCATAAAATGAAGCACATATGTAAGCATTTAGAACATTTGCAAATTCAAACCACCCATAAATCAATTTTATTTCAGTACAGTGACTTGTATAAATGTAAAAATAAAAATGCTCTTTTCAGTCCAGCACTAAAAACGTTCAAAGCTCAAAAGCAATTGTGAGGAATAAATCTAAATTTATCTTTCAAAAAGATTTAAATTACTGGCTTGTCTCAATCACCTACCAGTGTTACTGCAAGAATCCACTCTAAAGAGTTAATTAATGTAAGAAAACCTCTAATATTTTGCAGAAGAATTTCACATATAATTATCAAATGTATCTGTTTTCACCTGAATTTCTGACTAGTTTGAAAGGAAAAGGGAACGCAGTTTGTAATTCTGTAGTCAGCTTTATTAATTACATCACACGACAACTTCATTTAGTACTGGGCTTGCAAATTCTAGTTTTAAATATAAGGTTTAATTAAAGTGCACTACTTATTGACAGTGTGACTAATCTTGCACTTCTTACTCATTTCTCACTCCACTGAGGTTTTTCACAAGACTTCTAAGGGAGACTTTACTCGGCAAAGAAGCCAGAAGCTGGCCCTTTGAAAACAGCTTGTGAGCTTTCACAGAGCCTGACTGACAAGGATGCACATTCTCCTACAATGTATATGTATTACCATTCCCTGGACATGCACTTACAGTTTCTGAATGAAAACGGAGTCTGCTTTGTGCTTGCAGAAGGCTATAGTCCTGAAAAAGGATTTTTAATGACCACTCAACATACTACGCACACTTCCAGTGAAATCACGAAAGCGCTGAGGGCAGGGGAAAGGCAGCAACTACTTACTGAGAGGATGTTCTTCATTGTGATCACAAAGACATTGTAGGCAATCAGCCAGTCCCAGTAACGCAGAATGCTCCTGATGGGCTTCAGCAACAGATCTCCACCAAAGAGAAGGAAATAAAAGCAGGCTACCAAGTAGCCCATGCAGAATATGCTGATTCTTGTGGTTCCCGTTATGAAGATTATAGTAAGCACAAACCAGAAGAGGTAACTAAATATTATCACCTTATACATGTCTAAGTAGGACCTGCAAGTAAAAGAAGGAGAAAAAGTTACCATTTTCTGAAGGCAATGCTACCTTTCCTCTACCTGTGCTACTGGTTGACACTTAAGCCTATGGTCTGCTGAACATTCTTATCCCACTGCAGCAATCAGGCACCTGCTTAAGACTAACACCAAGGTCAGTGGGTCTGCCTGGCTCATGTACTCAATTCTAGCCCACTCGTGCATAAGCACCTTGCTACACCCTGTCAAGGCACTTTGCATCATGCAGGATCAAGCCCTGTATCATGAAAGGGGGAAAAACATATTCTCACCAAAGTCTACGATAGAGTGATCTTATCTGGCAATGCTACATATGCAATTTAAAAGCTATCTGAGATCATCTTTTAAGAAGTCTGAGCAATAGTATAGCAAATCTATCTTCAAAAGCCAGTTACAGTACTCCACTGCAAACAGTTCTGTATTTATTGATGACTGTTAGGAAATTCAGTCTGGTTAAAAGCCTAGTTTTCAAAGACAGTTGCTAAAAATATCTTTCTCCAGTGGAGATCAACTGTAAAACTTTTGAGGGGTAAAAGGTTTCTACAGAATGCAAATGTGATAGAATTTACTGAAAAGTTTGCCAGGAAGCCATGAGACAAAGCTATCTGAAATCAGCCTGGCCCACAGTGGGAAAGACTAAGAAACAATTTGGTACTTTCAGATTTATTAAAATCTTGACTTAATATTCACTCAGTGAGCTTTCAAATAAGAATATCTGCCAAAGGCAATACTGAATACTACATATAGCTAAACACTGCAAAACCAACTAGTTCTTAGTCTCCCCCCGTTTAGTGTTTTGATTCCAGATGTAACTGTGTTTTCAGGGTTTGTTCACCAAGGCTGCAAAACTATATTTTCAGGAAACCAGGCAGAGAGACAGCACTGTAGGAGTACACATATACCTAAGCCAAACCATGTAAGGAGTAAATGAACTAAATGCACTGTATGAAGCCACATAAAAAGGCCCCTGATGCTTGATGTTCTCAGGATCAGAACTTTCTAGGAGTATGTATTTATAGTCCTATATTTATAGGCCTGTATTGTACATTTCACTTGCTGAAGCCAACCAGAGAGGCATTTAATGAAAGGTAATGAGAAAGCCCTTTTATGTTTATTTCCCACAAACATTTAAGAAATTTTTGGACTACTGCCTGCAAAATCTAAAAATATCATGACTTAGAGATGCTACTGGGTTTTGGGTGATAAGACATTAACAAAGAATCTATACACGCTGGCAAAATAAAGAAGCAGAAAACAGCAGTTGAATAGGTCTTCACTAACTTAATAGGCACAGGAAATGGTGCTCTCACTGTTTTCTCCAGAAAAAAATGACCTTAATATTTGGTGTTCCTTTAATAATAACTGTTGGATGTTGATGTATGGGACAGCTAAAAAGACATCACCTTCCTGATACTGCTCTAACAATTGCAATATTTAAAAAATCTTGTCCTCTTCTACCAACAAAATGCATCAGCATCTTTTGAGAAAAGCCCAAAACGGAACTGAATTGATAAAACAAACAACAACATCTTAATGCTCTTCATTAAAAATGGACTCTGACCCTTGAAGACAACTGGCTGGATACAAACTTTCCAACATACACACATGGCATTTGGTTGAGCCACAGTCCAACAGCAGATATCACTCTCAGATTAAAACTTCCAGAAATTAGGGAGAATACAAAAAGGATTTTCTACATTTTAGCAGTCATCTAAAATATTAAACACAACTGTTCTTCTCATTTTCAAAATATACACTAAATATAATAGCATTGGACATCTTTAAAACAAGCAAATAACAAAACAGGAGACGAAGAAAAGCTGCTCTAAAGGCAATACAACTGCATCGTGACAAATGATGTAGTTCTTAGAGATGGTAATCTTTCTGATTTTTAAAAATATGCAATTACAAGTAAGCCAAATCATAAAAATGGCTCCCAAGAACTCACCTTGAAGTGGGTGTTTTACAAAATGGTATTTGAACAAGTCATCCAAGACACACCTAACCAATGAATATCCCCAGCCATCCCAGGTACCTCTGTGCTGGCCCCAGAACAATGCCGCAGTGAACACAACGGACAGAAATACAGTTGAGTATCTCAGGTAGATAAGAATTTTCCTGAAACCACACTTCTTTCAGTTTCAATATGCTAAAACTCCTTGTCTGTTACAGTGTGGAGTCA
>Ga0065711_1005504_pt1 | contig 21946 bp, 14 predicted proteins | sample Hoacrofraction12_FD_59098 | JGI IMG/M metagenome (GOLD analysis project Ga0065711, IMG submission 59098) | Hoatzin crop microbial communities from Cojedes, Venezuela - Epithelial fraction 12 v2 (version 2) | ecosystem: Host-associated > Birds > Digestive system > Esophagus > Crop | place... | reverse complement strand
TGTGAAATTAATGGAAGATATGAACCTCAAGGGAGTGGTAGAAAGTAATATACTTAACAGTGAATTTTGAATTGAAATTAAGAACCTGAAGAATGTGTGTGAACACATTCATAAATTTTACCTTGTGTATTTATGCAATTTCTGTTGTCAGATGAAAGAGTCATCCTTGATAGGAAAACCAGAAAATTTGTATGTCAACTTTTTACTGACAACCAAAATACATTTTTCCACTGAAAGATAAAAAAATCACCAAACCCCCTAGTAACTAATGCTTTAACAACTCCTACTCTGAAAACCCTGGTAACATAAAAACTTGCTTTGACACTGCGATGTTATTTTTTTATAGCATGATATACTGAGATAATGACTTGGTGATTGTTAATAACAAGACTGAATTGTTGGTTGTGCTGGATTGTGTTCTTCCTCTGTGTTATTACTGTTAAAAGGCTGATGGAGCCTAAGAGAGGAGGTGTAGGTGTTCTGTCATTGCTTCTGTTTTCTATTTTAGTATTTAGATCATTGCATTTGGAAGCTTTGCTGAACTCACAATGTATTGTTTGATAAAGGGTCCTAAATTAGATATTAATTTATGTTGGTCCTTCATTTATGGTTGAAGACATTGATTTTTCCGTGTTCAATACCGAACTTTTGACTGGAAGTTTCTCCCACAGAACTGAAATGATGTCAGATGTCTCTAAATTATGCTGTGATGTTGTTATTAATATTCCCTAGAATGCTTGTAAATTGGGTTAAAGTGTAAATGCAGAAATCAGATTTTTAAAGTACATTTGCTTTTTTTTGTTGTTTTTATTTTTGTATGAGAATGCCAGTGTATACACACTTCTGTTTTGTTCCTAAAATATTTAAGTTGACATAATCAGGAAGCATTAAGATTAGTTGAAATGAGACAGGGTGAGCTTTTCTTTCTTCACATTTTTTTTTCAGCTCGCACAGTGAACTCAGAGTTTATTTTATATGTGCTTATTTTAAACACTTGCCACTAACAGACTGCAAAGGTAATAGGCTACAAAGTGGTTGTAATTTGGTGTGATTTTTAACATTGTTGCAATTTAATGAGGCTTACATGTATTTTTATATGAAAATCCTATGTAGTTTCTTGTCTATATTACAGAAGTACTGCTGTTGAAGTAAGTGATGATGGAATCATTTTTTGGATTAAGAAAGCATTCCAGATCATAACAATTTGTAGTGAATTGTATATATAATATCCACCTATAATTAAAATTTGAAATTCTCTTTTGATATCTGAACCCACTTGTTAGGTAGCTGCTGCTGTTTCTAGCTTTCCTGAGTGTGATACTATCTTTCTGCATGAAGTGGGTATTCATCAGTATCTTCACATGTCGCTTGAATAATAACCCTGAGGAAATACTGTGTTTTTTTAAAATAAATTATTATTATTTAAAACAAATAAGAAATCATTAGGGTATCCTGATTTGTCTGTTCCACAAGATTTTGTGATTGCAATTGCTGTTGTAGGATTGTATCTGCATAGAAGTGTTTGTTTTGGTGCACAAGCCGTGCTCATGTTTTATAGTTTTGCTTGTCCAGAGGAAGCTTCAACACTGTTTCGTGCCCAGGACTGGGGAATTGTTAGAGCTGGTTCAGGTGAGAAGCACTAGCAATGCAACTGCATCTCCGCAGCAGGTTGTCCCCTCGGGAATTTTGTACTGGGTCCCCACTTAGCAGCCAGTGTGCGTAAAATGCAGTTCCTGATTTCTCTCTAGTGTTGTGATGCTATAGTGTTTGTCATCGTGTAAATATGAGTGCTTTTCTAAATATATGTAAATGGAGCAAGATTTTCTTGCAGCACCAATGTCATTCAGCTTATTTTAAAATGCCTTGTTTTATACATTGAACACTTAAAATATTTTGATCCATCACTGTTCCCATAAGTCTCAACTGAAGAATAGCTTGTAACATATGAAGAGGTTAAATAGCTAGACTTGCTAATACAGATGAATTGCCCTGCTGCAAGTAAAAACGAGTTGTTAGAATTAATCTGTGCCACAGCAATCTCTTGTGCATGTAAACGTAGTTGATTCTAGAAAGTACTCATGCTTTTTTCTAAGACTGAAGTTAATTCCAAGTTGTTAATTCTGTGAGGCATTGTAAAGTGATAGGAATTTATTAACCCATTGTCATTTATGCCAAGCATATTTTAAAAACACCACTGTGCAGTATCAGGGGAACATCCATTTATGTATTCCATGAAACACTGCTTCATCAGGAATAGTAGGAAAGGCACCCTGGACAGGTATTAGTCACTGTGGGTTTAATGGGAACATACTGATAATTTACCTCCTTATTTTGCATGTCTAGAGCTTTACAGATATTCTCTTGTCTGAATTAATCAGTTTGTCACATATTTTTTAACAACACCTGAGTTGTTTCCGCTTTGGTTCCAGGTTTTTTGTGCGGCATGCTGTAGCCTGAAGTGCAAGTTGCTGTACATGGATCGAAAAGAAGCTAGAGTGTGTGTGATCTGCCATTCAGTACTAATGAATGGTAAGTGGAAAGAGTCTGAGATGCAGCGCTTCACTGGCTTTGTGTTGAGCTGCAGTGATGACGTTTAAGAAAAAAACCCATCAGAATACTTTATTTGCATGGGTAAGTGTGCTAAACCAGCAAAGGCCCTGGAGAGATCAGTGTGGAATCCCTGTGGAGCATGGGTATTCCTAAACTAAATAAGATTAACAAAAGGCAAAAAATGGAAAGGTTGTGATGAGCTTGAAAGGTTTCATTTGTGAGTGCTATACCAGGATTGCAGAAACTGTGATTTTTGATGTTTTTTTGTTTGTTTGTTTTTGTTTTGAATTTGGGAGCCTATTCTCGGTCCTTTGATGCCTGAGTGGATAACCTGCTACACTTCTGTGTGGGATGACAAAGAGAAGAATAATGCAGTTGTGCCTCTTCTAGATTATGCACTATTAAGAAATTGGGAAAGTAGTATTTATCTACAAATTAATACAACTCTTCTTCCTCCTTCATGCCTTGGTGCTAGAGTAGGAGGTCTGGCCTAAAAACTTGTCCACAAATGTGGACGCACATTACTGGAGAGTCTGTCAAACCCGGAATGGTGCTGTGGCTAAAACCCTGATGTGAACATGGGACATACGAGAGATCACAAGCAGTTGTGAAGTTTACAGGTAGAACAAACAAGAAGTTATATTACCTCTGCTTGCTCTGAGGAAGGACTGTATTTGGTTTTGAGCAAAGGGCCATGGAATCTATTTTGTATTTTGTCCTTTATAGTATTAACACTTTAGATATGTGGTATAAATATGGGCAAACACGGAGTATTCTTCCTGCTGTATCTTGAGGCTTCTGAAAATTTCAAGCACTTCCTGAGCTGGCAGTTACCATTGAGTGACTGTGCTGTCCGATGGACATATTCCCATGACACTGAGACAACTGTTGCTGAAAGACTTGGTGTTCAGTTTTCATGACTTGAATTGAGAAAGTAGAAAAATTGGAGTGGGTTGAGAGAAGATCCGTGTAAGTGCTTAAATCATGAGAAAACTTGTCTCATCATGGGAGATTCCAGGCCCTCTGTCTTTGGATTATTGATGGAAAGGGGAATAGGTGACTTGATCTCAGGGTATAAATAGATATCTGGGTAATGGAAACTTGATGGCAGAAGTTACTTCAGTTGTAGAGGAAGGTCTGGCAGGCGCACTCTAACATATAGTGGGTAGAATGAGAAGTCAGACAAACTCAGGTTCTAAATGCAAACTTCTAACCGTTAGGATAACTAACTATCCTGATAATTATTGAGCAGTTATCAGGGAATCTTCATTGCTGCAGATGTTTAGTTAAACTTTGGAGACTTTCCTAAAAGACTGCTGCTGAAGTTTTGACCAAGAATTAGTTAGGAAAATTCTGTTTTATCTGTGTTCAGACAAGGTAATTTTGATGGTAGCTTTACATGTTACTGTATAGTAGATTATTTGGGCTGCTATTTTCAGAACTATCTGTTCATTTGTTGAGTATCTAACTAAGCTCAGGAGCTCATAGCTTTATTTTTTCTCTGAAGAAGTTCAGTAGTATGCAGGTTCAGTTGAAGGTAGCTGACGGCTTAGTGTTGAGATGAGCAAGCAAAATTAGTAGACAGTTTCTGTTATTAAACAGGAATAATTTTTTTCTGTTTCAAAAAGATTAAAGATTAATCAGTGTGCAGTGTTAGGTTTTAATTATTAGTAATTCTTTACTGTAGTGTAAATGTGTAAGAGGACAGAAGATTGTAGGTTGTAATATCGAGAAATTAAAACCGAGTCCTGATGATGACATTGAAGGAGCGCTAAAATGTTACATTTTGAGATGGAGAAATTAGCGCATTTCAAGGTGTACAACAACAAGGAATTACACATACACGTGGCAAAAGACAGCTGGCTCCTTTTGATGGTGAGTAGGATTTGTTTTCATCTGGGAGAAGGGAAGAATCTGAAAATACTTCAGCTGAAACTAGAAGTGTTCTTGTAAAAATGCGTAATAAAATTGATCATATTTTAATGATTTCCTTTTAAAAGCCTTTCTGTCCTGGTGCCAGGACAGATACACATTAACGGCAGTGAGCAGTGACACCACGACTTGGTTTGTTGTAGGGAGAGTGCTGCCTTGCGTACTTAGGTGTGCTTGCCTCGGGCTACCTCTCGGTTTCTGTCCCTGCTGCAGTGCTTTGCAATAGTGCTCTTGGTTGCTGGTTAGTTAACCTGTAGCCTGACTGAATCTGATCTCCCCTAGTCCTTGCAGTGTCTTTGTCAGTGCGGGTTTTTTGTTTGGGGTTGTTTGTTTGTTTGTTTGTTTGTTTGTTTTTCATTCAATGCAGTGGGTTAAGCATTAAGCTTTGCACAGTCTTGGAACCAAGGGTAGGAATCACTCTTTAAAGTGATATCATTTAGTTGTGTGGTGTCTGGTTTGTGTTTCACTGGGATGTGGGGGGAGGGTTGTATGTTTTCTGGCACTTTTCCATGGCTGGGCTATGTGTTTAATAAGTTTCCAATGCTATTTTTACTATATTTTCAACTGGTAGATATGCTGAGTTGGCACTTTGCTTGATTAAGAGAAGGCTTTAAAAATGTTCTTTTACCATGCTTTGACTTTTCTAATAAAGGGATCCTAGAGATGTAGCTGTTCTTTGTGCATTTTCAATACTTCCTTCTTTCAGGACCTTTACTTTAAATGAATACAGAATTGCTGTTAAAAAATACTTCCATTTACGTAATCTTCTCAAATTGAAATATTTGTACCTTTTTCATTGGCAGGCATTTCACTCTGTTGGTTTTGCAGGTTGATGTGAGGAAGCAGGAGGGGTTTATGTTCTGTTGTGTTTTATTTGGGGTTTTTTTGGTCATCTTGTTTTCACCTTGGTTTTCTGACAATTCATAGCTAAAGGAACCCAAAGATGTACATGATTTATTAAGGCTTTATAACTGCTCTGAAAGCTTAGGTGGCATGATATGTATTCCTGACTAGAGGAATACATTTATTTGTAACATATTAATATGGTTGGAGGAACAAGCACACATACGAATTTTCTGGTATCTTGCATAGCTATAAGCCTTCCATACAGATGAAAAAGAAGTAGTACTGTGGAGATACAGTCTGTTTCACTAGCTAGAAGAGAGATTTCCCTGTGATGGTGTTGTTGACAAAGAAGTTTTGTGTGTTATTGTTTGGGCAGTTGAATTAAGGCTCAAGTCATGCCTTCAGAATTAATAGCATAAGGGTTTTTTAATAGTTAAGAATGCAAGTCGTGGATCTGTACTGATCTGCCCTGGATATGAAGAAATGCAAGGTGCTTTTTCTCAGATATAGAAGATAAATCTGCTTGAGTGTCCTGTAGGTCATAAAACATTTGTAATAGGAATGTCCATCTGTCCATACAATGTGATAAATAATACATATATGTATAGATACAAGAATTGAGTGTTTCAAGTTAAATCTTTGAAGAGGAAACAGAATGAACCGTGAGGAACTAAGAATCATTCAAGTCAAAGTGTATTGTTATACTTTTCAGAAAATATTTCAAATGAATGGATATTTTTATTGCATAGGACCAGTGCTGTTTCTCCTCCTCCTGCTGTGCATTTTCTTGCTTAATTACAGTCTCCTGGGCTTTTAGATAAAGAAAGAGAGATGGTCATTGGAAGGTGACAGGGTCCATACTTCCTGCAGCTGAGAATTTAACACAGTGCTTTGGACTGTTAGATAACTTCCTGTGTGCTCATGTTTCTTGTTCTTTGTTTGCTTTAGCTCAAGCCTGGGAGAACATGATGAGTGCCTCAAGCCAGAGTCCTAACCCTAACAATCCCGCTGAATACTGTTCTACTATCCCTCCTTTGCAGCAGGCTCAGGCCTCGGGTGCCCTGAGCTCTCCGCCTCCCACTGTCATGGTACCTGTGGGAGTTTTAAAGCATCCTGGAGCAGAAGGTAAGAGTTCTTCTTTTTTCTTTCAATTTACCTGTAGTAAGAATTTGGAAACAATATCTGCGCTTCATCCATTCCAAATACTTTAGCTAATGCCAGTTGTGACATTCCTGCCCTCAGTAGGGACGTCAGATTTTTAAGGACAAGTAAACTATTCTCAGCGGATGTGTTTATGCGTGATGCTGCCGTAGGGAATGCACTGGGTGATGTCTTAAGTCTCTTCCAGTCCGCATTTCTATATTCATTAATTTTTTCCGTTTTGCTTTTCTGTACTCAAATTTTCCAGTCAATGTTGCTGTGAGATCTTAAATCCATTTTTATTTTGTTCTCTCTAGTGGCTCAACCTAGAGAACAAAGGCGTGTTTGGTTTGCTGATGGGATATTACCCAATGGGGAAGTTGCCGATGCAGCAAAACTGCCAGTGGCTGGGACAGCTTCCACAGGAACCTTAGCAGTGTCGCATGATCCATCAAAGCCCGTGACCAACAACACTTTATCAGCAGAGGTAAGGAAGCGTTACACTATTCACTGTTCAAAATACCTTGTTTACTTTGATTGTGAATAGCATATTAGCTTCTATGGTGATTTCAGTAAGACTGATCTAGGAAATCTGTTGAGGCTTGTTGTAGTGTGTTGTGTAGCAAGTGTCCTCACTTATTTTAATGTTTGCAGAGTGCTGAAACAACCATATATTTTGAACTGAAATGAGCTATTATGGGGCAGAGCACTAAGCAGTGTTTGAAGTCTGTGTGCTAGGCAGCTTCTGAATGTTTGACTATACAGCCTGTGTATGAACGGTATTTGTGTAAGGCATGTTTTAAAAAAGCTGAGTCATGGCCAGTAAGGAGTTTGAAACAATAAGATTGTCATAGCATGAAGCAGGAAAATACTTTGTTTGACGCTTCTCATAAAATGATATATGCAGGAAAGTACAGATAAAATCTGATGGTGTTAAATCCACCATACCCTGTGTGAGTGAAATGGAGACTTTGCAGAAAGTTCAGATGGACGTAGGTACATCTAGATTTTGTGCAGAAATAGGGGGGGTTGGTGCTAGAGAAGCGAGACTCTGTCTAAGCAGGCTTTTTAGTAACAGTTCACATACAGGAGTCATCACATGATCAGCTGTTGTTAAAGAGCCAAATTACTTGGTGGTTCTGGTTCTCCAGCAGACACAGACTCCTTCACCTACGTGTAGTAACCTAGTCAGCCAGCTCTTACATTTTTATCATTACCACTTTTGTAATGTCCTTTTTTCTTGTTTGCTTCTTGTAGACTGATAATGCTTCTGTATTCTCGGGAAATATAACTCAGGTTGGCAGTCCTGTTGGCAGTGCAATGAACCTAATACCTGAAGATGGTCTTCCTCCAATTCTCATCTCCACTGGAGTAAAAGGAGGTGAGGGTATAATTTGGCAGCTAGCTTTTATGCTTACCAGTTGCAATTAACCTGATAGTTACTCTGTTTATTTTAAAAATAAGATGCTGGCAATATGCTGAATATTTGAAGGAATTCACAGTAAGCACTCATGGCTAAATGTTGTGACACTCACTTGCACCATTGATCCTTATTAGTGTCCAGGAAGAACTGCATCTTGCAATGAAATTACTGTAAGAAGTAAAACACAAAGCAGAAAGAAAATTAACTTCAGTCCAGAAATATGTGCTAATTTCTTCACTGATGGCACTGTGGAGAATGTTTCACACAGAGTTATATTTTAATTAGCCTTATGAATATTCATGCTTCCCTTCTCTGAAAGTCTCTCGGAACATCCACTCTGTCTGAGGCATCCCCAAGCGCTGCATTCAACAGCACTGTTGCACATCCTGGCCCACAGCGAAGCTTTTAGTAATTGTGATGTCCCCTCCCAGAGTATCCAAATGGAGGAGGATTCAGAAAATTAAAAACTAAATCAAATGAAATTAAAAATTAAATTTTTAAAAGGTTAAAATTTGTTTATCTGACAATTGCTTTTCACAGTCTGATTCATGACATCCTTTAATATATTCCTGGGATTAACTTACTTTTTCATCTTTGACTTTTTTATTCCTGTTAAATATTTTGCTGATACAGTGCATTTCTAATGTTGAGCTGGAAGTAAGCTTTTATTGCAGGATAGTGTCAAAACCAAAATGTGAGCAGCATTTAATTTCAAAACAAATCTGTTCCATCCTGTGTTAGCTGTTCATGTGGGTGCCTGATTATTCAGTCTCCTCCACAAAAGAGGAATGAAACTACAGTATACTTTTCAACTCTAATATAGATAACTTCATATACATTGTATTTTGTATGCTAAGTTGATTTTGTTTCGTATGCTGTCACATCCTGGATTGTCTTTGCAGCATTTTACTTCTGATATTCTATTTCTATTTAAAAAGATTCCAAAACATTTTTCAGATTAGAAACCAAAGTTACCTTTCATTCTAGATAATTTTAGCTGGAAACGTAATATATTTATTTCAAAATCTGTTTTCATCAGTGTAACTAGTTTTTGTTAAAGCTTAAATGCAGAGTAGATTGTAATTGCATGGATGAAAAATCTTCATTTGCTAGTCATCTGGGTCTAATCATAGAGGGACACTACAGACATCTTTGAAGTTGCATGTTGGGATCCTTTTTACACTGGATTTAGACCTTCTATGATTTATAAAAAATATTGTTTTATATAGCGTTCCCTCCTTTGTTATCTTCCTAGTAGCTAATGCACAGAAAAGTGTAAGTGATGTGGCATAGGGATAGACCACGTGTTGGTGTCTGTAGTCCAGGACTGGTGTACTTGCGCTGTACTGTGATATAAATAACAGTTGTTAACTTCTTTGTCACTTGGGATTTCAGTTGACACCATGACACATTTCTCAATTTGATTTCCATTTTCTCCTCCAGTTGATACCAAAAAAAAAGTTGATTTATAAAACAAGCTGTACTTTTCTAAAGGATATACAGGGGTTATGCACATAAATGCTGTTGAAGTTTGAAAATAGCAGCCTAGGAAACAATCAATCAAACCAGCAATAAGGTGTGTTTTTTTTTTAAAGATAAAAAAAGCAGAAAGCATCAGAATCAGGATTATTTGATTATAATGCAGAGTACTGAACCAGTAAGCTAAGGACTTCACTGTGTGTTTACTTGTTTCTTTCATAGACTATGCTGTAGAAGAGAGACCTTCTCAGATCTCTGTCATGCAGCAGCTGGAGGATGGTGGCCCTGACCCTCTTGTGTTTGTTTTAAATGCTAATTTGCTGTCCATGGTAAAAATAGTAAACTGTAAGTTTTTATTATTAAATAAGACTTGGGGTATGAGAGAGGAAATGTTATATATGTTATTAGTAGGAACAGCAGCAGTTTTATTTGGTAGGATAGTCGCTTAAAGTGCGCATGGGTTGAAAACTTCGTACTTAGCCATATGAAGTTAAATTACAGAAGGCTCTTTTCCAGTTGATTAGACATCAATACAGACAAATTTTGTGTAGAAAACATAAACTGGATTGATAAAGCCTCCAGTCTCAGGTTTGGAAATCAGTGTTTCCTGTCCAGCTTGGTAGGGCAAGGTATTCTGTCACTCATTCTTCCTTTGCTTGCTTCACTCATTTCCCTGTCATGCCATTCTGGACAAAGCAGATAGCATCCTGTAGTAATACACAGGTTCTCGTCCACTGTGCACTTGTATCCTTCTGTAGTGTGCAGGTGTGAACGTGTGTGTGTGCATGTGTGAAGGGAGGGAGGAATGGATGGGGAGGCATATAGCTGGCTTCTCATGCTAGTACCTCAGATGATCTCTACTGGATAAGAAAACGTTACCTGAGAAATTAAAAAGGACAGTTTTGCAGTAAAAAGTCTTAGACGAAAGATTCTATTTTAATAACTTAGTATTCTCAACAAATGAATTGTGAAGCTTAGAGCATGTGTCATCACTAGCATTCATGTGAAGCACAACAACACAGTGACGTCTCATGAAAACTCCTGACATCCAGCTATCCATCTTTACAGAGAGTTACCACTGTCTGGAACTGGTTTAGCTGTCAGGGTCGTGATACCCACAGCCGACAGCCTGACCTTTCCCCAGGTTCCTTCATTTGCATTTAAATCCTGTCCTTTAGTTTGGATACAGAAACTGCTAGAAGTCTGCTCTGTAGTGTTAATCCCAAGATCTGACTGGGAGCTGTAATGGTCTGGCTCTTCCTTAGCTGTAAACTGGGAATTACTGAGCTGCTTTCATTTTGGATGTGCTTGCTTGCAAGGTAACGGATTTGGAACCTAATTTGTCTGTGTGACAGATACCGCAACCAAACATGCTGTGAAAGTGATTCTTGAAAGAGCTATCTTCCTGTAGTGAAATTTAGGCATATTTTTTGAAATTTTGATCTTCCGTTCTGATACATGTTTTCGTCCCTGCAGATGTGAACAGGAAGTGCTGGTGTTTCACTACAAAAGGCATGCATGCGGTGGGGCAGTCAGAGATAGTCGTTCTCTTGCAGTGTTTACCTGATGAGAAATGTTTGCCTAAGGATATTTTTAACCATTTTGTGCAACTTTACCGGGATGCCTTAGCAGGTAGGAATGCTCCCTGTTAAAAATGGTTTGGATAAATGATCGTGCTGGGTCAGATATTCACATTTTCATCATTTAGCAAATAGCTATTTTTATATCAAAGAATATAAAAAGAGAATAAGGATTAAAGCTGATCGGCGGCTGAGTTGTTATTGGGTATTAGTATCCAGTGTTATATTCATCTCGCCAAATAAAAGTATTGATGAGGTGCTGGTAACCTGGGGAGCTGCTCCAGAGGTCTTCCAGCCTCCCTCTGAGTGCCAGCAAAACAAAGAAGTTTGGGCTGTAAAGGCCATGCGTAAGACTATTACAGCAGTGGAGCAGGAGGACTCCGCCTGTGACAACTTTGTGTTCAGCAGCCATTGCTGAGTGTCTGCTCTGGCTGCTTCTGGGTGCTCGGATGAGAATTTGAACACAGCTAACAGATCCAAAATTAGTCCTGCACTTCATTTAGCAAGAAGTGTAGTAGGTTACTCAGCAGGACTCGTGGGTACACTAATGACATTGCTTCTAATAATATTTTTTTTTCAGCTTGAAGTCAGGGTAGCTTTTTTTAAAGATACAAAAAGAAAATTTTGAGAATCCTTGTGGATAGTATGTTAAATACCGCCAAACCAGGTAGTTCAGCAATTTGATTCCCACAGTGTGTGTGACTATTGCTACATAGTGGAGATACTATTTATGTTATAAAGTAATGCAAGTATATATATGTATATGTGCCCCTGGAGTGAATTGTAGGGCATTGCAGAAATGATCCCTGAATTTTGAATTTTAGTGTCCCAATTGCAAGATCGTATTATGTAAACCTTTACACATTTTACATTTGCCGAGTAAATGGGCTTCCACTTTTAGTTCTTGTTGGACCTTAGAATTCAAAAATTATTGCATAAGGAAAAACGGAAGCATTTGGTTCTGCTGATCAGAAAATAAAGCTAATTTTCCAGAGGTGAAATTGGATCACATTAAGGTTACATACTGAAAATACATTTACCAAGGATTCTGTCTATCATTTGCAATGCCTTTGCAGTGACTGAATCCAACACTTTAATAAAATAATGAAAAAGACCTTTGTTTTCTAAAATGTCTTGGTACAACAAAGGTCAGCTTGTCCAGAGAAGTTGCCAGGTTTGAAATGTACTATTATCAGATGTCATAATGGATCTTGTATACATGGGAAATGAGTACCTTTCCAAACCTCACTTCATTGTAATGCTTTATCTTCTAATTATGATGTTATTCAGAGGGAGATAGATATGAAAAATAGTGTGTGTGTATATATATATATTGCAGGTATAAATCCAGCTTGGTGTGTATATTGCAATGAAGTTCTGTATAATTATACCTACAGAAATACATAATTTATAACTCCTACATAATGTATTTGGAATTCTTTTTTTAGTGCTTTTGTGGTAGTAATTTGATATCCTACAGTTGCACTGGTGCAAAGAGTGCTTAATTCTGTACAGTTCTTAATCAGAAACTAAATTTCACTGTTTAAGAATTCCACTCTGTAATGTTCTTTTGGTAGGATTTGCTCTGTGTTGTTTCAGATGTGTAATAGAAATAGACAGACACCTCGAGTTGCTATATAATACCAAACCACACTGAAGCTTTTGTGGAACAGAACACCCTGATAAATTCCCACAGCGTTTTGCAATGTACTCTCTCCATATCCATCCTTTTTTCTTTCCAAGTCATGCGTGTTTGAGAGGGAGAAATATACATTAGCATATTTGCAGCTCTGGCTGTTTTAAATGTTATTCAGCCAGAGAGACAGGATATGATGCTGTAGGGGTTTCAGTTTTGGGGGTTGTAATCCCTTGGAAGTCGTTCGCAGCTTGCTGTTCTAGATGAAGCCATGCTTGTGAAGTTGTTAATTTCAGAGGTACTGCACCTCTCCTGGCGATTAGATGATAGACATTTAGAGTAAACGAGAATTCCCATTAGAAGTCAGAGAGACACTGTGTAAAACCCTGCCTCATGGTTTCATTTTTCATTATATAATATCTTGATTTAAATTTATTTTGCCATCAGGAAACCGAAATAAATTCTGTGGATGTTTTGTATTCATCTCCTTTAGTAAATGTTTTTTTAAAAACAATCATAAAATAAAAAGACACATACAGTATTTTTTGTTGGAATGGAAACAAGAATTGTGTTTAGTGATGTTGATTTTGTTTTGGAATGATTTTGGGTTTCCTGGTTTTGTTTTCAGCTGAAAAAGACAGTGTTCCCCTTTTGTTTGTTTAATTAAAGCCCATATCTGTAGTGATTTTTTTTTTTTTCATGAGTCACACTTATGTACTAGCTCTTCTTGCTCAGGTTTGAATTCTGCATTGAAGCCTAGAAGCACAAACTTGGTGTACTCGTGCCTCTTCCCGTGTTTCTGCTTTCCTTGGACAATAACTTGTTTCTTGAGGCCGAGTCCTGCCCTCTGTGCTCGGCATTGCTCTCAGCTGTTTGCAGAGTATGTTTTTAGAGTGCGCGAGTAGCGGCCGCAGCTTAAAGCTTTGCAGTTTGTCCTTCAGATTCATCCCCTGTCTCAGCATGGGTAAGACGTCAGCCTGATGCAGCACCGCCCTGGACCTTCATGAGCTTGCTTACGGGAAGTGCCCAACCTCAAGCTATAGTCTGGTATTAGGACTTTATAATTGTAGAACAACAGAGAGATTTTGAAGGAAAAATGACATTTTTTCCCTATAGGTTGTATGCATTGTATGCATGTGAGTTGTAATAAGCTGTAAAGTTGTTAATTAAGGCAAGTATTAATTGCTGTTGAGTTTCCATCACTTTATCTTTCCTCTGGCCCCTCTGTCATCAAGCTCCCTGCTGTGTTGCTTTTCTTGTTTTGAAATTGAAAGCTAATGATTTCTGTTGTGGTTGTAGTAGTTGCACTGTTGTAGTAGTAATCCCATGATTATCCTTGTCTGTTGGCTATAAGCCTGGCAGGAGGTCTAGTGAATGGAAAAATGAGAACTGCTGTCCGTCTGAATGGGCACTTTGAAGCAGTTGGATGTGTTAATATAGAGCTGCCAGATATGCCCTACTGCATCAACTCTTTCGTGGAATACAAGAAATACTACTGTTACTTTTGTAGTGAAAATGCAAATCTGGCAACTGCTTGGAATGGCTTCGTGATCGCCCTGGTTTGGGGGATGTCTGTAGTGAGGGTGGATCTGTCTCGGTCACAGTTTTGTGTATTTTTTACTCAGCCTGTTTTTAATTAAATAAGGTGGTAGCTAACAACGTGTAGATCTATAAAGAAGCCCGTGTAGATGTTTGGAGTAGAGAACAGGTTAGCTGAGTGAATAATACACCCGTGCAAGTGTAATGTGGAAAGGTGGATACAAAGTCAAACAGCGTACAAGGTGTGAGCGTGACTGTTTGGAAGACTGCTGCAGGCTGGTCTAAGGAAGTTTTGGGTGCTGGTAACTGCTACTCGCAGTGATAGTAAGTGAATCATTATGTCCCTTGCTGATAGAAGTAAGTTCTTTCCAATTTACTTGCTGATGTGTTTCAATAAAAAGATGCTGAGTGTGGCCGTAACTTTAAATGTTGAATTTCATATAGTTTTTTTCAATGTTGGTATCTGCTGCAAATGTGTCGTGCCATCAAGTTACGTTCACAGTCTTGTCTCTTCTGTTTCTTTGTGGCTCTTGGTGTGGTAGTGGCTGGGTTTGTACTGGTTTTGCGAAGAGCATGTGCTCATTTGCTCTTGAAGCAAATCCATCTGGGAAAATTGTTCCTAGGTGAATATTGCTTTGCATCACTTGCTGCAGAACTAGGATGCTTGGCTTTGCAGGATGTGAAAACGCAAGCGAAAAACCCAAGCATGTGCAACATGGTGTTTGATACTTGGCAGTTCTTGGTTGTTCCTGATGACGGTGGAATGGGGCCGGGCAGATGCAGCTAGCTTCCCCAGGCCGCATAGGTATGCCTTCCCTGAGCCTGGATGGTAATACCTGCTTTTTGACCTGGGATTAACCAAAAGATAGGAAGCACAGATTAGGAATTTAACCTCAGTGTTTCAAAAGCACCTAAGTGGTTTCACCACATATTGAGAGCAATAAACAAATGCAGGAATCTTTTCTTTACCTTTGCTGGTATAAACTATTTTGAGTCCAGAAGGGATTGTTACTTATATGCAAAGTAACATTGTTGATCGGAGGAAGATACCTAAAGTGAAGAATTCAAAACGGCATGGATCATGACTGAAGAGAAAGTCACATTAGTGGATGAAAAGCGTGTTTTTTATAAAGGACTTTATAGAGTTTCTTAGGATTTAAAGTCAAGGGTAACCCAGCATAACTGAGAAGAGAGTAAGTACTGACCTCCTGCAGAGCTGCTTTAGATGCATCATGCACACTTACGGGACTTCCTAAATAACGTCAATTGTCTCATGTCAGGTGCTGGAATTTAATATAAGGAAAGGCACCTTTCTGTTCACTCTGAGATTACGTCTTTAGAAAGGAAGTTGTGGTATTTTGTAAATTAAAGTATATGCTTTTGAGAAGGGTAGCTTTTATTGAACGTTTTTCTGACAGCTACACTTTCTCTACAAGCTTCTGAAACACAGTTCTATGCTTAACATGTGTAATGGTGCAGTGGGTTCAGTTTGACCATGTCAGACTGTTAATAGCAACTTATCAGTGGGGCCTTGACTTGGAACCACCTTCGAAGATGTGACAGGAAAGGCTGACAACTCCTGGTCAGTGCAGAAATGCTTTTTGACTTGGGTTTGCTGGTTGAAAAGGGCACTAGAGAGGTGTGTAGGAAAACGCTGGATTCTTCCCATGCTTTCCACATAGCGTGCTCTAATAAATGATGAACAGCACAACTACCTAATCCCAGTAGTTTGTCTTCTTAATAGCGGTAACCTGTTGGAGCTTGCACTGTGTGAGCTGCTTGTGTCAAAAGGAGTAATTTACAACACTGAGGCTTATGGTAGCAAAGTGCTGATCAGCTGAGTTGCAGATTCCACTCTGAGAGGTTTTTTCATGTTTCTGTTGGCTGAAAAAATTCGTGTTAAGGCACCCCAAGCGTGTGAGCCTTGAAGCTCCCTCTCCAGAAATGGAAAAAATAAGTAGTCGTCCCCTTCTGCTGCAGCACTTGGCATCAGTCACAAGTGGAAATGTCTGATTGCTTTGTCATCCCAGTGGGCAGTACCGCACGTCTCAGAACTGTTTGGTATTGTACAGCTTTACTTTGCCTAGCCTTTTTCACATCAAAAATACTTCAGAAAAAGGTGCAGAATTGAATTCAGTTTAGCTGTTCGTACACTTCATACATTTTAAGGTTAGAAGGGATTATTATGGTTGTGTTGTTGGAACTGAGAACCTCACAAGTAACTATCAGGCCTGTAGCTTCTATTTGGGTAAGAACAGATGGGAAGAGGAAAAGGAAGTATAAATGAAGAAGAGGAGGTTAGTGAGGGTACGTGGGAACTGCAAAAGCAAATCATTGGAGCTAAGTTAGAAAAGTGCCAGCAGCTATTTTAGGTAAGTGAATATCTTTTTCATGAACTCCAATTGATATACTGGTTTGCGCTCACTAGCAAGATGCCCGAGTTGGTGCGTTAGCAGAGTGTTCACTGAGCAGGCAGCAGTGTCACAGCACAGGCGGACAGAGAGATGCATTGGCACAGGGGCAGGTGTCCTGGTTTCGGCTGGGATAGAGTTAATTTTCCCCCCAGTAGCTGCTGTGTTTTGGATTTAGTAGGAGGAGAATGTTGATAACACTGGTGTTTTCAGTTGTTGCTATGAAATCAAGGACTTTTTTTCCAGTTTCCCATATTCAGCTAATGAGCGGGTGTGCAGGTGCTGGAAGGGAGCATAGCCGGGCAGATAGCCGAGATGGCCCACGGAAATATTCCATACCATAGGTGTCATGCTCAGTTTATGAATGGGGGTTGGCTGGGGGGCAGGAATCTTTCTTCTTTCCTCTTTCAGTGAGTTCAAAGCCTCTCTTGTCCAGGAGTTTGAACTTTTTTGGGAATTTTGTGAAATTTGCGATTTCCGAGGTTCTGCGACCGCTGCTTGGGGACTGGCTGCAAATCAGTTCTTGGGTGGTGAGAAAAATTGCATTATGTATAGTTAGTTTTGCATATTTATTATTATCATTATAATTATCATTAGTAGTATTAGCATTAACTTTGTTGCCTTATTAAGCTGTCCTTATCTCAACCCACGAGCTTTACTTTTTTGTCCATTTCTCCTCCATATGCTGCGGGCAGAAGAGGCGGGGTGAGCAAGCCACTCTCTAATGCTGAGTTGCCAGCTGCTGAGTTAAACTATGACAGCAGGATCAATGATTTTGAGCAGCTGACAGCATTTGATGTGGCTCTATTAATCAAGTTAGTCCTTCAGTTTGACCAGTAGCTAGTTTTCATCAACTATGCTCAGCTGAACATTACAGAAATTGTAGCCACTATAAGAGTTCTGGAATTCGATCTAGCTTGATGGTGTCAACTCTGGCTTGTATGTATCTGCAAAATTACAAATCGGCTTTGCAGGATAGTTGCAAGCTACGAATGAGCTGCACACTGCCACGGGGTGCCTGGGGTGCCGGAGCCTGTCACCTTCTAACAGAGAACTTGAGAACTTAGAGCACCTTGTGGTACAGAAAAAAACCAATTCTACTAAGGTACCCACAGATTTGAACAGCAAGGAAATCCCTGAATGTGTTAGTTGGAATATAAAAAGAGCCTTTTGTTTACAGACTTGACAGTAGTTGTATGTAAAGGAGGAGCTCCCAAGGTCATGTGAAGAAAGCAATACTCAGTGATTATGCCAGGGTTTGTGTGGAGGGATGTGGAGCTGCATGGCCACATCTCCGGAGTGAGGCAGGAGTAGCTGTATTATTCTCACGCCGGCGCTGGTTTCGTGGAGAGCTGCTGTGACTTGGGACTTTCGTAGGAGTTCAGTGCAAAAGAGAGACTTGAAAGGACTCATTGGTTAACCTGTCCTTTGCTGGCCAGAACTGTACCTACTGTATTTATTTTTCTTGCATTTGTAAATGCTTGTGTATGAGTTTTAGGCTGTTTTGCAGTATAAGAATAGAGAAGGCTTAACCTGAAGATCATTACTTGTATTGCTGAGGGTGTCAAAGATGCACTTGTGTGACTCATGGTTTTACTTACTTAAAACCTAGTGTTTGTGTGTCTGTGTGTGTCTCTTGTGTGTAAAAGGAAGAAGCCCTCCAGTGACTGTCCAGTTGAGGTGCATGCTGGAGACGTGTACATCACTGCCTTGAGTTCAAATACAAACACTCCGTTATGAGGCGGTGGAGAAAGAGCAGAAACTCCTACTTAGCAGTCTCTCTGTCTGCAGGTGGGAAAGCCTGGGATTACTGCAGAAGCCCAGGAGGTCTGCATGAGTATCTCAAACCCATGTGATTCCTCATGAGTGGCGTGATCAACCGCAGTGCACTCTCTGAAATTACTGGTGTTTTGATTTGAGAGCAAATTAGCACTATTAATATTCACATTTTCCTACAGAGAATTGTGATCAGCTGTTCTGTACATTATTTGCGTGCTGTTATTGTCACTTGATAAAAGGAATCACACCATGGTTCTTTGCTTCAATGTTAAATGCTGTGTTGGATGCTATAATAATCTAATCAACATTCAAATTCATTCAGCCATTCCAGTGTAAACATTTTTGGAAATTAAGAGCATCAAAGAGTAAAAATGTGAGTAAAAATTAGTGATGTTTCTCCCCTGTGTCTCCCCCAGTTGCATTTTACATTAAGTATACTAATTAAATAAACACTCTTTTGTGTAATTCTTAAAATGACCCAGATCTTCAGTATGTGTCTGAGCAGGCACCCCAGTGGGTTGCCTAAATGGAAGGACGTCCGGTGGGCATTAATCGTTTGACCAGGTGCACATCTCTCCTTCAATCACAGCTGCATCTAAAAGTTTAGTTCAGTCAACAGCAGCGTCTGCAGTGGAAAGCCCTTGAATATCTAGAAGACACTGAAAACAGGCTTTCTGTGGATGCGTTTGTAGTGCCTGGGGGAGGTTGCAGGTACCAGTTCCTTAGCAGCAATACTGGCCTGAGCTATCCGTCCTCTTCTCTGGCTGTCCCCGGGATGCACCATCCCCTCCGTTACACTGCCGCTACTGCCTGAAACAGGCAGATCTCCATGAAACAAACAGGCAGATCATGGAAATGCGTGAGGCTTGTCTGCCTCCGGGAGAGGTGGTAGCTCTGTGGTTGTACGTGGTGTCCAGGTAACACTTGCAGACATGGCTTAGTCGAGTGCAGAAATGAAAGTATGTGTGCGTGTTCCTACAAAACTGACTTCTACCAGTGGTTACCAAAGGTGGATCTGCTGGAGACACCATGGCTTCGGTGGCTCTAGTCTACAGCAGTTATTCCATAATTGATTATGCACTTCTGCACAGGAGGTAACCTGAGCCCCTGTGTGCAGCAAATCATTGTCTCTTGTGTGATTAATAGACACTAGTGCTTCAGGAGGCAAAGTGAGTTTAATATGGATTTTTTTTTCTCCCATCTTTAAATTCTTTATACAGTTCTTAACCTAGTGAAGTAATGAGCATTTTTGTTCATAGGTAACGTTGTTGGCAACCTGGGACACTCCTTTTTCAGCCAGAGCTTCCTTGGAAGCAAAGAACATGGAGGGTTCTTGTACGTTGCAGCTACGTATCAGTCCCTGCAAGACCTGGTGCTCCCAACCCCACCGTACTTGTTTGGCATCCTCATTCAGAAATGGGAGACTCCCTGGGCTAAAGTGTTCCCCATTCGGCTGATGTTGAGACTTGGAGCTGAATACAGACGTAAGTAACATGCATTCTTTTAGCTGCAGTTATTTCTGCAGGAGAATATATCCCAGTTTAGAGCACATTCACCCAGCCCTAAATTGTTACCTATCAAAGCCACACAAGCTTAAACAGGCAAGTAAAAATTGTTTCATACCCACGTTGCACCCAGCTAGCAGCACAGCAGCACAGACATTGTGGTGTGACCTACAGCCTTTTTTCAGCCGTACTGGTTGACCAGGGAGGCTTTTTGTGGAGACAAATCTAGTTCTGAGCAGCTGTTTGTAGTTCACTTAGTGACCAGAAATAGAGTTATGTGCACAACAAGTCTGGTTTAGCTGGTGTAGTAAGGACAAGGGATAGCCTTTGAGGTGTTAAGCCCTTTCCATGCTGAAATGAAAGGGCATTTTCGTTTAGGTTTTTAAAACCACGCTGATTTTCCAGAGACTAAGAATATGTGTGCAGGGACAACTGACGTGGCAGTTTGTTGCACAAATTCTGTTGCAACTAGTAATAAGTAAGCTGAAGAGTGTTTCAGCTGTGCAAACCTTAGCAGTTAGCATGAAATTAGCATAAAGTTAGGATAAAATCTTTTTCAAAAGACACTTGCCATCACTGGAACAAAGAGATTGTAGGAAGTCTGTCCACCATGATGGGCCAAAAATTTTCTGTCTTGCTCGTCTGCTGTTCTAATTGGCAAACTGGTAAATCTGAATTACTATGAAAATGGTCTGTTAAGTTTTTTACAAAAATTTTTCAAAACTTTGTAACAAAATAAGTTTTAGAATATGCTTTATAGGGATTTGTAAATTTAACTTTTGATGCTCAGGGAACATTGGGAATTTTTCATAAAATGCCTATGTTACTGGAGAAGAAAAAGAAAATCTTCAAAATTTGCTTTCTGAGGATGAGGACGGCAGGTTAAATTTGTCCAAAGAACCATTAGTGTTAAAGGCATGTAAGTTTTTGTATGTATCCGTGAGGTTTTTAGGCAGTGTATTTATTCCTGTAAACGTTCAGAAAAACAAACAAAGATGCTCATATTTTGGATGTGACATCTGTTTTTGAGCACAGAAACAAATGTTTTGATATTCACAGACAGAAGTACCTGCTCTGAGTACGTTGGGAAGCTGGGGTTTGAATCACTTCCATAGCTGTGGTTTGGATTTAGGCGTATTGTATTCGCTGGTGCTGTGACAGCTGTGACTGCAGATCGCTTCCTCAGTCCCCTCTTGGAAAGGGCTGCGTTTGTGGCCCAGGTTTCCTTGGATACATCCTCTTTTCTGGTGGAATTGTCAGATTTTGGCCATTTGTCCAGTGCTGCTGAACGCACAGCAGATCAGGTGCAGGAGTCACTCTGGGTTGCTAGATGTCCAGAAAACATCTGCTGAGCACCTGCAGACCAGCTGTACAGCTCAAGCGCAAGGAAGTCAGTGCATCTGGGGTGTAGCTGAGCTGCTGGATGCGGTCGGGCTGGCAGCCACAGGACATTCAGCTGCTCCTGGTGCCTCAGGACACTGTGCAGGAGTCTGTCAGCTGTATGGTGTGTGTGTAGGAGTTCTGATGCTTTCCGGATCATCAGTGTGCAGAAGCTGGAGCTGATTTCTATTGGGAAATCCTGATGACTGTGCTGGGAACTGTGAAGATGTGTGGCATTTTGGGAAGTCAGGCTGAGTGTTTGCCTGAGGATAGTTTAGGAACCTTCCTTCAAACATGCGTTTAGAAGACCTGACATTACATATTACTGCATGAGTCATGTTTCAAGCGCTGTTACGGCTTCTGATGCAACATAATGTAATGTGGCCAGATCCATACACTACCCTTTGAATTGCGTCATAGATATTTTACAAGTATGCCGAAGTCAGCCAAGGAATGCAGGTATTTTGCATTGCTGACATACCATAAATGTAATTTTAATGGTTTTTGACATACTCCTGTAGAGAATTTGCCACGTTCTTGTGAACTTTTGAAAACTGAAAATGAAGTAATCTCAGGATTACCACTTGAATGTCACATGTCAGCCACAGAAGCTAACGGCTTATGATGCTGTAGTGGAGAGCAGCAGGATGGTGATAAAAAAGGAGGAGACCATTTCCAAGAAATAGCCTGAGAAAAGCATTTAGAAAGGTCATCTTTGCAATCAGCATCCAGATCGCTAGGTTTCA
>Ga0065711_1035698_pt1 | contig 21947 bp, 12 predicted proteins | sample Hoacrofraction12_FD_59098 | JGI IMG/M metagenome (GOLD analysis project Ga0065711, IMG submission 59098) | Hoatzin crop microbial communities from Cojedes, Venezuela - Epithelial fraction 12 v2 (version 2) | ecosystem: Host-associated > Birds > Digestive system > Esophagus > Crop | place... | reverse complement strand
AAAAAAAAAAAAAAAAAAAAAAAAAAAAGTGTTTCCTGCATAAAGGCTTGACAAGAAAAGCCTTTCCCCCTCTAAGATGAGGAACTGCCTGACATGCAAGACTTGCTACACTCACAGCCACATGAGGAGCAAGAGAAACAGAGAACAGAAATACCAGAGACGTGATGTAAACTGGCAAATAGGCTAAAATTAGCCAATGTTCCAATTTCTTTTATGAAGAAAGGGTAAGTTCTAATTTTTTTTGTTAAACCAAAAATCCTAGAAGGCACTGGAAAGTGAAGAAAGAGAGATTTTAAAACTTAATGCACAAACACACGCTTGTGTATGTACAAATGTACTAGCAGTAGTACATGTACACATTTCCTGTTTTAGGAACACTAAAAATCAGATCTTACAAAATAAGGAGAAAAACACCCCTATCACCTTCATAATCATATCAGGAATAACGTCAGGAAATTTTACAGGGACTAGCTTAGCTAAGGCAACATTTACCCTGGTCTGAAAGATGGGTTGCCAGTATTTGTCATCTTCCCACCCCAGGTTGTGTGTCTTCCCTTTCCAAATAATCACTTGCCTTATGAGGACAAAAAAAAACCAAAACCTTCCTTCTTCCTTTTATAGTATTAATATTTTCACCAGAAGAAAGGAAATTCTTCTTACTCCTTTTATTCACTTTCAGTTTAAGCTGGCGTTGCTCAAAGCTGGAATGAAACACAATGAAATGACTGAGTAGAAAATTAAGATTTTGTCAAAGGTCACCACATTGGTTAAACGGCCTTAAGCTATATACAAAGCAGCAGCACATAAGTACAAAGACAGAGGACTACAGGTTCAGCTCCTCTTGGCTGCAAAGCTGAACTATTTTCTTTGCGGTATCTTTGTTGACCTTGGCAGATCTAATTTAAGACTGCACTGATATTTTCTGATGTACCGCACTTGGTTTTCTTCAAGTGAATGCTGAGTTGTGACATGGATGCGTGTTTTTGGTTAGCCTACATAGTCCAAAATACACTTACATGACTCCCCACTTCCCCTCCCTGCCTGCCTGCACACATACGCTGGTGAGGCTGCAGACTTATTTTGGGGAAGGCAGCAATGCTGAAAATCACCAAGAGGATGCAATGAGGGAAGAGGCATGCTCTTCAAGCAGAAGGGTGAGAAAGAAGATAGCAAATAGCTGCACTGGGAAAAGACAAAAAAGGAAACTTTATTTGAAATGAAACATTGCATGCTGGATCTGGCTGGGATGGAGTTAATGGCTTCATCACAGTCTGCATGTTGTGGGCTTGTGACTAAAATTGTGTTGATAGCACCCCGATGTTTTAAGTGCTGCTGAACAGTGCTTCCAGGGTGTCAAGGCTTTCTCTGTTCCTTGCCCTGCTCGCCCAGGGAGCAGGCTGGGGGGTGACACAGCCAGGACAGCAACCTGAACTGGCCAAAGGGATATTGCATGCCATGTAATGCCAGGCTCAGCAATAAAACTGGGGATTACATCTTTCCAGCATAGCCACTATTCAGAGGCTGACTGGGCATTGGTCTGCTTGTGGGAGGCGAAGAGCGGCTGCCTTTGTATCACTTTGCCACCTCCCCTCTACCCCTTCCCCTCACTTTTTAAAATCTTTTAATCTTGACCCACAAGTTTTCTCACTTTTGCTCTTTTGATTCTCTCCCCCATGCCACTGTGGGGGAGTGAGCAATCTGCTGGGTGGGAGCTTACTTGCTGGCTGGGGTGAACACACCATACGTTGAGAACAGGAAATAATCACAACCATACTGATGGTCAAGTTATAAATTAACCTGGAAGTTTTTGAGACTATTGTATCCTTTCTTTGCACCTTTTTTTTTTTTAGTATTTACAGTATCTGAATTATCACATGGGTAGTACAAAAAAGGATACTTCTTTTTAATTTTCTCCTGGGAGCTGAAGATATTTTTAGAAAAAAATATTTAAATACACAGCTCACACTGGCTTTCTCTGAACGCTAAATCAACTATAGTTGCAAACGTAATTACTCCTATCTAGACACGGGCCAAATTTAGGAAAAAATCTGAGCTGGTTTACAGGCAGGTGTTCAATGTACGGTAGGCAGACTGCAATGCCAGCTGATGCTGGGGCTGTGTCGACAGACTTGGACAGCATTCAATAAGCTCACACAGACGGTATGGCAGCAACCAGCCTCTGGCAATATTTTAATATTTATTCATCTTTGCTTACCTATTTGTTCCCATATTTTTCAGGCCTCTGGGTGAAATTCAGGCTGCTGAGGTCAACTGCACTGATGTCAACAGAGCAAGATCATCACTGTCAGAAAACACTTGTAGCAAGAGTCCTAGCTTGCAGACATAATTACAACTTCAGTACAAAGTTCATAACTATTTTTCTTTTAATATAAGCAAACATGGTAGGTGAATTCAGAAATAAAAGGCCATGATTCTGAGATATGTGTGATAGTTTTCACTGCATACATTTTAATTTATGCACAAAGACCTTTTGACATTAACACTGATAGGAGCCCACTACTCTTTCTCAACATGATAGATCTTACTCCATTTGAAGGTGCTCCATTTTCATCAGAAAAGCAGTCCCCATCGTGATGTAGGAAGCTATGCAGGTGTGCACCCTGCTCTTCCTTACTTAGGCCTTTCTAGGGCAACAAAACAAAAGGCACACACTGACACACAAAAGCATCCGCACCAGCTGCCCTGCCTGATGTGTTGCTGATTTTAACACTTTATCATTGAATCAATGTCACTGCTTTGAAGCTGTAGCCTGAACAAAGCATACTACCAAGTAGTCACAGCTCCTTTTTTGGAAAAAATATTTTAAATAACAAAAAAGTGATTAAAAAAATGTGCTTGCTTTGGGAAATACAGCCACAGAAGCAATGCATGGGAGACCTTCAGCTTAAACATATTACAGTGGAAACCCTGTCTGCTACCCTCCTACATACAGGAGAGCCTGTGCACACTTAAACCACAATAAAAGGATGCCACAGCGCTGCCTTTACTGCTCAGCGGTAGATAGACCGAGAAGTTGTTCTATTCATGCTAGGTAAGGCTCAATCTGAGTAACAGCAAGCAGAGTTTTTCCAAATAAAATTATCTGAACTATCTAGGGTGAATTTACCAACTGGCCCTGACCTTCCCGCTGCAGAGAGAAGACAGCAGCTGCACAGCCTCTGTCTAAAGCAGAAATGCCCGATTTAGAGCGTTTCCGCTGGTTAAGGTGTGGATGAGCAGGGGGAGCTCAGCAGGGTCTCTCATTCCTTGTAAGACGCTTCATCTCCTTGCTCCATGACTTTGCTTTGGGGGAGCAAGAATGCCAAAACTGCCAGTTGGGATAACCAGAAAAGGCTTGGGAAATTCTGGGGACTGAGACAGCTGGACAAAATGCTGAGAAAGGGGAGGAGTCTAAAAAAAACCCGAACTTCTCTCTGCCCTCTCTCCCTCTGGTAACACCTCTCCTCCTCCCCCATCACCAGTCACCACATCGGCTTCTCTTCTCTAATTAAATGAGCCTGGAGCTGATTTGGAAAGAAAGCCAGCAACTACGACACAGAGAAGTTTCTTATTAGCTTGTGTGATGAAGTAGGAGCCTGTTTGGTCAGTTGGTGGCTTAACCTACTTTATTTTAATGAATTATCCATGAAGTGGGATACACAGAGGTGCCATGTCAAAGTAGTCTGAGATCATCACTGTCATCATCAGACAAGCTTTGAAACTAGCTGTAAGTGGCACTGCTTTGTGTGGAGTCTAACAAGATGTGTATAAGAACCAGCCAAAATAAATGATCACCACCTCCCCTGCAGAGGCTGGTACCAGTACCTGCCTGATGCTGTGAGGAATACCAGCACAGCATGCCACTACACTGCATATGAACTAACTACAACAAAAATTATAAACTGAGATTTTCTTTGATTCAGAAAAACATTGTAATATGTGAACTGTGACATCTGCAGCTCAAACGATCCGCTTAAGAAATATATGAGTTTGTTAACAATAGAAGAGCTTTGTAACCTGTTCAAGGGTGGATTTTTTTTCCATAAAAAAATCATATAAAACTATTATCTGTGAAATCTTAATTAAAATTAACAGACTGTAAATATCAAAATTTAGATCATTACTGAGGCCCACGTAACATAATTACAGCATTGAGAACTGTTCAGAGAAATCACAGGGTCTGACTTCTGATGCTTTCAGCCAAGTCCAGAAACTCTGAAACAGTCTAGTTTGCTAGCAGTTTTGTAACATTTCTTTTTGCAATGAGATTTGCTTGACAAACCCTTTGCCAGGAACATACTTCTGATGTCTGAGACAAGCCTGACATTTCCACTTCCTATTTAATTTTTAAGTAACTACTGCTTTAAAGGTCTGAGCCCAAGTTTCCTGCCCAAAGTAAACCATATCTCTTCATTTTTATACTTTCATTTACCACTTTTGCTTTTCTTTGCCAGTCAGATCATTTGGAGCTGAGCCCCAGTGGCATAAAACGCTTGCTAACCCTACAGTTTCTATACTTTCTGTGCAGTTGATCATCACTCCCTCTTCTCTGTCTGAATAAAACAAAGTTCAAGGCTATGCATTAAAATCTTCCATATATCGTGCCATGTCTGCTCTCTTGCAGCTAGATTAGACCTTCGATTTCAGCGCTAGAGGTGAGGAGGCATCTCGCACAGTTTCTGGATGAAGGAAGAAACTCGGTGCCCAGTACACTGTAAGAAATGGGCATTTTCCCTGAGAGGGAGCCTGGGTGGAATTTGACTCCACGGTATCACAAGCCAGAAAACAAAACAACTTCCTTTGCAAAGTCTCAGTGCTACTGTCAGTCAGAGCACAGCTGAAGACAGTAATAGGGCAAGAGGCTTTTCCCTCAAGCCTGCAGCTATTTGGGGGGGAACTTCATAACAAGGGTACACATATCCTCATCAGGACCATCTAACAGCCTTGCAGCAAGCAAGCAGCATGGCACAGCTGCCCCAGGAAGCCCCAGAAAAACAAAGGGCCCTACAGCAAGGGCCATTAGCAGAGAGCACCAAATAGTTTTTATATATACGTATTTTATAATATACATGCAGAAATAATATATATACACACTTTTACATAGAAATTTATTTACATATATATAACTGCAGCTAGAAAAAGTCCTTTACATCAGAAACTGGTCTCTGGTCCTGACACAACTGTGTCAGAAAAACTTACAATAAATACACTTTACTCATGGTATGAAGTATTTAAAAAAAGAAAAATCTATTTTAATTATGCATCTCAATATGTCCCCCCTCCTGTGTAATGGCTGACGTACCTTTGACAGTAGGATTTGTTTTTTGTAAGGATCCAAAATATGAGTGTGCTGCAGCTCACAAGACACTTTCCTATCATAGGGAACAAGATGTGCATCTGCAGCCATGCTCACACGTTCATTTGACTGTCGTGTGTGTTAGTAGGACTTGAAATCAAGACCCAGATCACCAGTCATACCTTCCCAGAATCTGTATCTTAGAGCTAATTCCTCAGCTTCCCACCACAGCACTCATCACTCTCATGGCAGATTAAAATACAGAGCACACCTCAACCACCACATGCTTTTTTTAAACTTCAGTCCTCAATGAATTCATTTCCAGTGAAGATTTTTTTTTTAAGTGAAAAAACTCTAATGAATAACGTTAAGAAGTGACTCCAAACAGAAGCCTACAACCAGTTCACTGTATTCAATCACAACTACTTGTTGACTGAGTCCAATTCTTCGCATTCACAGGAAGTTTTATTGAAAGGAAATTTCAAGCAAAAAAAAAAATTTCCACAGTTCCTCTGACAAAATTAACTACATTCTGCCTCTGTAATGAAATATTAAAAAAAAAACCATAACCCATTAAGCTACACACCACTTGGAGTACTCCTCTCTTCTCTTCCCAGTGTGTCAATCAGACACCAGATTTTCAGTGGCCCTGAAGAAGGAAGAACATTCCTTTCAAACTCACTGCTGTGTTTTTCTGATTACACGAGCAGACCTTTTTGCCCAGCAGCAATCCAGGCAGAGCCAGCTGGTTTGGCACAATCTGGAAGGCTGTTGCAATAACAGACAGAACAAAAAGCACAAGGAAGAGCCTGGCAGCTGTTTAAAAACTCCCTCCGAGCTCTGGTCCCTGCAGAAGTACACCGGCCTCAGCAATCAGCATGACCAGCCAGTCTCAAGGAATCCAGCAGCTTCTGCAGGCAGAAAAACGTGCCAAGGACAAACTGGAGGAAGCCAAAAAAAGTGAGTAGCTGGCCTGGTTTTACTGTAGTTTTCTACTGTAAGCTCTTCAGAATTACAGTGGCTCACAGAAGAACAATGCTTTCTCATCTGTATACATCACAGCTGTGCTGCTCCTATTCTTTCTTCACACTTGCATTAGCGCTGTGCCTTGACTGCAGCCAGGCATTTTACCAAACCTGAACTTTCAGAGTTTGCTTAAAATTCTGTGTACACCTGTGTGCACACATGCACATGACTTATTAGATCAAACAAGGTTTTCTTTGTTATAGTCAACCTGTCAGCTAGATTTATTCTTGCTTTATCTCAATGCCAATAAAGTCATTACAGCCTTCCTTAGGTATTCAGACTAGAAGCCTACACACCTCTGGCTACCAGCTCTACTTCTCTTTATAGGGCTTGCATAAATTTTTCAGTGTTCCTCTTTACTTATGAAATCTAGGACCTTGCCTTCTAATCTCAGCAAGGCTTAAAAAAAATTATATGAAAAAAAAAGGGAGACCAGCACAAGGATTGCAATGGCAGTCATGGTACAACCCAAAGAACTGTCAGTACTGTGACAGATCATTCCTGTAAGTCTTACTACGTGGTAAAAGCAATCAGCAAGTGATTAAACGTTCAATTTAAAATCAACATCTTGTTTGCTAAATGTCAAAATGCCCAGGGGAAGTCATGTGTAGATAGCCAATAATAATAAATTCATATATTTTGATTCTAGTCAAATATAAGCAAAAAAGTAAGAACAACAAATATAAAAATGAAGGTATCTGATAGAATTATTTCAATCAAAGAAATAATTCTCCTGGCAGTCTTTCCATTATCCATTTCCTTCATCTTCTGCATTCATCTCCTAGTGATTTAATGCAAAATAGGATGACCTTATTCTCCTGAACATTGGTACCAACACATGAGTCACTGACCTTCATTAGCAGTGAAACATTGATACTGTTTCACGGAGTTATCTTGATTTAGAAACCAGCAGCAGGAAATTGTCCTGCAGGACTCAACTACAATGCATGAAGATGATGTCATGTGCTGCAAGAGTGTGATGAAGGAATATATTTTGTTTTCCATGGAAAAATAGAAGCTAAACAAAAATAATTGGTGTAGTTCCTATATTCCTTCTACACAGAAATCAGCATCGCTGTGTGTTCATTAATTGTCCGTGCGATATGTTAATTTGTAAAACAGCACACAGAAAGCAAGTAGGAAGGCAATACCCCTTCCCTGAGCACCCAGCCACTGCCTGTGCCTTGCAAAAGCAATGGAGGGGGAGCGGGAATCTCCCATCTTCATAAAAGTTGTTTGTGGTTGCAGCTCCCAGCCTGAAAGCAAGGAATAATGAAGTGATTTGACCTTACATAGCCAAAGGAGGTGCTCTCACGGATATGGTTCTTCCCTCCTCACATAGGGCAGAGGAAATGCTCTGTTCCCCAGCGCAAGAAAGCGTATAACCTGGAAAGGCACAGCCCACAGTGGAGGGAGTCAGGGTTTGGTCTGAACACAAGCTGCAGAATCGGGCCTCCAGCTATGATAGCTTGATGTTGATTAGCCTTTACTTTTGGTTTTGATTTTGTGTTTTTGTTTGGTTTGCTTTAGTTTTAAAAAACAGAATAGTGAGGGGTTTTTTTTCTAAACAGCCAGTTAAAAAGATGTTTCATAAATTAAGAAACTCAAAAAATGAAAAGTATCATTATAATATAAAAGTAAAAACTGAAGACGAGTGTCTTGCAGAATCCAGACATGGTTACAGGTGCTTTTACTCTACGCTGCAAAAACCACACTCCCCTGTCATTACCTCAGCCCCACACAGAGTGCTTGTAGTAAGTACAGGGCTTCTTACAGATAAAGTATCTTCCAGACACCTCTGAGTCAGAAACTTGACTTAAACCACTGTCTACACCTACTAGTGTAGTCGTGTTCAGGTAGGAGTTATTCAGCAGCTACAGAAAAACAGCTGTTAAGAATTCCGCTATCAGTAAAAATATTTAGAGTAAAAATATTTAATCAGACTTTCTTCTATACTACTTTTAAAGCCAAACATTTTTTTGCCTCTATAAAAATTATGAAGGAAAATTAAACTCTCTCATATATAAAAATAAAAGAAAGAAAAAAATGAATCATAGAATCATAGGTTGGAGAAGACCTCTAAGATCATCAAGTCCAACCATCAACCCAACACCACCATGCCTGTTAAACCACATCCCGAAGTGCCACATCTACAAGTTTTTTAAACACCTCCAGGGGTGGTGATTCAACCACCTCCCTGGGCAGCCTGTTCTAATGCCTGTCCACTCCTTCAGTAAAGAAATTTTTCGTAATATCCAATCTAAACCTCCCCTGATGCAACTTCAGGCCATTGCTTCTCATCCTATTGCTAGCCACCTGGGAGAAGAGACCAACACCTGCCTCACTACAACCTCCTTTCAGGTAGTTGTAGAGAGTGATAAGGTCCCCCCTCAGCCTCCTCTTCTCCAGACTGAACAGTCCAAGCTCCCTCAGCTGCTCCTCATCAGACTTGTTCTCCAGACCCCTCACCAGCCTCGTTGCCCTTCTCTGGACACACTTCAGCCCCTCAATGTCCTTCTTGTAGTGAGGGGCCCAGAACTGAACACAGTATTCGAGGTGCAGCCTCACCAGTGCCAAGTACAGGGGGACGATGCCCTCCCTACTCCTGATGGCCACACTATTCCTGATAAAAGCCAGGATGCTGCTGGCCTTCTTGGCCACCTGGGCACACTGATGGCTCATGTTCAGCTGGATATCGACCACACCCCGCAGGTCCTTTTCCATCAGGCAGCTTTCCAGCCACACCTCCGCAAGCCTGCATGGGGTTCTTGTGACCCAAGTGCAGGACCTGGCACTTGGCCTTGTTGAAGCTCATACAGTAGAAGGTTGGAGGGGGCTAAAGAAGACAGAGCCAAACTCTTTCCAGGGGTATCCACTGAAAGGGCAGGAGACAATAGCATACATTTAAACGTAACAAAATAACTCCACGGCTGCGAGGGAGGTCAAACCCAGGAACAGGCTGCCCAGAGAGGCCTTGGAGTCTCTGCTGAGACATTCAAAACCCACTGGATCTGGCCCCGATCAAGCTGCCCTTGCCAAGACTGCTCTGAGCAGGGGGTTGGAGAAGACCCCGGTGGCCCCTTCCAGCGTCAGCAGCTCTATGCAATCTCGTGAAAAACTTCGGGCATTTCCAAGAGATTTTATTCCTAGGTATAGCCGATCAAGGGAAAGATCAAATAACTGCTTACATGGCATATTCATCCATAGCCTACAGACTTTGGCGGATCTTTTTGTTCATGTTAAATACTGCCAACAGATTGTACTAGGGTGCGAACTGCAAAGCGCTTGTGAATTTTAAATCTCATGGATCACATGAGCAAGGTCAGGCCTTAATGTTTCTGATTCAGGTTTTTGTAAGGACTACTCCACCCTTGATTTTGTGCTAAACCAAGCATTACAGCTAATCTAACAGAATAATTATACCTAGAAAGTCATTATTATATTCAATATTACATTTGCAGTGAAGGTACAAAACAAAAATTTAAAAGTTTCCATGTTGGCCTTAATTTCAGTATTTTTCACAGCAATGCCACTACACCACCTTAGATACCCAACTATACCAGCATAACTTTAACACTGTGGGACAAGGACAAAAGGGATTCTTTTTGTGCCAAATCCATTTATTCCAAGTCAGAACGTCTCAAACAGTCCCTTCCCGAGTGACTCTGCAGTTAGAGCAGCATAAAGGACTACATAGTTTATCTCTGAGCATAAAAACAAAGGTAAAAGGAACTACACAACACGCAACCAATATATCCAGTGTAATCAGTGAACCTGTGCACACACAGTGTGGAGAAACAAGGCAAGGACATTCTACTTCACCCCAGGAAACACCAGCCCAGATCCACCTGGTACCAGTTCAGATCAGCAGCATCTGCTCGGGGCCTGGCACTCTGCGGATCGCGGCTGCAAGTGAAAGCAAAGAACCCGTCCAGCGAGTGCTAATGCAGTCCCTTCCCTGCTAAACTGTACCTATGACCTCCTCCATCGCCACAGACAGCCACCACGCAGCACCACTATACAAATGTGTCCGACTACTCTATTTACACTGTAACCTGAGCAGAACGAAAGGCAGACCTCCTTCATGGGACACAACCAGGAATAGCCATTTTCAAGGAAATGTGATTAGCGAAACTACCCCTGTGCAAACCCTTGAGTGTTTACAGTGATACTCGCATAACCAGATCAAAATGTAATGTGAACACACATAATATTGTATATAAACAGATAATGGGCCTAGCTTTTGCTGGCATATGTGCAGCTGTTTGCAATGCAAAATCCACTTCAGATAACTGAAAAATCAGCAATTAAATAAACCTATATTTATAGGCATGAAGCAACGCAAAAATATAGTGCTAAAGCTCCTCTGCACATGCTTTTTCATACTTCTTGGTCAATACCCTTTATCCGGGCTTACAATATCCTTACTGTATCATTAGCTGATGTCATTTATACCTGACAAATTATTAACAGTTTGTCGTAAATGCACACAAACAACACTGAAACTATTAAATTGATTAAACACAAACCAAATGAGCCTGCAATCCTTTGGCCTTTTATACACAGCACTGCTTTATGTATCATTTTTGCTTTAAGCATAATTTGGATCCCAGAAATAACTGACCATTGTCAGAGCCAAGACATCAAATCCTGAATCTTTTTGGGTAAAACAAGGGAAACAAATGTGTCATGAACACTGGGTTTAGCAATACTTGTTTTCCTATAGGTTATTATATCTTGGCTTGCATTTCTAGTGCCTAACAAAATGAAAACTCAGATGAAAAATTTCAGGAAATCAGATTAAAAACAAATGTTAATCAAAATAAGATATTGTAAACTGAATTCTATCCATTGTGCTTTCTTGGATAATATCCAGGACATATTTTATCTACTGAAAAAGCTATGCATACTGATCAGCTGCTTCTATTGTATTTTATTAAAAGTGCAAAACAGTCTTCTCAAAATAAGCATCCTAAATCCCATTTTACAGACAATTTAACACTCTTCAAGACAATCGAAATGGTCCTATTTAAAGAAAACATGATTAATTTTTGGCAAGTTCTTTGTATGACATGATTTCTATGCAGAAATTCAGCTAGAAGCCTAGATGATGTGTTTGAAAACAGAAAGCCAATTTTAGCATGGTGGTTTTTGGAAAATAAGATAACTTAGTGTTTGAGCAAATTAGAATGCAACATTTTTGCTTTCTACTATCCGTTTCTTACAAGATCTAAAAAACTCGAACAACCTATAAATCCTCACCGGTTCTTTTGGATGTATCCAGAGCTAGGTATTTCATTAACACCATAGAAATACCTAGAAAGAAGAATAAAGCCTTTCTCCATGCTAAAAATGCAGTCCCAGGTTAGGTAAGAAAATCTAATACAAGGCTGACTTGTCACAGAAAGTTGGTTAAGATTTGTCCAATTTAACACGATGCCTAGAAATTGATAGGCTGTCAGCTACTGTGGTCATGGACAACAGTGGACAAGGAAACCAGGCACAGCACAGCTACTTTGCCGCTCCCTGTCTTTAAGGACGGGAAGGAGGGACAAAGGGGTAGCAGCAAACCTGGTCCCCACAGCACGCCCTTTGGGGCAGAAGTCTCTTCAAACTTAGAGATTTCTGTACCTCACCTTTATGATCCTAGAGGAAATGTCGTAGGGGCAGGTTGGTTTGCCAGTCCTCCTGTATCTCTTGCCATCTTTTGGCATGATCTTGGCTGAATTTCAATGCTCTGATGCCCTTCACTGTGTAAGGTTTGATTTCAGCTCGGCTGTGCTCTGCAGAGAAACCCATCCAGTAAGACTTTAAAAAGGCAATCCCATATTGCACAACTAAGGTAGCAGACAAGTGGTTAATAACAGACTGATTAATTAATTTTGGTTTGTCTCTAGTGAAACAGCAGGTTAAGCTCTAGTTTCTGCTTAAATTAATCAGGTGCAGCATATGCACTATCGCATATGTTGGCAGTTGCTGATTCTGTCCACAGCGTTGTTGAACTAGCAGTAATTTACTCACAGCTTTTCCACTTAATTAAATAGGAAGCAGCAGGTTCCTGCTGTGCCAATCCTAAAGGCATCATGGAAAAATGAAATGGTTGCCACCCTACAGTGACACCGTATGTATTGTGCTTACTCCAGTGCACTGTCAAGAGGTGACATGTATGTATAGATATACTTTTTGGTTCACTAGCTATATCATCAAAGGCAAATGAACTGTTGTTTTACAGTTAATCTCTTTCCATTTTGTGCATATTAAATGGATCTGTTTATCTATCTGGTGGCTAAATATGCAACATATTTACTACAGATGGCCCCCCAGATGGAATTTGAAATTAAAATCCCACTGATTTTGAAATCATTTAATTTGCTATAGAGACCCTGTTCCTCAGCTGGTGAAATTGGCAGAGCTTCATCATAGTCACTCCCCTCAACTTGCAGCTCCAGAGAATCACCCCACAAGCTCTGCTCCTAGAGAAAAACTCTCTAAAAAGCTGCTCAGCTCCAAATTTGGAGAAAAGAATAAGGGAAACTTCAAAATACAGACCTAAATCTGGTTCCAAATTTTGTTGTCCAGACTGATGTCAGGCCTTATGCAAATCTGTCACTTCACACATACTGGTCCCAAAACTTCATATAGCAAGTGGCAGAAGCTGAGGGAATGAGCCCTTATCAAACAAACACAAACTCTGGGAAAGTAAACGCTAGGTTTCAAACTGCCTTCCTGCCCCTTTATACATGAGCACAGTGCTACAGTGGCAGAAGGACTCTGAGAAATATAATTAATTACACAAGAGAGCACTATGCTGATGAACTGAGAGTCAGTAAAGTCAGCTAGTTCCTCACCAGGTTGCTCCTTCCTGTAAAAAGCCTGTATACAATCATGCACCCCAGGTCCCACAATAAGCACACCCACAGAATCAAACAGTCCAGGACTCAACTCTTTAAACAGAAATTCATATTTCAGGCATCTCTCTGCTTCTACTTACTAATCTGCAGATAATTACTTCAGAAGGAGCCATCAAGTGGGCAAACAATTTACCGCTGGATCAAGCATTTTACCCAGGCTTTTGTTGAATCTCAGATGTATCAAAAGCAACAGTCTTCCTCCCGAGATTCAGCTTCCTCACTGTACCATGCTCAGTGGAGGCACATTGTTATGTGCCACACCTGATAAGGCTTCCGCAGCCCAGCACAAGTGTAGCCAATCCAGTGCAGCATCATGGAGAAAATAAATAAGAAATACTAATGCTCGTCTTTCTGGCCCAGTTGGAGAATGTTCCTTAGGATTCTGGAAAAGGTACTCTTTTCAACTTTTGTACTTGAACTGAAAGATTTAAAAAAAAAGAAAAAAGATAAAAAGATCAGCTGAAGATGCCTTTTCAGCTGCCTAGCCTCTACCCTCTCATTCTTGTGATACCCTAATTTAAGCAACCAAGCAATAGCTTTTTCAGCCACCGAAGACATTTCTGCCATTAAGAAAAGGGAGAACACTTGTCCTTTCCAACTCCTAAAATTCTAGCTGTACAGCAGAAAGAGACCCCAGAAATCAGCATCAGCCCCCATGTCTCAGATGTAACATATAAACTTTCAATACAAGAGGTTTACAGCCCCATCAGTTATAGAAAGGGACTTTTTCCTCACAAAGTGGTTTACAGCCCTATCAGTTATAGACAGAGACTTTTTCCTTACAAAGTAGTGTAGCAGAGTCCTCTAGAGATCCCTGCAACTTTACACAAAACCAGCAGACAGAGATGCATCACCATGGGGTGGTTATGACATGTTCAACACTTGCTTCATGTGAAAACTTATGCATTACATTCCCATCCCACCTTCTATTCCTATCCTTTACACAACATCCCTGCTAGACCCAGGAACCAGTTTATGCCCGATCCTGCAATGACTTACGTGGCCTTGATTTGACAAACCTGTAGGATTTTACCTAAGACAAAGTAACTATTCAAAATGAACAAAATTAAGTATGTAAACAAGTCGGTTCAGGAGTGTTTACAGTACACCCTAAAATGCTACCCTACAGATCATCTTCCTGTTGAAAAAGAAGAGGGAAAAAAAAGCCTTTTAATCAACTTTCATATTTTCAATGCATGGGTAGAGAATAATATTGACCTCCTTTTAATCACTCACCTCTGCATCTAACAAATGCTAGGGGAAAAGGGTGGAGGAGAAGAGGACAAAGCCTGAAGGTTGCAACCCAGTTTGGTAAGTGGTTAAGATGTATCTTGCAGTGCTTTGGAAATCTGCCATCTCTAAGCAGAATCCAGTTGGTGTGGGCCGAAGGGATGCTGGCAACCAGTCAATACAGCAAACCTTACAGAATAACGTCTTTTCCCATCAATGACAGCTAAAATCTGTTATCTGGCTGCTACTATTGCTGATGAAGGAAAGACAGATATTTATTTAAACACCAAGCTGTGACTAAAAAGAAAAAGTAGTTAGCAAACCAACAAGCTTTTCATTTGATGTGTGCTCCACACAGTGAGTTGATCTCAGAGTATGGGTACTTGTGTGACTGGCTTTCAATCAAAAAGTACCATACCTAGCTCACTTTGGCTCTTCTGACCATTCTTATGCAAATAAAGCTGCTGTTAACTTTGCTCGAAGCTTTGTCTGTTTTACTATGCTACGCAAAATACCTCCGATTCACAGAGATTCATCTTTTGGGATACAGTGGGAAGGGTGAAGTAAATCCCTGTTTCTTCCCCCATTAGGAAAGGGAAAGAGGCTGAGGCAGGCCAAGGAAGAAGCCATAGCTGAGATAGACCACTACCGGTTACAGAGGGAGAAGGAATTCAGGAACAAGCAAACAAACGTGAGTAAGAAACCTGCACATGTTCCTTTGTAGTGTCAATGTCCTCAATGGTAAAACAAATTGCTTCAAACAGTGTTATATGGAGACTTCTGCAAATCAACATGATCATCCTGACTAAACAAAGAGATATCACCTATGATGGGTACATGCTGCATTTTGACTTCTTCACAGGCTTTGAATGCATTTCTAGAAGGTATTGTGGACTTTCACCTCTAAAATTGTCCAGATTCTGCATTTGGTTCATGCTTGTCCTTTGAAGACTTACCTCCCTTAAGGAAAAATACTTTTGGGTCCTCTTTGTTTAACTCCAGACAGATCTTATTCCTGTCTTGAAGCTGAAGGTTTCAGTAAGGTGGATGTTCCAGTAAAACCAAAGATTTTTGAATCTTTCTTTCTATTCCTGTTCCACATTAGCTGACTTCTTTGACTGCATACAAGACCACATCTTTGATGAACTGAAATCACCAAAACTTTGGAGTTTTTCACTACATTTTCATAGTAGAGTGGTCTGGCTGATATTTTCATATTTGAATTATAGTACATATTACAAATTTATGCCATCTTCCAGCTTTCTCTAGCACTTTCATGAAGGTTCGCAAACCATTCTCTCTTTACTTGGTGACCTTCCTCTTATCGTTTTTGTTCTTGTTTTTTCCCCAGCTTGTTTTGTGCAAAGGCAGGGAAACTACATGTGCCACAAAAGCAGCCACAAAACTAGCCAAAGAAGTCAAATAAAAACTGCTTTACAAACCTGTAATTTCAGTCACACTTCACATAAAACATTTTCCAGCAGAGATCACAAGCCTTAGGAACAGATATACACACAAAGTCTCTAACATACACCGTCAGTCCCCAGACACACTGTCACACAGCCAGGCCAGGTGGAATTGTCTCGTATGTACAATTTCAAATATTTACTGACACTATAATAAAATAAAAACACCTCTAAAATTTGTTCATCTTTTCAGTCAAGCCAGACTTCTTGTTTTAGGTCGAAAATAGCAGTAGAGAAAAGATGTGGCTTTCATGTGAACTCGATTTCTTCATCACAAACAAAATTAAAGCTGCAGGGAAAGGCTGCTGTTTGTCAACTGAAAGTTTCACACAAGCAGGACAGAGCACATATTGCCTCTCAAATGACAGCATGTTGTACAAGATCATTGCAGTCCTCATTCACATTCCCTGACCCCATTATGTCGAACATTTATCTACCCAGACAAACGTCACCATTGTTAACCTGTGCCTGGAAGGCAGTCAGGAGATCCAGCTAAGGCAGTGCAGAGCGAGGTCTGATGCCCAGTTCAGTTCACTGGCTCATGGTATTTGGACCCAAGTATTTTTAATTCTTTGTCACAATCTCATGTAACGCTATTCCTCCTCTTACTTTGTGCTGCTGTATCCAAAGTGGGGTAAATTTTCTCTTACTATGAGATGTTCCACATCAGTCCAGAACGAACAACAGCAGCAATGCAAAACAATGATTCATTTGAGGTTAGAGTGACAATATGCAAGGTACTTTCTTCAAAACACAAAAAAAAAAAAAGCTTGGATCTCAAACCAATTCTACTAGTGCTCCTGGTGTTTGCACTCAGGGTCTGAGATCACCAGACTCTGGAGATCTGAAGCCTAGTTCTGAATTTTGTGGCTTCCAAGTTGATGCAATGGTTTAGTGACTTTAGAATGACACTAGCATAAAACCAGTATAGGCAAAATAAGGGACAGACTTTCAAGGTCAGCAGAAATCATAGACTAAGCTAAGCATTGTCTGCAATTCTGACAAGAAAAAGGTCTTCAAGTTCAGAAGCAGGAAAAACAAAATGTAGGAGAGTGAGAATCAACTATCTCAAGTTACAGTATTAGCATGAACTGAGAAAGCAGGTTCCCGGTCTACAGAGGCTCTTCTTAAAATTATAATACTTTTCTTGAGGTTTTTCAAAACCATATAGTAGCTGGATAACATACAACCATCTGGGATCTCTAGAAAGTTATTTTCCCCAGTGGAAAAAATCCACTTCATAAATCTGGTCTAAGCTGTACGATCTTTCCCATATGACCCTTACAACTTGTCTAAACGCTAAAATTAAATGCCAGCCAAAAATAGTTACTATAGAAAACTATAATCTTTTCCTGATATTTACAGTTATGTCTACGTGCTGTATTTCATCCAAATCAGAAAGTGTTTTACATCTGGACTACAGACAAACTTGTTACTATGTTGCCAGGTACTGATAAGTAGAATGGCAAAGGTGATCTGTGCAAAGGACCTTAACTCCGCTGCTTTTCCTTCTTTTAAGGACTAAGCTGGGCTAAAATCACATGGAAAATAAATCTAATGACTCCTCCCTTGTTTGTGGTCATCCTCTGGGCATCCCACTAACACCACAGGTTAGCTTCAGCTGCTAGTCTGCTCCAGACAAACCATGGCAGGAACGAGATGAATATGTTACTTGTTCCTTTCTTACTCTGTCAGCGTGCAGAAATGTCTTCTGCTCTCCCCTGTGGAGCTGTTTAGCTGGAAACCAACTTCCAGTATCTGAAGGACTTTTCCATAAGGGAAGAATTTAAGGGATGTTGGGGCAGTGGGGGAGGAGGGAACAAAGTCACATATTTGGAACGCATGCATCTGTTTATAACATAACCTTGCTAAAATGTTCAGCGAGTCTAGAGTCAATTAAATTCTAAGCGAATGTCCTGATATTAACTGTGCCAGAAGCTGTCTGGTATTTCGCCAGATAAGAAAATGTAACATTAAAAGACCTTGTCTGAGGCCTGTTGAGGGTTATATATCACTAACTGCTGAAGACATTTCAAGTACTCTGAAACTGTAATTGTGCCTTGTCAGGAAGGCTCCCCCATGTTTTGCTCCTTAGCTGCACTCATATTCATTCTCCGCAAGGCCAAATGAAGCACACTGGTGATAGAACTTAGTTGACTAGTCATTAAAATAGAAAACAAATTAAAATGAGCGATATAAAAGACCAAACATATATAAAGTTGTTCCAACAGTGAGCTGGGAAACTTTCATTATGTGGGGAGATTCCTATTGTTAATGAGCATATGAAAGAGTTCCCTTTAATCCTGTTTTTATCCGTACAGTTCAACCTAGACCATACCCTTACTGTTAGGAAGCACTGCCACGTGTTTGTGTTATGTTTATGCAAGATGATGAAGAAAAGTACAATAAACAGTCATATTTAACCCTTTATTTTGCTCAGAGGATTTCTGCTTTTCAGGTAATGGGCTCCCACGGTAACCTCTCTGCTAAAATAGAAGAGCAAACAACAGAAACCATCCGAAACATCACTAGCAGCTACCACAAGAACATGGAGAGCATGATGAAAAATATTTTGAGTACAATATGCGACATCAACCCTGAAGTTCACCCAAACTTCAGAAATGCAGTTTAAGATTCACTGAAGTGCTGGGGAAGGATGTTTGTAAAAAGTAGCCTTCTTTCTTGATAAGCATAAATATTTCCTCTTTTATTGCTTCTGCATGCGTGAGAAAAATGAGAACGCTAAAGCCAAAAGCACACAGTTCCACATGGGCTTTCGTTGTGACAAGAATTACACAGGGTGTCACAAGCATTTGTTGGAACATTGTTTCCTGTTGGTAGCTAAGCCCTTGTCATTGAGATGGGGGCAAGTCAACAACAGCAGAATAAATGATTATTTGACAGCAGCAGCTTTTCAGTGGGAGTCTTTATTCCTTTTCTCTTAGAAAATATTCTGTACTAGGATGTGGTGTTACATCAAGCCTGTTTATCCCAATCTTTATCGTACTTCAAATCACGTGAAATAGAATATCACAAACACTTAAAGAATTTCAGCTTTCTTTGTGACATGTGGAGTGGTCAGGTCATGGAACACAGAGGAATTCTGTAGCTTTTGGTCAAAAAATACAGGTCAAAACATTTTCCATTTTTGTATGCTAATTTAAAGCAAAATATAGCTGAACAGTATTATGTTCAAAAGCCATACTCAAAGTATTGTCCTGTTGTTTAACTACACCACAAGCTCTATATAACTGATAAGTCTGAAAAATGAGAACCGGAGTAATCATTATTTACAAAATTGCTCTGTTTCAAGGTGCAGACTAGCACATCCATCATTATCTATAGAGTTACACCAAAAGCACAGGAATCCGTGGGCTCAAACTCTACACCAGTTATGCTAAATGGTACCTTAGTTGCCAGAAATCATGTCAGTTAGAGCTCACTTCTGTTACCCTGAGTGAGCAACCTTGAGTAATACTTCTCTCTGCAATGGCACAGATTTCCCTTGGAATAAATTCTACTGAAGTTAGGAAAATACAAGATGATTTGGTGCTTTCAAGGTGAAGCCCATTAAATATGATGGGAGGCACTGATGAAGTGGGGGTCTGGCACACACCCACATCATGAACCCCCTTAACACCTTGTCTCCGCTACAAAATTACACTGAATTAGGAAACAAGCCTGAGGAAGTGCAATGACTGGGAAACAATAGCCACAATTTTCAGTCCATGTAGACACAGAGACAAATCATTTCAATTCCACAGCAGCTAGTCATAGGCAATCTCCTGTTCCAGCGAGGTTCACACAGCTGACATGCTGTCGTGCGTAAAATGACCATAAAGCTGTAGTCAACTTAATGTCAGCAAACATGACTCCTCAAGGCTGTGCCTGATGCTGCGTAATCTCCAAGCCCGGATCGTTACAGTCTCCTGTGCTTGACTATATTCTCTGGGGATGGAAAGATGCCGAGGAATGGGAAAGAGACTAGAAATCCTACTGACATCAGCTGAAAGGCACGTTTATTTAGGAGTGCTTTGAATCAAGTTGTGATAGGCTTTGATTTACTGGTCAGATGCAGGAACTCCAGTCCCAGTCTAATGCATGAGCCAGTGCAGGCACCTTCCTGCACGGCGCAGGGCAGTCAGGATTGCCTCATCGCCTAGGCGCACACGCCTCCAGTTTGGGTCATGGCTGCAGTCCCAGTGCAGCACTCCACTGCGAAGCATATATTTTCTGTGAACTTCAACAGTCACCAAAGCAGACACCAATCTCTCACAAGGACTCACCGCAGCATTTGGGACTGCTCCGCTTTCCCTTCTGGGCTATCTCAGCACCCTTTCCACCAGTTATCCCTTCTAAACAGATGGAAATGTCGCAGTTCTGCTGCAGAACTAAAGCAATGGGGTTTCCACTGCCAGCTGCGTGGGATAACAATACACACCCCTGTACAGTGACAGAAGAACTGCCACAGCGTAGTGGGCAGAAAGTTAGAGAGGCAGCATCTCAGGAGATCAGCAACCCAGATTACATCAAATAGAGCTTTGTCTTCCTGCACTGCCCTGCTTCTTCTTATGATATTTACCCTTCCTTTCATTCTTGCCCAAATCTGTCCTCTGTGACCAACTGCTTCCCTTGCAAAGCTTTTGTCCTCCTTTCAAACCTACTCTCTACTCTTCTGGTCCTAATGGCCACATAAACACATCTCTTAAGCTTCTTTAAAATACATTATCCCATGAATACACCCTCCTTGACAAACACTCAAGCACACGGTGGGGGACAGCAGAAGACACTGGCAGCGCGGGCAGGTGAGCGCTGTCGGGAGGGGACAGTGCAGCTGTGCCATCTCTCACGCAGCGACACTGAGCTGTCATCACAGCAATGCCTTGCCTGCAGCCTTGCTATCACCTGCCTACCTGAGACATAAATTGGGTCTTAAGTACTCAGACTTCCTGAACGTGATTATGTTCTTGAACTGTGGCAAAATGAAGAGCTAGTGCTCATGAAAAAGGAATTAATTCATTATGATTAGCTCTTTGATCTTGAGATATACACATCTGAGAGCTCCGAGCTCTCTGCATTTGCTCTCTTCTACGTTCATTCCTGCTTCTGGACAGGGAAAGGGGGGTTACACCACCACTTTTAGATGTACAGAGGTAAAGGCCAGATTAGACTTCACGTAATTTGGCAAGATACTGTTGTGGGTTTTTTTCTAATGAAGAGTGTAAAGTACCAGTGGCATCAATGGAATATTGAGGTGCCAAGAAAATGCCTGCTGAATTTACAAGTGCACAAAATATCTCGTACGTGACATTTGCATATTCAGGATAATGGAAATCATCATTCCACGCAAAAGAGAAAGACATAATAGAAGCAAGGAGGTTTCATTTCAAAATGCTCTCAAATGCATAAAAAAGTAGAAATGCTTATTTTGTGTTAGCAGTTACCTACCATGGATGATTACAAACAACTGGTTAGATCGCTAGCAGCATCTCACACATCACACAAGCAAATCTAAGAAATAGAAAGATACATATAGATAGCATGCATGCCTTTGTGAATCTTTTTTTCATAAGTACCTCTGAAATCAGGGTCTTACAAACACACAAAGAGCTTCTGCGAAGGTTTACATCTCTCTGGACACACTCTTCCCTTGGAAATGGTGGTCACCTGACCATGGCATCACTTCAGACAGAGGGATTTTCTTCACATCTGCAAAGTTTCAGCATCTGTGCAGGGACAGGAACGACTCTCACACATTGATACAATGCACAGTCGATTCCCCGATTTATTGGTCTGCTTGCGTGGTTATATACATTTTTCATATCTGTACACGCAATCACGCTTATTCGGATAGGCTAAAGACATAAATCAGGCGCTGTTCATGCACCCCATATTCTCTTATGATTGGTAACTATGCACTAACGCCAATAGCAGCAGACCGCCTCCATGTCCTTGAACACATCTTGTTTTTGCTAACCCACATCATGTTTATTCTTAGCTGTCCTTTCCAGCGGCCTG
>Ga0065711_1035697_pt1 | contig 21948 bp, 1 predicted proteins | sample Hoacrofraction12_FD_59098 | JGI IMG/M metagenome (GOLD analysis project Ga0065711, IMG submission 59098) | Hoatzin crop microbial communities from Cojedes, Venezuela - Epithelial fraction 12 v2 (version 2) | ecosystem: Host-associated > Birds > Digestive system > Esophagus > Crop | place... | reverse complement strand
GCAGCACAGCCTGCCGGTGTATCTACCACACCTCCCAGTTTGGTGTCATCAGCAAACTTGCTGAGGGTACATTCTAACTCTTCATCCAGGTCATTGATGAAGAAGTTAAACAAGACTGGGCCCAGTACTGACCCCTGGGGGATACCACTAGTTACCGGCCTCCAACTAGACTCAGCGCCGCTGACGACAACCCTCTGCACTCTGCGATTCAGCCAGTTCTCAATCCACCTCACTGACCACTCATCTAGCCCACACTTTCTGAGCTTCTCTATGAGGGTGTTATGGGAGACAGTGTTAAAAGCCTTGCTGAAGTTGAGGTAGGCAACATCCATGGCTCTCCCCTCATCTACCCAGCCAGTCATGCCACCAGAGAAAGCTATCAGATTGGTCAAGCATGATTTCCCCTTGGTGAATCCATGCTGACTACTCCTGATAACCTTCTTTTCCTCCGCTTTTTTAATGATAACATTCAGAATGAGCTGTTCCATCACCTTTCCAGGGATGTAAGTGAGGCTGACCGGCCTGCCGTTCTCTGGGCCCTTCTTCTTGCCGTTTTTGAAGACTAGAGTGACATGGCTTTCCTCCAGTCCTTGGGCACCTCTCCTGTCCTTCAGGACCTTTCAAAGATGATGGAGAGTGGCTTTAACAACGACATCTGCCAGCTCCCTTGTCACTCATGGGTACATTCCATTGGGGCCCATGGATCTGTGGGTGTTGAGTTTGCTTAAATGACATCTAACCCAAACCTCCTTGACCAGTCGAAGGTCTTACTTTCTCCATGCTTTCTCTCTTACCTCCAGGGACTGCGATTCCTGAGGGCCAGCCCCAACTTGAAGAAGTTTTCAATTAATGGATGTGTATTTCTCAAGTGTAGATTCTTTTGAGGCCTCTTTCAATTTGCAAACATTGTAAGAGTAGCAAAGAGTGTTTTCTCAGAAACAACTCAATCGTATAACGGAAAAGGGGGATTAGTTAAATCTAGGCTGTTTCAGGGGATGCAGTGGGCAGACTCAATGAAGAAGAAAAAAACAGACTGATCCCATAAGAAATATTTCCCTTCTGTTCCTCATTCTGTTTGCTAAAGTTAGTAAACAGTTGTTGGTCATTAACTGGAATATGATGTAAATATTTTTTTCATGAACTGAGCAAAATAAATCATATCACCTTGAATTTACTTGTGCTATGAACCTTATAGTTCAGAAAAGGAGTTTAAGTTGCAGCAGAATTCCAGGTCGTGGAGATAACACAGGAATTACTGCAGGCCCACTGTGTTGATTTAGAGATGTGGGTTGGTTAGTGTGTGTGCTGAATAGGGAACAGGTATACATATGATAATATGGTTTAGAGGTAGAAAGTGCATTAGTACTGAGATTTTTTTTCTCTGAAAAGAGTTATTTTCCCTCAAATAAATAAATAAATGAATAAAACATATCTCTGTTGCGCTCTGTTCCTCCATTCTTCATAAACTGAAATCCCAGAATTATGCATTATTTAATTTAGGGCAGAACCACTGCTGGTGAAAATTGTCCAGCTTATTTGAATCTAGTGCAGTTATGATCCTGCTATGGATCTGAAACAGTATATTTGAAAATAAGCCCAAAGCATATAGTAACTGTGCATCTTAAAATGACACACAGGACTCTGCAGTGCTACGGCTACAATACCTGTGTGACATACTATTAAATGACCTTATGCCTGTCTTCAAGCAGAGGGGGAAAAATGAGAGCTAAATGAGAATATATGGGCCTATGGGCTGGGTGATACGTCTCAATGCTAAGAATTACAATCCCTCATTCTTAGGCCCCTTCAAATACTGCATAACTTCAATTTAATGCCTAAGGTCTGCCTATTCCAGCTACTCTAACGGGTGAAGGATTCTTCCTCTCAGAATATATAAGGGGGGTCAAGCATAGTTCTCTCTGTATTTTTTACCAAGATTTTTCACTGGTGGCAAAACAATGCCAAAAGCAATGCTTCGCTTTGTCTCATTGCAACTTGCCACTGGTGTACCAACAACAAGACCCTGCAGGAGCATGGGCTAATTCAACTTTTCCCAGTCCCTGCCAGGAAAAGGCATCCCTCTGTCCCCAGCAGATCTAGTCATCTGATAACCAAGTGATTAACTCTCAATGATTCTTGGTACAACCAGGCTGTGACAACAAGCAGGGGGCAGAAAAATGACAGGGGAAGGAAAAAAAGGTTTGACTGAATGGAAATGGAGGGCACAGAGCTAAAAATTTAACTGAACAATCCCCCACACAGGCATAAGTGGCAACAGGGACCCAGGTTTTCACGTGAGGGAAGAATATAAAGGAAAAGAAGCGACTTTTCCACCATGCTAGATGGAGCAGAGAACTCATGAGAGCTGAGCAGCAGCCCAAAAGGGCCTGGTTTTGCTGCAGTGGGACAGGAAGCCTGACCTGTGATCACCAGTGAACAGTTACTCATTCCACACAAAATTACACTGCTTCAATGAAAGGGATTCACCTCACATTTCCTATAGCCTAAAGGCTACAGCAGTTTTGTAGGAAATATCTATTTAAGCTTCCTCAGGCAGTAGAGAAAACTGAGCACAAGTCTCAGGCATCAGCAAGTAATACAGTATGCAGTGCTTTATTAAGTAAAAGTGAGACACCAGCAATCTCATGTCCATTCATATGTTTAGCGCAATGCCCAAATCAGCCAACAAGCTTGAAAATGTCCACCAAATGACCTATAACTCCTGTCAGTGCTGAAAGCTGCCCTGTTTAATACTCACATGATTTATGAAATTCTAAGTACACATGAAAAGGGATATGTGGGCAAAATTGTATTAGAATTCAGAGCAATTGCTCCCATGCCACATCCAAATCTACTCACACTCGACGTATCTCTCATTTTGTCACTGGTTATGGTGGGAATCTAAATTTATTATGGCTATAAATTCAGCACTTTAAGGGCCTCCACTTGATTAGCATGACTCCAGGACATAATCCCACTCAAAGTGCCCACTAGAGAAGTTTTGCCATTTGGATCTTAAATGTACTATACTGTATCACCTGTCCATAAGGAAGAAGCAAAGTGTGATGTACTTCTGCATCTGCCAGGAAAAAAAAAAAAAAAGGTAATAACTAGTTACCTTTTAATTAAGATCTTACATCTCTATCCAAAAGACTCTCCGTGCAGTTTTCTCAGGCGGGATGTATTTGAGCACACAGTAGTACAAATCTCCTACTGTAATGATGAGCCAGATTAAAGGGCATTACTAAGATTAAACAGTGTAGACAGTGAATGAATTCAGCACAAATCCCAGGAAAGTCTTACAATAATAAAACAGAGTGCTCCAGTGTTTTTTTTTAACCGGTTACAGTGTCTTGGGCTCTTGAGCTCACAAGATCCGCCTAAAGAGAAGACATCAGAATAAGAAATCACATACTTTAAGGGCCCTAAAATAAAAACTTTTAGGGTAAAATAGTTTTAGCGACAGCGAATAATAGCATGTTATTAGTTATAAGAATCTTATCTTCTATGACCTGCTCTTGAATATCACAGTAGTAAGTGAAAAAAATACTCTCACAGATTTTACTAATGCAGCATCAAACCACAAACCTCTAGGCACAAAGAGCCTCACTGGAGGCACCGGGCTTTGAATTAGTTTCAAATGTTTCTTTAAAGGTATCCTTACAATTCGCTCTCTAATTATTATGTTCCACCCTAACTACAAAGCTTTAAAGAGGCAGCAAGGTGTGTGGTAACAGCATTCCTACAGTCTTGGAGAAAATGCACATTACACAGCAGAGTGACAGAAGTGCTATACTGGTACTTAAGTTAAAAGTTAGTGAGATTGGAATCCTGGCAAACATTCAGGGCAATGCTGTATCAAGCTGAATGAATTAATGTTTTACTAATGACCTGAACTTAAACAAGCTAAAATCCTTCTTCAGAAAGAGGAAAAAAAGAAAAATTCTGTCTTTTCAAAGAGCTTCCTAAGGGCCTACTGCTAAATGAAATTCTTTCTACTACTAAATCCAAAAACTAATTAGTTAAATCTGTAAAAGAAAGATTAACTGAAGAAAACCCCAGGGAAAACAAGCCATATATACTGGCTTAAAAAAATCTCACCGAGGGGAAATCAAAACAAAAATCAGCACAGGTCAAATTAATTAATCAATTTAGTCTAACAAGATTTTCACTCTGGTTGTATTGTTCCTGGCTCTTAACTTCCTCTTCTTAAATTCTTCAATGCCAATTATAAAGAACAGTTCATATGACTTCCAGGAAAATTTGAACATCATCCAAATACAGTTTGGGCTTGTGAAATAAAACTAATGTCTTCCATTCCCCAGAAAGTACACAAAGAGGTTGATAAGGTAAGAATGGTCCTTATACTGTGAGATTTAGCAAGACAATCAGAATAAATGAACATACCAATTCTTATAACTGTTTTCCAGCAGACTTGTTTTTCAGCCTGCACAGCTTACACGTGTTATGCTTTGCAAGAGTAGGTCAGAAGAGGTATCTGCAAGTACAATGCTCTTTTTAAGAGTAAGAGAATTATAACTTCCACAGGAAAACTCCAGAGAAAGTTCATTGCCTTGAACTAGCTCCCCTATGCTGCCGAAGTGATGCTAAACCAGCACACATCTAAACTCTTTGCTATGGCTGCTCTTCATCATAACTGTTTGGTACTAGAAAGGCTATGTAAGCATACTGGATACCTTTTCTTCCAGCAGGCTTCTAATTCCCCATCACTCAACGGTTATGTAAAGTTTCAGTTTCAGCACATTCCCAATGCCTACCAGCCCACAGCAACAGACTCTACACTGTTAACCATCAAGTGGAATGAAAAATGCTAAATTCATCCTGAGGGCTATTCAGAATCCCTCAGTGAAAACAGGTTGGGAAATGAAACAAGCTGAGTTGCTGTGAGTGGGATTCCTTGTCAGGAGCCAGTGTCCCCTCTCTCATTTCAGTCTTCTCTAGACCTCTTCAGTCTGTGTGAATCAAAAATATTTGCAACCAACCACCAATATCATGCACAGGCTTATTATAGCTCACTTCAGGAATTAGTGTCTTTCTGCAGGTTCTCATGTCGCTGGCAATCAGTGTTACTCCTGAGAGTTCTCAATTCTTCCACGTAAGCCTAGTGTGTCTCCTTAATCCCTTTAATTCATGCATTTTGACCTAATTTTACTGTTCATTGTCATGGTTCTTTTTCTGCAAGATAGGCCTTATTAAGTATCATAAGAATATAAAGGCTAAATTGTGGATTATTTTTAAGCAAAAGGCCTGCTAAGTACTCATAGTGCTATCTTGAGCATTATCTTCCTTGCGTCTGACCGGACCAGGTCAAATGAAATCAATGGCACTATTCAGCTCGGTAAAGCAAGCAGGATTCCGCTCCAAGAACTGAGATGGTCAGTTTTGTTGTGAATACATTGTCCTTTAAGAGTGTGATTATTCAGCAAGTGATCTCTGCTTTAAGCTAGAAAAATATCTATCACCAGGTGATGGTGTGGAGACATTTCCCTTCTATCCAGCCAGCACAGCACTTGGGATGCTCATTCTACATGGAAGACACGACTATTGGCCCTGACTTCAAAGAGAACTGGAACCAAAATCTCCCCACCTTAAACCTTGATCTAAACCACCAGCATAAAGGTTATTCTGGAATGCACTGCTCCTAACTGATCCATTCAAGCCGTCTTATTCTGTGGAACATAGCAGGTATTAGCATAAAATGAGAAATATAGGGGAAAAAAAGATGGGAGGAGCACATACAAAAAATAGGAAATTGTTTGCCCTACAGTAATAGTATTTAGTTGGAGAGTGGAACATCAGAGTCCAGGCTATATTCACAAAACTGTTTAAGAATTCATATAGACAGAAGGCAAACAGAAAATGGATAAAATACTGTCCAGAACATAAGTGAGGGCACATTATGGGGAGCATGTATTCAAAGCCTCTGAAATAAAGGAATCAATTGCATCCGAGTCTTCCACGTTTGGACAAAGTGCCCTAACTTGTGTATAAAAGGCAATTCAGAACACAAGTGCCTCCCCTTTCCTAGTCCAGAACAGTACCTAAACCCACCCCTTCAATTACACTGCTTTGCTTTTGTTAAAAATGACAAATAATCCAGGACAGAGAGCAGAGGAAAGCTTTGCTTTTGACTAAAACCATCATTTGAACCCAAATAATTAAAAACAAACAAAAATTCTCTTGCCAAACCAAACAATTACTTTTTTACCTCTCTGAAAACTATTTTGTTTTATCTGGATACAGCAGACCTTCTTTTCTACATACATATTTGGACGATAAGGTGTCTTTCAATTTCAAAATGGAAAACTCAATAATTTCCAGCAGTCAGTCTATAATGTCAGTACAAAGAAACCAGTAAAACTGATACAGAAGACAATGAAAATCTTTCCACTGAGATCAGTGAGGCCTAAACTAGACTTTCTATATGTCCCATATAATCTTTTCTACACAAAACACATAGCTACTCCTGTATACTTTAACAGATATTAATTTTTCTGTGACCTTGCAGCCACATTCACAACAATGCCACCATGAACTAGTTGTTTATTTACAGAAAGTTTATTTTGAGGTTTTTTTTTGTTTGTTTGGGTTGGTTTTTTTTATAAACTGTAGTGTCAAGCTACTATTTAAATCCCTTGGTAATACTTACAGTAAGAAGTGTGACATGTGGAAAATTGTTTGGGCACCAACCTAGAGTATATCAAAACAGCAGTAAGAAGCCTGGCAAAAGACCAGAATCCAATACAGTACTTGGCAAATGATGGTAAATGTACCGCCAACATGTGATGCCCTCGTTTTTAAGCCAGAAATAAATGCAGTTGATGTTTCTTGCCAAGACTAGTGTGCCCAAATGCCACATGTGAGGTCAAGCAAGGATGCTGCAAATAATTTCCAATGATATTTTACCAGTCTGCTTCTTTAAGAACTGTCAGATATTGAGTCTAAAATGTCTGTTCCTACACTATTACTGTAGTTCACCCGGGAAAACACATCAGTGTCACCACTTTGAAAAGTAGCACTGATAACAGTTTTAGCCTAATAATTATACTCAGGATTGTAATATTATTCTCTCACAAATGAATAAAGCCTACCAGAATGGTGAAATTCCTAAAAATATATTTATTATTTAGTAAAATGAAGGCCATCGGATGAAATAATTATATTTCACAAACTTAATGGAAATTTTCTCTACGCAGCAGAACAGTGATTCTTTACTTAACATAATTTCTTTCAGAAACATATTTGGGGAAAGTGTATGAAGTTTTCCCAGAAATTAGGTCTAAAGACTAACTTCAGGGAATTGTTATTGAAAAATTCTTGCTTCAGCAGGAATTTAACCAAACATTAGTACAGGAAAATTGCAGTGCTGTGTTAAGGCATTTAGGGATCTGTAATGAAAAGTTTAAATGAGATTTAGCTAATGATGTAAATCACTAGTTTCAGTGAGCCTTGGCTTTGCAATGCTTTGGCTTTAAGTCAGAAAAGCTGCCCAAAGAGCCTGTTTCTTTCCTTCCCTAGTGATCCTCACATTCCTAAAACAGCCATGAGAATTTGTCATTATTTCCCCTTTGAAATCATTGTACCCTTGAGGCACTGTACTGCAAGGTATCACTTGGCAGCCCTAAAGAAATAGTTTGGAGGACTCCACTTAAGCACTGAGCAGAGAGGGGAGTTAGGTAAGGGAGGGACAGATTAGGGTTCAAATGAAGGCTGAACAGGAAACAGTGGGCTTCCTGCTTGCACAATCTTTTTTTTTTTTTTTTTCAGAATGCTCCAGGCCCAAATCAACATTATCTCTTTTTCTTTTTCCTCAAAATGGGAAAATTTAATGGAACTGACTCTGTAATGCAAAATATTGTTAGTATGGCACGAGCCTTTTGAAACAAAAAAATACTGAGGCACATAACACAAATGTCTTCCGTGAGTGCTGCAGTCCTAGCTGATGGTTCCCCAAGTTTCAGAAGACAGACAGGGTAGGAGGAAGAACAATCAAGGCAGACTACTGTGATGAGAGCACTAGCCAAGCAAGAAGCAGGCCAAGAACAAGGTCATATTTTAAAAATATTTGGGAGCAGATCACTATTTAGAAAATATGAACATTCGTTCACTGATTTTATATGGTCTGAACATGAGTAATTCAGTTATCCACAACACTTAAATAGAATAAAGAATATTTCTTATGTGAAGCAAAAATGAAGACAACAGTAGTCCTTTACAGAGAGGCTCTGCCCTGCAACTGGTACTCAGCGTACTGCTGTAGTACTGCTACCCAGCCCTGATACCCACTGCTGGGCAAAGGAATGTATTTGACTGATCATGCCTCTGGAGGTATGGGGTCTGAGCTGGGGTTTGAGTTTAGTGCCAGCTTTGGAATATGTTTGCTTTATTACATACAATTAGCAGAAACTAGCCAAAAAATTGCCTTAAATCAGTTCAACTAGTTTCACACTGTTTGAAACTGCACATTTAATGAGAAAATATCATCTACAGATTGGATAAGTGGGCATTTAGATCGGTATTGTTTTTCAATTATTATGACTTAATGGAGTGACATTAAAAAACCAGACAAGGAGGGCATAAATTGGAGGTGAATGATGGAATTCAGTTTCAACTGCGCATTCTCAGTGCTAGTTTCTCACATAAGGATGCCTCACACAACTCACAACAGATGTAGTGTGAAATTGTAGTGTGCAGTTTTCTGAAACAGGCACAAGACCTCAACACACTGGAGCTAATTTCTGTGTCAGCTTTCATTCTATACGAGTTAGTACCATTTTGCATAGCTGAAGCACCGGCTCTACGCATATATTTGGTAGTGCCATACATATCCAGTTTCCCCAAGCTTTCAGTAATATGAAGTTGCAGCAGACATTGCAGTTTCTCACTAAGTCTAACAGGTTTAAGTTACTTTGTGAGTCTGTTTTTCACTAATTAAAAGTCTCAAGTGCTTTCAGCTGGATCTTTTTCTTCAGTTTACTGAGTCCTTCAATAGTGTGCAAAATTACGTACCACAAATACATCCAGGAGTTCAACTATTAGTCTGGATTTCTATTTCTTTTACATTCCACAGGAAAAAAATCCTGTTTTTCCTGCCTTCTGGTAGTATTGGTGCCTTTACTAATCACTGAACTAAGAATTTAATAATATATACATCAGGATTCACCACTGTCACATGCTTGCACAGGCTAAGAAGAGTTTTTTCTCCACCTTATTAATACAATGTGGAGGCCAATTCTGAGGGAAAAGATTCAGCTGAGACTGTTTTGCAACCTTTCTGAAACACAAAATTCCATACTTTCTTCAAGGTCTAGTTAAAATGGACTTATAACACTTTTTCAGTATCAATGGGTCTCCACAAAACAGAAATTGTTAATATGAACTACGGTAGTTTCTTTCAAAATGTCACTAACTCCACAGCATCCAACATCCTACAGTGTCTTCTTGTTCAAAGTATAACAGAAATGCAAGGGCTCGCCCTCCTGAGTCTAAATCGCTAAGCATGAAGAATTATAAACCTTTTCTACCTTTAAAAATATTAGTGCTGATAAATAGCTGAATTGTGTTCAATTCATCTCACTTTTTAATTACTCTTATGAAACGTGCCATTTAAAGTCAGAAAAGCACTACAGCTGTACACATGCAGGTAACTGATGCTGACAATAAGACTCTTTCAGAGCTTAAAACCTCAACCAGTTATTTCTGGTGAAACCTCTAATTTTGGTTTAAATGCAGCAGGCTTATGTTCTTGCTTGTGAATTACAGTCCTAAAGGCTTTCATTCCTTTTACTCTTAAATTGCCTTTCTTTCTCTTCATATTGAGCCCACTTCTGTTCTCTTTAGTTATACTCAGAAAGTTATCACGAGACAGCCATAACCCCTAAGCTATTCTTCATTTGTCTAGGCTGCAGGTTTCTCCCTTGGCCAGTAAGAAAACAACTTTGTCCCAGTATCATATTTCATGTTTGCAGACCCTAGGTCATGATTTGGTACATAGCATGACACTCACCTTATTCCCTCTGCAAGAAACTGAGCAGGCAAGGGGCCGAGAGCTGGCAGGGTGGTGACTTGGCTCTTCTCCCCTCACTTACCCACCTAGTCTGCTGTTGCCCTAACTTGCTTACCACAAATGCTAGCCACATTTAAGATGGTAAAGAAAACTGGAGATCCACAACAAATTTCACACTGGAGCAGTCTGATGACTCTTTGCATTTGGCCTCCATGCATTTGCCTGAGATAGCAGACTTGGGCCCAAATCAGACTATCACCATTTAAGAGACCATCAAATAATTGTCTGCATTTGATCTCTTAAGTCACGGTATAATGAGTGGGGCATATCAAAAAGATGGAGCTAGAGAAAGTCATGCTCTTCTTCTCCTGTTTCCACTTCACAGACCATGAACAAATATTCAAAGACACACAACAGAGTATTTTACATACAATGCTAGAAGTATGGAGCAAAATCAGCTTTCTAATTCATGGTATTTGAAGACAGCAGAGAATGGCGTTGTAGGCTCCCCCTGCTAAGGCATGAGACAACTGGAAGATATAAAATACTTGGATTGCGAGATGTGCCTTATTTTTTTTTTACTTGTTCAAAAGCAACATTAGCTGAATAATATGAACAAATACTCATTCACTGAAACAAATTTTGAAACCTCTCCTGATTTCAGTGGGACCACTTATGGCACAATTCAGCTGAAGTGGAGTCCCACTTGTTTCATCTACAGCATTAGGCACTGTGTGGTAGCCATCATTGTTACTACTGCAAAATTCATGATACAGGAGACAGAAGTCTGAAGCATGCCATTCTGCTGCGGATGTTAGTAGCCTGTGCTGCATGTTTCACTCAGATCTTGTGTTTAGTTTCCTAGAATGATCTGGCTTAAAATCAAAACCACTAAGACAATAGTCTTGGTACCATTGAAATTCTGCCAAAATATACCTGAGCTGCAAAACACTGGATTTGATCTCTTTCTGAAGAGGGCAGAAATATAGTCAGATTAAATTGCTGAATCTTTCACCCCTGTTACAGACTCTAAAGACACTACTAATAATTTTGAGTTATTAAAGACACACAAATAATGTTTTGATCACAACTTCATCCCTTTTAAATGCAGTTTTACCATCTCCAGTCAAGCAGAAAATCAGAAATATTCTGAAATTCAACACAGTTCATTTTTCACTGTATCGACAAATAGCCTTAGGAAAGCAAAGACCATCTTACCATCTAGCTAAGTAGTCTGCATGATAATGTTGTCACATTTCCAAGGGCTCTAAAAAATCCACAAGTACCTTCTTATTATAATGATTCTTATGAAAAATAGCATGCTGTTACAATTGACAGGCTGTTACAACTCTGCCAAGCAGGAGCAGATGTGGCAGGTAAGCTTTCCAATGAAAGAAAAATTCTTGATATAGAGTCAGAATATATTAAATATAATTTGCCTTAACGACACATTTGCCACTAGAAAGTGTTCAAATAGCATGGAGAGAAGTCTCACAAATGTTGGGTTCTCAAGGAGCAGTTCAGTTATAGGAAGTGATGTTAATCAGTTCGCTGAGAGCAAACTTTCTTCAGCTTTAATTACTCCCATCACATGAAACCTTGAAACATCTCAAGACTGAGTATTTGTTCACCTACTAAAAGAACAACTTGAAAATCATGAACAATGTCACCATGTACGACATCTATCATAAGAAAATGACGGTATTACTTAGAAAATATAGCACCCCATGCTCCATTATCTTTACTTGGCTTTAAATTTCTCTAGCCTGTATCTCAGCTGAAAGAAAACATTTAAGGAAAATAAGTCAGGTGTTACAAGCTTTTATCTCACTGCTGTAGCAAAGATTTGCAAAAGTCTCTAGAGGTACTGTGTCTTCTGTGCTTGTCCAGCACAATGAACAGGAGAACACGCTTTAATATCCCACTCCCAGAAATGGTAGATGGTGACAAAACTGTTCAATCGGTGACAGACAGGACAAATCCCTGTTCACTGGTCTTAATACCACTAATTGGCTGTGCCTTTTATGAGGAAGTAACACAAGCTGAGTACACATGATCTGAAAATAAGCTAACTTGAAGCATTTTTTCTAAGAAGGATATTATTAAATCAACTAGTAAAATTCATTGCCAATTACTCATACAGATATATATCACATATTATAAAAGGGATTAAAGTAACATAATCTAGCCACCTGTTACCACACAGAGGAATATCTGCATTTAGGAATACCCACATTAAGTACACACTTTGGATGAAAAATAAAAGGCCTGTTAATGTGTTTTATTTATCCCTTAAACTGATGAGAAAAAAACAACTACATTTTTTTCATGGACGAGTATATGCCAGTATTCTCCATTTGGTTTTATTTTTTCCTTTTGCATCCTCCACAATCCTACAAAATAATATTAGTCAGCAGAATTCACAGCAGTCACCTGACAAAGATCTTTGACAAGACATTGAGGATTCTGTTAAGTAAGTAGAATCAGAACTTGAACTCTATGAAACACGTACATCAGAGAAAATTATTCTATATAAATAGCCATATAGCTGGAACCTTTAAAGAAGTAGGCAACCATAACTGTAAATCAAAATTTAGGAAGTTTCTCAAGGTAAAAGGCTTATGAGACCTTATGTGTAAAGAGCCTGGACAGGGAATCCAAAGGTAAAAACCACAGAAAGCCTAGGTAACTGCGTAGACTTAGAGAATTTCACTTTCTCGCTAGAGTAGGTCGAGTGTTGCTTCATTAGATGCAATTACCATTTTATCACCACTTCTCTTTGTAATCACCAGAAATAGTCCACAGTATGAGAAAGTCATAACAAAAATCATATCCCAGGAAGTAACAGAGATTTCTCTCAATTAAATTCAATGTTCTAAAACTCCCAAAGTAAACTTAAACTCTTTCTCTTTCAAGAACAACAAAAGTACAGATCTTATGAGTACTCACCACCATCTTCAACCATGAAATGAAAAATGTCACTGGTGGCATTGTCACCGCCTCGTAAAACATAGCATATCTTCATATCATCAATATCAGCTAGAAAGAGTCAGGAAAAATAGATTTTATTTTAAATTCTGAAGGTAGGAAAGTCTTTTTATAGAAAAACTTGACATCTGTTAAATAGTTTAGCTTCAACGGAGACAGGTCAAGGTTCTCCAGCAGAGCTCAGGAATTTCAGTATTAACAGCATTGAAGTTTAAAGGATACCATTTATTCTCCCTCCTTTTACTTTCCCATCCCCTGTGCCTTCTTTCTTTTAAGATGTATTTACAAAAAGAACTGAAAGGAAATGTAAAAACTTGGGCTTAACAGTCAGAACTATTTCATACTTTTAGTGGTGCATTTTCTTAAACAGAGGTCTATCTCCACTAAAATATTGATTCTGCTGTTCTCCATCCTGTAGAGGTCACAGAAAATCTGTGGCTGAAACGGAGGCATAACCTAGGGTATTTTCTATGTGAAGTTCTACTCGCCATTCAAGAGGAAAGACAAATTAGTCCACACGACCTCTCCCTCCACCCCGCCTTTAGAACTAGATTACTTCTGGCATGTGGTCCACCTCTAGGACAGGGTATCTCTACATATTCTGTAGTAGAGAGATCTCAGTCTCTTTAGTTCCCTGCAAAAATGCCATCTCCACCAGAATATCCTACCAGCATGTTTTCAAAGGATATGGCATATAAACTGTATGAACTGTCGTAAATAGTGCTCAAACACTTACAGTGATCGACTGCTTTAAGAACGCAAACAGATGCATTTAAAGCAGACAGACAAGACTTCACTAAGAAGAAATTCAATGCACAATTCTGAATCATCAATTGCAATAAAGAATGTAAAAGGTAAACAAACATTTATTAATATTGTGTTTTCTAGTTTCCTTGAGCAGTGATGAGAAGCCTGTAATACATAAAAACTAATCTTTGTTGCTTTCTTTGAAAGACCGCTGTTGGTAAAAATCCATGTCTGATACTTTTTAAAAGAAAAAATGTTAGAAACTAAAAGCATTAAAGTGTAGCTCAAGTACCACCCAAGTTCTCCTCCCATGTTAGGGCATACACATTACAAAAAGAAGCTGAAAGCACTTTTGTTAGAGCTCCTCAAAATTCTGAGCTCCAAAAGCAGCAAGACATCTTCTACAGCAAACAATTTTAGAACATTATCAGCAAATATAGGTCACTGAAGAATCTCTTCCATACATGTTTGAAAGTTAAAGATCAAAAATTCATGGGGTTGTAAAGAGGACACAAACAAATACCCCTTCATGCCAGCGGAGCAAATAATTCTTTCATCCCACAAACACTTACACAAGTACTCAGCTCTGCCCATGTGGATAGCCCTACCAAAACCCATGGTTCCAACATATATAAAGATAAGTACTTGAGCCAGTGTTTGCAGGACCAGGACCACCTCATCAAAAAAAAGCCACTTGTCATCCAGACATCTTAATTCTGTCAAAAGAATTGCAAAGGAATGACCTGTTTTCTGTTCATTAAGAACACGTTCAGAGTCACTTGAGCAATTCGACATGTTCCTTCCACAGCTGATTAGGTTATGCTAGTTACATTAAAACTTGCCTAGTTGTAAGCACAATTCATTACTGTATAACTACAGTGCCTACTGAATATTAATGTGATATTGGAATTCTCCAACATAATTTTGAAATCCATTCAACTTAATTTTCTATCAAAAAACCCATAATTATCTCCACTAGATCAAGACACTGATTTTCCATTTAAAATTCTGCAAAACTGATGTGGTTTTTAAAGGTTACATATATTAATATATATTCTTTAAGAAACAATTGCACTTCACAACATAACTCACTCATCTCTCTGAAAACATTTGCCTGAAAAAGAAGATAAAAAGCATTATCAGGGTGAATGATGAAAAAAATAATGCATGTTTGGCTGGAGTAGTCATGTAGATATCTTTGGCCACATGAAGCTACATGGAGTGCTGAGACATCAACCAAGCTATACCATTGTCAAGGGAGATCCTTGCTCTCTGCTGTTCCTTCGCCTTCTTCCTGGCTCCTGAGCACACCTGCAGAGCTGCGGAATGTGACCTGGCCCTTACTCACAAACTTACCCATGTGACACCGGGGACTCCCAAAACAGCACTCAGCAGTCCGTCACACTATGTACATTCAAAGCATTACCTAAACATCAGCTACCTACTGGTTATATACCACTAAACTTCTTTAAAAGTGAAAGATTTGGCAATTCCTTAATAGACTTTCCCCACTTTAAAACAAATTCTCTAATCTTAATGAATATCTGCTACGAACAAATTCCAGACCTGCCTTGCAGAGATGAGTGCAACACAACTACACTTACACACTATTCTTTGTATGTATTTTTGTCCTAGGACACCACTAGACTAGAAATTACCATGTGTCAAGTGTTTTTCTTGAAGATTTCTCTGCATTTACTATCACCAAGTTGTAAACAAAGAAACGATAAATTAAAAGTGCTGCTTTCAGGTCCTCCCTTGAGTGCCTCCCCCCGTGAAAAAATCGAGTGTCACTGTGCTATGCAGTAGTCTGATTTCAGGGAGCACCAACTCAGTAATTCTATATTCTCCAATGTAAGAGAAAAACCCCTAAAAAAGTGATAATCTGTTTATTTGCTCACTCCCATTCTCCTCTGTTCCTCGCTTTTTTTGACAGCAATACTCTCAATACTACTCACAGTTCACTACTGAAGCCTTCCATTTAAGGAGACATGGTGGTTCCGAAAGCTTAATGGTTTGGTCCCTCCTCTTTCTCTTTTTTTCCACTAACACTGCAGAAACTTGGGGCACCCCAGCCATTCAAAAGTTCATCAGGCCTGTTAGCAAGAGGCAGTACATCTGACAAGAACATCCCTACAATCAAGAGTGTAACATGGGATACACACCAGTACGGGCTCTGTGAAATGAAATACAGACAAGTGTCCGTCTCTAGCCTTACTACCTGCACAGCCCAGCCTGTCTGGGTCCCTTTAATTTTGAATCTCCATGCAGTTGTGCTGTCTGCTCACTCCACAGCTGCAGGAGGCTCAAAAAAACCTCATTTCATTTTTAATTAACCAGCTATTAACTCATTGCAAAGTAACATGGAGAATTCTCTGGAGAATAGCTAATGCTCCCCTTTTAATTACAGTTACTTCATAGCCTTGTGTTGAGACCTTATTTCAGAAAATATGGAACATATGGTTTTCTTCCTATTTATATCACCCAGTATTTTAGTTCCATGTCAAAAGTAAGTACCACTGACATAACTTTTAAACATTTATGTTACCTTTTAATCTACCACAAACACTTTGTGGTTAAGATTTGTGTAATTAAGGCAACAAATGCACTCATAATATATTATTTCCCCATGTTTGGGAAATTATTTTGCTTTTACAGTTAATGTGCTCAGACTGTACAGCAACTGATACCCTAGCCATGGTATGACTATAAGTTAATAATAGCTTGGCCACTCCCATAGCATTTTCTAAATAGAACTGTTTAAAGAAGGCACTCAGCCTCTAAAGTTTTGGTACCATGTGCAGTCCAATTCTGTTATACAAATTTCTACCACTGATGGAAAGCCCAAATCACAGTTATTTGGACTGTAAGTCCTCCAAAGCAAAGATGCTCCTTTATTCAGTGTTTATGCAGCAGACACCCTTTCCTGTTTAAAGCTGTCACAGATGCAATTAATAACAAACAGAACTAAAAAAAATAATAAAGACATTATAAATAAGCTCACTGTTGGAAAGTTTCTCCCATCAATTATTATAGAGTTTAGTATGAACAAGAATGTTTCCAGTGATCTAAAGAAAGCATGGAGTGTTATAATACCTTGGGTAAACTGGCTGATGCTATGGTTGCCTTTCCCCATGTGGATCAGGAAGCCATGTCGTGGACCCTCTGTGATTCTGATCTTGAGAGTAGCATGTAAACTGTCCCTGTCTTCCACTTTGAGCACCTTGTTGGTAATGAGAAACCCGGTGTGACCTGTGGCCAGAATACGTAGAGTCTGAGCACCTTTATTTATTACAATTTGAGGTATACTGTTGTCCACAGCCATTATTCGAATCTTCATAGTCTGAGGTTTCCTCGTTTCAAACACAGTGTTGGGGAAGACATAGAAATCAGTATGAGTGCCATCTGTAACAGTGAAAGAGAAGCTATCCTCAACTGATTCTGTGCCATCATGTTTGTAGCTGATTAGATTTTCATTTAGATCTTGTTTAGTGAAGGTGGTGACTGGTTTGGAATTATTGAACATGATCTGACCATGAACTGGTATTTGAGTGAGGATAAATTTCAGCAGTGCATCGGGCGTATCTCTGTCTTCTGCAGTCAGTTCAAATGGGGTTATCAGTTTGTATTCATTTTCGCTCACCACCAGGTTATGGATTGTGACGACAGGTTTCTTATTGTCCACATCACTGATAGAAATTCTGAAAGTACGAAATACAGGGTTATAGCCATCAGTCACCTCAAACTCAAAGCTGTCCATTTTCACCTCATCTTCTGATGTGTGAATGTAATAGACTTTATTGCCTGCTAATAGGAGTTGAGTAAAAGTGGAGATGGGTACCCCAGGCTGATCTGTGCATTCAAGATGACCACGAACAGGTGCTCTGGTAATAGTGAAAACTAAGTTCTCATCTGGACTATTCAGGTCACTGGTGCTAAGCAGATCAGTAGTAAGTGTTACCTTCCCTCCTTCCTTCAAAGAAACTCCTTTGCTGATTACATCTGGGAAGACAATATCAATGCTACCTATTGTCACATAAAAGTAGCGGTCAATGAGAGGATTTATTCCATCTGTCACATCAAACTTGATAAGATCACGAACTCCTTCTTGGCCAAAATGCATATATTGAATTAAGTTTCTATCCACTTCATCCTGGGTGAAATTCATCCCCAGGGTAATATTCTCAACTCCACCTGTAGGCTTTATTCTCTGCAAGCGGCCTTGTCCTGGGCCATATCTTATAACGTATGTCAAAGTTCTGTCTTCAGAATCTAGGTCAGTAGCCTTCAGTATTCTGTTATGAATAGTTCTGGTTTCTCCTATTTCAATCTCCAAACCATCATTAATGGCCATTCTGGGTGTTTCATCATCTACAGGAATAACCATGATGAGTACCGTTTTCCTAACGGTATGTTTACCATCTGTGAGTTTCACCTCAAAACTGTCCTCCTTTGTCTCAGAGTCATCATGTTCGTAGAGTATGTTGGAGCTCTCTGTTATCTCATCCAGGGTGAAGCTCTCCACTAGGACAGTTCCATTGACCAGCTGGTTCACAATGTGGCCGTGCCTGGGAAGCCTGGTGATTGTGAACATTAACTCATCAGCAGGGATGTCTGCATCTGCTGCATTGAGGATAGGGGTATCAATAACCAGGCTCATGCCTTCCATCACAACAAACTCTCGCATAAAGATTTCAGGCTCTTCATCATTGATTGGTGTAATGACAATGGGGAAAAGGTGCCTTTGGGAAAAGTTAATGCCATCAGAACAGCGGAAAGCAAATCTGTCCTCAACAGGCTCTACACCCTTATGTATACTTTGGACATAAAAAATATGCCCTTGACGGAGGTCTTTTAGGGTAAAAGCACTTATAGCTACACCTGCTCTGGATTTTTCAGATCCTGGGGCTGGAGAGATGTTCTCTACATACCCAGATGTGGGCTGAGAAACAATGGTGCAGAGTATATCATCATTAGGAGTATCCACATCTTCAGCCCTAAGGTGAGTAGGAGTAATGACCCGTTTGTCACCTTCTGTTACCATGAACTGCTCCCCCACAAAAATCTCTGGGGCTTGACTGTCAACAGGAAGAATGGTCACCAAGACTGAAACTCCTTGAACAACATTGCCCTTGACACTCCACTCCTCAGACAGGTCAGACAAGGTAAGGTTGAAGGTATCTTCTTTGGGCAGAAGGCCTATTTCACCACCAGTGTGAGCATATACCACAGCACCATCCAGCAGATCTCTCTGGGAAAACCTCTCTGCAAGCACCCCTTGGACAAGGATGCTCCCATGCTGAGGAGGATCCTCTACAATGAAGGTCAACATTAAGTCATCTGTATCCTCATCCGTGCCCTGAATGACATTAGCAGTAATTTCAGCAGCACCATTCTCCAGCACATCCAGGTAGGAACCAAGAGTGCCTGGGGGTAACCGTAGCGTAGGAACCTCATCATCAACCGGGTGCACATTTATTTTCAGGGTGATGGGCACAAAATGAACCCCATCACTTACATCAAGCCTGCAGGTATCACTGTTGGTCTCAGCTCCACTGTGCACATACGCCACCCTCCCTCGTCTGATATCGTCCAGGCCAAAGACACCTCCTGGAATCAAACTGTACCCAGAAAGCTGCAACTGGCCATACCGAGGAGCCTGGGTCAGGATAAATCTGAGATGGGCAAGCTCAGTGTCCGTGTCACTGGCATCCAGCTCAGCTGGGCTAAGGACATGGCTGGCTCCCTCAGGCAACGTGAAGCCAGTATTAGTGATTTCAGGAGGCTGGTTATCCACAGGCTGCAGGTAGATGGTGAAAGTCCCTTCGGCTGCATTGCCAGTTGCATCTTGCACCTGATACTGAAACTGAATCAAATGAGGAGCCACCCCCAGTTCTTCCTGTGGGGGACGGTACGATATCTTGTGATGATTGATCTGGGCTTGGGTGAACTGGGTAACTTCCACAGAGTGATCCTCAGTCAGCACGAGGGATCCAAGCCGGGCTCCATGTACACCTGGAGGGTGGTTAGTGTCAGTGTCAGTGGGGGGCTGGGTTATCGTGTAGCGGAGTTCACGGTCCCCAGAATCCTGATCTGTGTAACACAAGTGCTTCCTCCGCAGTGGGGTCACCTGCTGCTCTGCAACTATTAAGTGCAGGCTGCTGCTACTATGCAGCTCTGGGGCTAATCTGTCTACGGGGTGTACCCGGATAACAAAAGTCTGTATCCCGGAGCGGTTGGGTGGGTCATTGTCATCCTGGACTCTAAAGACGAACTGGTCCAACACAACCCCAGGGCCAGGGCTGTGAGGCCCGAAGTGGTGGTAATAGAGACGCCCTTCTACAATGTCTTGCTGCAGCCACTCTCTCACTGGCTTTTCATAGATTAGGGAGCTCCCTGCTAAACCCGGCACCCTTCTCCAAGAAAAGCCCTCGTCGTCTTCCTCCTCTTCCCAGCCAGGAGGTGGCTGTGCTTGACGGAGGAAGAGCTGCCCAGCAGTGGGGCCAGACTCCACTGTGAAGAGCAGGGTGGCATCCTGCGAGTCAATGTCAGTGGCGCTAAGAGCACGGGTGGTGATGGGCACTGTTTCACCCTCAGCCATGGCCAGCCCTGTGTTAGCATTGAGTAGGGGTGGCTGGTCATCAGTGGGCACCAGCGTAATGGGGAAAAGGAACTCAACACGGTGGCGAGAGCCACCGTCTTCCAGCCGCAGCACCAGGTTGTCACTGAGTGGAGACTCGCTGCCATCGTGCTGGTAAATGACCCGGCCTGCTGCCAGCTCAGCCACAGTGAAGTGTTTACGAGGGGCAGCAGGAGCTGGGCTGTTCTCCAGCAAAGCAAGCTGGCCGTGCCTCAGCCCCGCCACCACACTCACCCGCACCTCCTCAAGGTCATCCTCGTCACTGATCACGAGGTTGGGGCTGGGACCGGGGCCCGAAAGAGGCCGCGATTGCCCCTCATAGAGCACAAGGCCAGTGTTGCGGGTCACCACAGGTGCCAGGGTGTTCATGGGCTTCACCACAATCACGAAGGCGAAGGGCTCTGAGGCAGCACCCTCGGGGTCCAACACCTCCAGCTCGAGCTCAAAGAGCCGCTCCCTGTCCGAGTCCTCTGTGGGTGGCTGGTAGGCGATGCGCAGCTCCCTCACGTCCCGCTGGCTGAAAGAGGAGACAGGCAAGCTCCGGTCATCCGTGCTGACCATGTACCCCTGGCCAGGGCCAAAGGGCGAGGTGATGTTGAAGAGCAGCAGGTCTGGTGGTGACTCCGCATCCTCGGCCGCCAGCATGTCAGGCGTTAGGGCGGTGAGGACAAACTGGTCCACCTCCATCATGAGCATGGCCAAGAAGCTGGGTTTGGGTGCAACGTTCTCCATCCCAGCCCGGATCCGCACCAGCACCTGGAAGTACTCGCGCTTCAGCAGCGCCCCACTGCCCGCCGCCTCCCGCAGCTCCGCCACCAGCGGTACCAGGTCACGGTTGGGGGAGCCGCCGGCTGCCGTGTGCCGGTAGCGCAGCCCTAGGCGCAGGAACTCCTCGCAGTCCCACATGGAGCCGGGCATCGGGTCCCCCGCCGCCGCCTCCACACCCGCGGCCACCGGCGTTGCCGCCGCCGCCGTCGGGTAGTTGAGGATCTCTCCGTAGCGGGGCAGCCCGGTGAGCGGCGGCAGCAGGCCCACCCTGCAGCGCTGCCGGCCCGGCTCGAAGGCGAACTCCAGGCTGCGGGCGTCCAGAGGGTTGCTGGTGCCCCGCAGGCGCTCGACGGTGAGGGGCAGGTTGCGGGTGACGATCTCCAGCTGGGCGAAGACCACCTCCACCTCCAGCACCAGGGGCAGCACCAGGGCCCGGCTCGGCGAGTCGTAGCGCAGCTGCAGGCGGACGCGGTCCCGCGCGGGGCTGCGGCCTCCCAGGTGGGAGTACCGCACCTCGCGGGGCCCGAACTCGCAGGGGAACCGCCTGGGGCTCAGGCGGCCCGGGCGCTGCCACAGCGGGTCCTCGTCCAGCACGGTGAGGTGGCACCGGTCCCCCGGCTGCACCCGCAGCACCAGGTCCCGCGCGGGGTCCAGCCAGGCGGAGCGGCCCAGGGGCACCCGCAGTCCGCGGTTGGCCGCCACGACGGCGGCCGCCTCCGGCGCCCACGGAGAGGAGACGGCGGTGCTGCTCGGCGGCGGCTCCGGCGCCCCGGCCCGG
>Ga0065711_1035696_pt1 | contig 21949 bp, 6 predicted proteins | sample Hoacrofraction12_FD_59098 | JGI IMG/M metagenome (GOLD analysis project Ga0065711, IMG submission 59098) | Hoatzin crop microbial communities from Cojedes, Venezuela - Epithelial fraction 12 v2 (version 2) | ecosystem: Host-associated > Birds > Digestive system > Esophagus > Crop | place... | reverse complement strand
TACTAAACAGATTGTCCCCATCTTTCCTATAGGCTCCCTTTAAGTACTGAAAGGCTGCAATCAGGTCTCCCCGCAGCCTTCTCTTCTCCAGGCTGAACAAGCCCAACTCTCTCAGCCTGTCAATGAAGGTGGTAGGAATATAATGCTCTTTCACAGTTTGCACTTTGCTGAAGAGTGTTTGACTTTCATGACAATCCTTGCTTTTGAAGGGTAGATACGAATGCACACTATTACCCTCTGCTTGTTGTTTGAGACCTTACAGGAGTTAATTGCACGCTTTTTGGTTTTTACAATGAACATTCAAACAAACAAACAAAAAACCTAGCATGACTGGCAGCTTCACTAGCAGCCCCCAGTTGCTGTGACTCAAACGACTGGAGTCTGATCTCGCTTTTTCTCCTTGGAGACAATCCCTATATAAAAAAACACGTTCCATGGACCGGTAGGTAGGGACCTAAACATGCAATTTAAAAATATCCCATTATAGGAAGCATTAATAGAATATTTGGGCAGGAAATAGAATTTCTCCAACCTTGGGCAAGTCACTTACTTAGCTGTTCCTCTCATTTTCTCTTACTTTTTTTGCTGGCTTTATATTTATGCCAGCAGAAGCATATTGCCAGCAGTGTAGCTCCTTCTCTGCATTTCCAAAATTCCTCATAACTATCAGGATGCATTGGCTCTAAATCAATACGATAATCAATATCAGTTTGGCTGGACCTCTATGATTCAGAGAGATTTTACCTAGCCATGAGACACTAACCAGTTATTACTTTGTAGCCCATTGTAACATCAAAATTTGAAAGTTTTGAATCTGTCATTGTGGTTTGGGCACAATTAGTGGCAATACTGATCAGTGTGGTAATGGGGAGAAAATTTTCATTTGTTTGGTGGACTGCATGTTTTCTGAGTCTCAAAGGTGATAAGCAGGTAGCCTTTGCTTCTGGGACTGGGCTAGGTCCTTCCAGGTGGTTGAGAGATTTTCTGGATTCAATCAATTTTCTGAAGAGTCTCCTCAACTAAATATGTTTTTTTGCTCTAACCACAGCCCCCATTCAGCAGACTTACTAAAGAGAAGGCAGACAACAGCATCAGTTCCCTTTTACTGTCAAAAAAGAAACTCAATGAAGTAAAGTGTGAAGCTAGCAAGGAGAAATTCAGGTTACATTTTCTTATGCCAACTAATGTCTGTGTAACCCAAGAGGACTTAATTTCACAGGGATGTTAGTTTGACTCATTTCATGACAACTCGTTTTTCAAGTTGCTTTTAAAAGCTGAAAAATTCTATGAAAGGTGCAGAACTCTGGCAACAAGATACTAGGGAACAGCCTACTACAACCCAAAGTATACGAGCCCTCACTTGCCAATCTAACAGTCCTTCCCCGCTGGTATGATTGGATTATTTCATTGGATTATTTCCCAGATGGGCATTAATATGTTTGTAGGGCACATTCAGTTAAAGGGTCAATGTTTATTAAAGCTGCAGATATTGCATTTGCTCCGAGCATGTAATTAAAACAGCAGATTGTGCTCTGTTTTGCCTTTCATACAGTAGGCTGTATCGTAAAACATCTCTGGATGATTATGCCACCTGTTTTTGTCAAAAGCTTCAAAGTAGAATATATTATAGGCTTCTTATATGAAATGAAATAGTGTTTTTCCATAAAGCAAAGGTTTTAAAAGATTATGATTTCACTGTAGGCAGGGAAATTCCATATTCCCTCCAAGACCTCTGCCTTGGTTTATGGATTTGTTGTACCTTTCTCCCTCCAGAGCTCCCTGCTTCTGCTATTGAATTTAGGGTGGAAATCTTCAGTGAAACAAACATGACTTAGGTCTATAATTTCTAACCAGATGATACTTTACAAAGCCATTCTTGCATTAAAGCAAGATTCTGATCATATTGTGATTCAATCATACTTTTTAATGTGACCAACATTCATCATACTCATTGTCTCAAAATTCCACCCCCCCCCAAATTTCAGTGGTGTCTATTTTCAGGAAGATACGAAACTATTTTTTCTTACCTATCCTGTCTTATCCAATGCCATTTTGTGCTTTACCTTATATGTTCTAAGATTGTTTCAGTTCAATGGTGAATGAAATGATGATTCTTTTCTGTAATATATTATGTATTAGAAATTAACCATTGGGATCAAGCAATCTTTTTTCTGTAGTTTTAAGAGTATTAAGCAGTAAAATACAGTAGTCCCAGGCACTAAAATGCTGTGTTCATTGCTCCAATACACCATTTCTACCATACAAAATCTGTATTCAAAGGCTTTGTTTCCCTTATTCTGTCTTAAGAAGAAAGTGTCAGAGCCACTTCCCCAGGTTTAACCAAGAAGAAATCTGCAGATCTGAAAAACGAAGGCAGAAAGACTTCTTGGTTTTCAAAGTAACCTTTCGACCATATGTCATTAAGAGGCTAGATCTCCTCTAAGAGCCTCTTCCAATTGCACTGGCTTAGTGCTATTCCAGAAGCTTATCATGTCCAATCACCCTGAAAGAATCCTAATCAGGCCTTAGGCTAAAATGCTGCATTGACAGAAAACCTTGACAGTAAGTAAAGATGCTGCATTTGCTTCAACTGATAGCCTTGTCAAATAACCAGATTTCCAACTTCTGGAGTTAAAATAGATGAAGTGTCATTGAAAATCGAGGTCAGTCTTTTGTTCCCAGGTAGACAAACAAGTTAGGCCTGCAAGTAAGTCTTAAGTTGTAGCTTTGACGTGTATTAAAGGGTTTGGATCTGCAAGATGAGCCTGGATGGACAACATTTAGGGACGATGCTTTGCATTAGACATTTATTTAAGAAGCGTCCCTCAGAGCTGCTTATCTTGTCTATCCTAGGAGTATAGGACTTCTTCAGCACTTCTGATCCAGTCCTTCCCTCTCTGAGATCTGTGGCCTTAACTGCTGTCAAAAATCCTGCAATTTGTCTCCTTTTGTCCTGCTTGGTGTTGCTCCAGGGCTCTGAAAACAGCTGTGCAGTACTGCTGACTCATTTGACGCATTAGACACTGGCATGGAACGATCTGTATGGCCGTGTTGCGACAAAGTTGATAATAAGACTACCAAGATACTGATTTGTTTTTCTATTTGGGTGGCTAACAGAATTTGAGAGCATAAAAAGGCATTACGCTTAACTGATTTGACTTGGTTATTTTAGGCTCTGATCTTCTCACAAGTTTCATGCACACAGACACTGTGAAATGTAAACTGTCAAGCTCAGGTTGGATTCACCTGCAATAACTGAAGAAAATGTATTTTATTTGGTAGTAACTTGTCTTGTTTTGCATGACTTCTATTCCTGAAGGATGATGGTTGGGCCCAAAATAGCCAGGTGTGTGACTGATACCATTTGAAAAATTATGGGAGCATTCACTTCTATTTTTTAGTTCAAATGATCACCTGTGGTAACCAGCCTATGAGTTTAGTTTCCGCTTTGCAGATTATCATGTAAAAACAGCACACTGAACCAGCACCATGGAACTAGGAGAGAAGACTGCCCACTTACGTTTCCTTTGCTTTGGCTGCTGCACCAGATCAAGAACAGTCTGTGGAGGTTTGCGGAAGTTGTTTCTTTCCTGAAAGCTGCCGAAAACACACAGAGGTGAGTTGCTTGTGGTGTGCAAGTGAGAGAGGCAGGGACTCAACAGTACAAGGTGAGAATGAGGGGATATCCAAGAAGAATAGACAGCTCACGGGGCCTTAATCGTGATGGAAAGGAGCAAGGGGAGATAGTAGCATTTTGGCTGGATTTCTTGTGGTCCAGTAAGTCTCTGATTTGCAGGATGGAGGCTGTGACTGAAGGAAGGGGTCTGCCCAATAATGACATCTGAGGCAGAGCAGAAATTTGTTTATAAATCTTCTGTTTCTGATGTACTTCACTATGTTCGTTCAAGTTCCTGTGCTCCAATAAGACAACTTTTGGAAATTGGCTCTCCAGGAGTTCTAGCAACATGCATAAAAAGATTGTCCCACCCTTGATTTGGCTTGATTTAGGTTGACCCACCTTTAAAATCTGACCTAGTTCAGATTCCCATCACACCGTTCTTAATAAAACTTTCTCCTGAAGTGTAATTAGCAAGTCTGTACAAATGAGATTAGTGTTGTCTAATAAAACTGATAACTTAATGCCTGCTCTGTTCTCCCATCTGATGCCTCAGCTGGCAAGACATTCCTCTCTGTAGCCATCACTCCTAGGATTAGTTACCAGCTGATTAAATCTCAGGAAAGGCCTTGTATCCTATGGATTGGGTGCTAGCCATGCTCCCTGCAAGCAGGTGTGGGAGCAGATTTTTTCTGCTGATGGAGGGTTATGCCTTTGCAACTGTGCAGATTGTTGTGAGTGGTAGCACCAGAGACGCAAGCCACAGATGGCAACAAGGGGATGCAGCTGTCTGCAAGAGGCTTAGTGTCCCTGAAGCAGCTGCCCTGGGAATTTGGTAGACGTAGCATGGCTTATATGTGCTGAGTGCTCTCCTTTAATCCTTCTGCCTTCACCTTATCTCTGCTCATTACATTATTATTACAAATTATGATCATTGTTAAAGCACTAAGAGTATGGAAACCTGTTGACTTAGTCTCTACATCCTCTGTTCTTCTGGGTTCCTGACCTAAGGTAGACTAAACTCTGCATTAATTGCTAATTTTAACCTTTCTTATCTTTTTTATTTGTTTTTGTTTTGCTTTCCACTTTGAGTAGGAACAATTTTATGGGTGTCAACAGCTTTGCGTAGGAAGGGTAAGTAGAATTTTTAATGGTAGCCTATGACAGGAGAACATGATACAAGGCTTCATTATTGAACTCTTTCCCTTTTGAATCTATCGCTGATTCCAGAAGACAAGGGTAAAAGATAACCTTGATGGAATACTTAAATTTCAGCCGTTATTTAAATTATGTTCAACTCTGTGCAGAGTGAAATGAAGATTAACCTCATACCTTTAAATTTGTTTTCCACTGCACTCTTAATGTTTCTATTTTCTTCCTGTGCTTTGTGTCTTCAGTCACTTTCAAGATCCTTATCCCATCTTCTTTCCCACTGCATTTATTTATTTGATTAACGATTAATAAATCCCTTATATCATTCTCTGTGTTATCATTAGTGCTTTAGCATTAGTGCAGAAAGTGTACTGTAAAACTTCTCTTGATGTTGGAGCAAATCTTTTTTTCTCTGAAGCATCCACGTAGAATTTGGATTAGTACTCATGTTACATCCAAAGCCAGCCTCATCTCCTGCTGGTGTGTTACATGTTCTCTGGAGGGAACTTGATCTTGCCCCCTCACGTTTCTGATTTGGGGTGAACTGACAGGCTAACTAGGTCCCTATTACCATTGAAGGATCTAACAGAGATACTTAAATTTATATCCTGGTAGGAATCGCCATTTCACATGTTGTGTACCTGAGGAGCAAGAGAGGTACAGTACAGTGCCATTTTGGTGTTATATTCTCCCAGTGCCTGCCTGATGGGAGTTTGCTAGCAGGCACTTAAGTGGATCTAAACCATTTCCAGTCTGGGAGTTCTGCAAGGATATTAGCTTTGATTCTAGCCCAAGGTGCAAAAGACCCTCCATAGTGGTCATCGTAAGAGGATTTTTCCCATTTTAAGATCTTTTTGCACTGGCTTTGGGGCTGCAAGGCAGTAACTGCCTAGGAGCAGCGCATATCTCTGAATTGATGCTGTAGGAGAGGTCAGGAAGAGGAGTAGATAAAGATGCACAGATAAATAGAATTTGCTTATTATTTATTAACATTTTTTTGAATTCCTTTAGGAAACTGAAAACATTAAACATAGATATAATTCCAGGGAAATGAGAAAGTTTTTATTTTAGATGAGGAATTTTTTAGAGGTTCAGGGAAGTGAAAGAAATAAAATTTGTTCACACACAGAATATATCGACTTGCATCAACCAGAGAAGCTTGACTTCCTGCTTGTGCAAAACTGTAGAAAATGTTTACAGGCAATGTTATTCTTACATCAGATGATTTCTCCTGCTTTGCCTTGCCCTGCTCTCCTTACGGGCTTTTTTCTTTCTCTGATCTTTCTTTTTTTACTTGCTCTCAGGTTCTCACTTTTTGCTACGTCCTAGTTTTCCTCTTCCAATCCCTCATCACACTTTTTCTCCTTCTCTTTTTCTTTTTTTGTTGTATTTGCTCTACCTTTAATTTCTCTCCCACGTGCTATGTTTTTCGTATCACTTGCTGCTTCCCTCTATATATAATTATTAAGCTACTTCATTTCCCTGAATCTCAATATATTTCTGTCTTAAAAGACAAAAAAGTTAAATGGGAAAGGCAGCTCTCAGTTAAATATTTATGCTGCATAATGGGCTGATTCTGTGTTACACACCTTCAAGTTATCCTGGCACAAACTAGCAGAGACGATAAAATGAAGGATGAAGGAAATAAAACCAGAAGTGTTGACAGTCAGGATCACCATGAAGGCAAGGTATAGTGAAGAGTATTAACCTAGACTTTCCTTGGGATTCCCTTTTGGGTTAATCTCTGACCAGAGTATTGGCTTTGCAACTGTAAAATGAAGTTTTTTCAAATTTCCCTCCCTCAAAGAGGCAGTGTGAAGACAAATAAATTAGAAGTTTGAGGGTTAGCCACATAAAAAAAGCAATGACACCACGGAAGAATGAAAAACAGTTAACCTCGAAGTGGCAACAGCTTGACAAATACTTAAGCAGTGGACAAAAATACTTCAGTGATTTTCAAACTGTGTATTTTCAGATTCATTGCCAGCTACTACAGAACACAATAAATTTTCCAATATTTTATTTCCCATGTGAGCTCTTGGGACAACTAAATCTCAGCATACTATTAAAATATTTTTTTGAGATACATTTCCTTTTCTACTCAATTTTGGAAGATAAATATTTTCTACGATTAATATATCATCCAGATAATTAATAACAATGCAGAAGAACTGGATAAATGATTTCTAGAAATTGGCTATCAGTTTTTAGAATGTTGTAGTTCTGAAAAGAAATACTGAAAATTGAAACTTGATTTAACGAAGCATTCGCAGGACATGCTATTTGTTCCATTTTTGTACAAACACATTTTCAGAGTTAAGGCAAAGCCAATGTACATGTCGTTCAGAATTCACTTCACAAAATAGAAACGCAGTGAATAATCAAGGACGAAGAGTTAATGAAGTGGTGTTAGCCTCAAGAACTCCTTTCAATAGCTCTTCTGACATCTCTCTCACATTTCAGTAGCATCAACAATGAAAACATTTATCTCGCTGCTGGAAAAAGAGAAAAGATGTGATAACATGGAAAAGAACCTCCAGTTATGAAGTGAAGTGATGACCAAGCTTTGGTGTAAAAATAAATTAAGTATTGTTAATGGACTACAGACATTAGAGCCCTGGTCCACTGAAGTCAATGCTTATGCTTTCACGGAGTCAGTTTTTACCCTAACTGCAGATTCAAGCTTTTCAAAGCCTTCACAAATAAACACTTGAAGTTCCTCAGTCTACCTGCAAGAGATACTTTAGTTGAGCCTGTATTTTAATTTTAGAGTAATCTGAGTGACTTAAATCTGCATAACTACTGTCAGAACTAGGAATTCAGGGTTTGTTGTTGACCCTGCAATACCTAGAAAATAGGAGAAGCATTTTGGGTAATGCCTGTGATATTCTTGCTGAAATGAAATATGTTTCTTTACTCGTACTTTTGCTGGCAAAGTAAATGAAGCAATATTGTTTGAAAATGTTTCATTTCGGTGCATAATTTGTTCCTTAGTGTTTTCCTTATGTTCACTACTGTTGGTTGTTTGCTTTCAGACTTCATTTTCAGAAAGTACCATCATATTGCAATGAATAACCCAGGAGTGGCCAAAATAATAGATTAATATATAGTCAGTCTTTTACTTTTCTAGTTTCAGTGATTCTAATGATTGGTAGTATAAATTTAGTGACAAAAATTCCCGATAGTCATTATAGAGATAAATACAGTGCCTCCTAGTATGTAATTAAGACCACCTTTCTAGATTTTCTGAACATATTCTATAGATGGTATTTTAACATCTCATATAGACAGTTGCAAATACTGTATGTACATTATTATTAAAATTTTGCCATTGGAAAGTATTCAGAAATAAGTGTCTATCTAAAAATTTACAATTGTGTGTTTTAGGAAATGAAATACAGTGAATCAGCCTTATATAACGAATATTTATTTTTGTCTTTATCATGTGTGTTGAGCACCATGTTCAGGCTGTAGGGTGGATAGGTGTATCTCTGCCTTTCTGAGTTGGAAGGCCCATTTAATCTTGACCCCAGAAGATAGTATTTCTTGAAGATGTCTGGCCATGGCTTTAAAGGGAAGCTCATACAGCTTTTGTGCCCCTCTACAATGGCACACTTCAAAATTGCTGAGTGCTAGTCACAAAAAGGGAATCTTGAACTATGCTTTCTTTCTTATTCTAGTGGCCTCTGCTAAGTGACTTCTCGAAGGAGACCTTGCACTTGGATGACTTTCCTCCCACTTTTGTGCGTTTGTAGTTGTATTTACTTGTTAATCACAGCCCTTGCTGTTCCGTGATGTTAACTGAGATTATGTAACTGATAAAATAAGGACAATAATAGGACATGTTTTACAGATCTTCCCTTGTAGGAAAGAGCTTGCATAAGCAAGTGAGAATGACTGGGGGAGAGGGGGTGAGGGAATGATCATCTTTGGCTTGAAAGGAATAGGCACTGGTTTCTTGAAAAGGCTGAGAGAAGAAAGTCCAACAAAAGCCAGTTTTGAATCACACTGATATGGCAGGGAATTCCTAAAACTGCCATACAAATACACTGCTTATGCCATTTCTAAGCTTTCCTCAACAGCAAATGCACTGAGGCAATTCCAAGAATTTCTGAAGAGTTAGAGACAAAACACAGTAAATAAAAGTAGGAGATGGGAAAAAAATGGTGAATTATTTGTGGAGAATTTTTAAGTATAGTAGCTGAAAGAATTTCTACAAAACTCTTCAAACAACTTGCCTCTGTCCTCAGAGATTTATATAGGATAAATAGAACAAATACTGTTACTGCATGTTTGTTTATCTGTGAAACTTCTCCACACAAAAAGTAATGATACCCTTTCATTGACATCATCCAAGTAATAATATCCTTCTGACTGTGTCATAGGAGTAATAACAAGCTTTCAAGTACTTCGATGAGTAATGTATTTTTTACATTCTGCGCACAAATAAGAAGACTCCTTATAAGTACATACCTCCGATTTGTTCCAGCACTAATCTCAATATCAATAAATTAAACTGTTTTGGATTTGAGTGTAGAATTTGACCCATTGTACCAAAGAAGTAATACAAGTTCTGCGAGACTAGTTATTTCCTCAGGTTTTTTAATAATTTTGTAATTATGCAATTAATTTGTTTTAATAATCTTTTCATCACTATTCTGCACATAACAAGTGTACATTGGGAGACAAAGAAAGGGACGGGGTGACATACAAGGCTTATCAGAACCCCTCTCAAGTTTAATTGCATGTTATTTATCATTCAGCAAATTAGCCTTGAGAGGTCACTGTTGCTCACGAAGGACAGAAGCATTGATGCTACGATACTACATAGAAACACAGTTTAGTTAAGCAGTTACTGCTAGGCTTTTTACTCTATAATCCAGTCTTACGTTAACATGCAAAGACTTTTTCATATGACGCAGCAGAAGGTTGTGTGAAATCGTTGATAATGAAAATGTAAACTTTCTTCTTCCAAATTGTCACTTTAATTACCTAATATAACATAGAGTTAGTACAATAAGATGATACGTATTTATTGTAGTACACTGATTAGATTGCATCTTGTCATGTTTTATCACTAATGTAAAACACATTGCAATCTTGATCTTTTTATAAGACAATATCTTTTAAAACTAAAGATGTAGCAAGTCATACAGGAAGTTAACTGTGTGTCTGTTTATTGAACTTGATTTACTTCTTTGAGCTTTTAATATCATCAAATAAAATACAAAGATCAAAGAAATTTCCAACCTAAGAAGGAAAGTGAACTGCATATTAACGTTTTCATGCTACCAGTGAGACTTCTCGCAGCCTGACCAATAGAATAACTGCATTGCAGAGGCATGAATCTTAGGAATTAGACTTGCAGAAAAGCTGCAGTCATTGACTATAACTTCTTTCAGAACAAATTCCCTTTTCCATGACTTTGAGCTGTTAGAATACCCATTTTACTCTGACTGAATTCCCATTTGAACTCATGATAAAAGCAGCCTTTCAAAGCTGTTGTAAACTGAGTTCTCTTTTTGCCTACTCATTTAAAAAACAAGTAGTAGAACTTGTCTTACATCAAAGATTAAATTCACTGATTTGTTCGGTTCACATGTTGAATTAGATTCTGCCAACATGAAATTGTATTTAATCCATTTGCAATGATAGCTATCAAAATCTATCATGTCCTGGAAGCTAGTTTTTATAGCTTTGAGACTGAACAGTGTCTAACCTGTGAGAAATTCTGGTTAAATTAGTGGAATCACTTGCAGTAATCATTTCAGGATGTGCATGTCGTGTACAAACAAAACCATATAGGATTAGTTTAAAATTATTTTAATGCTAAACCATCCCTACACCTGCTTTCCTCTCAACATTTTAAATAGGGGTAATTTTGTACTTTTTCGCTATAAAGGTTGTTTTCTAATTTTCCTAGAGTCACATACTTTTACAGTTAAAGCCCCGATTCTGCAAACATTTGAGCACATGCTTAATTTTACCTAGTGACAAAATCTCTTATAAACTGACTAACAGGGTAAAATAATTTATAAGATTTGGGCCTTATTTGGCTTTCAGGAAAACTTTTTACACACCTCCAAATACTTCAAGCAGCCCCTTTACTGAGCAAACTATGCCTGCAAGGCTACAGAGGAAACCCAAAATAAAAACAGAGATATCTGCACATTTCTCTAAGAAGGACAGTTTTTTCCATTGAAGTTTTAAATGGAAGAGAGAAGGAAGAATAAAAGTCATAGCAGCACCTGTTACACTGCCTGTTAAACCCATCAAATGGGCAAAATGTGGTATGAAGATGGCCATCAGCAAAGTTAACAGGAGAAATGAGCCTCTTACACCCAGAGAAAATAATGGAGATCTGTAATTGCAATGCTTGCCTCTAGAAATACAAGCATACACAATTTCTGTGGCTGCAAAGAAGGGCAAAGGGTAAGAAAGAAGAGCCTTGGTGAAGAGACACAAATTCACTAGGGTTTGAAGAAATGATGGCAGGTTGTCAGTAATAACTTCCTTTGTCTCTTCACCCCAGGTCAAGAAGGCAGTCAGCGCAAAGGTGGTTTTCAAGACACAAGCAAAAAAGTGAGTCCAATTCAGCATACATCTAAACTCCTCTGGGTTTTTCATGTTACCTTCCAGTGTGGGAAGAAATATTTGTGATGTGTAACTGAAAATGATCACCCCTACAGAGACCAAGAAGTCCTCAAACTCAATGGAGAGTCTGAATTTTGCCCACAACCACTGATGTATTTGTGTGAGACAGTAAGCCATCACTACAAGGATGATAATGAAATGGACCAAGGAGCAAAGCTGGCTGAGTTTGGAAACAATTTTGAGAGTCTTGATAAACACACAGGGCAGCAGTGTAACAAATGCAATCATAGACCAAGTTTTCTCAGTCACGGGTACATATGGAAAACTATGTGACAGCAAATTCCCACTAACAATCAGATACAAAATACATGTCATGCTCAGTTCCATCAGTTGGGTCACATTGACAACTATACCACCTAGGTTGGGTGATAGCTTTTTGCAGCAGGCATTTGCAATATCTTCATACGTGTCTCTCACTCTTACGAGCTGCCCTTCTTCATTTTCTTCATACAGGCAAGCGATTAGAATTTGGCCTGTGTAACAGCATAATGCTGCAGCCAAGATAATAAGAAACAGGCCACTGTATCCACTGTGGAGAAGAGCGTACGGCAATCCTAGGACAAATATTCCCTGAAAAGGAAAAAGAGAAAGAAAAGATAGCACAAAATCCCTGAGGTGAAATGTTTACTAGAAGCCACACTGCCAAACCTGCTCTCCATTGAACATTGCTTTCACCTAGCTGCATGGCAGAAGTACTGCTACATTCAGTGAAATAAGTAACTATCATGAGAAATGTGTTTATTTATGATAAATTAAATTATCAGCAAAAATAACTGCTCCTATCAACACACATATAATGATAAGCTAGGAAAAAAAGAATGTGACTGAATGATAGGGTCAGGTTCCTAGTTAATACGTAACGCTGGTGTAATTAGAAGCACATTTTAGAAGGTTCATAGGCAGTTATTCAGTCAACATGCATATTAATGAAACAGGTTCAATACCAGTAAAATTAAGCAACCGTAATTTCATCTGTACAAGTTTCATTCAAATTAAAAATAGCACTGTAGATAAATACAGTAACGACAATTCTCTTCAGTCTAAAAATTGTTAACAGGCCTCTGGAAAGAAAATGCATTAGAGTGACATCAGACTTTACTTGTATTTCCTCTGCGGCTTCTGTATGCTTCATGCAGCCGTTGTGCTTGTGAAGACTACTGCTAAAGTGATTCTTCTCACAGCTGAGATTCTAGACTATGCAAACTTGTTTTGGTGTTTAAAAATAAATGTAAAACATATAGACATACCTTTCTCTAAACAGTTTCTGAAAGGAACAGAATTGTACTTGGTTCATCCAGTAAAAAAGCCTGTGGCATTTTAGTTTCACGGAACACGGTGTGTATTTCTTTGTCTTTTTCCTTCTTTATTCTCTACATTTAAGGACAAACAACACTTTTATGTGGTTTAATTTCTATCAGCCCAAAGCCAACAAATCCCTTGAACAACAGTTATTCATAAAAAGATCCAATTTAGGACAGACGCCTCTGTGACATTTCTCTTTTTCCGCTACAAAGCTGAAATTAAGCAATGCACATTAGTCAGACTGGTCAGGTGTTTTTGTTCTTGATGTCTGAAAAAAAGTAGAGAGGAAACAAAATGCAGTTAGCTAGTTCTACAGAAATTTTTACTTCAACATTTCTTACAGCACTGATGACATGATGAAATACGAGCATTTGTGCTCATGTTTGTTATTCTGGCCTGACAGAAGGACTGGATTTGGATCAAACCCATCTAAACTCTGTTTCTGACCAAACCTGAGCAACTCTGTCTGCTCTGCAAAACCCGTGAATCCCTGACAGACACAGGCCTCCCCGCAGAAGGACCGACCCACTCTTCTCTTGCTTCCTGAGTGGGTAGCGCTGCTGTCTGCCTTCAGGAGCCAAAGCAGAAGAGGTGAGTTTAACGGTCTAAATCTCAATTTCAGATTTTTCCATCCACAAGCGTGGACATGAGGCCATACAGGAGACAAGTGTTTCAGTCATGCTTCTGTCTTCGGCATTTTCTGGCAGGTCCCTGAGGTTTTATACCCAGCAGACAGTTTCTGTGAGGGCAGTCTAGGAGCCCAGCTCTGCTGGAGCCCATCCAGAAGGTGGGTGCCTGTCAGCTTTGTAGGGTTTACACCTAGCACCCCACTTCTAAGTGATACAAGTACTTCCAGGCCTGATCCATAAGGTGGGCTCTGAAGAGGCAATTTTTCAAACACTAAATAATCATCAATGTATAAAAAGTACTCTCCTTATATTCCAGCCACAAAATGGCAATCCTTTTTGGTCAAATGAGCTTCATTTGCTCAAATCATCCTTTGGGATGAGCTTCAATCAGAGAAGGAAAATCAGAAGTTCTTAAATTAGAGCAGTATTTTTTTGCTAATTCAGTGAGAAAAATGGAGTGGCCATCATGTGAATGAGCAGCATTGCCTGTTTCACCAGGCTTCACTCTAGATGCAGATATCTTCAGCTTTCACCTGAATTAGAGCTGGAAGAATCATATTAAATACAAGCTCTAGTACATTTCAAGTAAAAAGATCTATGACTTTATGTACTGAAACAGAAGTAGCTCGGTTATTATTACTAATACAATAATAAAGTTATTGACTAGATACCTTTTTTGTTGTTTTCAGTGACTTCATTTACAGCAACGGTTTCGTATAAGTCACAGGTGCAATTTCATTTAGGGGCTGCGACATTCGACTACATAACTTGTGATACTTCAGTCACCCAAATCTCCCCACTCCAATGGCTTATCTCCCTTCTAATATACATCTCACGACCCAATTGGCTTGCAGTATAATTAGCATTTCTTTTGTACGTGAACTTCACAGAAGTGTTCAAAATTCTACCACTCCTGCCATCTAGCTGTCTACTTTCTTAAAAAGAGTAGATAGCTGGCTGTATCCAGACTGCAGGTAGCACCTGTGTAACGGCAGCTTTTGGTATCATGCCATCTTTTCATCATGGATGTGATGACTGGTAAGTTAGGCAGTTGCCTAAGGAACAAAATGTGTTTTCTTTCCTACGAAAACAGTCCTCGGAGAACATTTACATAACAGATTTAGTTTAAAAGCGTTACAAATAAACCAAGTCTATGAAAAATCAGGAAGAGAAAAGCCAGAGGGTCATCTTCCATATTAACGTAAGAACAATGATATTTTCTCAGTTCCTTGCAGTTTGTAGCAAGCTTATCTCAGTTGTTCCATGCCCACAGCATTATTATTTTGCCCCTTAACCTGCATTTGGGTGTTCAGACAGTATCTGCTACCCAAAGGGTCACTGTATAATAAAACCACAGGTAAGTGTCAGCACAGGCCTTACCCACACAACGGCTTCTCCCCCGCTGAATTTAGTCTATTAACTTTTATACAACCAGTCTCAACCTAAACCAAAGCATAAGTCTTTCAGAGACATTATCACATTAGACAGCCATTTACAGTCCATCCCATACGTGTCTGTTTTTCCATGCTTAATTATTAGTTTAATCAAAGCGTAACCTAATTCTAACCTCTAACATCTCCTTGCTCTTGTTTATATCAAATAATTTTATTTGGTACCTAACACAGATGACAGGATGATAGAGGTGGGGTTTTTTTTTCATCTTCTGAATTCAGACCTTATTAAACAAACCTTCTTTTGCACTCTGTACATTACTTCTTAAAATTATGTATCAGTGATTGCTAGTTTCAAATCAGGTACAGTGAGTTTAGAATTTCTAAATTCATATTTTCTGCAGAAACTGTAAATTTTCCTTTAAGCTGATGTCTTTGACATCTTTTTCCCAGAGTTTGTAAAAAATAGCTGATGAGATTTGTGTAAGGGACTTACTGTTTCTGTGTCCTTCAGCTTTCAGTTATTAGTAGAAAGCAAACATTGTGGACATAACTGGTTTTGCCACTTTTTGGATAAAGATCATGGTTAGCAGAGAGAAATGGGAGAACTCTGAACATGCCAATGCAATAAGTATGTATGTGGTGAAATAACAGTGCTTTTCCTGCCTTGACAGAAAAGGTATTTCCATTTAAAAAAAAAAAAAAAGGTTCATGTATCAGCATGTTGTCAAATTTCTACAAAATTTCCACAAATTTTAGTTATGGCCATGAGAGCTCGAAGAACAAAAGACCCTTTGACAGAGTCCAAAACTCATTTTGGATTTGATCTTCTGTTCTTACCTTTCCAACAGCAATACTTTCTGTTAGGGCCGTTTCCTGAATGTCATCAAGTTTAAATAGTTTGGTTTCAAAGAAAAAGATATTTTTAATAAGCACTTATTTTGCTGTCAATGTAATATAACAGTACAGGCATCGAGCTGTGTTCTTCAGCTGAAAGCTGCTCAGCTACCTTAGAGCATTGCTTAAAGTGACTTCTCTGTGGAAAATTCCTCCTCCATAAGGAAATTATCTCATGGATGTTGCTGAAGGTGGCTTTTATGCCCCTCTCGTGAGGTGTGAGTGTACAGCGAATGTACACAAGGTGTGTCAACATTTCACTGATTCTTAGCTAGTGGAATAGGGACACGGGTAATTCCTATGCCATTTGTCAACACATGTTCAGTTCAGCCTGGCCCTGGCACTTGCTCTTCTTGAGCCTTCTGATCCTGTGCTCTCATGTCCAAATTGCAGCACAGACAGCCTTCGCTGTGAGGCATCAATTAAAAATGAACGGCAAAAGGAATCATGTCTTAAGTTGCCTCCTAGCTCTTAGTTTTAGCGTTCTGTCTGGGAAGTGTTCCTGTCTGAGTGGTTGTATTTCTAACTGTTCCAGCGTAAAGTAGAATACATTAGCTCTAAATATGCTGTTTTAAGGTGGTCTGTTTACAAAATAGCATAGCACAGAGAAAAAGCTCTCAAGCAGTTGGGTACAGGGCAGATGGAGTTCTTGGAACAGTCCTCTATCACGGCTCAGATTGAGTGGTTGTGTTATTTGCTGTTGTTTCACCCACCCTGTACAGTGAGGGACCCCAAGCTTGCCCAGTGGGCTGCATCTTCTCTTGTCTCCCAAGCTGTTTGCAAGGCTTGCGTATTTTCACCCTAAACTGAGGATGGAAGTGGATTGTTTGTTGTCAATGAGCGAATACATGTGCCTGGATTGAGGTCCTTGTCAAACACCCAGAGTACACTTAGCTGTAGGCAGCTGGGCCTAGAAAGAGGAAAGGGCAGAGGACTGAGCTGGTGAGCGGCTTTTGAAGGAATGGCCTGCAATATACAACAAGCAGATCAGGATTTCCAAATTATATCTGCACATTAAAAAATATTTGCATTTCTCAATGGTTTGACTACGATATTTGAACTACACGGGAGCGTTTCCCACAACAGCAAGGCTGGCTGCTTGTTTAAAAATACTAGATATCTGGATAAGTATAGAATGAAAAAAGTGGGCCTTCTGCTATCATCCTATTGTTTGAGATCACTTAACCTCAGGACAGGCACTTCCCCAAGGAATAAAATGTATTTAGAAAAAAATTGTAAATGAGCACAGTCAAGCACTCTGAGAAAATACAAAAATTCCTCAATGTTCAGTTTTAAGACTTTTTAGTCCCAGGTAAAATGCATCATTTCATAGGCTGGTTTGACTTGAAATACAACCCTTTGAAAAACCAGGCACTTATTGAAAAGTAATAAAAAATTAAAGAAGATCAAATCGTGGTCAGAGTTGAGACATGCCAAAAGACAATGATATAAAATGGAGTAAAAAGCAATGCTAAAAAAAAAAAACAAACAACCTTCACCTTAAGACTTAATCAGATGGAAAAATACATTAAGAAATTAAGAATTTGAATGAAAATTATTCAATTAGTACGGCTCTCCTACATGCGGAATACATGTTAATACGCCAGACTGCTGAATTAGCTGTGACTGCCTTTCTCACCATCTGTAGCTACTCCACTGGAACAGTTCATTTAAGCCTGTTTTCCTAACCATGTATTTGACTCTATGCACAAACATGGGTTAGGCATAGAAACTATACAGGATAGCCTCATTCATGAATCTTCTCAGAAGAGTAGGGAGATAAATTCAAGAACCCTGCTTTCACAAAATATTTAGTTATGTTGTTTAGCATTTATTGCCATTTAAAATAAATAATTTTCCAGAACTAATGCAAGCCTGTGTTGCTGTGGTTATTATATGATGATACAACTTTATTAGCACTAAATTAAAAAACATAACAAAACTCTTACTCTCATGCCATGATAACAGAGGTGCTTGCTTGTTGACCTCCATGGTCTTTTTTCCTGATTTTGTACCTTCTTCCAGATCACTGTTGACTACATTGAATAACACTGGACCAGGTGCCAATTATTCTACTAGACAACCTCCTAACCCTACCAGAAACTCATCCCTTTGACAATAGATCCACCTTGACAGATACTTTTTTGGGATTTGTCACTTAGGCAGTTGCTAATCCATTTAGGATCTATTGTACTGTTGCACTAATTTTTATATCAGAATGTTGTGTATTAATGTGTCAAAATTCCTTTTAGAAGTCTAAATATGTTATTTATCTTTCACTGCCTATATTACAATCTCATCAATGTATTATATCAACTGTGTTTAATAAGGACTGTAAGAACTCTTTCTCCAAAACTATAATGACTGACACTAATTATATTCCTAGCTTTTTATTCTGTATCAATTAAAACCTGCATTAACAATTACATTCTTTTTCTCAGATTGTTGCCAGGTTTTGCTAGTCGGAATTTAACTGACTTTTTAAATATTGGAATGATATCCACAGTCTTCTAAAAATTCCACATGTAATAGCGATCGAATAAGGATATTATCAGGTCAGATGTATATTTTGTTATGTCTCCCAAGCGCAAACTTGCTGGGCATGCTGCATTCAAAATATAATGAGATACATTTTAACATCCATTTTAAATAGTAACTGTAGTTATCTAATAGTTAATTATCCGAGCCTAAGCTTGGAAATAATAGGCACCTCAGTTTATAATTCAGACCTGTATTAAGATAGGTCATTAGCAGAACTGAGATGAATTTCCTACCAGAGATGCCTGTTTCTCCTGCTGGCCAAGAGAATATGTACACAGTGGAGTGTAGACACACAGCTCAGAAACTCTGAAAGTTAACTTTTGAATGTCTTATGCAGAATAGCATAATGCCCATTCTGAAAAATTACGAAATGGCCCACTGGTCTCCTGTACCATGAGCACATCCTCCTGATTCTCTACAGACACTACTTATGAACAGTTGCATCTTTTTTCAGAGCAAAGAACAATTTTAGAACCTCTCTCTACTGCTAATGTAGGAAATCAGTGTAGCAAAATTCTTTGAGAGATCTCAAAGAAGAGGAAGTTGATGTTACAAGAGAAAATCTCTAAGTTGATTTTACCCACCCTCACATCCACATAACCAGCAGCACTGCGGTGTGTGTCCTAGTAGCTTCACCAGGATCACTTGCATGCACCAAGGAGGACAAGGGATGATGTCAGTCAAGTTCTCACTATGCCCCTGGGGTTCATCTTGACTAGTGATGACAAACAAATTTTGGATTTACCTTTTATACTGTTTTGGAGTGGATGTAGTTTTGGATCTTTTGCCTCATTATTTTGTCTCATCCCTCATAAATATCAGGCAAAATTAATGAATTTCACAATATTGTTTCTTTCCTTATCTGCATGGTTCATACTGTCCTCTACTTCATTCCTTTAACACTTAGCTATAGGTCAGTTTTTCTGCCTCTCCATTTGAATGAGATCACATATATGGTGCTCTGTAGTAGCAAACACATACCTTCCATTTTAAATTTGTTCTCCTCTTTCTCCTGGTGCTTTCAAACAAACATACACAGTCACATATAGAGACACGTTTCTATTCACACTTAATTTATACCACTCTTAGTTTTTCTGTTTCAATTTTTTACACTAAAACTATCCTTTTTTTTCTAAATTCCTAAAAATAGTTTTCTTACTGTCCTAAGCCCTGGGAGACGCATTTTTTCCTAGTGTCTTTGGGTTCCTATATCTCTTTACTACACTTCATATTTTATAATTTACAGTGATTACTCTCACCCTCCCTTTCTCTCTTTTGCTGTTTTTTTTTTTTTAATTCTAATTGGTACATTCACTTCACACGTGAAGTAGGAGGAGTTTTAACACATCGGCATACTATTTCTCAATTGTGAGATGTGGCTTCTGAATACCTCATAAATTCTTGTTAAACAACTTTCAAGTTACTTTCATCATTTGCTGTCTGTATTTATTCTTCCTACTTAACTGTTTCTCGTATTTTTTTCCAGGTGTGTATAAAATTCCCCCTTTTGAAGTATCAAGCATATATATTACTGTCCTCGGTTTTCCCATAATAAATGTAATTAGATCCACTGATCTGTTCATCTTTATTCAATGTAGCGGGGCTCAAAATAGAATTACCTTATACTAGGTTCAATACCTTTTGTGTTAGCTAATTATAGTCTATAATTTTTAGAAACTTTAATAATGCTTTACTACAGATTGCATACAACCTCCAGCATAAGTCTTTAAAACTGAAGTCACGAAGAACAACACAATGTTTTCTCTCTGGACAGTAACTCTAACAGAGATAATCATCTCTCTAATGTAGAGTGCCACCCTCACTTCTTCTACCTAGTCTTTTTTTTTTTTTTTGCCAACAGGCTTTATCTAAATATTTTTAAATTCCAGTCGCATAAATCGTCCCACCATGTATTTGCAATATCCAGGTTGTACCCTATTTCTTCTCAGCAGTAAGAATTTCCCGTTCCATGGCTGGCTACCCAGACTCCTGGCACTGCTCTACAGACACCAGGAAAAGAATTAATCTGCTTTCCCGCTCGCTTCACAGTTTGTTCACAGCTAAGCTAAGTTTGAATTAAAGAATACTGCAAACTGTTCTGTGGAAAGCTTCAAATATTGTCCATGGCCTGTATGACCTTAGCAGCAGATCCATCTCCTTTAATGTCAGTGAAAAATCATCCTTTAACTTCAGGGATGGCTGAATTAGACCCCAGCAATCTTGTTTTTCCTGATTTTTCTTATTCTTTCTCTCTCCCAGTGCCAGCCTGTTTTAGCTGCAGGGAGGAAAGGCTAAGGTGTTTATTCTGTGATTAATGCCTGCAATCCTTATATACTGAAAGAAACTTTAAAAGCATTGTTCTGTCAATTCTTCCGGTCCCATAAGCAGATGATAAGGCAGATAGACTGCTCAGGAGATGTTGTGATAAGATAAGCAAGTAAGGGAGTCGCATGGTCTGCACTGGAAAATCTTTATGTCCATTTGACTGACAGAAGCCACTGATTTTGTTCTCCTTTTAGTGGCCAGATTAGTCTTAATAATCTTCTAAAGATTAGGAAAGGGAACAGAGGAAAGAAAATGTCTCAACAAAAAAAGGAATTGTCGTTATCGAGTGTGGCAGCTGATCCTATTGGTTTTGCTATTGGTTTAAAGATTTGTTCTAAAACTGAAATAATATGATTGATGCTTACTTCTGCATGGTTTGATGGAAAATGTTAGTTTGCATAAATTCAGAGCTGTCCACAAGAATGTACCGAATCACACAAAGTAAATCTCCCAAGTAAATTACCTTTTAAGAAAATATATTATTTTGCTTGGTCCCAAAGGACAAAGTAGGCTTTGGTAAAAGAATGAGGTCTTTTATTATGTGTTATGTAGCAGAGAGGAACAAGAGATGAAAAAAATAAGGCAGTCAAAACTAAAACAAACATTATTTTGAAAGTTAGTAGTGGCGAGCAACAGGGACTCACTGGCTGCCTACCTATGTCTCATATTATAGCTGATAGTGGATTCTCAGGTTTTCACCTGAAGGCAGGAAAGTACTCAAAGCATCCAGTACAGCAATAGGCGAGTGAGTTTCCATGAAAAGATGGTGAAAAGAACTTGAGAGGAGGCAGAGAGGGGACTTTGGGAGTCTAGAAGAAAAGCAAAGCAGTGAGGAGCCAAATAACTTTATCTGAGTGTGCACTGACACTACAGAAGGAAGAGTTAAAGTGCACAGAAAGTTCAAGCTCAGGCCGGGAGAAGGCATTTAACTTCTTAGGAGTTTTTCTCGAATGCTGCCTGTATGGGACAAGCCACAGCTCTTGTTCCTTTTAACAAGTGAGGCTGAAGAGGAAATGGAAAAATCCAAACCCATACTGCAAAGAACTTTGTGCTGAAACAAACCTTACACACCTCTGAGAGGTGGAAAGGAAGCCGGGTTACATCTTCTGGAAGCTGGGTTATAATTTCTGAAAGCTGGCATAGGACTTGTCATGACAGTGACAGGACAAGGGGTAATGGTTTTAAACTAAAACAGGGTAGGTTTAGGCTGGGTATAAGGAAGAAATTCTTTACAATGAGGGTTGTGAAACTCTGGAACGGGTTGCCCAGAGAGGTAGTGGAGGCCCCATCCCTGGAAACATTCAAGACCAGGTTGGACGGGGCTCTGAGCAACCTGATCTAGTTAGCAGTGTCCCTGCTTGCTGCGGGGGGGTTGGACTAGATGACCTCTAGGGGTCCCTTCCAACCCAAAACTTTCTATGATTCTATGATTCTATGACCGC
>Ga0065711_1035695_pt1 | contig 21950 bp, 12 predicted proteins | sample Hoacrofraction12_FD_59098 | JGI IMG/M metagenome (GOLD analysis project Ga0065711, IMG submission 59098) | Hoatzin crop microbial communities from Cojedes, Venezuela - Epithelial fraction 12 v2 (version 2) | ecosystem: Host-associated > Birds > Digestive system > Esophagus > Crop | place... | reverse complement strand
CACTACACATCCTTGTGAAAAGTCCCTCTCCATCCTTCCTGTAGGCCCCTTCAGGTACTGGCAGGCTGCTCTAAGGTCACCCTGGAGCCTTCTCTTCTCCAGGCTGAACAACCCCAACTCCCTCAGCCTGTCCTCGTAGCAGAGATACTCCAGCCCTCCAGCTTGTACAGAGCCCTAGTAAGGTTTGGTCCGATAGCAGCATCTGGTCTATTTGAAATTCGCACTCGCTCTGGAATCATGCAGAGTCTCAGCTCCTACATCTGTCGCAAGGTTGCAGCCAAACACAAAAAATTCAAGCTTGAAAAAAACTGTAGCTGCTGACACATGTAGAGTCAGGCAGGCAGAGAGGGTGAAAATCCACAGCATCCATTCTGGCTGCCCAGAAATACCCATAGAGGGGATGAGATACTTCTTCAGCCCCAAACACAGGACTCTTTCCTGTGTACCCCCCCAGTGAAAAGGGACTTGGGTTTTGCTGGACCCCAATGAGCACAGTAAAGACTGAGCTCTCCCACAGCCCACCCACAGACCCTGGAAGGATCATGTTAATAAAAGCTGGATTTTGGCTGTGTGCAGATATCCTCACCCAGAGCCCATGGTACCCGCAGTCGCCCGGCCATGCTGTCCGAGTCAACCACTCTGATTTGTACAGTGGCACTGATCCCATACCCCCAAAACACGGCACGGGATGTGGTCAGTGAGAATTGGTGCCAGTTAATAACAGATAGATTTTGTGCAGTCCAACCGTGTTGTGATTTCCCTTTTGATTTCGTTGGCTGGCATGGCTGGAGGCCGAGAATGACAGCGGGATCTCAGGACAGTGCTGTCTGTCCAGCTGTTTTCCAGTTGGCCAAATGTCATTGTTTAAGCAGGCAGACAGCGACTAGGACCACGCAGCCTCTCACCTGCTCCTCTCCCCCTGCGATGGGATGGGGAAGAGAACAAACAAGAAGTAAAACTTGTGGGTTGAGATAAAGACAGTTTAATAAGACAGCAAAGGAAAGAAGAAGAAGAAGAAGAAGAAGAAGAAGAAGAGAATATGTAAAACAAGCAATACACAATACAGTTTTTCTCACTGTTGATGAGCAATTCCACAGCCAGTCTCCGAGCAGTGATCACGGAACTCGCAGAACTCATGGAACACACAAATTCATGGAACTCCTGGATTTTGACAAACTAATGAATTTCACAGAACTTACCAAACTCACAGAAACGATCGAACTCACAGAAAAAGGGAACATACATTAAAAAACGGTTCCTGCCCCCTGGCCAACCTCTATTTATAAACTGAGCATGATGTCTATGGTGTGGAATATTTGCATTGGCCACCTTGAGCTAGCTGCCTGGCTGTGCTCCCTCCCGGCTCTTGTACACCTGCTCATTAGCGGAACATGGAAACTGAAGAAAGGTCCTTGATTTCTCAGCAACAACTAAAAACATCAGTGTATCATCAACATTCTTCTCATACTAAATCCGAAACACAGCAGCTACTGGGAAGAAAATTAACTCTGTCCCAGCCGAAACCAGGACACCAATGTGTGCATCTGGCCATCTCCTAAATCCAGTCTCGAAGCCAAGAAGTGAGGCAGAAGCAGGTTCTGACATTCATGCTAGCCCTACTTTCGCTGGGCTCAGCTGTACTGTGAAGAAAACTACTTTCCCAGTTTATTCCTGTCACTCATACACCATAAATACTGACCAGCTACACACCATAAATATTAATTCTCTCCCAGGTTTTCTTTTGGATGGAACCAACCAGTTCCCTGTGAGGTGAAACCTGGGTCCATTCTGGGATTGCTTGAAGGATTTTCCTTCGTAGGCAGTATGATCCATGATAAATTTACCTCCCTCTGTCCTACACAGTTCTCCAACACTATCCCAGCAATCCTCAACCTCAGGTACCCTTAGGAGGTTCTGCCAGAGGATGTGCCACATAAGTGCTGCTTTGGTGGGCTGCATTTTCAGGCATTTTGCACTGAAAATTCACTCTTTTCTTAGGGCCAGAGAGATGTCACATTAATCCCAGAAGAGACCATGGCCAAGTACCAATGCAAGGTGAACAGGCCAGCCACGAGCTGGATGGACATGACTTGGCCTGGAGGCCAGAGATCTCCCCTTAGGGAACACGACACAAGCAGAGTAGATGCAGTTAATGTTTCACTGGCACCGGACATGCTTTTTGGAGTCTTCCCTGGGGAAGGTGTGCTCCCAACAGCTATGACATTTTAAGGTGAAAAATTTCTCCTCCTTTCCCACTTTTTGACTACCTCACTTTATAAACATGAAGAATAAATGTAAAACCTACTTGGCATGCTGTTTCGAGAAAAGAATAGGTCTTAGTACTCCTAAAAAAAATTTATCTAAAAAGGCACATGTCTCTTTACACAGGGTGAATCACATTTTTCTTTGCTCAGCGCAGACAACTCCTGTTTTCTTGTTCACATCCACAACTTCGTATTGTAAAATGAGAGGTCTTAGCCTGACAAATCTTCTTAGTCCTCATCTCAATGTCCTTTAATTTGCCTCCTTACAAAAAAAAAGGATGTTGCCCAGACCTGCCAAGAGGAACTGCCTGCTGAAAAGCATTGGATTTAAAGTAATGTTTAGGTAAACAAATCACGCTCACAATCTGGTATTAATTGATTGTGTTACTGTCTATGAAATATCCTATTTATCCAGGACCCACAAAAGGCAGCTCATTACATTAGCATAAACAAACTGTGCAAAGCAGGAGTCATGGCAAAGGGGTACTTTGGAAGAGACACAAACAAGACAGGGCCAGGGCAAATATTTCCTGTTCGAAAAGCAAGAAGTCAGAAATGTCAGGGATGAAAGCTCATGTGACAATGCCTCCTTAAACTGACAAGTGTAATGTCACTGTCGCATAATTAGGATGTGTCAATGGATGTGCTTGAAAGGTTTATTTGGGTGGGTTGCACCTCCCTCCATCAGTACAACACAGGCTTTGCAGCCAGTCCTCTTGGCTCCTATTTGGCTTTACGAGAATCATACCTACAAACCCTGCCAGCGTTTATGATGATGCCTTTTAACAAGGTTTCTCCAAGCATAATTCTGTGATAAGCAGCAAACAAGCTTCACATATTTATAACCAAGGAAGAAGCTTTTTTCTCTTAGCATGACCAGTGCCAATTGGCGTAGGAAAACCTTCTGGAGAGCAAGGCAGAGCAGGTAGTGAAGGAGGAAGGTGATGTTGGGTGTGGGCAGGTTGCTCTGCATTGCCCAACTACCTCCATCAACCAGCTACAGAGTCTGGACAATTAGTCTGACGGGTTTTCTGAGACGCAGCTCTAGACTAGCATGCCTAAATCTAGGTGTCATGAATGTAGACACCTCCATGTGGGTCAGGAGATGGATTAAAATGCCTCAATGGAGATGTCCAGTGCCATTTGGTATGTCTCAGGATGTGTCACTCGCTCTCCAATGACTGCTCTGAAAGGGCTGAACGTCTCACCTGTCTTCTGCTACTTGTGCCAGGAAGTCTTATAGTTCAGGTCAGCAAAGACTATTTCGGTGTCCAAGCTCAGAGTCAGTGCAGATCCAGAAGCCAATGGGATCTGGAGAAAAACAAAAAGCTGAGCAAATGCAGGTACCAAACTTTGGGGTGAGCTGAACTGCTCTCTAGACTTGACTGGCTGCATTGACCAGGTATCTACCAAGTATAAGGGGAGCTCAGGCATCTAGGTCACATGAAGACAGGTCAGGCATCTAGGTCACATGAAGACAGGTTAAGTTGATTCTTCAGATTAATCTCACTCCTTACTTATTTCAGCAACACTTATGAGACCTTCTGGGGTACTCAAGACCACATCCCAGAAGCAGGAATTGGGATTCTGTTCTGGGGAAATGTCAGTAATTTTGGGAATTTATCCTAATTTATAATGATCACTGTGGAAAATCAGGAAACCGAAGTAGCTGGGATCTTCAGTCTTACTCTTCTCATGTTCTTCTATTCATATAAAATTACTTGTGTCCGTCCCAGTGATAGGCTGGGGCTAGTGAGCTATGGCCAGAGAGATAGATCCCAGTCTGATCAATGTGACAGCACAGGGCAGAGAATTCACTTTCTTCCTCTGCTGAGCGACAGCAGAGGCAAGGTAGGGAAGGAATTCGATTTTCCTCAAGACAAGCTTTAAAACAGACTTGATTTTCAGCTCAAATTTTCAAAAAATTGAGCCGCTAGAAACCGTTTTCCAGGCATGGATGGGACCCCACCTCCTGGCAGGACAGGCTCCAAAGGCATTTCTCCAGCCGTTTCAGAGCACTCTGCTACAGCAAAAAGGCAGAAAACACAGCATGTAAAGTGATTCAAAGGCATTTGCACAGCAAAGGCAGATTTTTCAAAGGAGCAAGAGCCAATTCAGACCCAGTGGGAGAGGGGCAACGTTTCCTTTGGACTGCTTGGAAAATCCTCCCTGTGCTTGCTCAGAAAGGTGGCCTTTGAGGAGGGCAAACCATGCACTTGCAGACCAATTTCCAGAAAAGATTAGTGCCGGCGATAGTGCGTTGGAGGCATGGAAAGGTGGCTTTCCTACGTGACTGGTCACAGCCCAGTGATCCATCTTTAGGCCGTCCTGCCTCCCCATTTTTCATCTCACCTGGTAGTTTTACTGCTAATCTGCTTAAGTGCCTTTTTATAGCTGGTAGCTGGAGGCTAGTTGAGTTAAGAAACCTTTACAGTTGTACAGTCGTTTACAGGGCTGCTTTAAGACATGGTATATATTATGTATGAAGCTTTATAATAACCTTCTACATCAGAGCTGACGGAGAACATGAAAGCAATACAGCAGCACTCCTTCCTACAGCACTTTGTTACAGGTGACAAGAGATACGAGATCCAAAGACTGAGTAAAAACAGTAGCAGGAAATTGTTTTCCTAAGAGACTCCTAAAGAGTATAATGATAAATAAGACTTCTAAAGCTACTGTGAAACAAAGGGCTCCTTTAATTAAAAAGAAATTTGATCCCATAAAATGTTTAAGGTTGTATACATCTGTCCGAATGAGGATATATTGAGACAACTGCAGCTGTAGGGTTAATCCCCTTTGTGATTGGTGGAGAAAATCCCTGTAGGGACCTGGATAGGAAACGCATTTCACTCTAGGGTGAATAGCAAATGTTGTATCTATGCTTGAGACTTCCTAACTCCCTCTCTTCAGCATTCACTCCAGCCACACTCTGTCTCAGTGCAAGGAAAACTGGCTCCTGGGACCAAAGCAGTCTGTGAGGCCGCTTGGTCTGGACCTTCAGGTGGAAAGAGTCCCAAATCCAACCCAAAGCCAAGAAGAAATCCTGGTCCCACAGATTCCAGTAAGGAGCAGAGATTCCCCATAGGGTCACTACTCACCTGACAGAATAATGCAGGTACTTAAGAATTTTACTGTGTTGGATCTATGCTGCTTTGAATCTCTTTGAATTAAACCCTAAATGAGTGCTGTCACTGGCAGTTTTCCTCCCAGAAGACAAACTAGATTCTGCAAAACTACCTTAAATTCACAGTCGCTGTAATCCTTCCCAATGTATACAGAAGTTCAAATCATCCTACCTCCTGCACCAAAACAAAGCCATCAACTCCCATCTCCATTTTTCAAGGCTGGTTATAAACAGAAAGTCTTGCTTCTCCTGGAGTTTTAATGGTTTTGCTTTCATGCCAAAGTGGAGCACAAAAGTTGAGTTTCACTCATAGTTGTTTCGTCTTTTTCCTTTCCAGAGAGCTCAAGAGTCAGCTCCTGTGAATAAAACCACTTCCTATCACTAAATGCTGCTCATTTACACCCATAGAGCAGCTGGGCCAGCTTTTCCAAGAAAAGCATTTGTGTTCTCGCTCCTTGCCATGGTGGTTTACCTCCAGGTAAAGCAAAATTGTACAAAGGCATTATAGGAAGTTCATGAGAAAGACACATGGTGTAAATGAGACTAAATGAAAATATATGTAATGCAAGCTTGGAGAAAAAGCATTCTCTTCTAGGAGTGTTATCACATTAGCAGCACACACAAAGAGCTAATGTCCACTTGAAATGGTATCAAGAGCTGGAGCAATTGAAAGATAATAAGAAGAAAATGAGTAATGAATCAATTTTATTGTGTGCCATTGAGCAGTCCTCGCTGGAAGGGGGTACGTTGATACTGCCCAGTAAAAGGGATGGATGGGAACTGACAGGAGCAGGGACAAGTACTACCACACTTTCTGAAGAAATTAATGATTTTTGAAATGATTTTTGCCTAAGCTGACAGGATCCTGCTGATAAAACAGGATGTTTGCTTGTGGAGTTCAGCATAGACACAGCAAGTGAACGGCACGCTCTTTATTTACCGAGAGAAAATACCGGTTTATTGGAGAGGAAAACTCACTTTGCACCTTTCTTGAAGGTGGCCTTGCTGGTTTCCCCAGGAAAGGTGACACTTTTGCCACTCAGATCTCCCTGTGGGACTGGTCTCTGATGCCACATCTCCCTGTTTCACCCACCACATCCCTGAGCCTCCACTCTCTGTTTCACCTCTGAATGTTTGGTACCAGTTCCCAATTCACACTTCCATCCATGCTGCACCCCAATGCAGACGCACCTATCCAGAAAAAAATATAGCTCCTGTAATACTTTCCTTGTTGAAAACAGAGTAAAATCAGCACACATGTGAATTTCTTCCTACTACAGCAAGACTGGGCCCTGTAACCAAGCTAGCTTGGGTGTCTTCACTCTAGGCTGAATGGCAACACTTGTCTTCTGAAATGACATTCTGTGATTTAAAAACTCACTGATTATTTAGGACCATTTCGCACAGAAATTTGCAACCTAAATTCACTGCTGCAGCCTTCTGCTAGTATATAATTGCCTGATCTAGGCTGCCCAGATGGTTATCATGGCTAAACAGGCACCTCCAGAGAATGATCCCAAGCACTTCTAGATATTTGCCCCACACAGGAGGAATTATGTGCTGTAGGTATGTATGCCTTGGCCTAGAAAAGCAGTCTAGACAACAAGCTTAAGCTAGAAACCCAGCTTCTCCTGGCTAACTCTCAGTAAGAGTCCCCCAGTGTCCTTGCAGTGCCCATATGGTGAGGTTTTATCTTGGGGTAGACTCAAGCCCACCACCCCTTTGTGGTGTATCTGTGAGCCCAAGGCTGCCAAAAGTGGGGTGGGTCAGGAGAAGCTAACGGTATTTCAGTTCCACCGTGACAAACAAGTTCCTCTTCTTACTGTGTACTATGTTCCAATTCTTTCATATCTGTTTAGTTCTTCATCAAAGCATAATTCTATGTCTGATTTCAGGATTTTGAGTCAGTTCAAAATTTCACTGACCAATATTATTTCTCCCCTGCGTTAAACTTGCAGACATCTGTGATTGCAAGCAGATGTCTTCTGGCTTTTGGAAATCCCTGGGCATTCAGGGGTTTGTGTTTCAGTTGTAGCATACAGAAGTGAAGAGACAGGAGGACAAGAACATATGTTCTATCTCAGCATTAAGATAACAGGTTGCTTGCTACAATAGCAGCTTTTTATTAGGGCAAGGGCAAAAATAGAAGAAACAGTAGTAGAAGAAAATAGAAACATCATTTAGGAAAAGTCTGAAACAAGCATTGAAATCAAGAACGTATCCCTACTGAATGGTAGAAAATGACAGACCTACTCCTCCCAGGTGAAGAGGAAAAATCTCAGTTGTGGGACCCCACTTTGAGCTAAGCCAAAAGCGAAGATCTCAGTAGAGGTCCTGTGAGAACAGATAGCAAAAGTCACTAGACACAGATCTCCTTGCAAAAAAATCAGGTTTCTAGCCTGTAGAGTTACTGTTCTGGTGCAATGAGTAAAATATAGGTTAGTTAAAGCCTCATTTTCAACTGCATGTACCACAGGAAGATGGTTGTAGAACTTCACCCCTTCGCTTATGCAACACTATCAGAAAAGCTTTTAAAGAACAGACCTAGTCTCAGACACATACAGTGACTGGGGATTTGTAGATTACTCTGACAAACACCAATTTTCTATCACTTTCTGTTATAAAAAGAACTTCTTGCTATGTTATGCTACAAAAAGCATATTCAGGTTTTTTCTTCTGAACCAGCTGTGGGACAAACCACCTCGTGAATGCTACAGGCATAGTTTACAAAAAGCCTACGGGTATCTTTCCGTAGGTGTGTATGTGTGTGCTCACCTAATTATGTCCCTGAACGAACCTCTCTGGCAATACACCCTGATTTACCTACAGACACTTCTCAGCTTCCAGGAGCCATATGTCTAATTAGTCCCTAAACAGAATAACCTTTGCTCAGCTTCCCCAGGGAGCAAACACTGGATCAGAAAACCAAAGTCTATTTGTCACCAGCTGGCAGAGCCCAGAAGCGTTTGCTGGGAAGCTGTGAGTGTGGGTACAGAACTGCTCACCTATTGCACGGTTGTCTTCAAACAAAGGTCCCTGGTGCCTTAGGTAAGACATTAAGACGACAATAGTACATCTTCCTTGTCCAAATACCAAGGAAATGAATAAATAAAAGAAATTCCCATTAGAAACACCTTGTCACATTGTGAAATAAGTGTTTCAGTCCTGAGGGAGGCTTTGGTTTTGTCCTTCTTTCATGTTGAAGGGGAAGACTCTCTGCCTCAGGGTTTTACCCATCCATTCTAGCCTTGGACAATTCAACTATTCCTGACAGCTGCGTACAGCACCAGGGACTGTAGGACCAAGGCTCCCTCCAAAGCACAGAGGAGGCCACAACTCTTACTCTGAATACACTGCCATTTCCACAGAGAAGATTCCCCAGGGAGATCATGGCCATCTAATATTTGGCACCTCACTGTTGCAGAGAACAAAAAGCTGCTGAAGGAAAAGGAAGCAGATGAGATGGACAGGTATATGAGCTGGAAAAACAACGCAAGATGAAGCTGCAAAGCAGTTTGAGTCCTGTTTTTCAGAGGGTCTCACCTGGCAAAATACATTGGGGGGTGGGGTCTGCAACGCAATCAGACAGGCAGCTGCTGGAAGGGGACAGACTGGGATTTCTAGCCAAAGACAAAGCAGGGCAAAGCCTGTGGTTCTTTTAACTAAATAAGGCTGTTTAAGAGTAAGGTGTCCAGACCCAGTGGGAGGAGATCACACTGAGAGCAATTCATCTGACTTTTTCAGACAGCAGTATTAAGAGGAGATGAATCTGCTTTAGAGAACTCTGTTTCCCTGTGCGGGCTCTGGAGGGAGCTCGGATAGCTAACGTAGACTCATGGTCTAACTTTGGACAGCTAAAATGGACTCAGACTAATCCCACCCCACTGATCCTGGCATCTGAGTGAGAGAACAATACTTCATGGTCTTGAATATCAAAAAAAAAGAAAAAAACCCACACCAAAAAAAAGCCCAAACAGACCAAAGGTGCTGCAGCCTCCTTAGGGGCAACAAGTCAGAGAGCTCCTTTCTCCCCTTGCAAGTGTGAGATGATTGTCCACAGGTAAGGTTAGGTGAGATGGATCCTACCTCTAATATCTGTGCATTGTTGATCCAAATATGGGCATCCTACTACCTGCAGGACTTCCACTTCCCATGCTTCTGCATCTCCTCAGTGGAGTCTTTTTGGTCTTAGGCTACCATTATGTTGCTTTCCATCCAAAAATCATGGTCTTCTCTGGCTATGTTCTGCAGCTTTGCAAATTCTGGTCATTTTTTCTGAGCTTAAATCAAGGTATTTTCATAAGCTCCTTCTGAGAGTGCCTGGTTTTTTGGAGAGTCTGTTCTTCTTCATGGTGAAGTCTCAAGTGAGGGATTCTACATGTCCTCTTCACCTTTAACTCGGAAAACACAATTTCTTCACACATTTCTCAAACCTTCTCCCTGGTTCAGACATCTTTCCAAAACTTCATTCCCTGTAGAATTGCCAAAACCAGCAGCACCCTTTGAAATTCAGTCCCAGAATCTGAAAGAGCCACCTCCATTGAAAACCTTCAGCAGCAACACCAAATGCAAAAGGCTGGCATGAACATTATAATGTCTTTAAAGGAGCTGCAGATCTAGAGTGGGCATTGCACTCATGAGCAGCCACCCCACAAAACACTCAGGGAAATAAAGGAATTTGTACAGCTCAACCACAAAGATGCTTTCCCTGGGGTAAAGAACAATCTCTGTTTCTGTTTCTGCTCTCCACATCATGTCTTTTCACCGTGATCTCAGTCCAGGTCCCAGGTTTTGGTATGTTGCTGTCACTAGTAAAAAGCAGGCAGTGCTGTGACCCAGCTGTACTCCCTAGAGAAAATCCTTAGCTTTTCTGAGTGATCGTCCTGACTGCGACCACTGAGGTTTTGAAAGCCCATCCCACTTGCACTGCAATTTCTCATTGGTCTCACTGCCTGGCGGTGATGGCTCTGAGACCTACCTCATCTCCAGCAGCAATGCAGCACCTGCAGTCTGCAGATGAGGCATCTTGCCTAAGCCATTCACCCAGGCTCTCCCTAAGGTCACAAGAGTGATGAATTCCCACCCAAAGAGGCCACCCATTGACTGGAGGAAGTCCAAGTAGCTTGAATTAATTTGGACTAGATTCAACTTTTAGATGGCCAAAGATGGCTCACTGCGAGTGTCTTGCCCATTGCTGTAGGACCAGGGTGCAGAAGTAAACCTAGCCCTAGCTTTAATCAAGAAACTAGATTTTTTTTCAACTTCTATATCCTGAACAGCTAACTAAGGTTCAAGACAGTCAGATGTACCTTCCACCCTTGCCTTCCCGATGAGGGAACAATCTTGGTCTTGTTTGTTCTGGGAAAGGTCCTTGCAGACGCTTTAAAAAAAAAAGTGCTCATACATAATGAAAGAAATCAAAGCCTTAAAATATAATGAAATCTGCAACTAACTCTGCAAAGTATTGCAGGCAGTTACAGAAAGCAAGAGCAGGACTGCTGTAGGGTGGGATGGATTTGTATGATCACCTGTAGCGGCCACTGTCCTATTCTTTCAAATATTTTTCTCTCCTCCTGTTTTATATGGAAATACAGTAAAAAAAAAAAAATGCCTGACTCCTCTGGAATGCAGCTTCTCTGGACAGCTGTGAGTTATTTCAGGTAGCTTTGCATCCATACATCGCAGAGCTCAGGAATCAGATAAAGAAATACAGCCTGCTCTGCAAGCCGTGCTCGCCCGGCTGAGCACTGGGGGCTCCCCTGTAAACAGCTTCAAGGATGCTTTCGTTCAGATGCTGAATTCAGAGCTGAGATGAGGAGGCACTGTTTGACAAAGTCTGGAAGCCAGCTTTGACTGCATGTCTACGTGTCAGAGACCTTATCTGTTCAAGAGCAATATACCCAGTGCCCTGCAGTCGCAGCCTCCCCTCCAAAACTGAAGGAGACAGTGAGCTCAGCATGCATGCCTATTTATGCTATAATATTTCTGCACTAAGAGGAGTTGTATGTTGGCTATTTGTGGCATGGGTTCAGTGTTTGGGAACTAGAATGTGAAAACACTTCTCCAGTAAATGGACCCACTCAACTGAGATTGTTTTGTATCAGTTCTCATCTAAGGGTGTGATTTACAGATCTGATCTAACGACAACTGGAGCCAGGAAAAAAGATTCCCCTTGAATTCAACTAACACAGGATGAACCTACGTGCCCTCATCACTGTGTTCATTGCTTTGGAAAACCATTGGATATCCTAATGAATGAAAAATAATGACAGTAAAGTTATTATTTTAAATAAAGTGCATATTTGACAGCAACGTGCTTTACTAATCACCACCAGATTTCAGGTTACCTGTCATAGCAGAAATAAGCAATTCCCCTCTTGATATTTTCCTTGTGACTTATGTTTCTCACTTAAACAGAGGAAGTAATTAAGCAGGAATTGAACCCAAAAACAGAGATCCCAGCACTCAGTCCTCCAGGAAGAACTGGCTCGGGCTAATCAGTTCTTCTGCCTTTTGCAACATTAGTCTTCTACAGCACAAAATCAATGTTTGCATGTTGGATGATATACCGGGCTGGGACTCATACCATCTGGTTTCCTGGGTAGGATCCTAAGAAGAAAAACACAAGTCTCCACTTCTATTACCCCCTCCCATTTAATTTCCAGTATGATCATTATGGACTCTCTCGTGCTTCTCGTATGGCTATCAAGAATTTGCCAGTCTCCGCACTTGACTTTTAGCCTGAAGAAAGGGTGTGCATGTTTCTTGTGAGAGACCAGCTAGGAGAGTAACAAAAAGCTTTTAAGACAGCTGATGATTTTCAGCAATCCCTGGGAAGAAACACTGTGGGTTAGCACAGGGGCAGATTTTATTGAAGTTTCCAGGCTGAAGTCAGGCTTCTTCATGAATCCCAAGAAGGCTTATTTGCTGTGATATTCATTGCAACATTTCTAATCCCAACACCATTAACACTCCTTTTCCTGCACACCCAAATGTTTTTCTGGAAAGAAACACCCCCATTAATCCAAAGAGTGAAACTTAGCCAGAGGATCAAGCCATCTTCTGAAAGCTTTTTTGTGCCTGTAAGGTTACATCACGCTTCTAACCCGTAGTTCTGCAGCTCAGATTGCACCGTAAATGTGAAACAGAGTCCTCGAGCAGGTTATTACTTAAAAGTTAGGCAGCATTTGCTGTTTTGGAAATGTCCCAGAAAAGGTAACAGAGGTGCCTTTCAGGATGACTGTCTGCAGCGTGAATCAAAATAATATCTCTACTGCAGCTGTAAAAAATGCATTAAAGGAAGTAGAAATGATGACTTCGCTGTAACATTTATAAAACATCAAGGATAGCTTGTGAGGGAACCTGTGGTTTTCAAGTGCTAATGGAAGAAGGGCTTGGCAGCAGTGAATATTTGCCAGGTCCCGTCAGATTAGCATTTTATTTCAAGACTCTCGATGAACGATAGAACTCAGGGGAAAATAATCAAGGTCCTCTCTGGTTCATGCTACTCGAATTTTGTGAATATTTAACATTTCGCCAGTTGGGTAGGTCTCCATTTCCTAACTGATCTTTTCACATAAATAGTTACCCAGGCAGTCAGGTGCTCCCATCCAGCAAAAGATCTGAAAGGATTCATCCAAACCCACGACTGTGCAGAGAAAAAGGCTCTCTTTTCCCTGGAGAAATCTCAGGTCTGCCAGAGAGACAGAAGAGCTGTAGAAGAACAAAACCGTATTTGATTTGATTTTTTTCTCTTTACCCTTTTTTTCTTTTTTTGGTCTGAGGAGAAGTCTGATCCCCTTGAGGTGGAAAGGTATGGGACAGGCAGATGGGCAAGCACTGCCGCCTCGATGCAGTCCCTGCCTGAGATAACTCCAGGTCCGGTCTGCCCTCAGGAGTGGGGACAGGATAGTGGTGTAACCACATGTCTCGATGACCACCAGAGATCAATCGACAAGCCAAAATATTGCCAATAGTGCCTCCAAGCAGGATTAGGAGTCAGACCTCCAAAAGGGTAGGATTAGGACACTGCTTGTCTGTCCAATAAATAGTGATGCATCACAGAGAGAAGCTGGAGATACAGGCTGGCTAAAAAGTACAGCAGCCCAGAAAATGCAGTTCGTAGAGAACTTAGGAGATCAACTCGTCCATCTTGGCACTTCAGAGATCAACTCATCGATCCTCCCATCCCAGAGCAGAAATTACCTAAGCTGTCCCTGAGAAAAGACTACTTAAAAAGATGGATGTTCCTACAACCCTCCAGTGGCAGAATTTCTCTCTCTGCCCCTGGCAACTTACTGCACTTTGTAACTAGCCTTATTCCTTGAAAAAGGTATCCTGATGCCAACCTAAATCCATCCTGTTGCAATTCAGTCCTAGGGAATTCTGCCCAGGCCACAATGGCCATAAATTCAAATATCCTCTCAAACTTGACAGAACTTGTATCTGGTCATCCCGTTCTTACAAAAGATGGGCCCAGGCCACAAATCTGAGTGTAGCATGCTCCCGAAGTCCAGCCCCATGCCAGGAGGTACCAAGAGAAAGCTGGAACTGTACTGTAATCTTTGTTTTATGGTTTGAGAAGAAAGTTTAACTTTCAGGAAAGAATATTATCTCAAAAACAAATGTTGAGTCTTTCAAATAAATCTGTTCTTAGCTAAATAGTCACAAACCCGGGGATCATCTTATCATTAAAAAAACATGTTTCAGGTCAGTCTACACTTCTGGTGTGATGACTGGCCCACGTGCACTTGCACAGCACCCATGAGGAAGCTCAGATCTCAGGTGGGGTTTCCTGGCATTGCAGTGTTACAGACAACAGCTAAATGTCCTACCAAAAAGAACCCGCTCAGGACATCGAGAGCTGCCTCTGGGCATGCTTAGGTGGGTGCTTGTACTCCAGTTAGACACTCCTCGCTTGGCTTTCTCCTGCCATCTGCTAGGACCTAGGTATGTAGGATACCTCCATTTCGGTGGCTAAGCTGATTTAAGCAATCCCCGCCTCTTGCCCCAGCTCTGCAGCTCTCCACCTTCATCTGTTGTGCCAGGTTAAACTTTTCAGGAGTTTCCCTATACACAAGATCAGCAGCGGGATCTGTGTTAAAGTGCACCAAACCACGTTGGTAGTATTACTTGCAGGGCTGTTGCTCCTTCTGGGCTAGCTGCAAGCTGCTGCTTTACGGAATAAAATAAGGCCACGCAAACCATCTGCTCCGATGGTTCAAATAAGCTCATATCACTTGCTACCGTGATGGAGTAATTGTGATCCATGGGCTACAAAGTGTCCTCAAAATGTGAAGAATTGGAACAGCTGTAGCTGTTCTCCAGTTTAATCAGAGGAAGAGCAAAATGCAGAATGATTTCTTGACTAGCCTACGGGCATGTACTAGTACCATAGCAAAACCAGACACTGAAACTGGAGTTTCAGTCCACTTTCTCAATTACCATTCAACCTTCCATTAAGCTGGAGTCCTACCAGTGGTACATGAACTAGTCAGTCTGAGATAGGTGCTGCACTCCAGGGGACCAGCAAGGTAGAAAGGCGATTTCTCAGCTGTCGTGAGCAATGCACAGGACTGAAGAGCGGGGTCTGGCCTCCAGTCCCTGACACCAGTAAAGATGAGCTCACCTGTCATCAGTGGAATCTATAGCTGCTGAGATGGTGCAGGACCATCATCTCTGTATGCATGTAGGGTGATAATACGATCCTGCGAGGGTCAACCCTGATACAGGACCATCATCCCCATAGGGGTGGTGGGACCTGTAGGAGGTTCCTTTGTGGTCATACAGGACCTTCTACCTTTGCCTCCTACCATAGCAATGACCATGCAGGGCAAATGGGATGTGCTCAAAGGGCTGATTTGCGCAGTTGAGGTGTTCGGAATGAGGAGAGTAAAAAAGGGAGTCTCAGACCTGCCTCTTTCTTCATATCAACACAGCCTGGCATAGACTTGAAAGCCACTATCACCTGCCCCTCTGGCTGACACAGCTAGGGGTGAGCTGGGCAATGTTTGAGAGCCTCAGCTCCAAGCCTAACATAGCATGCCACCAATATCACGGGCCCTGTAAGGTGTGAAATTGCTCACATTCATTCAGAGCAAGACATTGAATGTCTCAGAATAACACAGCTAAAGCACTGATTGAAAATACAAAAGAATTATCTTGACAATTACTCCTTGGAGTATCCTGCAATACAAAGTCTTGGCTGATATAAAAATTGGTGTTGACCTCTTGCTTATGAATATAACCTAGAACTGATTGTTAAATGTGCCAGGCCTTGTAAAATGGGTAATTCAGCAAGAATAAGGCCTATCTGCTATTTAATCAGCAGGGATCATTGCTGCTGGCAGCATGAATAAAGTCTGTTCCAAATATCAGTCAAAGGAAGCTTTCTCAGGAGACTTTGTTTTCAGAAACAATTTCTCCATCAGATGAGAAATAAAATCAAATGAATAATTCACATGAGTGTCATCCTGGAAAGGGAATTTTCCTGTGCCCCCCTCCAACTTACCACAATAACCATCAGCAGACCTGCCACTGCCCCATCCTCATTCCCACCATCCCCACTGAAGACCCTGGGGGTACAAAGCACCTGAGTGCTTATGGGGCAAGTGAGTTGAAGAAAATGATGTTGTGGTGTTGTAAAAAAACAGCACTCATGTTTTTGCGACTCTTTTCTGACACATGGGGCTGTCGCTGAACTGCCTGGAGACAGAGTAGGCTTACTTCATCTGAGAGCTGACCAGAATGGGTCAGAGGAAGATGTCCTTCAAGAGGCTGTTTCTCTCCACTGGCCATGAAAGGAGCCAAGGGACATCTCAACAGCGGACACCTAAAGCCAGGTGAGATGGACCCACCCAAGGGTAGCTCATACAGGGCAGGGACTGGCTTTTTCATTCTATGATTGTACCAGGACTGCTGTAAGGGCATCCCAGGCCATGGCAAGATTACAAAAAAGTAGTAGACCTAAAAATAAAAAAAACCCAGCAGTGGGGCTTTGGACACGGAGGGGAATGCCTTTTCCTGTGCTGTTTCCTCCTCAGCTCGGTGCAAAGAGTGGCAAATGCAAAAAAGCTGGAGCCCCTGGCCCAGTGCCAAGTATCCTGCCTGAACCCAGGCCAGCAGCTTTTCACAGCTACGTGCCCTTCAAGTGAGGAAGCCTTGAAACATGTGTCCTGCCCCCAGGTCTGTTTTGAAATTGAAGCCCAGACGTACCGAGGACTCTGTGTGTAAGCCGGTACCTGCACTGCCTGTCAGACATCCCAGCGCGTGCCAAGGGGTGACGTGCAGATGGTTGCCATTAGCCACTGCAATGGGCTGGGCAATTCCCAGTGCTCCAAGATACACTTTTTTTGTGACAAAAAGATGATTTTCCTTTCCAAACAAGGATGGAAAAGAAAGAAACAAAAGCATATTGTCCTCAAGGAATACAGACAGCCCTTTGTGTCAGGAGGTAAGTACCAAAGGTCAGGAAGAAAATGAACATAATCTCAATAGCCATAGGGTAAAATAGAGCAGGATTACTGGAAAAAATGCACTCTAATCGAGATCAACACCATGCACTTATTTTACATGTTCTCTGGATACTGCCACTGCTGATTTTGCCAAGTCAGATCTGTCCAGCCCAAAATACTTGCATTGATCTATGTCTTGATGTCTGGAGCCCACCTGCTATGCTCACACAATGCCGAAATGGCACAGAAGACACCCCGATATCCCGGCTGTGACATCCTCAGTCAAGGTGGGGTTTACATGAGTAACAAGACATCCTTTCCTGCCCTGATTCCAGTGGTGATCAGCTACACCATTGCTGCAACTCAAATGAAAAAAAAAAAGCTCTCTGCAAGCACAAAATGGACATCTGATATTTTTCAGTCACTGTCTTCTCAGCCAGAAAAGATGCATAAACAGCTCATAATGGTGCTGTCCTTTCGAGAAATGAACAGGTAGGTGTGAAGAACAGTTCTAACAACTTTCTCTGTACTAGAACAGTTTTGCCACAAACCTCATTTCTCCAATGACATCTATTATTCCTGAAGGTTTTTCTGGGGGAAGAAATTATCCTGTTTCCTTTCTAACTTCTGTTCTCTCAAATGTTTGTCTTTCTTCTTGCCTTTCTCCATACTTTAGCATGTATACATCTTCGTGTGAAAGCAATTTTGGGCTGAACCCAGCAACTGCTCCAAATTTTCTCTAAAGCACTCCCGACAACCTTCCAGAACAGGATGGGCTTTCTTCACAACAACTTTTTCTGTTATTGACACCCATTTTTCCTGCAGGCCATTTACATCTCCTGATCCTCTTTCCAGCCAGGTATGCCACTTTCTGCCTCCTTGCCTCCCTATCACTCATTGCATTTCACTCTGTTGACTTTGTACCATCCCTCCCGTTCAATGCAATAATTTCTAATTCTCACCCTAAACTCATAAATGTTTGCAGACGCTTCTAGCTTGGTGTCCTTGATTGCTACCTAAGGGTGGGATTTACCTTACCTGATTTTAGACACCTGCCTCGGAGCCATCGCACCTCTTCTGGTGCAGCAGCGAACAGCTTTTTGAGCAGTTGGTGGGGGTTTGTCGGGAGGCAGTGCTCCTGCAGAGCTCATAGGAGCCACATATTCACAGCTTATTTATGAGAGAGACACCAGGGTGGCAAGGAAAGCCTTCCCCAAGTCAAGATACGGCTAGTTGTCCTCTCAGAGTAGAAAATGAAACTGGCTTGACATGATTTATTCTTGTCAAATCCACATCAGCTGGTTTTTATTATCTTATTATCATCTAGGTACTTATAAATTGATTGCTTGATAATTTTTAGTAGTATCTTCCTGGTTACTAGAATAAAGCTGGCCAGTCTCTGATTCCCCAGACTCTCATTCTCCTTCTTCTCACAGACAAGAACAGCATTTGCTCTTCCCCAATCCTCCGAAACCTCCTCACCACGTACCCTGTGATAACCCCAGAGGAGCCAGGCTTCACTCTGCCCCCTCACAGTGACTCTTGCACAGGTTTCTTCAGGTCCCTAAATACATCAGACTGGCCTCCTCGCATCTTTTAACCTGTTCTTGCCCTGCTCCATCTCACCTCCCATCATTTTAAATTAATTTCACTTGCTAGCTGGGCACAGCTAATGCTTTTTTAAGAGTGAAAAAAATTGAGATATTTTCTGTGGTTTCCATTAGCTGTTTTTTCCACTCTCTGCGAATTCACAGATTTACTCAATCCTTCATTTTCCTCTTGCTTTCATGCATGTACGGAATTACCCAGATTGGGTTTTTCATCCCTTTTTACTTGAAACTGCTCTGGTGTCTCGGCTTTTCTGATTTTAAGCTTACACACATAGCCTAATATTTGAATTCAGTATTCTTGGATCTCTCTTTTCTTTCAATGATAATTTTTCAGTTTCTAGTTCTTAGGAAATTTCTTGCATTACTGCTAACTTGGTTTGCTTTTTATTACTTTGTTATTTTGTTAAATGGCATAGGTGTTTCTCACCGGTATTTCTGCGTGCTCACAAAGTCCAACAGCCAGGATGAAGTAAATCAGCGTAAACTGGCCGATGCACTGTGAGCCTCTCCAGACGTTTGCCCAACCAAGGTTAAGGGAAAAGGGGAGGATGGCAGCCCTGAACTTCTCTTTCCTGCCATCACCCCACTCTTGCTGCTGAGATTGGCTGCAAAGCCCTAGCATAGCACAGCTGTCGAGGGCCTTACTCCAAACAAAGAAGGGAGTACATTCACTCTCTGAACTTTCCTGCTCGGAAAACAGCTTTATGTCAACTCAGGATAAAATCCACAGCCCCAAAGGAAAATTTGCTTACGGGAAATCATCTGTTGAGCTGTGGCACCTGAAGGCAACAACTCATGAGCTGTTGGTTGCAGCTTTCACTGGTTGCACTTGCACTGGTCGCAACCAGGCAGACACACACTTTGGGAACTGCTGGGTAGGAAAAGGATTCACTGCCTCCCTGTGCACCTGCAGAGAGATGGAAAACCCTGGGGGGAAAAGCAGGGAGACAGCGGGGCATTTTAGTTGTCAAAACAGTACAGCAGAATTTAGCAGCCAGAGCTCCCAGACTCCCCCTCGGATACAGCCGAGCCTTAAGGGCTTTTTGCAGAAAACCCAGATATTTTGAAGTGCAAATCATGCTCTTGATAAAGCAAAGCTGTGGTTTCACGGTGGAGTGTCGAGCAGCACTGACCACTAAAGGATACCTGCCTCCTCCCGCAACAAGGGGTGAAATCAAGGGGGTTTCTGTTTATTGCCCTCTTGTAGCCCGAATGTTTTCACACATATGAGGCACCGTGCTCTCTTGTAGATGTAGCAGCACCTGAAAATAAGGCCTCAGACAACTTTGCGCTGCTGAATGCAACAGCAGGGAGAAATCACCATTAATCAGGACAGTTAGAAGAGGGGGGAGGCATCACTGATTTGAAGAGAGCCTTAGGGAAATTGTCCCCTTTTGCAATCCACTGATGCATCGCAGATGCCCTCTCCTACAGATAGTTTTCAGGTTACTCCTAGAAAATGAAATTTTGAGAAATATCTATCTAGTTTATATGTCTCTTTTTTCCTGTGTGTTCACCAATTGTTGTACTGTACCTGGGTAAACAGAGTCCAAGGCAATTCCCAGGTGAAAAATTATCATCCAGCAGCCAATTTTTGAAAATGATTCTTTAGAAGCAGCCTAGGAAATCTGAGAAAATGCAAAATGTTAGAGCCTGAGTAAATCTGTGCTAAGATATGTATTTGCTTAATAGATGCTTCCACATATAGTCTGTTGAACTGGCTTACATAAGAGTATTAACTTTAATATTTGATTTAGAATTTAATATAAAGGCGACTGATTGCAAGACACAAACGGATTTAGCAACCCAGGGGAATGAACCTTTTCATGAAACCAACAATTACACATATAAAATCAGCTGCAAATGAGTTAGCAAGATCAAACTTTCAGCTTGCTGACTGAAGTAATGGTTAAAGTCAGTGAGATAAATGAACATCTATCAACCCAAAATTCAATTTGCCCTTCAAAATAAGAGGGACTATTTCTGATGGGGGTTATTCCAGCAACGTGGAGTCAGCACGTTGGTACCAGGGGATGCGTTGGCTCCGCTGAGGGGCTGGGGAAGTTCAGTGCAGGCAGCTGGAGGAGGGACCCTCTGCCCAAACTGCCGGGCACTAATGATCTCATCAGGACAGGGCATTCCCAAGCCCATCATAACACCATTCCCTCCTGTGTTGTAAACCCTACTTGCGAAGCAGGCTAGCTCCTATGATTTTCTTATCTCACAACGTTTACCACTATTTTTAGGGCTATTGCTCGGAGTCATAAGGTATGATGAGATTTGCAGCCTCTTTGGCTTTGTAACCAAACACAAGCTCCTGCTTCTCAAGGTCAGGGAGGAAAACTCGAGCGCATGACCTCAGTGCTTCCTAAAAATGGCCTCAAGTATACTGGAAACAGAGAGAAAATGAAACCTACCCTTTGGGGAGGAGGCTGTAAAGGGGACTGGGACCAATGTTAAGCAGAGCAGCAAAAAAAAATAGGTTTGAGGCTGCAGTTTGAGATCCTGACCCCATCAGCAGACCCTGTAATGTCTCAGATCATCTTTCCACGGACCACAGGAATCGAAGCATAGGGTAATTCAGTTTGGAAATGACCTTGGGAGGTGTCTGGTCCAACCTTCTGCTTAAAGCAGGGTCAGCTCTGAGATCAGAGCAGGATGTTCACGGTTTAATCCAGTCTTGAAAACCTCCAAGGACAGAGACTGTTCAGCCTTGCTGGGCAGCCTGTGTCATTACTGTCCTGGAGAAAAAAGTTTTGCCTGACATCCAGGCAGATTCTCTCTTGTTTTGGGTGATGCCCACTGCTCTTTGTCCTCCCACCATGCACCACTGGGAAGCACCTGGCTTTGCCTTCCTGGTGTCCTCCTCATAGGGACGTGCAGGCTACTGTGGGCTGTCCCCAAAGCTGTCTCACCACCAGCTCCCTCAGCCTTTCCAACCAGGGAAAGTGCTTCAGCCCTGAGTATCCTGGTCTCCCCCAGCCCAGCACCCCCAAACTCCCCAGGGCTGACCCCCTGCTCTCCCCCAGCCCAACCAAATCCCTGACTGGCACCATTCCCCTTCTCTCCCAGCCCAGCATGCCCAAAGCCTTGCTGGCACAATCTGCATCTTCACCCCACGTCTGCACCCCTGACCCTGCTGCCCATCCCTATGTCCCCTGACCATCACCCTGCAAATCTGCTGGGGCGATTTAATGTGTGTGTCCCCCTCCACCAGTTCTCACAAGCCCTGCTGAGACTCACTCTATCTTCCCCAGCCCAGTACCCCCAGTTCCTCTGGCAACCCTCCTACCCTTCACAGACTGCTACCCAAAATCCCACCGGGACTACCCCCAACCCAGCACTCCAAACCTTGACAAGACCCTCTCCAGCCTGATACCCCAAACTCTGCTGGGAGTCCTTCAACCCAGCACCCCAATCCCAACCAGGAACTCTATCCACCCTCCTCAGACTGGCACCCCATTTCCTGCCAGGACCCCCCCAACCCAGTACCCCA
>Ga0065711_1035694_pt1 | contig 21950 bp, 15 predicted proteins | sample Hoacrofraction12_FD_59098 | JGI IMG/M metagenome (GOLD analysis project Ga0065711, IMG submission 59098) | Hoatzin crop microbial communities from Cojedes, Venezuela - Epithelial fraction 12 v2 (version 2) | ecosystem: Host-associated > Birds > Digestive system > Esophagus > Crop | place... | reverse complement strand
CTAGAAAAAATGCCTGATGCCAATCACAGGTGAAATTCCAGGAACTAGCAGAAAATAAATCTAAAGGAAGGCTGATCCACAGCTGTTAGGCTACGAAATAAGTGGCATACATTTCAGTCTAGGCAGTTCTAGTACTGTCCTGTGTGGTCTTGGAAAAATCAGCTACTTCTGGGGAAGATCTGTCCTTTCCATTGAATCTCTAAGACAGGAGCATATGATGCTGCTTGGCAACTGGGGAAAGGGTTCCTTCCCTCAGGTTCTACCCAGTAACAGTACCAGGGGCTTATGTTAGCTGCCGAAATTCGACAGTGTGCATACAGCTTGTAACATCCCTGGTGGGAATTCCCCATCTGTAAAAAAGAAAGCAATTTCTACCTAACAGTGGCCTATGAGGGAAGAATTAAAAAGCCAGCGAAGATGAGGCACCCCAATAAACAGTCAAACACTGTAAAGGGCTGTGCTGGGTCACTGCGCTCCTGCTGGAGCTAGCAATCCCCTCAGCACACTGGGATAAGGTTTGACCGGGCCCCTGACCACCCAGCTACCCCTCTTCTTGAGGTGTCAAGGTTTGTCACATCTCATAGCTTCTATCAACTGAAAGACTGATGTTGAAGTCATGACACCTCTACACTGCGGGTGCGAAGCCACCCGAGACAGCTTCATGCCTGTTAACCCCAGCAGCAGGAAAAGACTACAAAACACAGATTATTAGCATGATTAAACTACTTCCACAGTCCAACTCATACACTTGTTTTTACATTGCCCATCATTAGAAGCTCCTTGGCTCGGTGGTATTGGAGGTGATGGGAAGAAGTTGGACCATCAGACCCCTGACTGGAAAAGTAATAATGGGATCGAGTACCTGAAAACTGAAGTTAGACCCACTAAGCCTTATTCAGCCTGTCTAAATTTCTGTCCAAGGCTCAAGGCCCTTAGGGGCACCAGGCCAACAGGTACCTCCAGGCTTAGGGTCAGGGCAGGGAATGGCCCACTGAGCTAAGGAGAAAATTTAAAGGCCAGAGCAGATGTCCAAGTGCTGCAGTAGAGTCTCCGCTGCTGGAGATTTCCAGCTCAAGACTAGGTATTTGTCCCAGTGAGATTCTCCAGTCCAAACCCACATTGATCCACAGACATCCTCTGGACTGCATTAAACAGCAAGGCAGATGAGACAAGCACAGTTGTCCCTCTGGCTTTAAAATCTGTGACCAACCCCATTTTCCCAGACACTGCAGTGCCTCTTTCTCCCCAATCAGTAACACCAGCCTAATGCAGGCATACCCATTCTCTTCCACAAGACCTCTCAACATACCAGGTTTGCAGTAATTAATAGCACATAAACTACCTTGCTTCTCCCCATCCAGGAGGGGTATATGACAATTTGATCCCATTAGGCCTAGAAACAGAAGAAGTTACGGTTCTTCCAAAAATGCATGTACCTGTGCCTACCACTTCAAAAAACAGCCATCTGATGGCATCCGCATCCCACATTAGGTGTTTTGGTGGCCTATGGCAAAAGAAGAGTGAAATGGGATCCAAAATAGCCATGCTGCTGCACAAAGCGTGGTCAGTGATAGCCAGGGGGAATATCTTCCAGGCAGAAGAGGCTTGTGACCCTCCTCTGGGCTTCAGGAGACACCATATCTCCAACCTGGACTCAGAGAACCACAAGCACTTTTTCTAGCCAAGGAAAAGTGGATACAGGTTCATAAATTCAGGTTCAGAAGATGTCAGCATGATGCTTAAATAAACTGGACATCTTGGTGTTTATGAAGCATGAGGGCCTGGCTTTGCTTTCCTTCTCAGCCTGAACATCTACATCCTCAGAGTGCCCTAGTCACAGAGTACAGTGAGGCTGTGTTAGGGACACTTGTCATCCGTCTATGGAAGGTGGGTCACTGTGTGGAGGGGACAGCAGAAACCTTCAGGTCAGAGGCAAAGCCACTGTCTGTGATCACAGACGCTTGAGAAGAAAGCTCAAAAAATCCAGCGTGTGACCTTTTCAGTGCTCTCGCACCTGTGCATCTTCTCATCACCCATAAAATGCCGTGCTGCCTCTTGGTATTTTGCACCCTGCCGGTTTTGAACGTAGCAGTGCCTGATGGTGGTGGGCACTGATGGTGATGGTGGGGGTCTGACTGAGGATGTAGTGGCCTCCTGCTAGGAGACAAACGAAGTTGCCCCACCATGTGGTGCAAGTAGGGCTGATAGGAGAGCTGATGTGAAATGCTGTAAGCACTTTGTGTCAAGCAGGAACATCCGCCCACACCAGATGAAGAACTGCCCTTAAATTTTAATATAGGTGAGCATGGAGCAAGGCAGAGCCAAGCAAACGTGACTTTTCCGTTTAAGATCCAGTACAAACCAAGTCAGCTGTATGGCTCTTACTCAGGAACAGACTGACCCAAGCCCCTGCAACTATCATGACTCTCAAAAATATTGCTGCTAAATCCAAACTGTGAAAATGGGACTTGGCCCTAGACCAAGCCAACATCTTGGCTGGACTGAAAAGAGCCACCGCGTAGACACCGAGGAATGAGTATTCTGCTCCTTTCTACAAAAATCTTTTCCAAGGTCTCAATCAAGTGCCCCAGATTTTCAAACCTTTATCACCCGGTATAAAAGAATAATATATCAAAAATAAAAGTAATGGAACAGCAGTGTTACAAAAACATAAATGACATTTACAGGTAGGACACAGCAATTTGTGCAGATTTTTGTTTGAGGGGAGGAGTGCATTTGTAGTGAAGCACTTGGACCCAACCATGTGAACCGCCTCTCTCAAAAATTCAGCCTTCCTGTCATTCTCCTCCTCCCTTCCGCAGCCTGCGTCCCTATTCCCCCCCACCCACCAAGAAAAACTCGGAAATCCCGTAAAAGTTAACTGCCTGGAGTTGCAGTAGAAGTCCTGTTACGCAGCCAGTTCCCTTTCAACACACACACACACAAAAGAAGCCACGGGAATTTCTTTGGGAATTCAGCAGCGCTGGTGCAGCGTGTGTGCTGGGAGGTAAAGATACAGCAGAATTAAGGTACATCCAGGCAATTTTTCAAGCGTGCCTGGAAGAGATGGCAGGGATTTCTCTCAACAGTGTTGAATTCGAATCTGAGGCACAAGGTTTGGTGAAAAGCACTGCTATTTTTAATACCCACAGTTTTGTTGTGTGATTCCAGCTCTCTAAGACCCCAAGACCTTTAAATTCCATCTAGTGTCTATCACATGCCATTGAATTGGCATGTTTGCAAATTGCATGCAGTGAGATCCTTCCATACCAGCAGCTCTGTCTCAGATTCCCCACCATCCCTGCCAAACTAGTATTGCCTGCACATTTTTTTCATCTTTTCATTGAGTTCTGTGTGTCAGCCAACACATTCTTTAGAATAGGCTTCAGTAGGCATGGTAACTGGTTCCTGGTTGCAAGCTGCCTTCTGCATTTGCTCCTGTTTCTTTCTGGATAATTTTCCCCCTCCTTCTTCTTAGGTGAGGACTTAAAACGTCTTTAGCGTTATCCGTTCCATCTGTTATGTTTGCGATAAATAGCCGAGATATAATAAAAAGTCCTAATTGAGGTAGTGATGCGGTGAATAAGCAAAGCTTGTTCGTCCGGACTGTGAATCTGGACTGTTGAGAGCTGCAGGTACCTCGGGGCTGCTCAGCCTGACTGCTATGTTGACTTTGTCTAATTGCAGGGGAGGAGCTAGAAAAGCAGTGAAGGGCAGTGGCACACACAGCAGGATGGCTGAAAAATACTGGCATAACCACGCAGAGCTGAACAAACTGACTGACAAAGCTCTTGGTGTATTATTAAAAAATCTGGCAAAATGCTCATCTCTTGACAAAAATGTAGAAAGACTAGTAATGCATAACTTTATCCCATGTTGGATTTTAAAGTGGCTAATGCCAAGTTGTCTGTCAAAATTAATAGGGCATTGCTTCTTCTTATAGAATAGGAAAAAGAGATCGCGCACACATTTTATTCATTTATTCATCTCTAACAAAAATGATGTATCTGCTAAAAATTTATTTAGGGAGGGCTTTGTTAGATGGTAATGCTAATTCTGAAAAAGCAATACTCAAAGAGTTATGCTAGCTTATACTTGCTGGGGTTAATGGATAAAACCTCCCAGTATTATCAGAAAAAGGCTGCTATCGTCTCGAACCTCGGTATGAGGAAGTTTCAGCCCAGAGATACAGTCACCGATCTACATCTCTGCCCAGACGTATATTTTCCTTTTCGGATGATTTGTATTTAAATCCAGAGATTTCATTTTAAAATGTGTTACTTGAGTAGAACGACATTGATACTCAGGGTCTTCACAGGCACTAATCCATAAACAGATTTGTTTACCGTCAGCCGTAGTTAAACTTACCGTGCTTTAGTGTTTGCAAGAGATTTGGACTCTGTTGCTTTAACTATGGATACCTGACACCTGAGCTTTGTGACTACATCTGCCAGAATATTCTCCAAAGTTCACGTTTTTTGCAGAAGAACTCGCAAGGACCTTTTCCAAGCACCATCTCCATTGTACAAGCCTACCCACCCAGCTAAAAAAAAACTAAGACATTTGCTTCAGTTGCTTTTCTGTCTTTCAAATGGCTAAGCAAAGGTCCTGAAAATTTATGAAGACTCTCCCTTTCTATACAGATCTCCTGAGTGCCAATCCTGTCCTTCCTGCTCTGGATAAATGGCCACATCAGTCTGCAAATCCTCCAGCGCTTCTGCCCATTGTGCAGAGCACCCAGAGCTCTGTCTGGAACACAGGCCACCATAAACCAAAACACGCCAGCATCAGCACAATTTAAAACGTAGACATAGCTGGCTTCCTTTTCAATTAGAGGGATTTCTGCATAGCCTGAATACAGTATTCCAAAATGCTCCTGAAAATAGCCTGGTGTATTTGGGTGTTTCCCAGAGGCACTGAAATCAGGAAACCATTTTATTAGCACACCCAAATAAAGAAAAGACTTTCCCTGCCTTAAGAAGGTGACAGTCCAAGTAATGATGAATTTTCTTCCCTGTTTTGTTTTGTGGTAGGCTGTGAACATTGCACACCTCCATCGTAAAACTACAGGGCAGTCGCTGCTCAGTACTGACGAACCGAAGCACTCACGGGGTGCAGCACTCGATATCCCTAGTTCATACACTGGCAAATATGGCCCATTTTGTTGCGTTAGTGAAGTCTGGGCTTCGTCTTTTCCCAAGGAGCCCAAGAAGCATTGCCTGACTGTCCTCGCAGTGGTGACAGAGAAAATGTCTGCAAGCACAAGCATCTTCAACAGGTAAGGAGAAAAGTCCCACACCTCCAAGCACCTCCAGAAGCCACCAGCCCGGTGCACAGCCGAGCGTTCCCAGAGCTCAGACGGGCACACTCAGACTTTGCAGATACTTGAAGTCACCCTACTTATTTCAGCATTTTAAACCAGCCCCTTGCAGCTGGGACATGGTGAATGCGGGTGTCCGTACGGGAGCTGAAGCCCTTCGTTGCTAATGAGCCACCCCCCTGGAGAAGTATGAGCAAACGTAGACACTCGACGCACACAGAAAAAAAGGAATCATGCAAACGTTCTTCAAAGGCTGATGGAATAAACATGTAAATATAAGATGGGCTGATTTCCTACTGTTCATGTTTGCTCACTGTGAACATTTGGTTCACTTGGCTTTCCTCATTATTTCAGCTGGGGAAAGCCACTATATGAATTAATAGCAGATTTCCCTGCTGAAAATAAATGTTTACCAGCATTTTTTTTTTTCCATTTTGGCAGAGACCAGGCTTTTTTGTCTGACTGCCTCCTTTTTGGCCTGCACATCCCTGAGGTGTGTAATTAAAGTGAGGGAATTTGCGCATAGTGCTTTAGGGGCTTAATGAATAGAAAACACAGGATATTTCATTGATTCGGTGCACACGATATTGTCAGAGTGCACATTTCCTTTGTAAATGGCAAAAAGAGAGCCATAATAATATATGTGCATTCAACCCTGTGTGTAAAAAAAGAAGAAAAAAACAAATAAAAATAAAAGAACTGTATCTGTTTCCAAATTCTAATATAAAATACTTTAAAAAGAGCAATTTAGATTAAAGCAGAAAAGGCAGGAGCTTCAACATGGTTCAGAATTAACAATCAAGCTACACTTTCCTCAAGATATAATTTCACTTAGAGTAGGTGTGGAAATCTTTGAAAAATTCATTATATGGAGCCACATGTGAAAATAAGATTTGTGTTAGTAAAAGATTCTTCAGCTGCTCTTAAAAAAATAAAAAGTATTTTAAACAGCATGTGTGTATAATGTATAAATAGCGTACAATCCGTGCAGTGAGTAGGCACCTGTGATATGTCTCGCATGTTCTGTGGCATGCATTCTGGAATAATGTTGTGTGTTAGGATAGGAGGGGATAAGGGAAGATAAATTCTCTTTTCTGGAGATGTCTTTTTTGGGGAGCTTTAAACAGTTTGCATTGTGGAACTGCCATGATGATCAGGTGGGTGTAAATATATGTTCTCACTAAGAAAAGGAAGTGGATATCCATGCCCTTGACCCAAGCTGTGCACCCTTTGGACCTGGTGAAGAGGTACAGCCAGAGAACAAGAAGCACAAACTGCAACCACAGACTTCAGGTGACCTGGCTCAGCCCAACCCAACTCAGCTTCTGCCCCACCAGGCGATACAGCACATGGGACGTGTTTCCTAGCATTCCCTGTCCTGTCTCCAAAAGAAGCACCATCTCGAACATCAAGGATGAAGAAGACCAAATGAGTCCATCTGCATCTCCTGAGCACCATCGAGAGGAGGAGAGCTCCCTAATACACTTTCTGTAGCTGTTCATGAAGGTGGTGAAACCAGGAGTTTGGCCAGGAGTCTCTGCACTGCACAAGTGCCAAATACAAATAATCTGTGTGCAAGGAGCAAAGCAGGTTCTCCAATCTCCCGTTCAGTGGAGAGCAGCCCTAGCCCGCCTAGAACTGAAGGCCCAAGGCAAAAGCTGATGCTGTGATCCTCTGCTTAACAGATGGATGGTGACACGCTGGAACAGATTATCTGGTGAAACGGTGCAATTTCCAGTGCTGGAGGTCTCTGAGGTATCTTCCAGCCCTATTGCTCAATGAATCTATAATTCATCATTTCATGAGTGTGTCAAGACGCTCCCTCCACTCTCTTAACAGCATGCGAAGGACAAATTGCTCTTTTTGCGTCTCTTCCTACTAAGCAGAAGGGAAAATAAGACATTGGGTGAGAATGCAGAGAGAAAGGAGAGTTCAGCATCTTCCCACAGCTCTATTCTGTCCAGGCTATAAAGCTTTGTGCATGTTTATTCATATTCAAAAAAATGCATATGAAAATATAATTTTTCTCTTCTTTCCTTTGACCCTTCTGGCATCTTCTTCACAGCAGAAGATTAAGTTCAATTTCAAGAATCCATTGGAGAAGAAATGCATGTAGAATTGAAAAAGAAGCATTTTATTATTAAAAGAAGACATCCCAGGGTGTGTTAGGGGATGCCAGCAGAGAGAGGTTGTTTTGTTGGGACTTCAGTCCTTACCCTCCCTGAATTTCCAGCTCTGTCTGGCAAACTTGAAAAAAACAGCTAATTCAACCAGTTTATTTCAGGTCAGTATTATTATTACAATATATTTCTAGAACAGGGAGGATTTGGGGGCTGGGATTATGAGTTATTTGAACTTCAAGGTATTTATTCTAACTGCAAATGACCTTCCCTCCCTTCCTTCGTCCTCACTCCATCAATGTGCTGGACTGCATCATTTAAAGCCAAATCTAACACTGTTAAAAGTCCAAAGCAGCAGGATCCACTTGTAACAAAGCTATTTTCAAACTATCAAATAAATTAAATATTTAATTAATCCACTGACATCCCATCCTCATATTTCCCTGATGTGGAAAGACAGAAGTAAGACCCAAGTATATCATCCCAGCTTTCCGTGGACATTTATTCTTGTCTCACAGTCATATCCTAGCACCGGGTGAGTCAGAGCCATTTCAGCCTCTGCTCAGCAGATCCGCAAAGCCAGTCAAAGTCAAGGCAAAATCAGCCTTGTTGGGTTCGCTGTATTGCCCCGCTTGCTAGTCACCCACTTGCCAAGCAGTAGGGATTTCCAGAACAAAAATTTGCACTATGAAGTCAATGTATTTTATATCAGTTTCGGGGTTGCCTTTTTAATTTATAGAGAACAAGAAGAGAAAACCAGCACAAGTACAGTCAAAAAACAGCAGTGCAAGAAGTACAACATTGCATGCATAGAGCTGGAATGGAGAAGTGTGTTTAATCTCTCCAGCTGCAAGTGTTTCCTTGCCTGCCAGCCATGCAGTTGTGTTTGTAGGACGTGGGAACTGCTTCAGGGAGGCAGCTTCGTCTGGCACCCCCGAGGACAGAGTTAGCAACACTCTTCAGCAGTCAGCACACACGGAAACTTTGCCATTTATATATAATGGTTATGTGACATTCCCTGATCTTAAAATAACAAAGCATTTTAATCACAGAGACTTTGACCTTTTGGTCAAGTGGAACCCTTGCTATTTAATTTCTTTACTTTTCATACAATGCATTAGATCCTCCCTGTAAAGTAACTCAGGAGATTGCTCGGCAGAGAAAGGCTGGTTTCCTGGTAAAAGTAACCACAAAATGTTCAGCTCATGTCCACATACAGCCTTCCCGAATGGTTTCAGACAATTTGCTCACACTTTGACCCATCCGACCCAATTTTAGTTGTCCAAGGGGGACAGGCAAGTGTCTCTCTGCATCCTCTGGGAAGTCAGCAGAAAGGAAGAACCCTGTCTGTGGGATAATTCAGCCTATCCGGGGCCTGCAATGCATTTTAGAGACACCTCTTTCTCCGGTTCCTGATCTGAAGGGGACTATTGGGCCCTACATGCAGCAATTTGCTGCTTTGGTTGCATGTCTGAAGTTTCATGGGGTTTTTTTATCTTGTTCTTTCAGCCAGTAAGATCTAAATGGCACCAAGCAGTCAGTTTGTGAGGACCAAAAGCAGTAATGAGACCAAGGAAGGGACTTCTGTGTTCTCATACGAGAGGCAGTTCACACAGATCTGTGAGCTCAACCGATCCGGGCAGGCGGGACAGGCCTCGGGTAACACCCCTAACTGCAATCCCCCCTCTAACTCCAGGCTGCGTTTGGAACCCGCTGAGGTTCACCCACCTTTAAAAGTCACTCCCACAAACTGCAGAAGAAACCTGCCAAATTGGCTGAGCCTCTTCAAATAGCACATGCCTACATTTGCCTACATACCAGGGAACAATGTAATTAATATTTCTTCGCATATGGTCATTGATTTTTGTCAAGCACTGTTAGAGTGGCAGTGATGAATTGAGTTCTGTAGCAAATCCACGCAACACCAGCAGCAGCCGCAAAGACTAGAAGAACCACCTCCCACCCTGTCTTCAGAAGGACCACACCATAGCCTGCTGCATCCCAGATTAGACCTTTGCTCACTGAGCTAAAAGCATTCCCCTTAAAGGGTATCACTGGTAGGTTATTCATCCTGCTAGGAGATGGTCAAAAGAGCTGACCATCATGACTACATGGACACATCTATGCACAAAGGACCACAGCAGCTCTGGTGACAGCATGGTTACAGCCCTGGTGACAACGGGGGGAAGGGATCACATGGTGGCATGGTGAGTCCCCTTCAGAGTCCTCCAGCTCCTACCCAGGGTGCAAACTTCTATCCACACCATGCTTACAGCCCCCCCTGCAAATCCATCCCAAGCCACCCCCGGTGATCACTAGGAGGAAATTACTCATACACTAAAAGCAGTGCTGATTTGTTCATTTGAATTTAGTCATTTGCAAATGAACCTCTGTAGCTGCTGGCCCATGACAGAATTAAAGGTCCTCTGTACTCTGCTACCAGGACACCTGACCAGGGGAGAGAGGAGAAAAAGGATACTCATTCCAGCACCCACTAAAAAACAAATTGGGGATGAGTACATAGAACCTCTTTCCTAACACTGCCAAAATTGTCCAGTGTTATATTAATGGATTTACATACAATTTAAAATTAAGTGATTTCTGGCTTGTCTTGGTGCCCACAAAGAATGTTTGAATGCCAATAAAAGATTTCTTCAGAACATTGGCAAGACAAAAGCCTTCCTGCTAGACCTTCACCCATACCTGCCACAGAGGTCATTAAGTTCAAAACTGATCCGGCAGCCGGGTGGACCGGACGCACCCTGACCTCCCTTCCAGACCCATCTTCCATGATTTCATAAGAGCATCCAGCTGCATCAAGGGCAGGCGCAGATCCCCAGTGTGCAGATGCAAACATCCATCACCTCCAGCAGAGCCCGATTCCTTCTGCGGAAGAGGTTGAACTCTCCTCATCTCAATTCAGCAACAGCCTGGTCACACAAACAGGCACTAAAAACCATAATGAACATAAATGCACAAAAGACTCCTCTCTCATACCTCTTTTTAAGCACTTTATATCGTTTAACTTGTTACAGACTTCTGCCCCGTCGCTCCTTCCCCCATGGCCACCCACAGCAGTTGGGCAGCAGAGGGACCCGCTCCCGATAGGAAGTCTTTCCATTTTCCTCGCAGCCAAGAAGTGGGAATGTGAAGGCAGCGTGACTCAGGGCTCACAAAAAAACCCCACCGTCTGCTCCTCAACTTTCAGCCGTTCACTCTTCACCCCCCCCTTTCCGCGGGGCTCTCATTGCAAGCCGATCATGTTCCCGAGTACCACAGGTCATCGTCTTCCCACAGCCTCCGGAGCTGCAACCTGCTGAGGCCGCAGTGCCAGAAGGCAGCTCTTCCCCGCGTTGTGGTTTGCAGCTGATGATTTAACGTTTTCCTAAAGGGAAGAGGCGCTCGGAGCTGGTGTTGCCAACACACATTTTCATTTCGCTGTGTTGGTGGCGGCTTTTAGTGGTGTAAGCGCCAAACTTAAATTCAACCCTCTTCAGCTTTTTCCTCCTCTGCGCTTTTCGACACGACTTGCAAGGAGTTGGTAAGCATTTGTAGCTCGGTTCTCAGACCTAACTACCGAGCAGAGACTGTCAAATTTCAGCCCACAGCAAATTCTTACAACCGAGCTGTAACCCTTCAAAACAGAGACTGCTAACATATGGTTGTGTCAGTGGGAGCTTCTGTAATGCTATTTATTGTTGTGTAGGCTCTTTCAAGCTACTACACATGAAAGGTAACGGGAACATTTACTTTTCGATGGGAGTTTAATCTGAGATTTACCTCATTTGAAACAAAACCATCATTTGCATCTCTAACACATAAGCAATCACCTGTAAAGAGTGCTTGTGAATAGAGACATTTCTTGACAGTCCTCAGAGCCTTTGTTCTTGACTCTGGGCTTTGCCTCAGAAAAGGCCGCAGAATTCGGTCCTCCTCCAGACAGTGTGCACAAAACCCACTGGTCTCACTAGAAAACAGTGATAAATAAAGGAAAACGCTCTCGTGAAGTGGAACAGAAATTCACATCTAATGTAGGGCTTGCACTAGGTTCATTCTGGTGCATACATATATAATATATAATTTCATTCCTCTGTGTTTTGCCTTACATGTCCCTTTTATATCTAAGCTTTACAGAGTACTGTTAAGGCTTCAAACAGAAGTAATCTCCTGTTGAAGTGAAAGTGCTTGATCCTGTAAAAGCAATAAAAGATAAAGCTGTTCCACACGATGGTGAAGTGTGCTCATTGCTCAGCCTCCTCATGTCCACAGCTTCAGCAAAGGGATGCCCAGTGGTGCATGATCCTTATGTGTGGGACAGTCCACCTTAATCAAATTGGCACCATGAGCTCACTGACACCGCAAAGCACCTCTTCTAAATGAGGATACAGAGTTCTGGAGTTGAGGATATTTAAAAACAAGTCCCATTACTTGGTTTAGGCTGGGTCCAGTAAGATGACAAGAGCTCTTTCTCAGACCCAGCCAAGTGCTTGTGAATGTCCAGCTTCAAGCCTGGCCACAGACCTAGAACTTTTCTTATATGAGAAGGACAGAGAGCTCATGACTTCCAGATTTTTTCCTTTTTTTCTCCCTGTGTTACTTCTGTCTCTTCAAAGGCACAACATCAAGTCATCGCTGACAAGGTCTTTATTCAGTAACGTCACCTCAAGCTGTGACCTACCACTGCCTCCATCTGAATTCCTTAGTCTGAATGCAGGATAAAGGTACCTAAAATTCATCAACTTTGGGAAGGACTTGCTCTCAAGTGCTGCGCTCCTCTTGAGGGGTTCAGGGTTAAGACACAGACTGCAGACCTGGTAAAGTCTTTTTTCTCCGGGGCAAATAATTTAACTTGAAATTTCAGTTGGGCTCACACACTGAGAGATAGCTCAGATATTCATCTCTGGCTCTGAAGTGGGTCATGCAGAAACACATAAACTACAGATTAAAGACTAGCAATTAGAAAAAAAAGAGATATTTTAATACCCTTAAGAGATGGAGATGGTCCTGTTTTCTTTCCATGATGTGATGATTCTGAAACCTATGAATTGCCTTTACATAATATCAGTGTTCACTCTCAGAACTGACCCTTCTAGTAGAAATTCCTATCTGATATGTATACCAAGAATCTGTACATGACTTCTCAATATCAAGCGCCCAGGAGACCCAGCTCCAACTTCCCTATACAGAAGTCCATTTGCAAAGGATACCAACTCTCTCTCTTCTGTAATACCCATTATCTTCTCCAGCTAACTTCTGAGATATTAAAAATTGTCTTTTTTCTGATAGTTTATGTGGCTGTCCTCTGACTAGCAAGCAATGAGTGCCCTGGTTACTACAAAAGTCATGCACACATGTCTTCTGCCAGCATGGTGTCATGTCTTCTGTCAGTGTGTTATTTAGTACTCAGTGTTCCTATTATCTTCAAAACGGCTCTGGATTTGTTCCAAAGACTGCAATGTTATTCATGGAAACTTTGGTGGAGGGTTTACTGTCTGTTTGAGCAATAGGTTGAAACAATGCAGGCCTTGGGGGGGGGGAAAGACGTGGGGACTGGGGTTTTGGGGGAAAGACAGAAGGTGTTTGTATCTACATGTGCCAATTATCAATCTGAGGGTCTGTGTTAATATGCCTGGATAAAAGGAATTCCATGTGATGGGGAAAATGTGGACTACTGATACATGGAAGGAGGGAAATTGCGCTTCTACACAGGAATCACCAGGACGTCTCCCAGTCAGGTTAAGTCCCCTCTCTACTTTGGTTATTTGCCAGTTTATCACTGTGTCTGTTATTCCAAACAAACATATACCACAGCGGAAACCTGAAACATATCCGTATCAGGCTTCAAGATGAGACTTTAGCAAAACTTTCATAAATGATAATTTTTCAGAGCTAATTTGGCTACTTCTTTGTCTCCCTAAATCCTGTTACTGTAAATCAGTGTAAGAGCTACCCTCTCTGGCTCAGTTTTACTATTACCAGAATTATTCAAGCATATTAGCAGACTTCTAGCAAAGAATACCTCGTGGTCTGATGTGAAGTCTTGTTTTCCTTGATTAAACTTCTATTTCTAGTATTTGTTAGAACAAACAAGCAATTGAATATTTTATTAGAAAGAATATGATTTATTTTTGTTAGTTAATATATTTACTCCATGGCAGAGCCTCGGGGGATGAATATTTTACTTCCTTGACAGCCCTAAAGGGATGGCACTTATAGAGTCTGATCTCAGCCGATTCTGGCACTCTGCAAGCGGCATTTTGTATTACAGAGGCAAATTTTCAGAAGCTAAGAGAAATTTTACTTATGTAAAAAAAAAAAAAAACACATCATTTTCACCGTCCTACTGCTATTGTGGTTTTGGCATCTGCCTCCTCGTGTCTGAATTCACACCTTTCCGTGGATAGCAAACCCAAAGAGGCTTGCACACAGGTAGGAGCATAACATAAGCATAACATAAGCAGGCTGTAGGACAAGTATTGTGGAGAGGGCTGGTGTGCAAGCAGGGACCGTGGCTTAGGCATGGATTGGGAACCACTTCAAAGTACCCATTCTCCACCGGAGTCCAGTCTCTTTTTTCCCCAGACCCACAGCGGTAAGCAAAGGGAGACCTTGAGTCTTTTTTCTGGCCTATGCACATCACACATAGATGCTCTCTTCTTGCTGCTCTGTACACCCTACACTCACTCTCAGCTCTCGCTGCCAGCCCTTACAACCAAGGCCCAACATTTTCTTCAGAACAGATCTTCTAGATATCTATTTTAGTACAACAAATAGTTTATCGCAGCCTGAGCTGCCTGTGCTTTGACGCATACATATATTTGGGCTCTTAACTGTATAAGAGCAAGCTGAACTGGTGAGCAGTGTACTGATCAGAGATAAAATTTTGATGCCATACTAGTAGATTAGGAGCGGGGTATGATACAAACACAAACTGGAGACACTCCATACAACGGAGAGTATAAAGCATAACAAATTAAAATATGGAACAGGTAAGATGGGAATGTGCCCAGGGCCACACAAAGGTCCAGCAGCAAAGCCAGAAGAAAATCCAATATTTCATGCCTTCCCTGCTAAAGCATCCAAAATCAATCTATGAACTGGAAAAGAAAAGCTATTAAGGATATAAAAGAGCATCCTATAAAAGGATATAAAAGAGCATCCTATTTAGATTCAACCAGTTTGTTCATTCTTGCATTGTCTGAGCCACAGATCCAACCACAGAGCACATGCATGATGCACCTTCTCCATGACACTCTGTGTGGAGAGGTACAAAGACGAGCTGAAAGGATGAATGAAGACAGAAAGAAGCAGAGCAAGTGGTTGAACTGGGAGTGTCTGGATTGCTCCACAGAACATGAGAAAAGATCAAGGTCTTTCCCAAGCAGTTCTTGCAGGCGCACCTCTCCGGTCTGCACATCACCTACCACCCAATATTGCAAAGTTTACTCAAGAGGCAATAAGCTCTGCCAAAGGCACTGATTCATTAAGGGCTTGCTTCCTAACAAAGGTGATCGCAAATAAAAAAAAAACGTAGTCCCAAACCGCTCTAAACCCTGAGTATACATACTTCAGCTGCCTGCTATCTCTGAAATCAGATCTGGATTCAAACCACACAGCTTCTGCTTGTCTTTTCTTCCCAGGAATGATACTATACAGTGTATTTAACAAAGCTGTTATGCAGTTTGCTGATTGTGATTATTCAAGGCAAATGCTTTGAAGTAACAGCTTAGTGCAGAGTGACAGTAAACAAGATATAGAGATACACCTCGATGAGAAGAAAAATAAATGGCAATTAGAATTGATATGCTGGGTGTAGGAAATGCCTGTAAGACCTCAACCTCCGGCAATGACACTCTCCATTTCTATTGCCACTTCCCTGCAAGATCTCCAGGACAAACTACAGATGGCAATTAGACATCACTGAACACCCTAATGGCACATGAACATCAGTCTAGCTACTGTATAGCCGAGGCAAATGATGAACAAAGAAAAGGGGGGCCCCATTTAGACCTCCTATGCTAATGCTTAGGTTGACCTAAGCACCTGCAATAGTATTTATGTACAAGACAACGTCAAGAATAAGCTTTTGACTTCCAACACAGCGAATGCAGAGGAGCTGGGGACTGTATTCAGACAGACCACTTAAGACCATTGTATTTTTTAAATTGTCACTTCCCCTCCCCATTCGCTGCACTAGGAAATAAGGACTGGCAGTCATGGGTTACATGGGGCTGAACTGTTCCTCAACATCTCGATAACATGCAGTCATACTCATCTTAGGTATGAGTAGCCATGAGGGAACCTGAGTCCAGGTCTAGAGGGTCTACTCAGGACTGACCAGAGTCCAGGGCAGACACAGGAACAGAATCCAGAAGCCTTGGCTCTGAAGTAGAAAGTAAATGTGCAAGCTGGACACTCCAATACCTCTCTCAAAGCCCACATAGGATGGAATTCCTCCCAGGAAGCATGGATGTCCCTGGATGGTGTCCTAGGAAAGGTGGCAGTTTATAAACTTATAAACTGAGCACAAACTGAAGATTGGTCAGTCACAGAAGTACAATTTTCTCTTTTCAAGTCCCTTTTGGCTCCTCTTACGTTGGTTGCGAACCTCCTTGCCATTAGATTTCAGAAGCTGCAACAATGACTATACTCATTTTAATTTTCTGATTTTCATAAATCTCTCTTCTTGGACTCAGGACACACTGCCTGTACTGGGGGAAATCCTTAGGTGTTGAAGCTAGGGCAACTCCATCGCTTTCAGTGAAGGAGTTTGCATACAGACTCCAAAGGTGTCTATGCAAACTTTGACATGGCCAAGGAGCTACCATACACTTGCGTAGAACTGCAGGCTTGTGCTGCAGGTCACCAAATGTACTTAACCCACTAAACAGATATTTTCTTCTCATCCAGAAATCCCCTTCTTCTCTAAACAACCAGAGATGAAAAAGGAGGTGTCCAGTACAGCAAAACAATGGCCTGTTTTCACGGTGCCAGCAAGGCTCCTTCCTAGCACTGGCATGAGTGACAGCCTGTATAATACTGTAGAGTTAAGATTCACCCCAATATTAACTTCACAGTATCATAGAATCATAGAATGGTTTGGGTTGGGAGGGACCTTTCAAGGCTATCTAACCCAACCCCCCTGCAGTGAGAAGGGACCTGTTCAACTGGATCAGGTTGCTCAGAGCCCCGTCCAACCTGACCTTGAATGTCTCCAGCGATGGGGCATCACCCAGCTCTCTGGATAACCTGTGCCAGGGTTTCACCACCTTCATTGTAAAAAATCCCTTCCTTATATGCAGTCTAAATCTGCCCTTTTTTAGTTTAAAGCCATTGCCCCTTGTCCTATCGCTACAGTCCCTACTAAAAAATTCGTCCCCATCTTTCCTAAAAGTCCCCTTTAAGTACTGAAATGACGCAATAAGGTCTTCCTGGACCCTTCTCTTCTCCAGGCTCAACAGCCCCAGCTCTCCCAGCCTTTCCTCACAGCAGAGGGGTTTCAGCCCCTCGGATCATTGCTGGGGCCTCCTCTGGACCCACTCCCACAGCTCCAGGTCTGTCCTGTGCTGAGGGCTCCAGAGCTGGACACAGGACTCCTGGGGGGGTCTCACCAGAGTGGGGCAGAGGGGCAGAATCACCTCCCTCACCTTGCTGGCCACACTTCTCTTGAGCAGCCCAGGATACGGTTGGCCTGCTGGGCTGACAGTGCACAATGCTGGCTCACGTCCAGCTTTTCATCCACCTGTGCCTCCAAGTCCCTCTCGGCAGGGCTGCTCTCGATCCTTTCATCCTCCAGCCTGTACTGATACCAGGGGTTGCCCAGACCCAGATATAGGACCTTGCACTTGGTCTTGTTGAACCTCATGATGTTCACATGGGCCCACTTCTCCAGCTTGTCCAGGTCCCTCTGGATGGCATCCCACCCCTCAGGTGTGTCAACACCACCACTCAGCTTGGTGTCAACCTCAAGCTTGCTGAGGATCCTGCTGTGTATGTCATTGATTAAGATATTAAACAGCACTGGTCCCAGTACGGACCCCTGAGGGACAACTTCCTAACTTCTATTTCCTCCTGAGCATCCCTGCATCTGATGTCTGTAAAATGCCACTGTTCCAAGGGGTAAAGCAAAGAATTATGACTTATCATGAACACTGTACGCAGAACATTGCTCTCTTTTTTTTCCTTTTGTTCTTACTAATTCTATTTTTTAGAAAAAATATTAAAACTAATTGCATTATTTAATCCCATCACATAAAATCCTCCAGTGTTTCATTAATCAATGTAATCAAGCCAATCAAACTAGATAAAGGAGATCTTTTAGCAGGCTTTGATGAGATTTTATCAAAATCTCAGTGCATATTGTAAAGCCTTAGCATCCTCAGAAGCAAACTAACTGTAGAATGTGGAAGCTTTATCAAGCCGGCACTAATAAAGCAGATGATGCTTGGACCATTTTAAGAGGCTCTCCATACTAAACTAATAACAGAAACGTTTTTGTATTATATATAAAAGATATAAAAGCGAATGGAAATAGCATTCATTTTGTATACATAGAGAGATTGCTACAAAGCAATCACTTTATTTAAGTAACGAAGAAGATACATGTCTGTGAGTCAGCGGACCATAAAGCCGGAATACTGTACAGAAGATGCAGTGGCTAATGCAAAGGTTATATCAGAACAGCTGTAAGTGAAGAGCCTTATTAAAAGCACAAATCATTTCCTTCTAAATGTAGTACTCTTACTCCACATCTGATTCAGAAATAAATACGAATGAATAAGCTGTGTCTTGTGCAACATTGGTGTTTGTGTTTCTCCTTCCCCATTCAGGTCATAGGTCCCTTTCTTCATGCTTTTGCACTGACTAATCAGGAGTATGAGCTATTGAAATACTACCACAGGAATGGAAATTAAAGGGTTGTTGATGCAGTACAGCACCATAAAAAGTAACTACTAACCCACAAATTCAAGGACTTGCCAACACAACAAACCCTAAACTTCTGGGTTAAAAAATCCCTATCTGGTCCAGACCTACAAACTGATGCAAGGCCACTGCCCCTCAAGGGAGGTCCTCTCCTACCACTGGATTTCTAGCAGTAGTAGCAGAGATGGTTTTAACAGACTCTCTTGGGCATCCTGTGGACAGAAATATCTTTTACTTGCCCAGAGTTCACCAGCTCAGCTAGCACAGGTCATCCATGAAATTCACTGAGGGCATGATACACTACAAATATTGTGTCAGTCCTCACTCCTTGTCCTGCCTTCTTCATTTTCATGTGTGCCTAGACCAGCTGTGGGGTCACCAGTGCACCTGGGATGAGCAGATGCTGAGCTACATCAAGCAGTTAGGTGCAATACTCCTTAGGATCTAACACCCCAGGAAATCTCACACAGTTAGTCCGTTAGCTCAGTCCAGCCTGGTTTAGGATGCTCCAGAAAAATCACATCCCAAGGAACAGATCTTGAAGCACCTAAGAACTCAGCCTGACAATTAGCACTCATTGCCTACAAATCAGAGAGTTGAAAAAGGAACACTGCCTTCTCTTACAGCTACCTCGACACTTGTTCCAGCTGAAAACACCAAAAGTTTCACCACTTTCTTTCATTTAAAGACTCTTGGGGCCAAATCCTCCTACCCCAGCTGGAGCTGTGTTCTGCATCCCCATTTTCTCTTAGGAGATAGGCAAGAGGTAGAGCTTTACCTTGGCCATTTTCACAAAGAAAGGCACTGTTAGACTTAACAATGACAGGGATAAAATCCAGTGGAAATAATGAAGGAGGAGGACCTTGGGTTTTATTTAAAATCAGGCAACATGGCACCACTTGGTTGCTTAGAAAGCTGTTGGACTGAGTGTGTAGGTCGCAGCCCAACAACAGCAAAATCTAATGAATGCTGCAATTTTACCTTATGTTGTGCTTTCGTTTCAATTCTGTGTTGCAAATGGTTTTAGATGGAATTAAGCTTGTCTCCCTCACAAGCAGACTTTACTTTTTTTTTCTTTCCTTTCCTTTCCTTTATCCAAGCACCCAACAAATACAGCAAAATTTCAAAATAAAACCAGTACTGAGCAAAGGAAAATGGGAGGCCATGGATGAGCAGTCGTGGGCATCTCGAGCCTGATCCACCTCTCTTGCCTGGATACTCAAAGGAGCAACCCTGCTCTGCTGCAAAATTGGACCCGATATGCCTAGTGCAACCCCTTCAAAATGGAGCTAGTTATGCTTCAAAAGAGTTGTTATATAATTATTTTTAACTCGACTTTGCGTTACCAGACCTGATCTGTAATCCCTGTGGTGCCAAGAAGTCACTTCACATTAGCTGAAATCAGAGCTTTCTAGTTACGGACGTGCAAGGTCAAACTATTATCAAAACATTTTCCAGCAAGTTAAAACACTGAAAATATTCTCTGGAAAAAATCGGTATAGTTCCACTGCAGGGAGAGCAGAGGCTCTCACTCATTCATTATAGCCGTTACAATCTGAAGATGAGTTTATAATCTTAACTAGTTAATTAACCAATATAGCTAGCCATGTCCTAACTACTGTCATCAGAAGGAAAAGATTAGTTTCCTCTCAATATTCAGCCATTAGAGGAATAAACACAGAGATTTGGAGTTTGTGGAAGGTGGTTTCCTACTGTCACTATTTTGTATTTATTCATTCCATTGGAGTGATTTTTATTGTGCTTTTAAGATGTTTAATGACATCAAGAGAAGTATAAAATTTGTATTTGATTCCTTTTTTGTTGCATTTTTAATTTAAAATAGCATTATCAGGAAAGGGAGAAATTGTAGTGGGATGCTGGGATCCCAGTCATCCCAGCACGCCACGTGGCTGCTCTTTGGACAGCAATCACAGGAGCCCGGCAGCAAGCTGTGGACGAGGTTCTTCCAAGCAGCAGCATCTGGCTTTCTGGCAAGCGGAACCGGCCTCCACACCGGTCACGTTGGAGTTGCCCCTGGGTTTGTCACGTGGGGAAGCTGCTGACGAACTGTCTGGGTTGCTCTGTCCTTGTCTCAATTACGTTTACTTTGTCACAGAATCACAGTATGCTTTGAGTTGGAAAGGACATTATAGATCATCCAGTTCTACCCCCCTGCCACAGGCAGGGACCCCTTCCACCAGCCCAGGTTGCTCAGAGCTCCATCCAACCTGGTCTTGAGCACTGCCAGGGAGGGGGCAGCCACAGCTTCTCTGGGCAACCTGGGCCAGGGCCTCACACCCTCACAGCGAAGAATTTCTACCTTATATCTACTCTAAATCTCCCCTCTTTCATTTTGAAGCCACTACCCATCAGACACACGCCTTTCAGGGTACATAACTCTCTCTACCAAACCCCATTGCTGGTAGTCTCCACTTGCTCCTGCTCCTCCTCCACAGGTTACAGTCAAACCAGTGTATTTTCCTGTGCCCACACCCCCAAAGTGCCACACCAGCCACAGCACACGCTCATGCGGAGGGATGACCAGAAGGGATGTTCCTGTGAATTTAAGGCTGTGTCTCAGGATGCTGTATTAGCAAAAACCTGCCTGACACTTCAACATGGTTGTGTTTTTAGGAGTAGCTGGTTAATCAACAGATTTTCCGATTCCTTCTCTTTTCACAAAGGCTTTCCCATCAGGGAAGGTAAATGTCTCCTTTCCTGCACCGTCAGCAACACAGCTGCAGGTGGTGGTGACTTCCAGAGCGCGGGGGTTGACGCTGCCGGGTGCCAGCATCGCAGACGCGCTCGGAGCGGGGGATGTGGGGTTTCGCACACGCCTGCTCCCTCCCTCCTTCGCCCGCTTCCCACCAGCGAAACCATTGCAGCAGACTTGTACAAGAGTGGAAATTTCAAAATAAAAAATTACTATAAACACAACACAAACCTGCTCGTATTAAAGCAATTAAGGAATTAAGGGATGTCACAGCATGTGGGGAGAACTAAACTATTATTTTATTTCTTGATAGATAGTAAGTTCACTGAGAATTTGAGTATCATGCCATCTAAAATTATCTGTGAGGGTGGGTGAAATCTGGAATATAAAAAAGCCTTAATTAATTTTGATGTTCTTTTAAGGAAGACTTTATTTTGAAAACACCAGTGGTTTGGGATTTTTTTTTACTTCTTCTAAATTAAACTTCTATTTTTCATTTTAAAATAGCATTTTCCTATCAAAGATAGACTAAACAAATGAATTAAATAGCCTAAAAATATAAAATATAAAATAAAATATTTTATGTCAGCTCAGCACAATGTCTGCTGTTGATTCAAAATCAAGTTTCCAAGGATTTTTAAATTATCTGTAAAATCTGGGGAAAAAAAATATGCTTTCAGTTGCTTGTGGTCCACTTTTATCCTGACTTTTATCCTGTTTTCTGCTTCCATCACCAAAAAGAAAATGCATTCTCCACCCTGCTCTGCACGTAAGGTGCTCAGAACCCTACTGCAGGATTCGGGATTAATGCGCTGACTTTTCCATGATCCAGAGAACTCCCTTCTGCGTCAACTCCAGAGAATCACAGAATCAC
>Ga0065711_1035689_pt1 | contig 21950 bp, 12 predicted proteins | sample Hoacrofraction12_FD_59098 | JGI IMG/M metagenome (GOLD analysis project Ga0065711, IMG submission 59098) | Hoatzin crop microbial communities from Cojedes, Venezuela - Epithelial fraction 12 v2 (version 2) | ecosystem: Host-associated > Birds > Digestive system > Esophagus > Crop | place... | reverse complement strand
GTCAAGGGAGGGGATTCTGCCCCTCTACTCCGCTCTGGTGAGGCCCCACCTGAAGTCCTGTGTCCAGCTCTGGAGCCCTCAGCACAAGAAGGACATGGACGTGTTGGAGCGGGTCCAGAGGAGGGCCACAAAAATGATCAGTGGGATGGAACACCTCTGCTGTGAGGAAAGACTGAGAGAGTTGGGGCTGTTCAGCCTGGAGAAGAGAAGGCTGCAGGGAGACCTTATAGCAGCCTACCAGTACTTGAAGGGGCCTACAAGAAAGCTGGAGAGGGACTTTTTACAAGGGCATGTAGGGCTAGGACAAGTGATAATGGCTTTAAACCGAAAGGTGGTAGATTCAGATTAGATCTAAGAAAGAAATTCTTTACTGTGATGGTGGTGAGGCACTGGTACAGGTTGCCCAGAGAAGCTGCGGATTCCCCCTCCCTGTAAGTGTTCAAAGCCAGGCTGAATGGACCTTCGAGCAATCTGGTCTAGTGGAAGGTGTCCCTGCTCATGGCAGGGGGATTGGAACTAGATGATCTATAAGGTCCCTTCCAGCCCAAGCCATTCTATGATTCTATGTTTCTATGTAAGACCACTTTGTGTGAACTGTGAGCAGAAAGTGACTGTAGTGAAGATCTTGGTGTCAAATGTCCCGCTTGGTGCACTTTATTTAGTGTGTGTGAACTTTAAAGTGTTCACTTTGCTGTTTTGAAGCCCTTTTTTAATTGTCATGATAACAAAAACTGTGGTACTTAGTGCTGACTATTTCCATCTCAGTTTGGGAAGGTGTTGAAGTATTAGCTTATCTTGGGTCATGTACTTTCTTGAGTACGTGTATCCAGCAAGAGCAGTTCACTAACATCAAGAAGTTTTACTTGCATGAAAGTTCTCCCTGTTGGTGGCCGGTTTGTGTTATATTGTAAACTCCATTTCATGGGCAAAACAAAGCTGAATACTGCTTGCTTAATATAATAAATCAGCATAAACACCTTGACTTACAGTGTTTAGCATGAAAAGAACAGAGGGTTCAAGGAAAGAGGCTTTCCTCCCATTCTTTCATCCTCATATTTCTTCTGTCTGACAAATGGACATCTCATATGAAACCCTTCACGTTGTTGCCACCCATTTCTTGAACTGCCCCACAAGGTAGACACCTCTCTGTGGGAACATCTGTGGTCAAATGCCTCCTTATCACCACTCCAAGAGATTATTCATCCCCTTCTTCAGTGCCCCATTTCCATTCCCCAGCCCCTTCCTCAGCTACACAATTAGTCAGTTCAACATTTGGCACAGCTGGAGGAATGTGGAGGAAAAGGGTGGGAACAGTCATCATTTCCTTGTTGGGTACTGGGGTTTCTTTTTTGGCTTCTGGTTATGTCTGTAATATAAAATTAACAAACTTGTAATCCTGTTGTGTGACAGTAGGAACTTTGAAAGCTGCAGTGCCACCTAAACATACATTCGTTAGCATACTGACATGAAAATAAATAAAAGAAGTGTTTGGAACAAGTCCCATAAGTTAAAGAGCTCATTCAGCCTTCTGCTTGGTCAATGTATATTTTAAACAAGATAAATTAATGACAAGTTATTTGGGCCAGATTCTGAAATGCTTGAGACTGTCTGTGGCATAGTTTTAGATAACCAGGCTAACTGGGCACCTTGGGTTTATTCATTCCTTTCCACCTGTCCTGGAGCATCAATCTGGCTGAGTTTGTACTTGTCACTATACCCCTGAATGACATCTGGCCTCAAATGCCTTGCATTCATCATGGGAACTTTTCACACTGGATGATACGGTTAAACAGGTATAGGATTTTTAAACTCTATTTTTAACCTCTTTTTGAATGTGAATTTCCTTTCCTGCATACAGCTCTGTGAAGCATTTCAGGTCATATTGGTAAAATAGAAGAAAATTTGTGCTTTTGCATAGTATTATTTTCAGACTAACCTTTCATCAGGGATATAGTGTGGCTAGTTGAAGGCATTGTTAAATTAATGAATGTTCCACCAATAAACACCTTTGTTCAGTCAACCAACCCTTCGAGCAGAGAGAGACGCATTAATTTTTCCTTGCAGGGCTGAGACAAGCACCATTAAAGCAGGACAAATATGAAGCCACACAACTATACTATTGACTGAGAAGTTTTGTCTTCCAGTGTGTGCAAATCAAATTCACAGATTTAAGTTATTTTTTGTGGCCTAAAGGCAACTTTCTGCATCCAGTCATTAAATTCTTGTTTAAGCATTTTCATATGTAAAAAAAATTTGTTTGCTCAAAGAACATAAATTTTTATCACAGTCGTTGAGAAACACGTCTCATTATATGCCTGGGATTTGTATATTGGCTGCAGAGAAGCAGTGTGATGGTGTGAAGTTTAAAAACGCAGGGATCCGCAGAAATTATTTCAGTGTATAACACTTACAGAAATCCTCACAGTAAGATTTTGGGAGGTTCAGATGAACAGAACTTTTGTTTGCATCCTAATGCTGCCATTGAAAGCATACAGGGGAAACTAATTCTACTGTATCAATGATGAACCAAGCATTCCACCCTCTCAGCATGCAAAGTGTTATAATTTATGAAACCTTGTCAGCTGTTACCTACATTTGAACATTTTGCAAGCTACCACCTCAACATGGAGTGAATTAGTAGGAAATTGCTGTTTACCAGGTGTTAAAAATTTTTCCAGTTAATGGTGGTATTAATATACAGTGTTTTGTGACAGAAGTCATTAGGTTATCTTTTGCCTATCTTTTTCTTTGCTGCGTTCAACAGAAGTGAAATAACTTCGAAATCCCAACAAACTAAGTACATGACCTTATAAATAATATTTTAAAAAATTATGACTTGTTTCAAAAACACAAATACTGATTTGTTAAAAGGAAAGGAAAAAAACCACTTGAATTTTATTTGACTTGTAAAAAAAATCAAATGGGGAACAACTTTCCTTTAAGTGTCCCTTAATAACATTAGTTAAAAACACTGTCATTTTCTCAGAATATCCTGTTCATCTCCTTTTAAGAATTAATTAAATGCTTTGCCAGACACATGCCTTGCTTCCAGAAAGGATAATTTTCTCAGTCTTTCTCCAGTCTTTTTTTTTTTTTTAGGGTATTGAGTAGCAATTTACAGCCATGAAGAGAAAACCTACATTGCACATATATGATGCATCTCTTCCAGCTGAATACTTTTTAATGTTCTTTTATTCTTCTGAGATCATTTTGCTGGGACTTCTGAGTATGTAAAAATAGTACTGTTTTAGTAACACCACACATGAACAATCCCACTGCCACAGACTGACACTTTTCCATGCACATGCACTGCGGCGTGCAGTCCTGTTGATCCAATAAAAGATATCTTCTCTTTAAGTTCTCTCAAGCTACTTTGCAGATTTGCCACAGGCTCCTAAAACAGTCTGGTCAACTGCATTTTGCCCTTTTGCTATGATCTCTGTGCACCCATAAACTTGTCCATGTGCTCATTTGTGACTGACGTTGTCTTGCATGAGTTTTCTCTCCTTCTGCCCAGTGACAGTACACTTTGGCGTAAGTTAAGGAGCAGAGTTTTTCCTCTTTTTCCTTTTCTTGCAAATTGCTGGTGGGGGAATATCAAATGCTCTGCTACAGTCCTCATGCTGGTTTGCATGTGAAATAGCTCCAAAAGTAGGGAAGATGTAGAATAGGTATTTGTAAGTGCTGAATCAATCTGAAGTGTCTATAGCAGTCCTATAGCTCGTACACTATACAGATAAAAATGCCTTGTATTTCAAAAGACACTAGGGAAAAATTTCTACTTGAAAGGGCTCCAAACTATACCCATTTCTTTAAAATATCAGAATTTTTCTGCCTAATTGGATTAAGATCAACTATATTAAAAGATGCCTGAATCACTTAAGTCTTCTGTGATACAAAGTGAGCTAAAACAAAAACACCAATGATAATAGTCATGGTTTCTATTAACAGTTCACATATGTAGTTAACTTGAAACAGATGCTTTTCAATACAAGCCATTGTTTTTAACTTGAATGTGACAATATGTTTTGATGTTTTCTCCTTAATTGTAAAATCATGTAATGAAGTCCCTTTAGCATGTGTGTGGTAAATTGCCAAAGCCTCTGTTTTTCCAAAACTCTCTGGTAAAATTTCTCATGGTGCCTTAGTTACGATTGTTCATGACAGTCAGATGATTCCCCTTTCAGACCACAGAAGGTCCATCTGGGAATTCTGGAGGGGGCTCAGCAGGACTGGAAACACAAGTATGCATCTCTCAGGTTTGCCTAAGGCTGGGCAAGACCAGGCTTTCCCTAGTGCAAGGGCTCCTGGTGGAGCTTCGCAAGAAAATCTCCTGTGAAATATGTGTCCATGATTTCTAACGAGCAGTATGGAAGTATTTGGTGATAACATATTAGATCACTGGAAATAAAGTGATAAGGATAAAATTTAATGGATTGCAATATCTTCTGAGCCTGGTGGCTGGGCAGGTGATTTTCACAGAATGCAGAAGGCTGAAATCGCAAATGACACTTCATCACCCAACAGAAAGTGTGTGTGACTAGGAAAAATACCCATGGCTGCTTATTAATTCTAGGCCAGTTTGTGGTGTTTGGTAGCAATGACGAAGATATGAAAGCTAGAAATGGAAAATCGCAGGTAATTTTAAGTCTCCTGACAACAGATAGAACAGTAACAATAACAAAAACTACTACTAAAGACGACACTTGATTTCTTCAGTAGAAATGTGAAGTACGTATGACTATGGAGGATAGAAAGAAGAAATATAAAGGTTGGAAAGCCACCCAAAAATCTAAATCCTTGTCAGCTTTCAGAGATCAAATGGCTGAAATATGAAACAAAGACATACACTGAACAGATCTGTGCAGCTTAGTCTTAAAGAAGAAGAAGGAGTTAGTTAAACTCTGAGGAAACTGGACAGAATTATCATGATTCAGGAGCTCAACTGTGAACTTCAGGCAACACAGAAGTGGAGAAGCCCTCTGAATTATGGAGAATTGTGCTATGAGGTTGGGCTGATTAGCGTGAAATCAGCTGGAAAGCCAAGGGTAGGGATAGGTGGGGGATCATTGTGGAGCTCCTACGTTGCCTGCAGAGCAAAGTGGATGTGGTTAGGCAAAAGATAATAATACTGGTAAGGATGTTACGGTCCAGGTCTGGCTACCCAAATCATTGCTTCAAATACAAGTGAAGGATAAAACAGTAAAATATGGGTCAGATATTAATTTGCAGAGAGAATATTATACCTTGGCTTCTGTTATTGGAACAGAACATCCACCTTGGTGCTGCTTTTGGATAGTCAATCACATATTTGTATATGCATGGAACTGCAAGATTCGGCTTTTTGTGTTTGCCACTGTAATTGGCTGGGTGGACGGTTGTTACTGAGGGCAGGACATGAACAGTGTTCCAACAAAAAAATATATTTCTCTATTTGTGTTAAAAGATTTCACCTTTCTGTAGAAACTGTCTATTGGAATACTTATGACATATAGCTAATGTGTGAGTAATATGGTAGTTAAAAAAAAAATCTCAGCTCTGATTTGGGATGTATAACATTTGCTTCCATGGGCATTGTGGGTTGCTGTTTTACACTAGGTCATATCATTGATTTATTCTCACTTCAGACTGAATTTTTCAAGAGGTGAAACATAGATTTTGGACTTGAGTGTTTAGGATCAGATTTTTTTTTTTTTAATAGGGTTAAACAGTTTCATCACTGTGAAATCTGCCCCTTTGTTGTTTTTCCCCAAAATCTTAGAAAGCCTCATGAAATGTGTTTACCTGTCCTAACTAATCATAGCCCCAGGAATACTTTTCCAGTCCAAAAGTCTGTCTAGCTCAGTATCTTCTCTTCAACAAGGTCTAGACAAGAATGTACGAATATTTTCTTAGCCTCTGACTATTTTCAGCTCAGGAATCTTTCTAAACTGGATGTGGTTTTGTATTTATTAACCCTCAGTGGGTTTCTTTTTCATGTGTTTGTCTGTTCTCCTCTTCAACCTATGTAAACTACTAGGAACCACAAAATCAGTAGAAGACAAGTGTCTTCTGTGAGAAAAACACGTACTTTTTAGTTTTTAATTTTCAGCACAGTGTCTACTAGCTCCTTTGGAGATTTCTGGTTCTTATATTCAAGAAGACAATGAAGCTCAAACCTCACCCTCTTCATGCCACTCACAGTTTTATAAGGTCCAGTCATATTCCTCCTAAATCATCTTGTCTGGAGATTGAGGTTCCTGGTCCTCTCAGCCATTGCTTCTACCATCCACAGCTTTGATCATAATTATTGCCCTTCTCTGAACATCTCTATTTTACATTCAGCCATAGTGGGACAAGGGAACAAGGACCGCACGCAGTATCGAGGGTTTGGGCAGACAGGGGAACTTCTACAAAAGCATAATGATGTTCTCTGTTCTCTCCTAAAAACTCTGGGCATTTTTGAGTGCTAATGCGAACTGATCTGAAGCTTTCATGAGCCATCTATGATAACCTGAAGTCCCATCTCCTTAATTGTAACCATTATTTCTTTGTAGATATGCACCACTTTATATAATCTACACTGAATTTCAGCTGCCATTTGTTGCTTATTGAGTTGGATCTTTTTCCCCAATTATCCACAGCCAGCCTTTGTCCTCAATTATCCTGAGTAATTTAGTAAACATGATGAACTTTTTTGTAATAAATTTACTGCTTAACTACTTCTGAATTACCCTAATGCTAGGACTTTTCTTTCTTGTGTTTTTTGCAGCCCACATTGCTGCTTCTGAATTCATGCATGAAAGAGTTAGGCTTGAGGTGCTCAAGCACTTGCAAAAAGGCTAACACTGTAAATAAACTCTTGTAGGTTTGGGGAATATCACCTGTTCTGTATATTTAGAAAATTCTTGACTCTTATTTCCTTCAGGTCATCTTTTGCCGCAGCCACTATATGCTAGTATTATAGATCCTTGGGAAAGGTTGCTAGGAGAAATTCCTTGTATTGTTTTTGGTTTATTTTGAATAGCTACTTACACTGTTTTCAGCATCACCATTTAGACTTTAGTGCATATTTATACGAGCGTCTCTATTATTCTGCTCCCAGAGCTGTATAGGTTTTTTTTCACATTCAGCTGATTATTAGTCACAAACATGCTAATGACATCTCAGCACCAGCTTTGTCAAAGCACCACATGAAAACATCTAGATTATTGCTCCATAAGTTATTGCTCAAATGACTCTTTCAACAAATTAATGCTGAGATTCTGCCTGGGTGAGAATCAGGAACAGCTGAAAGTGGCCCCATAGCATGTTTTTCCAATGTTGTGATTCCATTGAGGGTGAGAGCAACAGCCTGAAAAGCACACAAGGATGGCTGTTTGCTGGCAGGTCGACAGGAGGTGCTGAAGAGGAACTTGGACCCATTGGTGGGGCTGCTGAGCAGGTGAGAGGAGCTTGGAGCGGGTGCAGCAGGCAGGTGGGACAGAGGGACCTTGTGCCAACCTCAGTCCTCGGGGCATGCTGAGCTGAGCTGAGAGCAGCAGTGTTTTAGGGGAGCCTTTGAAAGTGTTCCTGTCAAGAACTGAGCAGCCTGGGTATTCCCTACTCAACTAAAGTCAAATAGTTTTCCCATCCCATAAACCAGCCTTATCACAGCAATCTTTAAGCCTTTGCAGTAGCTTATACACTACAGATAAGGCTTTCCCTGACTGGCAGCCATGCAACCCTGCCAGAGCCTGGAGGTCAAACGGGGCCATTCCTCCCCCGGGTACCACTGATGCCAGTGGAGGTTTGGTGGAGCAGTGGAGTGACGCCTGCACTCCCACACATGCTTGCAGCTACACCCCCAGTGACTGCTCGGGCTACGGATGAAAGCAACAAAGATCACTGCCCTGTCTTGGGGCTGTGTTGCCTTTAGACTAACCAGGGAAACGCATTCAAGGGAATGAGTCTGAATTAACTTCTAGACTGGATTCAGGCTGTGGGTCTCCTTGGTCCCTGCCATATCCATGGGGCTCAGAGTGAGTGGGACCTGCCACAGACCTCCATGCTGGCAGCAGTGCAGGGACAAGGCTTCACAGCCCCCGCTGCACCACTACATGGAAAGAGTGGGCCTTTCTGTCCCCACAGCAAGTGGGGTTATTTAATCTGCTGCATTGTGGCCCTGGGATGCAGAAAGGCTTAGTTCTAATTTCATCTGTACCACTGATTTGACTGGTAAACTTTGGAGCATCCTTTCAATCCCTGCTGTCTTCCCACTTAGTGCAAACCTATAACAGGCCTCATTCTAAAGATTATTTAGTGAGTTGTCAAATTAATATTTGTAAAACATTCTGAAGATGGGAAGCGGACCCTCCAAGTGTCAAGCTTCTGCTGTTCTTGGCCTCTTTCCATACCACGGAGTTTGCTACTCTGATATTTCACTGCAACACCAGCATACTCTCCTGTACAACACAAGTAGGTTTTTGGGTTTCTGTTCCTGAATTTGCCGTTGATGTCTCGTGCTCATGTCATTTCACTACTCTGGGCTTTACTTTGTCAATGCGTACAGAGGTTATAATAACATCTAGCCAGCTAACAGGATCTGTGAAGTAGAGGGATCTGATGAACATTGCTGAATGCTTTTATGGGCTCATGTGAAAGATGGAAAACACATGCCAAGCAATCAAAATTTTACTGCTGTTATTGTTTAGTTTTATATTTACTGTTTAGCATGATGGAAAAATATCTCAGTATGACAGAGGACAGCTCTAGCAAAGGAAACCCTTCCTTGGTCAGTTTGGGCTGACATACCAGATACTTAGCATGTAGTGTACTTGATGTGTCTGGCAGAAGAAAAAAGAGAAATAGAGGGAAAATATAGATGCTGCAATTCTGTTTTCACCAGGGGCTGGCCAATAAATTATGTCTAGACTTTGTGCCTCGACCACTATGCAGAAGGTCTGGACTGAACTACCTATAATAAATTAATTGTGGTGAGAAAAAAGTCACAGTGGGAAAAGAAGCAGGGTCTTCATTTCAGCTTCCCATATAACTTCTTTGCCAATAAACAGCTTTACTATCGTACCTCAGCCAACAGGCACTTTTTTGAAAACTTGTACCGAAGCCCAGACTTTCTTACAATATCACAGTTCACTGACTTGCCAAATAGTTTCTGGGTAGATAGCACATCTGTATCTGGATCCATCCCAGTATTTTCTTATACAGCTAGACTCCATCTGAAGTATTTTACATAAAACCCTCTGTAACCTCTTCTTGTTTCAAGCTTTGAAATCAAAAGAATGATGAAATATTCAATTATCTGTGTGTCCTGCCCAGGCTTTTTCCTTACTTACCTGTAGCTGTCTGTGTGCAAGACAAAAAAAGAAAGGAAGACATTTTCTGAGAACTGGATTGCATCTGGGGGGTCTGTTTTCGTGAAGGTCAGCTCCAGTTTTCTCTTAAGGTGTAAAACTCGTGTCTCGTGCCGAGGGGAGACGAAGGATGTGAGACACCTCAGCTGAGCTGTGAGTGGGCTGGGCAGGTGCCAACTCCCACCCAGTCTGTGCATGGCATGGAAACAGATAAATAAAAAGGCCCACAATTTTTAGATTTTTTTTTTTTTTGCACCTGCCAGATATATGCCCACATATTTGTGGCCACAAAATGAGTTATAGATATGAACCTCAGCATGCGCCGCTTCTACTCTCTGATTTATATTCCCACCAAGGTAGTCAGAGATGCAAGCATGCTCAGGTTTTTGGCAATGAAGTGCAGACGCAGATTTTCTGACTAGAACTTGCTTTTTTGCAAGTGCATCCCACTGCACAGCTTTATTTCAGAAAGATGAGAGAGTGTGGGTCAGAAGCAGGAGAAAATAAAATATATAGCAGCCACTTTACAATGCACTGAGTGTTTATGTGACTATTCACTTTTACAATGTAATTGTATTCACTCTTTTCTTAAATACAGCCTTCCTACACACGTGGGTACAACCTGCCACTGCAGCAGGTGGGATGGTGGAGCAGATTGCCATCCTGCATCAGGATTTTGTGACCCAGAACCTGTTTAAAAAACCCACTTATTTAGTTGTGTAGCAGTAGGCATAAAAATGTTAGCCAAAAGGAATTAAAATGAAACCATGGATTTTACATATGTTAAACTTACCTAGAGCCCCACAGTCCCGTCATGCTCACTAGGCTAGCAGGCTGACCCCTGAGACCTGCCAAAGAGTTTCCACTCCTCCATTGTTTCTCACAAGAAACAGCTCGCTGCCTCCAGAGTCATTCACATGAAATGTTACCAGCATCCTTTGTTCTTCTGTCCTTGGACAGTTGTGGGTCCTTGATTGTTCTCAGACAGAGCCAGAGGTGGAACCATCATCAAAGCTATCAGTGCTGGCTAAGCCTCTTAAAGATTTTTAAGTATTAGGTTTTTTTCCAGGCTGAGGCTTGGTGAGTTAGGCCAGTGTAGTCATACAGAAAACATCTCAGTAAACAGGCCAGCACACAACATGAATAAATTGTTGCATGGCAGAGCCAAGTCTATTATGGAGATTCTTTGAAAACAGCGGTAGAGCAGTCTATAAGGCATTAAACTTGCCTGTTTAGTCATTCATAAGCCAGCGAATATCAAAGTTGAGGCATGGTGATCGAACATAAAACCTTTAGTGTGTTATTTGATGCATCATGTCTTCAATGGGCCTTTAATTACCCATTAGCATATTATTTCTCAAAGAAACCCTCCAACTTTCCCCGTGACCACAATTATTCCCACGTGCAGAATACTGTAGTGCTTTTCATCACTGCATCTTGTTCCCTCCAAATATATAATTAATTTCACTGTTTTTCTTTTTTGAAACACATGAACATTCACACACACCCAACATTTTTGTAGCTGTACCTTAAAGCTATTTCTCAGTGTAAATTGTATACGTATCTCTGTAAGCAATGTCTGAAATAGGATTCTTGATTTCTATTTAAGACTTAATCATGTTTTCATTGAAATTCATAGCACAAATATATTTGAGGTTAAGATTTGGAATTATATTCTCAGGAACCAAACTGTCTTGGAAAGTCAAGGAGATTTGCATTGCGGATTTTCTAGTTCAGCTGAAAATCCATGCATATACATTGTATGTTTTTAAATGATAATTTTGTCTTTATGAAATATATTATCAGTATTTTAATATTTTAATATGAGTGGCAAGGCAAGTGACTCAAATGTCTCTCAGGAATAAAAATCATAAATGAGAAAAGCTCCCATACTTTAGAAAGGCATGATTCAGCAGCAGCCTGGCTAATACTACCGTATACGAGTATGCTTGCAGAGAAGATAAAAGTAGTTGGTCTCGGTTTGATAAGACTTCTTAATAAGCAGTGTTCTCATGAAGGCCTTTGAGTTGACAGTGTTTGGTGAGTCATGGAGGAACTGAAGACCTGAGAGAAAAGCCATTAAGCTGACAGTCTCTGTATGGGATGGTCAGGGCACAAATAGCAGTGAGAACTGATGTGATCAGAGTCGTCGTGTGCAGGCCTCCAAGTACAACAACCAAAAGTGTACAGTAAGGAAGGACCTGGTGTGAGCCACCACGATGTCCTATAGACCCGGGTCATCCCACCACTGCCATTTATTTTGGCCTTGCAACACCCACTTCATGGTTTTGCTGTAAACGGGTGAACTGTTTGCGTGGTGAACAGGTTACTTTGGGAGGAGTAAGAAAAAAAAGCTGATCAGGAAAAAAAGGGAAGAAAAGACTCATAGGAGAAGAAAACCTGAGAGAAAATGTGTGGACACAGCTGGGTACTGGATAAATTGTCAGATGATCACAGAAGTACATTTCAGATATTTGATAAAGGCTTGGAGGAACTCACACCTGGCTTCTGTGGTGCCTCCCTCATCGTTTTGGAGGTACCTGCTGGGTGTAACATATGAAGCACGGGATGATGTGGGATCTGCGAAGCCCTGGGAAATTCCTAAAGTACTCTCACACTTGGTGTGAGAGGCTTGGCTAATGTGGAAGAGTAATCTACACTGAAATGTTAAAATTAAATATTCCAACATTTTCATACTGACTTTGTTTGTTTTCATTCCTCTTCCCCCTTTCCCAAAACTGCTATTTCATCTTCTTATCCAAATCTGGAAGAGAAGTATGTGTGAAATGCTGGCATCTCCATTTGAACAGAATTTCCTGTATTTGCTTTTTAATCAGAACTTCTCAAGGAGAAGAATAAGACAATCATTTGGACTGATCTGTGTGCCACTGTGTCTACAGGTACAACAAGAGACCTGGAAATTAGAGCTGTGTGCATAGCAAAACATATGAAATAAATCAGTGGAAGTTAAGAATACTTGCCCACCCATCTTTTCTTTGCTGGAATGAATCTTGTGTATGCTTCTACTAGATCATGCTTTGATTGTCAGGGCTGATTAAATATTTTCTGTTTTCAACTCTGAGGAGATGCTTTTAATAAATTTTAAATATTTTATCTGAGCACAATGGATGCTGGCTCCCATTAGTAATAAAATCTGTCCAGTGATGTTTGGATTTTTCTGACAGCACAGAATTTTTCCTTTTTTGAGTTACTCATTTCTTGTGCACCAAATAGATGAATGGTTAGCAGCTGAAGGATACTAGAAATAAAAAAGCTCCCAAATTATACAGCCAGTCAGGTCACCAAATTTAAATGGATGTTATACTGTGTGTTTAGGTCTCATGTTATTTGATGTTGTTGCCAGTTTCATTGCACCTGAGTTATGATTTTAACCAACTTTTCACAAACCTAGTCAGCGGGCTTTACATACAAATGCGTGTCATTAAAGACCCGTGCAGGTTATACAAAAGTGTGTAGGTGGCTGGGTGTAGTATATGTGTTGCACGCAGAAGTGAGCTTATCCCTTCTTGGGTGTCTTCAGGCACCTACAAATGAAGAGGGCACTTTGGGGATAAACTTACCTCTTTTGACCTTCAAAAAGCCATAGTTGCCCCCTGCTCTGCAGCTAATGCAAGCCGGGACCTTCATATCTTGTCTGTGCATTCTCAGGGTCTTCCTTCGGCCCATGATGTCTCCCAGCAGTTTATTTTTCCTTATTGGTCCAGCAATATCGTGTTCAAGCTTTTAGGCAAACGCCATCCATCCTTGGCTATTGGAAATTCCTTTGATTGATTTATTCTAAAGCGTTCTGGTAACTTCACCTCTATATGAAGAACAGGAATTTTCTAGCAGAAGCAACTTTTCTTATGGCAGTTCTGGGAGCTGCTGCTTTAGTGGGAAAGTCTTTGCTCTCCTAATACACATCCACTCTGCAGGCCTGAGCTGTTGGACTGGCTGGCATGTTAATAGCTACTCAGTATGGAAGTAACTGCCTAACTTCTAGATGGTGACCATTCCCAATCAGTTCAGATTTGTAACAGCTAGTCAGATTAATGCAGGGAAATGTTATCCTCAAATGACCCATGACAGGGAGAGAAGAAATGGCAAATAAGAAAGATGTAGCAGACATGTTGCTGATTCGGGTACTATACTCAACATTGAAATGGAAATAAAGATGAGTTGAGAAAAGCAAAAACTGTATTTTATTTAGATTATTATTTTTAAAAAGGCTGAGGAATCTGAGAGCATTTGGAAAGGAATGAAAGGACTTTTTAGCAGAGTTAAAACAACTCATTTTAATGAATTAAAGATTTGGGTTAAATTGTAACAGACATAACAAATAGTTAAGGCATTAAATAATCATCACTGGACCTGTTAACAGATTTAGAAACCTTCTGACGTTTGAGAAGTCAAGTTAATCTAATTTGTTGTGTTGGTTTTTTTTTTAAATCAATAATCATCTTTTCCTCTTTTGAAACCATAAATTTTATTGAAGTACTGAAAACAATTAATTACCCTTTGAAGAGACAGGTGGACGAAATCCCCCTTTTTGCTGCTCAAATCTGCAGTCATTTTGTTTCATGATTTCTTCAGCATGTCTCAGTGTGTGCTAATTCTCTGAACAATTTGGAAGACTTTTTTTGTACCAGAAAGGTGGTGTTTTCTTGGATTTAGATAATCGTAGGCTTTCAGCTGCTTTAATGTCATTAGCTAACATTTCCAAATGTTTGGTGTGTGGACAGATCAATGGATTTATTAATTTAAACATATTATTCCCCTCACTGTACCTTATACAAAATCTGGCTTTTGTTTAAAGCACTCCATAACCTCAGACTTGTTCTAGGTTAAATGTGATATTAATCAAGCTGTGGATAAAGGCCACATATATGACTGAAGCTGTGTTTATTAGCTTTAGTGAAGCCTTTGATTTGGTCACACATTCTTTGCTCTTAACAAAGCCTCAGAATAATACAATATGGGTTTTATGTCAATCCTTAAGTTGGTTATCATCATACTTAAGTAATAATAGAAAACAAATTGTTCACTATAGTGGCATATGATCTGATTTTAAACTCTCTGGTGCAGGTGTTCTCCATGGTATGCTTCTTCTATTGCTCTGTTTGTTTTCTTTGGAAATGTCATATTCAATATGCGTAGACAACTAGAATATCTGCTTGTGTAAAGAATATTTTTTTGTAGACAAATCCCTCTTTTAATCATAAAGTAGACTTGATTTGTACTTTGCAGTTTATGCAGGATGTATTCTAAGGAAAGGAAAATTTAAGGTGTATGAATAGATAATTATGGGCTGTCTCCATGTGGTGATATGAAGAGCTGTTCTGAGGCTGTGTGCAGGTACAGCCATCCTGATGACTAGCAGGATTTCCACCTGCAGGGGTGGGCATCCTGTGGAAGACATTACCTGTTTGGTTCTGCTTTTTGGTTTGCTGGATACAATCCCTGACCAGGATTAGGCACCTGGTGTAAACCCAGACTGGATCCCTTGAAGAGAAGACTACACTTCCAGGTATCATTCAGTACAGAGGGGCCAAAGGTACCACCAACGTGCAGAAAGCAAGAATACTTGTAGTCTAAGAAAGTCCTGGCTGTAAATATCTGCCCTTGTGCTAGAAGAATAGGGAGCAGAGGGAGCAAATGTGATACCTTCTTTCAGTACAGCAATATAGCAACAGGCTATTGTGCATATTTATATACTGACACTGTAACAGATGTGTTAAAAACCATTATTATATCTGTGAAGAATGTGGTCACCAGAGCTCAGACCAGGGCTGTGTCTCCCACAGAGAAAGTGGGTAGAAAGGTTAGCCTTCATCCTCGTCACAGACAAATTAATGTTATGCCTGTAGGGCAAGATTCAGGACTTTGTTGTGGCTTGGTCTCTATGTCCATCTTCTACTTACATGGACAATAATTTCCAAAAATGCAGGGAGACCCAAAGGTTAACATAATTTTCCCTTTGAATAATAAAAACTTGCAATGTATAGCCACTTACGTGGTCCCTGAGGCAGTGACTCAGTCCATTATGATGAGTAAACCTGATGAAGAATATAGTATTCTAAATTGCTGACACCTTTTTTTCATTTTGCCTTCCCTTGCCAAGACCCAGTGGCTGGGTGCTAAAGGTAGAAAAAATTCTAGTTGTAAACATGGTACATTTTTTTACAGGAGAAGAGTTAAGAGCTGTAACTGGCAGTGAGAGAAGTGATAATGGCACGTGGACACTCCATGCTTCGGCACCAGTCGGTGCACAAAATGATTCTGTGATAAAAGAAAAAGATGCTTTCCTCATCTTCTGTTAGAATTCCTCTGTTAAATGGCATGGACCGGTTTATACTGGAGGCTGGGAATAATGGACCTCAATCTTTTAATCTTTTAGAAGGGGTGCTTTGTGGGGTTTCAGAATTTTGTTTTCCTAACAGTTACACTGTTACTATTAACTAAATCATAAGACAGTTCTGTGTAATGTTATTGTTTCCAGTGATGCCTGCTACAGTTGTCTGGATCCCTTCGAGAACTGGCATCTGCTTTGATGCCCTCTGTGTGGCTTTGAATAACAGACATGCACTTTTTAACCTTCAACCAAATTATTTTTTTAAAACTAGGGGAGGAAATTTTTAAAATACACAAGTTTCCAAATATTTTCTGGAAGAAAGTCTGCATTAATGTTCAGCACAGTTAATCTCTGCAAAATGTAATAGCTTCCATGCAGCCACCCTATTTGGTGGAGCTCCAGAAATGCCTAGGAAAAGCAGTTGAATTAGGAGGTGTCTCAGTATTGCAGTTGTGACATTCCAAAGAGTATCTGGACCAGGTAGTACAAGGCTCTGCATCCAAACAAAAACTGAAAATATTTGGGGATATTGCAAACTGAATTTCCAGTATGATTTTATCTGCTTTGGAGAGTTCTCTCATTCAGACAAATTTTCCTGCAATAAGACATTTTAGCATAATTTGGCAACTCTTCCAGTACTACCTGATTTTGAACCCTTCAGAATAAAGGGGGTCAAGTTATGGCCCATGGAGCCATCTATGGTCTCCTAGAACAAGTCACCTGGTCAAGAGCCTGCTCTGGTGATTATATTCCCCAGGAACCTCCTTGAAGTCAGTTTTGGGTTGCACATATTGCTTTGATGAGATCAAAACTACATTCCTGACTACTGTTTTTCCAAGTGTCCCATGGCACTTTGTCCATCATACAACATAGCTTGAAACTGAGAAGCAGCCAAGCAAAAAAATGGCTGGGAGTAGGATGTCATTGCCAGAACAACTGATACAACTTCCAGCTTGATTCTTATGCAAGCCATAGGAATCCCCAGGGAAAAGCTGGCCAAAGCAGTTTCTGTGAATAACTCAGGCAATGACAGCCAGACTCCAAACGCAAGTTTTTTAAGATATCCCTCCATGTCAATCAACTCATGAGCAGTGAATCTGGCACTGAAGGAAGGCTGTCCATTTGTGTAAATATTTAGATCATCAGAGATGAGTTTGAGCAGACAGTCCTGTCATTTGAGAAAGGAGGTGGTAGGCATGGTGGTGCTGGGTGGATGGTTGGACTTGATGATCTTAGAGGTCTTATCCAACCTATGATTCTATGATTCTGTGATGAATGGTCTCTCTCTGCCACTTACAAGCTGTCTGGAGGATTGGGCACCTTCGCTTTACAGATATTTTCCCAACAAAATTCTGCATTGCTGCATGACGTTTGAAAGACAGATTAAGGAAACAGACAACTTGAGATATCAGAGATGACAGTAAGTATTTTCTGATGATAATGTATGAAATAAAATGTCTTGGAAGTGTTACTTGCTTTCTAAGGTGAAAATCTTGGGGGACAAGAAAGGAAAACTGAGCAAGCTATGATTTTCAGCTCCTCAGCAACTGAAGAAGTTTAAATACAACATATCTTCATACTAAAAAGAAAGATAAAGGCAGTACTGGACAATGTCTGATCATCTCAAACAACAGAATATCCAAATCAATGCCAATAAGCCAAGAAGAAAGAACTTTGCCTATATTTGCTGAAGGGTAATTATGTGTTTATCAGCTGCTGCAGCTTTCAGAGGTATTTACAAAATGTGTGGAGCTGGCAGTACTGCAGATTTTCCAGGCTGGTAATTGTGCTGCTCTCCTGTCTACCTCTTCAGACGACTTCCTTGTACTGATTGGAGGCAGCTGCTTCACATGAATCGATGTGAGTCAAGGTAAATGGTTTGTCTACCACTGAGCCTCTCTGGCCTATACATGGTAGGGAAGATAGCTTACTGGATGTGTTTGAGCTTATTTGTATTCTTCCATAATGAATATTGTGGCCTTCCTTCCAGGTTCTTGTATTTCATAGCACATGTAATAAATATTTTTATGGATCATTTCTGTCAACATAAACTGAGGAGTAAGCAGAAGCAATATCTCCAGAATAAATTTGTCTCAGGTCCTTGCTTGATAGCTCATTTTCCTCTTTAGCAGTGAGTTGAGGAGGCGTTATTAACGCCACCAACAATCATAAGATGGAGCGACTCCTGCTATATTTCTTCAGCACATTGTTTTACACAGATGCGTAGGATAAGAAATTAGTAATGTCACGGCAGAAGTATTACAAAGCTCCCACAGAGAAAAAGGCATTGAAAGCAAGTGCAGTTTTCAGAGATGTCCTGGAGATCTGAGGACAGAAGTCCCACCTAAGAACCTTTGCCCTCAGTAGTGAAAGTCCAGATTCACAAACACCACCCCTGTACTGGTAAATCACACAGCTACAGCAAATAGTCCCAGTTGCTGGAACCAGACTGAATGATGCTACAGGAGTCTAGTGTCTGCCGTGTGTTGGCCTTGCCAAGTAGCATCTTCCCTAGCAAGTTTAGACAGAGTTTGGAAGTTAGCATGGCCAGGGAGGATTCCCAAAGTGCAGTTTGCCACCCTATTTTCAGTAAGTAGGAATGTTTAGTACTATGGATGTAGGCCATTCTGTATCGGTAGGTCTCAGTTTTGGGGATTAGTTCTGGACATCCCCAAATTTACAGATGAAGACATAGTCAGGGATACTGCAGTGTTGCTATACTGAGGAGAGGCATCAAAGAGAAGCACTCACAAACATAAGGTAGGCCACATAGTCCCCTGGCAGGAAGAGTTCAGCACTTCAGAGTGAATCTAACAAAGGCAAACATACTGGATGGAAAGAAAATGAAACCAGGCCATAGGTAATGTCGAGGGGACAAATGTGCCTGAAATCTTGCTTTTCTGATGTGTTTGTGTGCCTACCTGCAAACCTGAGATATGGTTTGATGTATGAGGGCACTGGTATCCCTGGAACTTCATTTAGAGAAGCTTAAGTCCAAAATTTTGGGCCTGAGCTTGCTCTTTTCTGCGGAAAATGTTGATGGTAAAGACTACAGTTTCACTGTTGTCAGAAAGTGAGTGGCTACTGAGGCTGTCGTTCCCAAGCTCACCTTTCTCTTCTCTCAAGAACACCCTGGCCTTTGCAGCTGCTGGTGATGCTGAGACGGTGCCAGTCTTCACCCGTGCTGTTGAAGCAGGACCCTTGTACCAAACAGCTGGAAGGAGAGTTCTAAATTTTCATTTCTTTGCACAGTCATCCACAGAAGTCATTATGGAATGTTCTCTGAAGTATCTTTGTGTAAGTTTTGGAAGGTCACTTCCAGACAGCAACACCAAAACATTCAAGTGCTGGACTACCCATTCCCTGCTGCCTCATTGTCACTCCGTCATGTTGTGGAATGAGAGCAGCGGGACCAGGTCAGAGTTAAGGTTGGTTGCCAAATTTCAAAGCTTTTAAGACCTCTTTATTTCATAGCTGCACCATTGTAATAGCACTGCTTTAAATTAGCTGATATGTTATTACTAACTTAATCTTAATCAATGCAGGGGCTTAAGGGTCTGGGAATACAGTGTAGCTTTGATCTCCATAAACCCTTATTAGCACAGGTACTGATACAATTATCTGCAGGGTGACTCTGCATACTTACAGGCTAGCAGTCCAGTCAACAGATTAAGTTACCTCATTTATCATCATGTGATCTGTTTCTAATTAGTTCATTCCAGTTAATGGTTTCTTAAAATCGTCTTTTTTGAGTTATTTTTTTTGAGAAACACATAAACCACTTGAAATAACTTCTTGAGGGTGGTTAAATATATTATTTATTTTCTGGCATGTTTCCAGTTGTGTGAGTTACACAGACTTCATTTACTTCATGAAATAGGTCATTTCTTTGCTCTCAGAGATGGAGGGCACAGAACTGTGTTGTGACGATGGTAGGCTCTGATAAAAACCTTTTTAACACATCCGTTACACTGCCCTGGCTCATGGAATCTGACATTTACAGTTCTGAAATAAGTCTAAAGACAGCTAGTTTTATCTCCTTCCAGGAAAGTAAAACCATGACTCTTACTGAATGACTAGTGCTCTGTGAACAAACGTCAAAATAGATTTAAAAGTGCAGGTTGCACTACTAGTATGGATTGGAACAAAGAGGAAATGTCAGTAGTTTTGCTTGCCAGTCATAAATTTCTGGTCTTAGTTAAAGTATAATAAAAATTTTAATTTGATCAAAGCTTGTAGCGCCTATTGTAAGCCTACTGGTTCGTCAGGGAGTTTTATACCCTTTGCTTTCTTCTCAGTACTCCAGTAATTGCATCTGGTTATTGCTACATTTGCTATTACAAATACACCTCTCCTCATGGTCCGTGGGCCAGGATTTAGTGTTATTAGGCTTGAACTTGTTTGATTCCCTGTCAAGGAAAACCCTTCAGCCTCAAGCCTTTCAGAAACTACTATGACCAGTGTGCCACCAGGAGCGAAGTGGAATTTAACAAGGGCATGCTGGTGTGGACACTGTGTGAAGGGTATGAAATTACCAGTCTGAGAAGAAACCATTTAGTTAAGATGGTGAAGAATGACTGTCTCGGAAACTCTTAACCTGAGTTCGCATCAAGGGCTGAAGTGTTAATAAGCTGTCATATTATCTTCTGCAAAGCAAGCATTTACTTCTGAGGGAAAGTAAACATGGCAAAAAGCCAGGGTTGAAAATCTCGCTGTACTATCGCTCAAAGCAAATGAAGCCCAAGTTCCAGATGTCGTCAGCTCAGCGCTACCTCTTCTGTTCCAGGTGACATCTGAGATGGTTTTCTGGAAATTCTTCTTTTCCAGGATAATTCTAAAGGGAAGGTAATCTCTGAAACAAAGTGGTAGTTAGCATGGGGAAATACCTGCATACAGAGTGTGCCAGGAAAAGATCTGCAGAGTCTGTACCTTCAGTCTTTATGTGTAAAACCTTGATGTCCCAGCTTAAATTACACGACATCTGTATGGCAAAAGCTTATCATGAAATAACCATAATTTTAATGGGAAAAAGCCAAAGGCAGAATAAGAAAAGGCCAGAACTGAAAGAAAGAATTTGGAGAAGGAATCACACAGAATCACAGAATAGTAGAGGTTGGAAGGGACCTCTGTGGGTCATCTAGTCCAACACCGCTGCCAAAGCAGGGTCACCAACACCAGGCTGCACAAGACCTTGTACAGATAGGTCTCGAATATCTTCAGAGAAAGAGAATCCACATCCTCCCTGGGCAGCCTGTTCCAGTGCTCCATCACCCTCAGAGTGAAGAAGTTCTTCCTCATGTTCAGGTGGAACTTCTTATGTTCCGTTTGTGCCGGTTGCCCCTTGTCCTGTCGCTGGGCACCACTGGAAAGAGTTTGGCTCCATCCATCTTGACACCCACCCTGAAGATATTTATAAGCATTTAGAAGATACCCTCGCAGCCTTCTCCAGGCTGAACAAGCCCAGCTCCCTCAGCCTCTCCTCATAGGAGAGATGCTCCAGTCCCCTCATCATCCTCGTTGCCTGCCACTGGACTCTCTCCAGAAGCTCCTCAACTTTCTTAAACTGGGGAGCTCAGAAATGGACACAGCACTCCAGATACGACCTCACTAGGGCAGTGTAGAGGGTGAGGAGAACCTCCCTCGACCTACTGGCCACACTGCTCTTAATGCACCCCAGGAGTCCATTGGCCTTCTTGACAGCAACGCCATACTGCTGGCTCATGGTTAACCTGTCATCCACCAGGACACACAGGTTTCTCTCCGCAGAACTGCTCTCCAGCAGGTCCGCCCCGAGCCTATACAGGTGCATGGGGTTGTCCCTCCTCAGGTGCAGGACCCTGCACTTGGCCTTCTTGAACTTCATCAGGTTCTTCGCGCCCAGCTCTCCAGCCTGTCCAGGTCTAGCTGGATGGCAGCACAGCCTTCTGGTGTATTGGCCACTCCTCCCATTTTTGCATCATCAGCAAACTTGCTGAGGGTAGACTCTGTCCCTGCATCCAGGTCATTGATGAAGAAGAAGTTGAACAAGACTGCGCCAAGTTCTGACCGCTGGGGGACACCACTAGTTACCAGCCTCCAACTAGACTCAGTGCCGCTGGTGACAACCCTCTGAGCTCTGCTATTCAGCCAGTTCTCAATACACCTCACTGTACACTCTTCCAGCCCACACTTCCTGAGCTTGCCTAGGAGGATGTTATGGGAGACAGTGTCAAAAGCCTTGCTGAAGTCGAGGTAGACAACATCCACGGATCTCCCTTCATCTACCC
>Ga0065711_1035693_pt1 | contig 21951 bp, 8 predicted proteins | sample Hoacrofraction12_FD_59098 | JGI IMG/M metagenome (GOLD analysis project Ga0065711, IMG submission 59098) | Hoatzin crop microbial communities from Cojedes, Venezuela - Epithelial fraction 12 v2 (version 2) | ecosystem: Host-associated > Birds > Digestive system > Esophagus > Crop | place... | reverse complement strand
GTCCTGTGCTGAGGGCTCCAGAGCTGGACGCAGGGCTCCCGGGGGGTCTCAGCAGAGCGGGGCAGAGGGGCAGAATGCCCTCCCTCGCCCTGTGCCCTCGCTGCTGGGGATGCAGCCCAGGGCACAGCTGGCTTTCACACTGCTGGGTCTTGTCCAGTTTTTCATGCACTCCCTCCCTCCAGTCCTTCTCCTCAGGGCTGCTCTTAGTCCATTCTCTGCCCAGCCTGGATTTGTGCTTGGGATTGCCCCGACCCAGGTGCAGAACCTCATGTGGTTCACCCAGGCCCACCTCTCAGGCCTGTCCAGGTCCTACTGGATGGCATCCCTTCCCTCCAGTGTGCCGACCGCACCACAGAGCTTGGTGTCATCAGCAGACTTGCTGGAGGTGCACTCAATCCCACTGTCCATGTCACTGACAAAGGTGTTAAACAGCACCAGTCCCAGTATTGACCCCTGAGCAATGTCACTTGTCTCCACGTGGACGTTGAGCTGTTGACTGCAACTCTTTGAGTGTGACCATCCAGCCAAATCCACATCCACCGAGTGGTCCATCTGTCAAATCTGTGTCTCCAATTTAGAGAGAAGGATGTCTTGTGGGACAGTGTCAAATGCTTTGCATGCTGGAGCTGCTTTTCCTGCTGCCCTTTTTACAATGTGTAGGTTCGCTGTCCTCTGAGGGGGGAAACTGTATGACTTGAGACAGAACAGCACTGTCTCGTGACCCTGAAGGATCAGCGCCTCCTGTGCCTCCCTTCTCCGTTCTCAGGAGATAAGCTGTTTGCACACATCCAGCTGCAAAAGATCCTGGAAAACAGCAACCGTGAACTGGCATTCGCAAAGCCGCGAATCCGAAGCTGATTGGCTCTAGTAACTATTGCATTAAATAGAAGGTATTCACTTGAGCAATAAAATGATTCTGATCGAGCACAAGATTGGGGTCTGAAATCATTCACCGCACTCTACCATTGCACTGCCTTGGCAAGCCCAGCGCTTCAACCTGGAGAGTGCTAGAGTAATGGCCTTGGAGAGGAGTAGTGTGGCAGCAGCTCTGAGTAAAGCTGCTTGCAAAGAGGATGTGGATTGCTCTTCTCAGAGCTGTATATCTGAATGCACAGCTTGGATGGATGGGAAGCTGAAAAACAGCAGTGTCAGCTGTTCAGTGCTGCGGTTGAGAACAGGTGATAGGGTTTTGGCAAATAGAGATTTTAATTTCTTGGTGTTCCCAAGAAAATTGAAAAGACTGTGCTCCTGCTTTCCTGCATTGATTCTTGATGTGGACTAGGCAGTTCCAGGTCCTACTTATCCTGGAATTTCAGGGGACAAATTAATTGGATCGTCCAGTCATAGGATCTGAACATAGTTAAATGTGACAGTTACTCAAAACTGTCCTGTATGCAGACTTTTCTAGAAATGTGTTTAACTCTGTCACTTAAAATTAGAAGTTAAATATAAAATGCCACAGATGAACCAGGAGTTTGGAGATGGTTCCATTGTGGTTTGTCTTTTAATATTCACATCCCTATGCTGAAATATTAAGGAAGCTGGGTTTATCCTCTGGACAGCAAAGGCAACGTGGGAATCCATAAATTGGTACGGATAGATCCTTTTGCTGGCATGAACTATTTTCTGTGTAGCTTAAATGAGGTAGAGTTTTGCCTAGTGTTAAGGAGTTCAGTACTTTGAGTACAGCAATGTGATGTGAGGCCTGGTGTTCTGTGTTTGTGAAGCGATGCTAAGGGTTTTAAGCAAAGACTTATATAATGGCAAAGTTCCCTAAAGTGATTGGGAGAATTTTTTTTAATTTTATGTATATTAAACAAAATAGCCCCTTCTTGCAGAAGAGTTTGCTCCCTCTGGTGGCTGTGCTTCTGTGGCTCCTGGGGCTGAAGTTTTTTTGGGTGCCTAGGCCAGTGACAGGTGTAGTCCTCTGTTTTTTCTAAATATTCACTGTTTGTTGTGAAGAGAGGAGTTGGCTGAAGGGTTTGGAAGAGTTGATCAAACTCTTCCTGTCTGGTTGAGGACAGGAACAACAAGGAGGAATGTGTCTGTAAAAATGACAGTGCCTAGAAGAAGGCTCTTTCTAGGTGGAGGTGGATGATGACTGAAAGAGGCTTTTGTATTCTGTTCTATTTTGTGCCAAATGGCCCTGACACCAAGACAATAAGGCCAATGTTTTAATAGCTTTGCAGTATGGGAGTTCAAGCTGTGTGTGCTGAATGTTTTCTAAACAAGGAAGCTGCTGTTTCTGCTGAGTGATCGAATTTTTTCTCCACACAGCGTGAGTGCATCTCAGTCCATGTTGGTCAAGCTGGTGTGCAGATCGGCAACGCATGCTGGGAGCTCTACTGCCTGGAGCATGGCATCCAGCCCAATGGGACCATGCCAAGTGATAAAACCGTCGGTGGAGGTGATGATTCCTTCAACACGTTCTTCAGTGAGACCAGTGCAGGAAAACATGTCCCTCGTGCTGTGTTTGTGGACCTTGAACCAGCAGTAATAGGTAAATACAGTGACCTGTGCGAGGGACTGTAGAACATGGTGTAGGATTTGATTTAATGGACGCATTTTTTGACTAAGGGATCTGTTTCTCTAGTCCTGCAAAATATCTTGGGGTTTAAATTTTTACTATGTAAAGCTTGCCTGTGTCTTTCAAGTGATGGAAAATACATGGCTTTGGCAAATGTGTACTGTGGAACGCTAAATAATTTAAGTAGTACCTTCTGCCAGCCTGTGGAATTAAATGTGTCTGCTGAACATGCCTCATGCTTTGGTTATGCAAGGAACTGGTTATAACCTCTTGAAATGTGGCATAAGGTATACAGCAGACAACAGCAGTGTTCTTAGAAGATGTGATAAGTATAAAGTAGATTTCTTTTTGTACATTGGAATGATTCCTGTGCTTTTCCAAAACAATCTTGTACTCTGTAGCTTTAGTAGTGCTTGAAGAAATGAGTCTCATTCACTAGCCTAACCTCAGGGACTTCAAACATGCATTTCAACTTCCTTATCTTTGAATAACAATCCACTCTTATCCTGAAAATCAGTTGTATCCCAAGCTCTGGCAGCACTGGCTCTTGGTGTTCAGATGTGATCCCATGCATCAGCCACTGACCAGTCCCACCTTCTGTGGCATTGGCCACACTGCCAGCCTGGTGTGAGCTGCCCAGTTTCACAAGACTCTTGTTCCTTGTGTCATGAATCTTGGTTTTGCCCTCACAAATGTGTGTCTCAAGTCATTCTGCTGGAGCTGCTTTTGTGTCTCTTGCCTTAATGATTTGGAGCTCTCAGAAGAGGTCTGTGTGCTTGTGCAGTTGCTGTGTTTAGCTTTCTGCACTAGATAGAGTTGGGAAGGGGAGATGAGTGACTAGGCTTAGGCTGCTCCTGTATACCCAAACTGTGGGTCTCTTGTAACTTGTTTTCCTTGTAGCACCCCAGACATTTTTCTGTGGCTAATACAGTAGAGTGAACTTAGCAGGAGAGCAGAAGGCTGTTGGGCAGGTTGAGGGTGGGAGTGCTGGACTGATAATTTTGAAATGAGCCAAAGCACCCATGGCCATACACTGATATCCCCCGGAGCGGTTGCAGGTCTGACTTTCCATTTTCTTGAGCCCCATGGCTGTTGCTTCCTCTGCTGCTGGCCAGGTGGTGGCTCCCAGCAACCAGAAAAGGCTGAGAAATGAGGTGAGGGAGAGCAGGTGGCAAAGCTCCTGCCTTGCCCCTGGGGGTGAGTAGCTGGGGAGTCTTGGGACAAATGGGAAAAGGTAGTGTTCCAGCACTTGTTAATAATGCAAGTGTAGTGTGGGAAGATGTGCAAGAGGCTGTCTTATGAAATACTTGGTAATACTAAAAGAGTTAGGATTTTGTTAAATGTTGCATCGTATGCCTTTCTGGGGGCTAGCCTGCTTTCTTTATTCCTGCCCTGCTTATTTGAAAAATATTGGTCCAGTTTCCTGGGCAGGGCTTGCATGACTCTTCCCATTACTGCAGCATGTCCCCCTGCACTGTTTATGAATAAAACATCTCTTGTGTGTGCAGCAGCTCTGTAGCTGTCACGCATGTACACCAGGGATTTCTGGAGCTTCCAGGTCAGTGCTGCTCTTGATGAGAGCAGTAGAACTGCTGTACATGTACACCAGGTCCATGGATGTGGTAAAATACCGTCAAACTTTCCACCAAGAAGTCGGGCAGTAACAGGTTGGGAATTCAACACAAGCATCTGTAAAAATCTATCCCAGATAGACTTGAAAACATGAAGGATGACATGTCCAGAGGAAAGCTTGGCTTAGCTGTCCCCTAAACTCGAAATGCTTTATTCCAGCACACTTTCAGTCCAATGACTGATCCTCTTAACTCTTCAAGTTTTGTTACTTCCCCAGGACCATCTGGACTCATGATGCCCCTACCATCACCTTTTTCTTTAGGTTCTGTATTTTTCCCTTTTACCCATATTCCTCCTCTATAACTTGGAGTGGGAATGCAGGAAGTCTTAGAAACACATGTTTTGAATGGTGGACTTCTCCAAATTGTTTTTATTTTGGTGCAGCTTGGAAATACTTTAGAGTATTGGATTGCAAGCTGCAGTGGTAGGTGGTCAGTCTAAATTGGTTCATATAATAACTATATTTTTAAATCTTGAATTCTACTTATCTTTGTCTTGCTCACTCTTTTTCAGATTACAAATAATATATACAAACAGGCAGCTTCATCTGTAGTTAATAAAGCTCTTTGTTTTCCACCTGATTTTAATTAAAGGATGCAGTACTGCATTAACATACAACTCAAAAATGGCTTGAGCTAAACCAGAGACAAAGCTATGAGTGTGTTTGTCTCTTTGTGGTATGACAGAGCTTTAGCCTGCTAGATGTAAGTGCATATTTCTGATAACTACTGGAGATAACTCTAAACCATTCTCCAGATCTCTAGCTGATGGGGGATGCTGTGTGTTCATTTGCGTGGTTTCTTTGTAACACAACCATTCATGCTGGAGCTTACAGCTCAGTGTTGGAATAACTGAGTATCTCTACAAGAGCATCTCCAGTTGCTTTTGAGCATTACCCTCTACCCTTGGCAGAAAGTGCAATTAAGGGAAAGATGAGGGACAAGTGAGCAGTGTAGGCTCTGACTGCCTGCAGCTGCAGAAGCAATAAGGCAATATCCTGGAGGGCTTGGAAAATAATGGGGAAAAGCAGTATTGCAGGTGCTGAGCTGCAGAGTGGGCCTGAAGTTGTCTTAAACTGTGGAAGAATGATTCTGCTACAGTCCACTTTTAAATTGCTCTTGCAGGTCAAAAATTAAAACTTATGTGTAAAATGGGACAGTTTCTTAAGCAGTAACTTTGTTTTTCTTGGGTGTTCAACATTTAGACTGTACTAAGTATTGTCACCTACTAATAGGTAGAAATAAAGCTGCTTTTTTACCGGTAAGTTTTTAGGTATCTTATTCTGGACACCCTCAGAAGTTTGAAAAACTTGGTGTATATATAGAGAACTAACTTATAAATAATATTCATCTTGTCTCCGTAGATGAAGTTAGGAATGGGACATACAAGCAACTCTTCCATCCTGAACAGCTGATATCTGGTAAAGAAGATGCTGCAAATAACTATGCTCGAGGTCATTACACAGTTGGGAAAGAAATAATTGATCTTGTTCTGGAGCGTATCAGGAAACTGGTAAGACTTTTCTTCATTGGAGGCTTTTAAAGGTCTGTCGTCTGTTTTACAGGATTTTGAAATCAGGTTATCAAATACATAGGCCTATAAATTGTGCTTTAATTTATTCCATAGTAGGAGAATCACTGGACTTAGTCTGCATCTGGTTTTATTCTTAGCCAGCTAAGAAGGGTTGGATTATTCCTGTCAGATATGACTTTCAGGTGGCCTAAAATGCTGATGAGGTGCCTGAAACTACATGGACTCATGTTTGACTTCAGAAAGCCAGGACTAAGAATGTTGATTTGCATAACTCCTGCTGGAGCAGGTCTGGCTGGGGCACTTGCAAGGAACTTTAAATAGGGGTGTTTGCTTGCTTCTGTGGTTTAGACTTTTGTTTGCATTTCCTGCTGTTATAATTTCTGAATTAATGTTATGGAAATAACAGTAGAAATGGAATAAACATCAGTAAGCTGGGATGTTTCAGGCTCCCCAGTACTTTGATCATGTGGCAAATTTATGAAGATGTCAGCTGAGGAGGTTAGACTTCCCTCTTTAGGGCTGCTAAGCATCTGTTTTACCAAATCTGTGTCACAAAGGTAAGGAATTCTCATTGCACAAAAAAAAACAGGGTATACCTCTGGTGCTTTAATATGAAATGCTAAATGAGTCTTGCTGAAAAGTACACCTTCTGCAGATCAAAACTGCTGGTATTCTCAACACTTGGCTGTAGCCATCTCTGAAGCTAAGATAAGCTTGCAGCAGGCTGTACTTTGACCTAAAAAATATGGTTGTAGTTTCTTTTTACAAGCTGTTGGAAGTCCCTGTCAGTCCTGGGAATCAAGCTAAGCATCATGGGGCACTTTTTTCTGAGGACAAGGCAGTCTAATTTCTTCATTCGAGAAGACTAAACTTGGAATGGCAGTGTAACATGTTTAGGCAGCTCACTTCCCTGAACTAAGCTACATGTTTGTAACTCTCAGAGGATTATAGCAGTAGTTCTGGGACAGAGGATTGCTCCATTTCTGTGCAGGTAGAGTGTGTCAAATCAGTGTAAGAGATAGAATGGTCTGTAGTTCTTTGAATTATTATTTCTTTTCTTGGTCATTGTTAGTGGCCTTGACTAGAGAATTGGAAGTAGGGGAAGTTTTGAGGTAGTAATTTGAAGGGGAGAGGTCACCCTTCAGTATGCAGGGGGCTTAAAATAGCCAAGAGTACAATGGCTTTTGTAGGGCAGTTCCTTGATTGTGGGTGGATGAATCAAATTCAATGTTACTTTCCTGAAGCTTGAACAGTTGGCATGTGTCAGAATTCAGAGTTGTCTTGAGCTTGTTTTGGGGTATTTAATGTCTACACAATTGCTCTAACCCACCTATATTTTCTCTTTCAGTCTGATCAGTGCACTGGCTTGCAGGGTTTCCTGATTTTCCACAGCTTTGGGGGAGGCACTGGCTCAGGTTTTACTTCCCTGCTGATGGAGCGCCTGTCAGTTGACTATGGGAAAAAATCAAAATTGGAATTTGCCATCTACCCTGCACCACAGGTCTCGACAGCTGTTGTTGAGCCGTACAACTCCATCCTGACTACCCACACCACTCTGGAGCATTCCGACTGTGCCTTCATGGTTGACAATGAGGCCATCTATGACATTTGCCGTAGGAATCTGGACATTGAACGCCCGACCTACACCAATCTCAATCGCCTCATTGGTCAGATAGTCTCCTCCATTACTGCTTCCCTCAGATTCGATGGTGCCTTAAACGTGGATCTTACTGAATTTCAAACTAACTTGGTGCCTTATCCTCGTATCCACTTCCCATTGGTAACCTACTCCCCGATTATTTCAGCAGAGAAAGCCTATCATGAGCAACTCTCTGTGTCTGAGATAACGAATGCTTGCTTTGAGCCATCCAACCAGATGGTGAAGTGTGACCCTCGCCATGGCAAGTACATGGCCTGTTGTATGCTGTATCGTGGGGATGTTGTCCCCAAGGATGTCAACGCTGCTATTGCTGCTATCAAAACCAAGCGCACAATCCAGTTTGTGGACTGGTGCCCAACTGGTTTTAAGGCAAGTCTCAGTTATGTCATGATTTAACAGACTTATTTGCTGTCATGGGCTTGTGAAATATATTTTCTGATTGAGATGTTCTGTAGGTACCTGATTTGTATTTTGGGAAATGGAGACTTAAGTTCTTGGAGCGTTTTTATTCAATTACTGTCTGACTACTTTGATTATAGTCACTATCAAATGCTACAAAGAAACTCATGGTCTCTTCTGCTTTTTACGTAGGTTGGCATCAATTACCAGCCACCAACGGTGGTTCCTGGTGGTGACCTAGCCAAAGTCCAGCGGGCAGTGTGCATGCTGAGTAACACTACAGCCATTGCTGAGGCGTGGGCTCGTCTAGACCACAAGTTTGATCTGATGTATGCCAAACGTGCCTTTGTTCACTGGTATGTTGGAGAAGGGATGGAGGAGGGAGAGTTCTCAGAGGCTCGGGAAGATTTGGCTGCACTTGAGAAAGATTATGAAGAAGTGGGCACAGACTCGATGGATGGAGAAGATGAAGGTGAAGAATATTAAATACAGCAAAAGTGAATTGCAAATCTTTTGCCATTTTACTGCCTCTTCAGTAGCGGTGTAAATCCTGTTAAATAATTGGAATAAACTTCTTTAATCAAGGCATCTGGTAGTGTCCTAACACCGTCTGTTCATTAACTATATGCAAGTAGTCAGTAGTCCAGGAGGTAGAATTTCTTTCTGAGAAACAGTGGAATGAAATAACCATGCTATAATTAGAGGAGTTCTTGTCCAAAGCAATGCTATCTGAAGAGCTAATAGTGCATATTTTCCCTCAGAATACAAGGCTAGAATGTGCTTGAGTTTGCTGGGAGGAGACAGGAACTAACCTTGTATTACCCTTGAGAAAAGATGCAACACCTTTAAAACCAAAGGCTATTTGAGTTCGTTTTCTCCTAAACTTAGACTTGGCATGGGCCAGTAACTTACAGATGCTGTAACCTGGAAGGGGAAGAGATGTCCAGAAAGGATGTGCCACAGCATGAGGAACCTGCTGCTCCTCTGTCAGGGCCTGTGTGGCTGCTGCCCTGGTGTTGCTTTGTCCTCCCACAACAGGAACCCCGGTCCCTGTCTGTCGGCTTTCTGTGGAGTCAGCCCTTTGCCTGAAGCTGTCTGGAGCAAAATCTCCATGTTGGCTGGCTAGGGTTAAATACTAGTTTTCCCTAAAACTAATTGATTTGCAGGAGTTGTTATAACGTCTGTGGGGTTCAGATATGCAAATTGCCATCCTTCTGCCTACCATGCAAGCTGATGTAACAGGAGAGGATTTGGCTAATCAGGTTATCTTCAGATGTGGACAGCTTCTGTCTGAAACCTTCTGCATGGGCTGCGTGGGGCCTGGGGACGCAGGGCAGTGATCCGCAAACCACACAGCCTGACTATTTCCAGCTCTGTCTTGGAGCTGGGTGACTGAGGAATCTTTCTTGCAGAATTAGCGAAGGTGGAATAGGCAAATGCTAAGATGACAGTTGAATACCGAATATGATAGAGGATACCAAAGTCTGACTCAAGACTAGATACAAGCTGGAGAATTCCTCCCTGTTCTATTTCAGCCTTATTTATATTCCTTCTGATTTAATGATGGAGCATGATTTGGGCTAAGCCTTGAAGCTTGTGTCAGTTAATGAAGACGCACATACCCACTCAGTGTGAGTCTTGGCTGTGGTATGAAAAATGCCTGAACTTCTTTCTGTGTGGGAAACCTATGGTACTCGGGGAATGCTGCAGTGTGTGACATCAACTTGTAACGGGGGAATCTTTCCCTAACCTCAGTTCCAACTGACTTGGGTGTGCTTATGCTGCTGGATGGGGGTATTGCTTTTGGTTTAGGTGAACAGGCTGCTGCTGATTGAAGGTCTGACAGAATAGCCTGGTCTGCAAGCGCTGACCAGTAATTTGCTTAGGCTGAAAACCGGTTGTCCTGAATTACTGTGTGTGTGTTCTGGCAGCCGTAGGGTTGAGGCAATCTGATTTGAAATTAATCAAAATTACTGGAGATGGAAGTTACCAATTTTATAGATGGGGAAAACAACTTTCAGGCTTCGTAACCTAGGTGAGTGCCTCGGACTGTCTTGTCAGCCATGGTCTGGTGCAGAATACACAGATGCTGTGTAAATCATACCTCCTGCCATTCAGCATGGCTGAGCACGTCTGAAGTTTCAGTGAGTTTCTCATTTCCTTTTGCTTGTGTTTTTATGTTGCACAGTAGACACAGGGTGTAGAGAATTTCAAGTCCTGTGGACTAATTTATTTTCCTACTTACTGGATAATTAAGCAAATGTGCTAGGTATAACCCAAGAGACAGTCACATTCATTGCAAGTCAGGTTGACTTCTTTTCAGTGCATGCATTCAGATTTTTAATGTAATGGCAATGCCCGCAAGAGGGATGTGTGAAGGACTGTTTCATGACTTGCAGGTGTCTAGATCTTTGGTGTGAAATCTTGAACTACTGGCACATCATGAAGAATGCTGTGTGGCCACAAGTGCCAGCTCAGTCATTTCCTTGAAGTTATGTGTGTCTGGGGGTTGTGCAGGAGTAGATTTCTGAACTGGCTTCAGTGTGATCTTTTAGCAATGATTTGGCTTTTCTATCTGGGATTCCTCATCTCATTATTTGAGGCTGGCATGCTCCATTTCCTGCTGATACTGCCTGGTGTTTACTGTATGTGTAGGTTACCCTTTAGAACATTGCTGCTTATGTGATGGGAATTGGTTTGCAGTGTCAAAATGTTTTATCCGCACGTGTACAGTGATGAGTCTGCGCGGGACACAGCACTCTTGCATCCTTGTAAAAGCCTTGTGCATATTGAATGCTGAGCTCTTTGAAAAACCTGGACTGACTAGGGAGTCTCAGTGCACACGTTAGATTTGAGATGCATTATGCTTTTAATTTTTAAAAATAACATGTAATGCTACTTTGAAAAGATGGTAAGCTGAAGTATGGCAAGCATCCGCTGGTGGAAGGTTTTCCAAGAGATGCTATGTCACTTTTTAGCTGTTGGACTGATGCTGAAAATACATTATACATTCTCAGCCTACATCATACTCAAATTTTCTTTATATTAATATTAAGAAACACTGTTGCATTAGCTAGTGGGCAGTTAGCTCTCAGTGTAGGCATCTGCATAGTGCGCTGAGATAAGATAGTGTTTTTCTCAGATAAGAAGCCAAGATAATTACAGCAGGAAAATCCTGCTAAAACAGCTCTTGCTTCAGATAGTTGCAGAAATCCTTAAACATGTTATAATTACTAGCTGTATGGTTGAATTAACAAATGGGTGGTTCGTCTGTTTCCCCAAATGTAGAGGAGAGCCTATACTGAATTAAAATGAGTGTAAGAGTGAGTACCTGAAACTTGCAGAGGTTAAGATTAGGTGTTACTTGAAATACTTTCATTGCACTCTTCTGTTGAAAGCATTTCTTTAATTCTAAACTTCAAATGCATGTTTTCTTTGGTAAGAAATCCCCATACTTCTGCTTTGAGAAGTCATGGGCCTATTTTGCACTGGCCCATGCAGGCATTATCAAGTGGTAACTAAATATATCTTTACCTCTGTGGTGACACAGCTTTCTCCAGTATTGAGATTGGCAATTAATAGCTATCACCTGATACGGAACAACTTCTGTGACTCATTAAGTGGAGGAGGAGGAGGAAGTGAGCTGGAGCTCATGGTGGATTGCTGTGAACTTTGTTGTAAATTGCTGGTGTTATCTGTAGGATCTGTTCTAAGGTGGTTCTGGTGCCATTCCAGGGGAATGCAGTGTGGCAGAATCTGATTTCCACCCACTCTGTCCTCTGAATAAGCAATATGAATACCTTTTAATGTGTTAATGTCTGTATTATATATATAATTATGTACATTTCTAATTTCTATAGTAAGCATGCCACAGTGTAATTGTATGATAAAAATCTGTCTGTTTTAGCTTTATGGCCAGTATAGGTAACATAAGCAGATGGCTGCATATCCTGCCACCTTCTTCCTACAGAGGAAATTTTTCTCAAAATTCGGAAAAGGCTTTTGTACCTCATACTTTGAACCCTGTCAGATAATATGCACCCCAGCAGCCTGTTGCTGAAAAAAGTGGCCTTCAGGAGAGCGTGGCTCTTTGGGCTTAGAATTGGTAAGTGAGATTTGAATGGAAAGTGACTAAAGAAATGATAGTGTGTGACTCCATTATTCTAGTGGAAAAAGTAGAGGTAAGATTGCAAATTACACTGCTCAGCAGTGTTTTAGGAAAAATGTAAAACATTATCTGAAAAAATGGACAATATGACTTGGTATTAAAGATTCTCTGGCTTTACCTTCTGCCTTTCTCCACAGTGTAATAATAGGGAGGAGTTAGAGCATGATGTCTCATGGGTGGCTTAGAGCTCACCTCTTGTGAAAATTTTGGGGAACTAGTAAAAAAGCGAAGGGAACAGCAGTGTCAATTCATTACTTTGTCACTATGCTGCAAATGTGCCTGCAGTTTTTGATTGCCTTGTCCCAAGCCTTGGGTCTGGTTAGGCCTTCCGTTGACATGCTGCTTCCGCTCTGGCAAATTCTCTAAGTCATTCTGTGCTTGCCTCTGTGCTGTTCAGTCAAACCTGCATGAACCTTGCAACAGTGGAGATCTTGACATCTGAAATACAGTGCTGCTAGTGTGCTACCCCATGCCATTCTCTGCTGTTTTTAAATGCCTGTATTTCTGCCAAATAAAACTTGGTTTGCCTTTGCACAAGGTCGTGTTTTCCTTTTTGCTTCACAGAAGCAAAACTGCAGTTGTCACTCTTTATAATGCAGAGCTATTTCAGTGTAATGGGATGACTTTTTCACTTGCTGAAGTATTGTAAGAACCTACGATTTAAATTATTTTGCAGATTTTTGTCAATGCATTTGTACCTTTGAATCTAAAATCGGCTAGGGTACCAAGTGTAGAGATACCCTATCTTGTAGAGGAACTGTGCATTACCAGAGGTTGGGAAGGTACAGAGGCAGTGTAATTGAGGCTCCTGTCAGGAAGAATGTACTGGGTTAGGCTGACTCCTGATCTTACCGGTTCTTATCTCATGTTTATAAGGAATTACTTCAAAAGAAAATGTTTCTTATTTGACTACTGTGAAAGCAGGGCCTGGTCTTAAACAAATTGGGCAGCAAAGAGCTGAAGAGCATTTTTCCATCATATTGGAGAACTCTACTGGAAGTGCTGTAGGGATTTGCTGTGTGTATTGGCAAGGTGTTGATGACTAATCCTGTCCTATCTTGGTCTGAACTAGAGGGGGGACTAACTATGTAACTTCTGGACTATGCAAAGACTTATCTAGAGATTTCTTCTAAAAGTTGGGCGAGGGGATTAAAGGTTTGTAGTCTCCACTGGCTGTTAATGGAGAGCAGGAATGAGAGCATGATGAAGTGGGACAAATTGCTCTGAAGGTATTGTAGGTGCTGACTGAAAAATACCAGGAGACTAAAAAAAGAATAAAAAGGATAAGAGTCACATGAAGAGTGGTGCCTTTTGTGGAGCTTTTCAGTGAACTGTGTCCATTAAAACCCAGTCTCTCCAACTTTCAGATGCCATGTGCCTGTCCATTGGCTTTCTGAAGACCCTACTTTCCATGGCCAGCTTCATGTGACATAAAACAGGTTAGCTTGTTTAAAGGTAGTCTTCGATCTTGTGATACAGTCCTGTTTCCTCAGTGATTTGTAAAACTTCCTGTCACTCTTCAGGAGCATTTTTTGCAGTTTCTCTGCCGAATTGTTTTGCTTTCTCTGGTCTGGGCACAAAAAGTTGAATTCTTCAAATGCTTACTAGGAAACAATAGCTGTAAATACTACGTGTGAGGGTCTGGAAAACATTCCAGAAACATTTAGGAAATATTTTTTCTAATATTTAACACAGATCTTTAGAAGTGCAGGAAGTCGTAGGAAGTCTTAAGTGAATTTCTGTTTTTAAGAAAGGAAGTGCTGCTTAGTCCCTTAAATGCGCAGTACTCCAGTCCACTAGATGAGCTCAGTTCTGCGCTAAGGTCTGCCCCAGGCTTCCTATGGGATACCAGTCAGTGTTTGTGTGAGCGGTCTCTGTGTTGGCCCAATGTGTGCCATCGTGATTGTGTTACAACAGCTGCAAAATTGAGTGTTTTTTGAGGCTGAGGGAAGAACAGGGGTTTAAGCCTTTCTTTGCGGGTTTCAAAATGGGAAGGGAGTTCTGATTGTAGGCAGGAATATTTAAATTTACTTTATAAGATCAGGACTGGAGATCAGATGGTCGTGGAGAAGTTTAAAAAAATTTCAGGGCAACTTTACAGGCTTGAGTTTCTGTCCATATGGATACAATCAGAGCTCCCAAATGTGTTGCATTAATTCTGGTTAGGCATTTCTCCCACTTCAGCTTTGTTACCTTTTGGAGGTGATGGGTGATGTTTAACTGCTGTTACACTATGGTGAGGGCCTGTTTACAACTCTTCATAAAGAACTGCAGTTCTTTCATGCCTAAATATTTTAGGATGAAAATGGTGAGATGCTGTTGCTGGGCTCTGTCTGCATACTACTTCAACACCAGGCAGCTTTGCTGCTCGGGCAGTTCACTGAACACAGAGCAGTGAAGGAGATGCTTATGCAGTTTGTAACTCTCCCAAACTCTGTGTCTTCTGTTTGGGGTTAAGATTCATTCTTCCAAACATTCTGCCTGAAAGTGAGTTACCTATGATCTGAGCTAGGTGCACCAGGATTCTTCTGTAATACCAAGGGGATTAGAGGAAAGATAACAGGAGCAGGGGGCTTTTTATGTTCTTTCTAGATGATAAAGTTAGAATTAAGTGAATTTCTTAACTGCCTGTTGAAGGCCTAAGGTGTCAAGTCCAGAACTATGCATTTAACTTCTAGAGACTTGAATTGGGACAAAATCCTCTGTCCAAAATAGCTCAGTCTTTCTGAGAATCTGTTCTTAGCCTGCACTTTAAATCTGTCACTTCTGTAAATTTCTGTAAGACAGTGACCTCTCTGAGGTTACTGGCTGTCAATGTTCAGATTCCTTTTTCAGAGGTGGCTGCTGAGTGGCTTGTTTCAGTGCTTCCAATTAGGGGTGAATTACATGCAGTGCTCTTCGGGAAGGCTGCCAAGACCTTAAGCATTTTCATGTTACTTTTTTGTTTTAGAGCTCTATGGCTACAACTGTCAAATGCATTTCATAGCCTTACATCATTACCACTTGCAAAAGCTACTTTTCAGTCAGTTATACTGAGAGTAGGGACCTCTGTGGCTTTTCAGTTATTTCAAAATCCAGTTTGTAGAGCCTGCCTTGGGTGAATGCTGCTGGTATGTGTTCTTTCAGAGAGATGTGAATGTGCCATTTTGAGCCTAGCATTGTCTTCCAGCAGTTCTGGAGTTGATCTTGTACAATTCTGCACAGGTTGTCACAGCTGTCCCGTGCAGAGCTACATTCAGTTTTATGTCTGTAGCTGCTGTTAAACCAGCTCAACTGCTGGCTGTTGTTGTCCCAGTCCTCTTTCTCACCCATGCAATTGTGTCTTCACTCTTACTGTGCCTCTGGCACAAAGTTTTGTGTTAAATTGGCAAAAAACCTTAACCCTTCCTGTGGGAAGGGCATAGTTTTCCTTTGCTGTCATGAACTAAGATGGCTTGGTGTAGGATTGATCGGTGGGGTGCTGGAGTGGGGATCAGGGGAGCACCATGGGTCAGCTACAGCTGCTGTCGAACCACAGGCTTGGCTGTTCTCTGACTGGGACAAAATGGTTTCTGCCTTTGTTCTTGCCAACTTATATGGAGTGTTTATATGGAAGGCAAAAGTATGTGCATGTGTGTATGGAAGTGTCCCAGTCACGTCTTGGAGTATGTGATAGAACAGTTTCTGCCATTGTCCACAAATGCTCTTGAAAATGGTGTTAATGTCTCGCAGTGAGCACATACAGAACCCAGAAATGGAGGGGATTCTTTTTCTGTGACTTCCCTCATAATTCAGGCAACAGTTATTGGCAGTTCTATGCAAAGTCCTCCTCTGTTCCTTGTTTTACTTTTGCTGTGTTTAGTGTTTATCTTCTCTCTCTGTTTTCAAATTGTGTCTGTTGCTTTACTTGTTCACTGCTGTTGCAGATACCAACAGCATATTTAAGTTCCAGCTTTGTCTATTACAGCATATGTGCACTGGCTTCATTATCTTCATTATCTTCACTGCTTACAAGTATTTTAATGTCTGGTAAGTGTGTCTGCATGTGTTGAATTTGCCTGATGAGGCTGAGAGGGGCAGCTTGACTGCATATTGATTTAGACTTCGTTTACTTTTTATTAGATGTATTAAATACTCATGTGTTTATTGCAGACACTTCTCTAAAGCACTGATGTGCTGATACACCTGTTTTTTTGTGAATTGTAGGTGCTGGCAGATCAAGAGCAGTCCTTACTGTTGTACTTGTGGTCACTAGAAAGCTTTTTTGTTCAGTCTTGTACTTCCTTGCAAAAGGTGCTCTTAATTCTTTTAGAGATTCTGCAATTTTTACATCATCAGATGTGTGGTTCCAGATACGAACACAATAAGCCAGGCTTCCTTTGCAAAAACACCTTGGAACTTGGTGCATGCTGAGGGCCTGATTTTTCTTTATTTTGGTAGTTTGAGTGTAGAGCTCCTAAGTTCCTTTCACTGCCAGGCTGTTTAATCATGTCCTTTCCCCTTTGAATGCCTTCTGGCCCCCAGCTGGTTTTAAACCTGTGCCATCTACCAGATTCTGTATCAGTCTGCCTTGTATAATTCATGTGGTTTCTTACCACCTTTGTCATCAGTATTGTCTGAAATATTTTCTCTGTCTTTATTCATGTAGCTCTTATGTATTCTCCAGTGTACCTGAGCAATCTGCAACTATTTCTGCATGTTTAAATCCCTTCTAGAGGCAGTTTTCCATGGCTATTCATCAGTGGCTTAAATTTTCTTATGTTCTGATTCCTTGTCTGTTCAGCCTTGGACTTTAAATTTTTAGTGTATTTTGTGACCCATGGGGACTTAGATATCTGAGTTTGTGCATAGTTGCTGTTTGAAGCCTGGATAGTAGCTTGGGACAGTGGAGTGGGCTGGTGAGGGTTTGGGTAGTGTCTGTGTGTTTGAACTGGGCATGTAAATCCATCCTGACTGCAGCTGCAGGTTACCCAAGTACAGGGATCTCCTGAATCCTGTGCTATTGCACAAGCTAATGAAGTCTCCTTATTGCCTCTTTAATGTTACTCTTTACATGTCTAAAAGCAAATGAATCCTGCAGCGTATGTCTGGGTAATCAAGGGGGATTTCAGCTGCAGCAGAGGCAGGAAGCTTGACTAGGAACAAGACTTGTTAATTAAACACTTTTTGCAAAGCCAGCTTCCCTCCTGGCCTGTGTAGTGTCACCGAGTTGTGGAGAGGAGGGCAGTGGGTTTATCTGTGGCAGTGCAGTGCATCACCACGCTGACAGCAGGCTTTGCAAGACTGGCAGAAAGTACAGTCTTCTCTGAGGTTTTGTTCAGTGCTGCTGCTACTCGTCCTGTGCAGAAACCACAGCTGAGTTCAGATGCTTTGGGGGGAACAGTTGTGCTGGTACTTTCTGTTTCACTGCAGCCAATGGGTTAGGGGTGGAAAAGCTGCATCTTCGTTTCTGAAATAGCTTTTTCTAAGAAAAAGGTGTATGCTTTGTGGTTTTATGCATTACAGCCAGTTGTATTTCCCAAGTTGCTCTGTTGTGTTGCCAAGGCTTCATAGTGGGGTTCGCTTTCCCAAGCATCGAGGTCTGGAGCTGAACCTGTCACTCAAGGCTCCCTGTACAGTCAATGCAGAGAAGTAAAGTGATTTTAGGGTGAGGTTACTCTGAACTATTTTCGACACCTGCTTTAAGATAATGAACCTTGAAGCCTCATCCTGACTGACTGTCCGAGTGCTCCATTGATGACTGGTCCCTTGTCAGCCTCCACACTTAACCGGAAGAATCCCACCCTCTGCATGTCCTGCCTGGAAGCGGATTGTGTCCCACACTGTTGCCATTTGCTATTAGCATGCTGAAGAGCAAGAAGGTACAACCCTAATTGGAGCATGAGTCAGCAGCTGCCTGAGAGCGAAGTGATGTGTGTGGAGCAGCACCTCAGCTCTGCCTTTCCAGTGCTCCCTATGGCTGTGGTTTGCTTGTCCTTGTTCTTGTGGCAGTCTGGCCAAGGATTTGGAGTAGGGCTTTACTCAGTCTGTAATAGTAGCTAATGACAAGGTAAGGGACTTGAAGAATTTTATTAATAAAAGCAATGCTGAAGGCAGTTGCACAACTGCGGAGGACTTCCCATATTGGAGCAGAGATATTTCAGTCCTCCACATGCTTACCAGCTGTTTTTACCTGTCCATTGACATGCTCCCCACTGGGAGCTGTGTGCAGCTGTGGGACTTCCGTCCTTGGCCAGCTCTGTTCGAGCCCACAAGTGAGGCTCAGATTTCCTGCCTGCCCCTTCAGCATGGCCCCTCAGCACGGTTTCCTGAAGCTGACATCTTCAGCCTGCAGTCTGAGGAGTTAAGAGCTGGTGATGCTTGTTAGGCTGCCCTGGAGCGCAGAAGGCATCAGAGACACGGAGCAGGGCAGTGGCATGGAGTGCAGCTTCTAGAAGAAAGGCAAAAAAAGTACCAGGGCATCTATGTATTGAAGCCAATGTTTCTCTTGTTGCCAGCACAGTACCTAATTCTCCATCTAGGAATGCTTCTGCTGAGACTCAGCCAGGACACGATGCAAGACAAACAGTCTGGGTACCTCGCATCAAAGGAAGCGAGTCAGTACAATGTCTGTGAGCTGAAAGCTATGCTTATAAAGTCCATAGCCTGTTATATCCAGAGCACTCCATGTTTCTAACCAGGATCCTGAGATGGCAGCAGCTCTACACCAGTAGTCCTTTTTTTCTCAAGGACTGACGTGCATCAGCATCTCTGGGAGCAGCTGGCTTTCTGGAAAATGTAAAACCCTTTTCTAGTCTTGATGATGAAACTCAAACTGCTTCGCAGGTTTGTACAGGCTGCTGGTTTGCCCAGGAAAACTGGTTTGGTTTGATCTGTCATAGATTCTGCTTACTAAATCTGTTTGTTCCCAGGAACCTATTTTCTTAAAGAGCTGAGAGGTAGCATATTTCCCTCCCTGCCCTGTACTGTGATCACCTAAACACAGTATTTTAATTAGGCCAGACTCTCTGCTGATGAAATGAGTGCTTTGAGTTCAGTGGAGTTTCACTTACGACTTGCAGAAAACCTGACTGTAAACTCCATGTGTGGTGCTGATTGTCTCTGGACATGATAGTCTAAAACCTGGACTCTTGTGGGCAGGATCTCCTCCAGCTTCCTTCTAGGTAATTCTGGAGTGAAGCTTGTGTGATATTAGCATCTTCCCTTAAGTATTGCCAATTGCGGAGCCTTGGGGAGCAGTTTGGTTAGCTTTTTCAGTGTCCAAAGTGTAAATATCTTCTGTCTGGTCAGAGTATGGTCTTTCCTAAAGCTCATCATGGTGCTCCTCTTGTCCCAGGCTGATGAAACCAGTGCTCAGTGGGTGCCAGAGGAACTGGCTGCGGTAAAAGCTCTTGCTGTGATACAGAATTAAACTGCATGGATTCCAAAGGGAAGGTGGTCTAGGGTAGCACAGGCATGCAGGTAAAAGGGGGAAGGTTAATCCTTCTTTGCAGTCTGTCAGACACGTAAATGTTTGCAGTGTCTGAGTTGCAAGCAAGTCGGTATAGGCTTGATGAAGCAGGTGCTCCAGACAAATGATGGCTAGTGCGGAAGCGTGAAGGGGAGGCTTGCACTAGGAGGGAAGCTCACAGCATGGGTCCTGTCCAAGAAAGCACAAAACAGGCTGAGCTGAATATCCCTACAGGTTGATGGGACTGCCGGTGGTCTGTGAAGAAAGCCATGCTGAAGCAGTGTGAAGGCACACTCAGATGTGGAGGACTCTGGATGGATGCTGTATTCAGAGCTCACAGCTAGGCACAGCTGAGTGAGGGTGGAGGAACTGCTGAGGAAAAATCCCTGGCCTAGTGAAGAGTACTCAGCCTCAGTCAGAAGCCTTGATGCTCCTCACCTTGTCCTCACCTTGGGCCAAGCTGATGCCTCATTGCTTGATGTCTCTGCTAGGTCACTGCTGGGACAGCAGCTGCTCTGTCTCTTGGGTGTGATACTGAACTGCAGCAAATGGGGAAATTCTGCTCGCTGGGAACAAATACAACAGGCTTGAAGAAAGCTTATCTAATAAAAGGTTTTAATTAATTACAATCAACTGAACTGTGAAGAAGTAATGTCTGCATTCTCATTCCGAGTGAAATGTACTTTCCTTTCTGCAGTCTGTGCTTCTCTAATATGTGGGGAATTCATCACAGAATCCAGAGCCCCTGATTTCAAAGCCAGACAGTGCTGTGCCATGTTAATCCCCTGAATGCAACAAACACTCTGCAGATGTCACAGCAGGAGGAAGATACAAGAGCAGGCAACGTGTCAAAGCACACGTTGGTGTTGATGAAGCATGTATGTTAGCAGGTAGCAAGGTGGAAAGACAAGTGAGATGCCTGCTGGGGTGTACAGCTCCTCCAGGGCTTACTCCTTACCTTACATCACCATCTTACCCAGACCTGAGCTGCCGTGCCCTCCCTTCAAGGCACCTGTGTTCTATCCTTGGGTCATCTTTTGATCTCCCTCCTCCTCCTCTGCTTATGTTTAGATCTTGGTAGCAAGGGCTCTTTCTCCTCCATCATAACTTCCCAGGTAAAGCAGCTGTGTTTGTGTTTTTCCATCAGTCCCAGAGGAGGCCTCTGTGTGTGACTGCCTCAGCAGAAATGGTCCTGCTAAACATGGTCCTTCAGCTCCAGTGGAACAAGTCCTCGGGGAGTCATTACCAAAAAGACTTTATTTGCTGTACTCCAGAAACCACTGCTGCTTAAGCATCCTTGAACCTCCTGGGGAAACTCTCAGACCCAAAGTCACTCAAGTAGTGTTGCTTGAAGTGTTCTCCTCCATGCCAGACCCCTGAGCTTTGGATGTGATGCAGAGCAGCTGTTGGAAAGCGATTAAGCAGCTTAGTTTTCTCTCCAGATTGTGGTATTAGGTGACTTATACTGGAGGTTCCTGTGGTATAAAATGAAAGTATAAACAGATATGGTGTACTCTGCACATAGGGTTTACAGAATCACAGAATAGTAGGGGTTGGAAGGGACCTCTGTGGGTCATCTGGTCCAACCCTCCTGCCAAAGCAGGGTCACCTACAGCAGGCTGCACAGGACCTTGTCCAGGCGGGTCTTGAATATCTCTAGAGAAGGAGACTTGGCTTTCTACTGCTTTTGTACAAGGCAGGAGGTTCACTGAGCAGTCAGCTGCAGATAGCATTCAGCAAAGGAGATGGCAGCAGCCTCTTCCCAGAGCTGCTGGAGACCCGAGATGCTCCCAGTGGCCGGGTGCTGAGAGCCTGTGCCTGGCCGTGGCCCCAAAGCCCCCTCGGGGCTCCCTGCACAGGTGAGACTCAGAAGAGCTCAGCTCGTGGTGCTGTGCTGCACCTTCTCGAGATGTGGGCAGGTCCAGGGCCAGCTCGGACCTGGCACCTTCCCCAGCCCAGCACGGCCACTGGCCAGGTCCCATGGGGGCTGTGCTGCTGGGCGCAGAGTGGGATACTGGTTCCTGTGCCCTCAGCATCCCCTGGACTGGGAGGTGTCCGGCAGCCCTCGCTGCTTCAGCCCTGCCTCGCCCAGGGGTTTGTGGCTGGGAAAGCTCCGGTGATGATGGCCCGGGGTGGAGGAGCCCTCCCTCTGCACAAAGCCGCCTTCATTTTTTTTTCCTCCATTTTCAAGTGAGGGGAAGAGGAAGGCTCACCTTGGCAGTGAGTGCTCTGTACCTAATTTTTAATTTATTCTGAGGAAGCTGAGGGCTTCCCCTGAGCGCCTGGTGTGAGGGCGGGGGGACACAGGCTCGGCGCGGAGCAGCCTCGGGCTGCAGCCGGCAGGGGCTGGAACCGCCCCAGGCCTCGGGCCCCGGCTTCGACGCCTCTGGCTTGTTCAACCGTTGCCTTCGCAGAGCAGGGAGCCGTTCGCCAAGTTCGGGTTCGTATTTCGGGTCCCTCAGCGCAGTTTTTATTAAAATCCGCAGCGCGAGCGCCGCGCGCTCACCTCAGAAGCGCGGGCGCTGCTCTGGGGTGCGGGTGCCACCTCCCCCCGGCGCCGCGCCTCAGGCGGGCCCGCAGCCGCCGCCGGGCCCCGGGCCGCT
>Ga0065711_1035692_pt1 | contig 21951 bp, 14 predicted proteins | sample Hoacrofraction12_FD_59098 | JGI IMG/M metagenome (GOLD analysis project Ga0065711, IMG submission 59098) | Hoatzin crop microbial communities from Cojedes, Venezuela - Epithelial fraction 12 v2 (version 2) | ecosystem: Host-associated > Birds > Digestive system > Esophagus > Crop | place... | reverse complement strand
CCCCCCCCGGCTTTTTAAGTACCCAGTGTAGGAAACCAAGAAGTCTCAAACTGGAGGTCAGTATTTGGAACTAGCAGTACCCAACTCGCATCCTTGGCCATGGCTCCGTATTGCTGGCGTCCTCTTCTGCATCTTCTCTTCTTCCAGTGTCAAGGAGCTGAAGGTATCCCTGTCCCCTTTGCCAAGCACGTGCAGAGCACTGACATGGATTCTGAGCAGGGTTTGCCTTCCTCTCCAGCTGGAGAGGCAGCAAACTTTTACCGCTTTGAGCATTTCTGGGTCAGATACTTACAGATACACAGTAACTACATTCCCATGATTCCCTTTGTGGTTAAATACTTGATGATTGATTTCAAAATAGTGGACATAGGGAAAAGAACAAAGATCCTTGACATAAAGCTTATGTTTGATTAGGTCCTTGTTACCAGGCAATTAGCTACATAATTGTCCCCCACTTACAACTTGCAGCACAACTGCGCTTAGCTAATAATTAGTAAGTAAACTTTTTTAGGAAGAAAATGAAGTGTTTCTTTGTCTAATAGGCAGTTGTATGGGTATTTAACTACGCAAAAAATCAAAATCTACTATTTAGATAGTCTTTGGCTTGGTATTTTCCTAACATATGAATTAATCTCAAGTGCAGTCCTTGCAGGTATTGCACTTAATTACAATATGGTGTCTAACCAAGTTCTGGAGACAGCTTTACATGATAGCACGCACTTTAAGCAGAGTGTGGAATGTTATGTTATATTTTATAATCAAAAAGCAAACATAATGGAAATGCATTTAGCACTAATCATAGCCAAAAGACTAGTTGCAATCAAACTAAAATTAATTATCGACCTTGCGGATTGGGGTTACTCGGGTATTTGCTGTGGGAAAGGACTCAAATGGAGAGTCATCACTTGCTAATCTTATGTTCAATATTGCCATTAGGTGCTGCTTGACTGAAAAAGAGAACTAGTCAAAGAGAAGGCATTCATGTATTACCAGCCGTTACAGGGACCAGGGAAGAGACTGTGGGTCTCTGCTTATGAGAGGGGGGTGTCGTCGACCTCTAGTTTTGATTTTTTTGAGCAACCTGGTTGGTGGGAGAGGGGAGAAAAAGACTCTGTCACTAGTTCTTAAAATTGTTGGATGTTACGCTACCATAGCTAATATGCTGGGAAACTAAGCACGCTGAAAGTGGGATTTCACACACACACACTGGGAGCAGGTACGAAGTGAACCATTGTCCCACAACTTTAATTGTACCAGACATACGTAAGTTACACACCTTGTTTTCCCACCTTTGGTGCCATTACCGCCTTTTCTATGTGTGTCTGGCTCTAATATTAATGAAAGCACGTAACATTCGGAGGACACTGGGCTTTCTCGGTTTCATTGTGTATTAAAATGTCCTAGTGTTACACGAGTTAATTTGAGGGCCAGTAAGATCTTTGTAAGAAAGAGCAAATGGAAGTAATAAAGCGGTTTCCCATTGTTTTTTGTGCGTTCCAGCTGGCCTGCTTCTAAAACTGGTGCAGAGTCCTGTTGATTTAATAGGACTTGAATCAGAACTTCAGCAAAGTTGCATTTTTGTACCTTTTTGAAAAAGTAATGGACGTTGTTAGGACACTCTCCTGTAGCCTTTGGAAGTCAATGAGCTCAAGAAATTAGCTGGTAACAGACAGCAAGGGGTTATATCTTGGATTCTAGCTATCATTAATTTAAATTATGCAGTATTTTTATTTTTCCTTCTTTTTTTTCCCCCCATACTGCAGATACTGGATTGGGAGATTCCGTGTGTTCAAGCCCAAGTATATCCAGTACGACGAGCCCCAAGCTCGATCCACCTCCTTCACCTCACGCCAACAGAAAGAAACACCGCAGGAAGAAAAGCACGAGCAATTTCAAAGCTGATGGCATCTCGGGCACAGCTGAAGGTAAGCTTACTCCGTGGTGGAAGTCTGAATTTTGAAAACATCATTCCAAAGAGCATTTTTAAGTACAGCTCAGCTACGCTGTTGGCTTTGTATACAGAAGGTGGAGATAATTGTGTTGAAGTAGAGAAATTAAAGACTGATCTTGTAATGATGAAGCTGAATAATATGGGGCATCACGATGGTGAATTTGACTGTCTGAAACATGTTTGGAACTGATTTTTGTAATATATAGAAAAGTACACCCCAGTTAATACAGAGCATCCTTAGCCGTACAGGTAAGGTACAGGCAAACTTCTGAAGTTAAAAAGAAAGAAAAAGTCAGGTTCACTCAGTAGCCCATACATCACGTTAGAACTTGTGTATTTTTCCAGTATTATTAAATTTCATGTTATCTCTTCTGCTTGGACACATCCTGAACTCTAGAATCATGAACACTTCTGATGCCAGTTATTGTTTGAATATTCAACTGCTCATGGAAAGACTGTGTTATTTGAGGATAAAAAGGAAAAGGGGAGAGTTTAAGTGTTTGGGTTCTTTTTTAAGAACCAGAAAGGAAAAGCCAAAAAGAACTTCTTTTTTCCCTTAGTTTAGCTTACTATTTCCAACGCGAATACTGCTATAGCTGTTCAATGCCCTTCTGAAGGGGTAACAATGTGTACAGTAGCCAGATATGATATAAAACATGCTTGTATCTTTAGAAAAGAAGAAAAGAAACATGCTAGGATTGAACCAAAAGAGCTCCAGAAAAAAAGATGAACAAGGGTAGTTGGAAGGCTCAGAAACTGGGGAGTCAACACATAAGGAGAGATGAAAAACGGAGACAATGGAATAACATTGTTGGCGAAGGGGAGTGTTGAGTAAGAAAAAGATGCAGTTGTAAGCATTGGAGAGTGAAAAACAGCTAATTCAGTATCAAAGAGTGTTGGAACAAGTTCTGAAAAAAGGAGGACAATTGCGGACAGCTGAAGAGACATTAAAAATAGATGTGATAATAGTATACAACTGAGAAGGGGCATGCTAACTACTACTTAGTCATCCTTATTTTCCATTTATTTAATTTCTCAATTGCACTTCTTTCACATACGGAATTTATTTCCCCAGCTATCTATACAAATCCTTTTTTAAAAGCCATCAGCTTTTTTTCATAATAGCTCCTGTTGCGTTCCCTTTCCAGTCATTTAACTAGCTTTACTGTTAGTTTCCCCCTAGTTTATGGCCTGAAGCCAAATTTTATTTTAACCTTTCATTTTTAATTTGTCATCTTTTTTTTTTCAACAATCCCTTTCACACCACTTATTTTCATACCTCAATGGCAAGTTATAGAGGGAATTTTTCAGAGCGCTCACCATTGGTCCAAGACTATTTTGTTGAAGTCAATATGAATCAAGACCAGCTGGATATCAAAAGCCTTTGAAAATCTCTTTCTAAGTAGTTAATACGTGTATGTTTTCTTTCTCCTGGGGAGATTATTTTCACAAGTCACTGGAGCTGGAGCCTGTGTGGTCCTGGTCTGCAGGCACGGACTACTGACCTGCAGCGAGCAACGGGGGATCTGCAGTTGTGCATCTTGTCCCCAAAATCCATGTTCTGATTGGAGTGGGGAGTGCGTGTTCCTTCGTCCTGCTCTGCTTTCTCTTGCTCTTCTCCTTGTCTTCCAGCATCGTAACATGCTAGTTTAAATCCTTTTGCAACAGCTTTAAAAAACTGTCCCCTTTCATATAAATAGGATAAATATGCTTCCAGGAGAAGAACTGGCTAGCAGGCAGCACTAAACAATACACAGGGAGCCTTGAAGGTAGCAGCGAGTGCCAATATCTGCTTTCCCAGTCTTTGCATCTCTACATTAGCCCATCAGCTTTCTTTCACCTGCCTTTTCTTAACGTATCTTCTGAGACGGACACTCTTTTATGGCTTGGAGCTCACAGTTGTCTGTCTTGGGTGGGCCATAGTGGTTGTTAAATTCTTTATAAAGCACAACTCAGTGCAAAAAAAAATATCAACCACAAGAACAGACTTGCAACTTTCTGGACAGCGTTCTCGCCATGTTTGAGAGGACCTCTAAGCATCCTTCAACGGGTGACTAATCTTACTGGCCCTTGAATCCTTAGCAAGGTTGGGAGGAGAAGGCTGACAGGTAGGACAGTCAGCCTCGTCTGTCAGCGGTAGCTGAAGGAGAAAGCAATGAAGCGTGCTCGAGTTCGTTGTCCTTTTAGAAGAAGGGCATCTCAGAAAAAGTAATAATGATTGCAGATGCCCATGAAGGACTTTCTAGCAAGGCTGACAAAGGCTCGGGGTTGCTTTTTCCAAATCCTGGCATGTGGGGACTTGCAACCTTTGTATTTTCTGGTACTTGTGTTGTGCAAGCCAGAAGTTACGTTTGGTATGTCTTATGGTTGACCAGACAGGTACATCACTCTGAGCTTGCTGTGATGCTGAGTGATGGGAATAACTCCAGTCCCGGGACAAACTATGCCACAAGCGGGTCGGCTGCTAGTGGGGTGTGTGTCTGAGATGCTGCAGGCTGTTACGGGTTTTTCTCCAAGTAGCTAAGTGTAGCATTTTCAGATCTGTCTTGCAATTCAAAGCAGTTTTCAGTTCAACAATTCAGCCTTTCCTCAGGAAAAGGCTTATTTCCTTGTTCTCCAGCACTTGGCTGTCCAGTGACCTAAAAGATTTCCTTTTTGATTTTTCTTCCTCCGCACTTGCCGTGAGCATAGATTTAAACCCTCAGAGGATTACTGCTGTTTTGAAGACCACAAATCCAAATTAAACAGTAAAAGGAAGATGTTTTGAGAGATGCATGCTTTGCCTTGGCAACTTTGATCAAGTGTTAGAGATACGGCAGGTGACTTACTGAAAATGGGTTAGAAGACGACTGTTGTGATAATCACGGGAGAACCATATCTTCCTTCCTTCTGGAAATCCTGAGCTCACTGTGAAAAGGAGGATGAGGATCCTCCTGCAGTAGCTATTCTCAATGGATCAGACTTAAATGATTTGGGTAATTCTGGGCTTTATGTTGCCTTCCTTTGGGTCCAGGCATGTTTCAAGTGTCAGCTTTCAAACAGAAATTCTGGGTTCCTTCAGTTTTGTCCGTGGTAAAGCTTAGGTGTTCACTGACGCTTAAATCTGGTCTTCAGCAAACTCTAGCATTTTTACTGCACTTTGCGGTCTTTTTTTCCCCTTGAACATGCCTGCTTTGATCATTGACCTCTGCCCAAGTATTCAGATAACACGGTGATGGACACTAGCGAGCCCAGGATGATTCACTAATTCCAAGGACTGATGCTCATCTCTTTTATGCCCTTCCATAAAGGTCATGCTGGTTCTTCTTTCTGCACACTATCTGCACATGCACAGCTCTCTCTTTCTGGGATTGATTCTTTCATCTTACTTGGTTTATCTTTCTCCGGGTTTTCTGAGACAATGGTTGCAGCAACGAAAATACTGAAGCAACTGTGCTGCGGTTGGATGAGGATTAAAATTGAATTCCTATTTTGGAAAACCAGATTCTTGTAAAATTTTTCCAGCGCAATGAAACCCAGAGAGAGGTTTTTTTAGTTTTCTGTGCAGAACTTGTCACTGAAAAAATCTCTTGGTGTTTTTGAGGGTAACAGCTGGAATGCTGACATTAGGCAAGGTGCCAGCAACCAGCAGTGTTTTTCCCACCATGCTGTCTAAACTTGCTCCGAGCAGGATTGTGCGGTGCTGTGTTTCAAAGAGGAATAGCTGCTCAGAGCCCAGTCTGTTTTGGTACCCTTGTGCTGCTGCAGTTAGTAGAACAGCTAGTGAGAACAGGAAGGGTTTTCAGCTTGAAAACAAGTAGAAAAATTAAAAAGCCTTACTGGAAATACTCTTCACAGAACGACCTTTCCCAGTGTTTATTTTTCTTACTCTTGTTAGACAGTTTTAAAACTTCATAGGTATGCCAGCTTGAACCTGCCTGCCCTCAATCCAGCTCTGAGATATTAGGAGCTATAAAAAGCCCAAGGTATGGTTGTCTTTCAGCATCAAATCCAGATCATCCATGCTCTGTGAATGTTGCCCTCTGCCCAAGGGAGCTCTGGGCAGCGGGGCCAGCGTCGCTGCCTGCTGTAGGGCCGGTCTGGCTGTGTCCAGGGGGACAGGGAATGCGCTCCTTCGGGCGGGGAGGTGCAAGGCCGCTGCGGGCAGAGCGCCGTTGATTCGTCTTCTCTCTCGGCAGCATGGGCGAAAGAAGCATAGCTCCGTGCTCCCGTTCACGCAGATGGGGCCTGAGAAATAGGAATTGAGGACAGTAATAAATGTGATTAGCAACTTGGTAGACTTTCCAAACTCTGTGTTTTCTCTGTGAATCTGTGTTCCATGTTCGTCGTAGCTGGTTTCTAAAGAACTTTTGAAGGACTAGTAAGGATCTTTTATGTTTCGTTTTCGAACTGTTTTCTTAACTCAAAGGTATTACTGCTCTGCCCCTTGTGGAAGTAATTGCTTTTCCCTGTGCTTTTCTGATCTGTGCAGTCTAGCCCCCAACTCCAGGTGTACGCTTTCTGGCCTGTAGCTAACGATGAACCCCAGTTTACTGAGAAATTGCATTTTTTGTTGAGGTGAACTAATAAATGTGTTTCAAAAGCTGGTGTTCTTCACTGGGATCTAGGAATTTAATTTAAATGTTGTATAGCACTGAAGTTGTTCTTCTGTTCCAAATCTCAGGGAGCACTGAAGATGAGATATAGTTAAGTTTGAAAATAAAAGATGTTCATTTGTTTTTTGCGGAGGGAAAAACAGGGTTTAGTCAGACTTCTCGTATGTACTTTCAACAATAAGCAGAAATTTCACTGCTTTCATCTGGTTTCACGGCTGTGTGGGGACGTGAATCCAGGAGGGTGGGACAAGGTGCCAAAAGCCGAGGGAGGTGCCAGTTTATTCCCAAGACTTCTTGGGCCCTTTCAGCCATCCCAAAACCAGAATGACGAAGCAAATTAGGGAAATGCAGTTCTTAGCATCAGTCTCTGAAATGTGTATAATACCTGAAAATCTGATATTTTGTGTAAATTGGAAGCCATACAGCTGTTAACTGAACATGCAGTATGTGATGTATGAACAAAACTGCAGCTTCTCCCCCTAAGCTGCTTCCCGTAGTCTGATCCCTCAAGCGTCCCTGTGATTTACCTGCTGGCGTTCTATGCTGAAATGATGTAAGCATGCTTGGCTTTATATGTGGCACCATGTCTTCTCCAAACAATTTTAACATACATTTCCTTAGGTGCATAGTTCTAGTAAGTGTGCTGTGGCCAGATTGAACTAAAAAAATGGAATTTCTCTAACCATGTATTAAAAAAGAAAAAAAGTTAATTGGGAGTTTTGGAAATTTAGTGGCAACACCTCTGAGGCCTGTTCAAGGAAAGAGCCAACAATGAGCTCTAGTGTTTGTGGGAGAGTAGATTCTTCGTTTAGCAGATGGACTTGACATTATTAATGCTAGTACTTATTTATAATACGTTCAGTTAAGCACCTTGATGAAGAAATGTATTTTTACTTGATGCTCTTTTTCTTTGGCTTTTTATGGTCTGGAAGAAACTGCCTGACATTGTCAGAGGACAGCATGTTCAGAAACCTTTCCAGCACAAAAAGTCACAGCATCGTCACTCCTTTTTCTCTGCAAGGAAGAAGTGAAATCTAATATCTTGACCTGCAGCTGCAGCAAGGGCAGAACTGCTCACCTATTAAAGAGTTTGTAACCTTTGGAAACAAATCTATTAGATGTCAAGGTCCCTGTATGGATTGTGTTGTTTGAAGTAAAGCACAGAACTAAGCTGCCACCAAAACTTCTTCAAGTAAAAGCTCTTTTTAGTCCGTTACAGGATAATTAAGTATACTGCTGCGGTTGTGCAGGCAAATAAATGTTGCCCATGTAGGAGCCCCACAAAGGTTATTCCTGGTAATGTTGTCATCCTAGTTATTTTACCTAGTCCCTATAAATTAGCTATCAAGAATTACAACCTACTGTGTAGTAGGAGTAGATATGGAGGCATTCTTGGATAAGTGTTTTTTATTTCAGTAAGAAGGCAGATTTTTTGATAGTGTGATGGGTGGACGTGTGAAAATGAAAGAAAGCTTTAGTGCTGGCATCTGATTATTTCCATGCCCAGTTTTTTTTGCAGTTATACTCTTTAAGATGATAAGAGACATCTTAAGCATTTTCCTCTCTTAAAAGAAAAATATAAAAAATTTTAAAATTCAGGTGCAAACCCATGCCATACAGAAGAGGAGTGTGTTTCCATCCTGTTGTGCAGTATTTCTCTGTGTGTTGTGATGGACGGTTTAGTGAGAGCAAGTTTTGTTTCTGTTTCTGGTCTCTTAAGTGCCTGAACTTTTAGAAAGTGAATGTTCCACAGTTTTAAAAAATGTTCAGCAGGATTTAAAGTGAGATTGATACAAAAGTGGCATTTTGATTGCAATGTTGAGTGAAGAAAAGAAGCATTTCTTTGGAACTGGACGGCTTTGCCTTATGAGCAGGTAGCTAGGAAGGTGTTTGGCTGGGGTTTTTTTAAATAGTTTTGCGATTCATTTAGGGTTAGTGCTGAAATCTGTTCATGTACAGTTTGTTGATCATAGCATCATTTGTGTAGTCCTCCTGGACATTAAACATTTCATAAATTTCAGCAAATAGCATGCTGCTGAATTTTGTACTGCACACACACAAAAAAACCCACCCAAGTTCTGCTTTGCTAATCATCAGTTGATAGACAGTTTAACAAGCTTGCTTTTAGTAACATTTTAGGAGTGTGGTTTAATAAGGATATTCATCCTCATTTTTTTGGATTGTTGTGGAAGAGTTGTGGGCCTTTCCTGAGCCAGCTATTCTCTGCTCTAGCTGCTTTGTAGGTAAAAATTTCTTCAAAAAAAACAAAAACAAAACAAAAAAACCCAGATCTTAGTTGGCATTAAAAATGAAACAAAAAGGAGCAAAATATCTAGCTGTATTTTTTTCTGTCTGTGTAAGAACTTAAAAAAAAAAAATCAACAGTATGTGACCATATTTGTTGTCTGTAGTGCCATGTGCTTGTTTTGATTTAACTGTACTGCGAGTGTCTCGGAGGTTATCACCTATTCAGCGTCAAAACATTCTTTGGTTGTAATTCCACTGATCATCAGTAACTTCATTCACTGCTTCGTAGGAGATAGAGCACTGGCCGATTGCTGTACACCTGCGAGACAGGAGGGCAGAAATTAATAAAATCTAGACCGAATCTTCAGAGACTTACTTTCAACCAAGGCATAAAGGTCACTGGTTGGGCAACCTTCAGCCTCAGTCGTCACAGCCTATCTGACATGAAAGGTTTGCTCCTGAAAGACATTTATGTTGATGCTGAGGAGTGAAAGACAAGGGAGGTGAAGCTCATCTATTGTTTTAACCTACTTCATTGCAGGCTAAACAAGTTGAAAGATTCCTTCTTCTCTTTCAAACCACCGCTAGCTCAGGGTCGGAAGAGGCTGCTGGTTCCACCTACCTGGTTGAAAGGAAAAGTGTCGCAGTGGTGGTCAGCAGGAAAAGGGATTCTGGAAAGGATGAGTCCCGGGATGAATTGGTAGTGGTTGTACACACCAGCACATCTGGATAGCTAGAGAAAGAGAACGCTGCTTTTTTTTTTTCTTCTCCCTACATTTCTCTGAAAAGTGGTCCCGCTCTTGGTACATGAAGTGCTCTGCGTTGTGACTGCAGCAGGGTACGCTGTGTATCCTTAGCACAAGTGCTGCGCTGTGAAATGGCCTGATTTTTCGGAAAAGAAGTTTAAGCTACTTAAGTAGCTTTATAATTGAATGAAAAGAAGTGACACCTTAGCGTTTTACTGGCATCAGGTAGTGTCCTAAGAACTATGCTGTCAGTCTGAGAGAGACCTTGATTATGAAAAAGGTTCCTGATGTTCACAAGACGATGTTAGCAAGAAGTACTTGTAAGATATTAATCCTGCTAGGGAAGTTAGTTCCGTTTTATTACTTAAGGAAGAGTGTCTACTGCATAAGTTCCTTGCCAGTTTTTCCAGAGCCGAAGACCATGTAATTTCATTATGAATCTATATATCTAAAGTAAAATACCTTAAAAATGAAATGAGATGATTATGTGTTTATTATAAAACTATAGTAAATGAAAAGACTAAAATGAAGTTGTCATGTGAAGTACAGCTTAGTTCTGTTCACCACATAACGGAACTCTTGAGTCAAGGTGTCACAATTTAAATGAACAGGCTATTTTGGTGTAAAGGGAAGACTTAGTTTTTGAAGGATGCCATGTCCTCAGCTTTCTGTGTACTTGGACTCATCACCTTGTTTGTACTGAGCTACAGAGGTGCACTAGGAAGAAGCTGCCTGTAAAGAGTGGAAGTCCTATGTAACTTCTTTCAGAAGACCTTAAGGAGCTAAAACAGAACCACTAGATTAGACAGATATGAAGAAGAAAAAGCCGTGAAGATCTCTTCAAATAAACATTACAGCCTCTCCCAGGAAGTCCGCAAGCCATGGACTGCTCTGGAAGGTGTATCAGGGTGCATGTTGCTGGATCTGTTGCTGTTCTGCTTTTTGTAGGCATTTCCCGCTAGTTGCTGATGAAAGCATAGCAGGCTGGATGGACCTCATGCCCAACCTGTTGTGGTTGTTCCTATGCTCTGCTTCTGTACCACGTGCCTTGTTAAGTTGATATTTGCCTTAAGAGGCACAGGGCAACTCTGAGAGGAGGGTTGATGAGATGCCTGTTGATTCTAGGCAGGCTTTTTTTATTCATAATATGGAACGTGAAATTAAAGACAATGGCTTGATTGTGGAGGTTTGCCATGTAGAGCTCAAACCTGGAATTCAAGGGGGAATGTGTCAATAGGTCTGATCTACCCTAGGGTTATAAAACATGCTCTTGGCATTATGCGAATAACAGCTTGTAATCAAGAGGTACACACAAAACGGAATGTAGAACTAACAAGTTAGTCTTTTTTTTTTTTATAGCAGAACCCGAAATTTTAGCTGTTATGGGTAAGCGCTGAAGACTATATGCTGCTACTCAATGAATTCGTAGGGCTAAGAACTGATACGAGCATAGTGTCAGAAAATACTCCTTGTATAATCACCCTCCTTGCTCCAGGTCTGAAGAACCTCAATGGGCAGTGAAACCACATCTGCCTTTAAGTCCAGGTGAAACAAGTGATGGTCTGTCCCAAACGCACAGCTTTGCCGGTCGTCTCCCCTCGGTGCTCCAGATAAAGGTATTCCAGACATGGCCTCTGGCAAGAGAGATGTAGAAAGTCTCATTTGATAAAGTCTGTGAATGTAGGTGTACCTAATGCCATCTGCTTACAGGGAAGTGAGAGGGAAGATGACATTTCCAGCCAATTCCTGTCCAAGGGTCTGTATACACAGGATTGTCCCAGCATCGGGAGTCTGACACTCTCTTCTGTACCTTGTAGGCATTACAGGTTTGGGAAATTTGCGAGTTTTACTGCACACAAATAAACTCTTCACATTTTCATAGTTGCAACCAAATATTTCCTCCTCTCCCTTTTAATGCTGGTGGGATTTTTTTTTGCAGCTTTCTTAGACTTTAGGGTGTCATAACAACCTATAGATCAAGAAATATTTTTGCCCTTTCCATTTTGGTTCAGTGGCAAAATATTTGTGACACCTTTTATAAAGCAGGTGCAAACCAAAACCAAAGAAGGTTCGGTGCCTATGAATAATTTTACTAATCAAGTTGTTGAATATGCATGTATTTCTCCCAGGAATTTTTCTTAATAAATAAGTGCAAAAGCCTGAGCAATTTGAAGTTGTTTCCCCTGAAGAGATGGTGATTCTTCTCTCTTCTGATTTTCCATTTGTGATTTTGGTTCTTCCAAAGGTACCTGTTAATGCTGAAATTGATGGACTGGTGGTTTTAAGTGTTGTTTCATATTTCTCTATGCTAGTGGATGTTAGTCTCTTCATGCGGTGGCTTGCAAGGGGTAGATCGGGGTGAACTGGCGTGATGTTTCAACCTTTCCTGGACCACAAGCAGCAATATGAGCAACATGTGTGTTGGCCAGTGGTGTGAACCTCAGGTTCTTGCTTGGTGATAGAGCCCAGGAGGGTCAGTGTTAGTGCAGCATGACAGGCTGTGACGTGTGGAGCTGGACATCCTCATCTTGTCCTGAGGAGGAGCCTCCGAGCGATGTGTGTTTGAGAGGGTGACCAACTAGAATGAGAAGAAGGTTGGGTTCTTGATACTGAAATGCCAGGGGGGAGCGCCATGGTATGGGATTTAATATTCTGTAGATGTAGGTGCTGTAGATGTAGGTGTGCTTTCTAAACTAGGCTGAAATTGTCTTCCGCTTAAGGAGTGGGCTCTTGTCCAATGATAGCAACCTTTTCCATTTGATAAGTGCAGCTCTGGAGCAGCTGCAGTTTTGATGCTCTGTGGTATTGATGTCAGGCGCTTACGAGACAGCCCTGTAACGGTGATGTAGACCTCTTTTTAATTCCAACTCCTGACCAGTCAGTCATTTAAAACCTATGTTGTTTTGCCAAGTTTTAATCAAATAATTGCCTTAAATTAGCTGTCAAATTCATGGAGCAGGTACTTGGTATCTGAAGTCTCTACTGCAGATACACGTGCTGTGCATGAGATTTCAGTGGTGGGCTTGCTGCATGTTTGTTATGTACTCTGTGCTTTAATCTCCTGTTTTCAATCCCTCCACCTTTCTCTTTACAGAGATTGGTTACTTGTGATAGATGTTATGCATTCGATGTAGTGTGCAACTCCAGTGAAAGGAGTAGGTAAAAAGAAAACTTGAACAGGCTTCATCATTGACATTTTCCACCACTTCCCCCACTCAAAAAAAAAAAAAAAAATTAATAAAGGTTTCTTTTGTGAGCGTGAGATGGAGAAAATTGGCCATTTGTCTGTGAGGTAATAGGCTTTGGTATAATATGAAAATCTATCAAATGATTAAATTCAATGACATTAAATCACAATTCATGAAAGGAGAATACTGCACAGTTTAATTCTATTTAATTTTTGAGGGGAAAAAAAAAGCCAAAAAAAATGTTTGAGTTTCTGTAAAGCTGATTTCTCTGTGCTCTTTCTTAAAAGTGCCTTTCTAGTTGCCACACAGTGATGTGATCATTATCTGTCACCTCGTCGCCTTGCTGCCTCAACACGCAGTAAAATACAAAAAAAAAAAAGAGAGGGAGAGGGGAAAAAAAAAAAAGACCAGAGGAGCTTGTGAAGTATGACTTCCTATCCCAAGACTCATTGCCTGCGATTCGTACCGCTTGACAGTAATGATCTTATTACAGTACTCTGGACCTTGAAGAGATTTCATGAGGAGAGCGAAAGGACGTGCCTCCATGTAATCAAGTGGCGCTGAATATTCCACGCGTTTTTGATCACACACTGATTGGGCACAGTTTTAGCCCATCTTCTAGTCAATTATGCATGGCCCCTCGTGCTCCTGTGATAGTCAGAAACATTGATAGCTGTTGTCTGGGGGGGCTGGCAGCCAGCCAGGGGTTTGAAGTGCAGTCATTCCGGGAGAAGTGCTTTTTAGTTGGAATTGATTACCTTTCTTTCGGTTTTTGCTTAATGGCAAAACTGTATTGGAGAGGGCTTCAGGTGAAAAATGGACGTATTAGCCATTTAGAGTAGCTGAACTCCTAGTCAATTTTTAGCTTTCCCCTGTTTCCATCTAATTTCTATTTAATGATGTAACGTTTGATAATATTTAAGATATTTCATTTTCAGTTGCTGCTGAGCCCACATGTTGAGCACATGTTAAATTACAGCGTATCACTTTTCAGGTTTTCAAAATTAATCCAGTTTAACCTTCAGGCTGCAAGAACATGTCTTTTTTGGCACCTGTTCCAGCAAGCGTTCGGTTTATCTGCAAGTGGTACGAAGATGACGTTACCAAACAGAACGAGTGCTGGTTTTCATCCCGTAATGAGGACAAATCTGTGTGCTTTAAAAGAACCAAAGGGTCGGTAGCTGGGTCCTTAGTTGAAGTTCTCTTGTCTCAGAGGCTGATGAGGCTGCTGTTAATTTCTTGCCCATAAAAACGTCACATCTTTCTTAATTCAGATTCCTCCTAAAATGAAAAGAAAATCATGAAAGCCACATTTATCAAACTCGAACCACTATGTAAGAACGTACTTAATCATAAGCGTTGCTTCTCGTTCCAGTACCCCAATCTTGTTTCTCACATTTGAATATCCTACAGTATATAATTTTTGGATGTGTGTGTAGTTTGGAGAGGTGGGAGGAGGACTTTGTAGTAGGCTGAAGTACGGTGTTGTATTAGCTGTGCTTCAAATGAAGAGCTTATGTTTCCCTTGCTTGGAATATGCTGTGACTGGCACTGAAAAGATGCAGTCAAAATACTCCGATAGCACCCCAAATTTTGATTTCCGCTTGTCAGTAGAATTCTGCTCTGCCTGCATACTGCTGGCTGAAATAATAAAGCAGTTCTGCAAGAAGACATTGCAGGCTCTCAGTCTTTCCTGAAGGCGTTTCTGCCACTTAATGTCTCCCTTGTGGGACCGCTTCCTTTCGAGGTCCAACAGAATTTACAGGGTTGCTTAAACAGGCAAAATCTGAACAGAAGCTCAGTTGCTCCTAAAACTTGTAAGTGAAACCTTCCTTATAGACCCTGCCCCTTTTTACTCCTTCCCTTTTAATTGGATTGTGGGCTTTTTTTTCCCAAACACTACTCCTATGCTGGCCAGTCCTACCCCTTAAAAAGCAGCCTTAGTTTTTTTATTTCTTCTGTTCTTTAAGATCAGTTCTCACTTTCCATATAGGGGCCAAACCAGAACTAAGAGCAAAAAAAAAAAATAGTCTGTCTTGGTGGGTTTTGCTCTTTGAAACAGAGCTGTTGGGTTTTCTTCCAGTAATTTCATGTCTGAAATTCCATATCTTAGTTTGGGAGGATTTATGTCTCTTATTTTGTAGTAACGTTTTACTACCTCTAGGCAGCCCATAAGAACTATGAGAATCTCCCCACGCACACACACCCTCTTTAGAAAATAAATTTCTCTAAATCTGTAAGATTTGGTGACCTGTGTGTGCTCGATCCCTGTACCAGCAGCCGGGATTGCTCTGCAGCCTTCTTTCACTCACTCTGAGACTCAAGTTCTTGAGGCTGAGGGGCCTAAATGCTTCTTCCTTGATGAGGTTTAGAACCAAGCCTTTAGTGTCCAAGCTGTAGTAAACCAGAAGGCTCATAGTCAGCTCTTCATTCTCCATATTTGTCTCACCCAAGGGGATGAAGGGCATAGGAAGGTAAACTCTTTTAAGGGGAAGAAATTCTACAACTTTGGGTCTGTTGACTTTCTTTGATTGGTGAACTCAGTTGTTTGAACCTACTGCCAGCTCTGCCTGTGGGAGTACATGCTTTCCCTGAAGGATTATTTATCCAAGGGCTGGCAGGAGACAGTGTTGGAGCAGATTCATTAGTAGCAGAAGATACCTTGCAGGCATCTCGGAACGTATGTAACAGCATGATGTAGGCACTGACATCAGCAGTTCCTGCGAAGCTCCAGCATATCATGGACAACTTCCCATTAGATGGAGATGCTGAAATGTGAGAGATACCTGTGGGTTTGGGTTTTTTTAAAATAATGTGTAATAGAATACGATTCTCACCTGGTGGGCTTCAGTTTCCAGGGTACATCCAAGAAGAGGTTGTTTGGCACTTTCCAGCTTCTGCTGCCACACGCACGTCGTCTTCATTGGGGCTTTCAAACTGATGTGGCATTGACTTGACTTTGACTTCCCTTGCGCCTCCTTCCCCAGTGCTTTGAATCTGTCTTTTTAATCTGGGGAGGAAGTGCTGCAGTTTGTGGTGATGGATTACAAAGCTAGGCTGGAGATTTCTGACTCCGCTTCATTTGACAAGGAATTGGCAGCTCCCTCAAAGACTGTTTCAGCTCCCTTTTATTCTCCTTGCCCAAGCTCCTCCTTTTGGGACTTCAGTGGCTGTGTGCAAGGTGTGCAATTGTCATGCAAGCTAGTATTTCAAGGAAAAAAGAGGACATTTTGGTTTTTACATCGTCATTTGAAAATTATTGGCGATGGTGACTGGTTTGTGATTATTATAAATGCCAGTGCTTTTCAGCCCAGGTAATACTTTTTAGTGGTAAACAAAACACCAAAGTGATCTAGCCCATTTCCAGACAAACTGAATGCTTTAACCAACATATTTGTACATAAAAGTACAGTTCATGATTTACTTAACCTGAAAACTGGAAGCAATCCTATTACATTGGACTTAATATCATCATTGTTGCACACATAATTACTTTTTGGTTGGATGGCTGCCACTCAGTAGGCTGTGAATGGTCAGTTATAAATAACTTTTTTTTAAAAAAAACCAATTCAAATTTTATGGTGAGACATGCTGTTTATCACATGAATGTCGCAGCAGTCTGAGCTTAGAAAGGTGGATATAGTGAAGGAAATCATACAATAGTTACCCAGAGACTAATACATGTCTTTCTGCTTGTTACTGATTTTTAAAAATATTTGTGTTCTCTCTGGGGATGTCTCATAGCCATTAGTGTTAATTGAGTGCTAACATTTTTTTTTTCTTGGTACTGTTTGGATCTTGTTTGGTTAAGGGATACACTGAGTTTTGATTTTTTTTTTTTTAAAGATTTTGAATTCAAAATTATCAAACAGGTTTTCTATTTCCAGTTACTCATTACCCTGGGCTCACAGTAAATTCTTACCGCGTGTCGTCTGCAGTGGCAGATAAACATGGATGGGTATTTCTAATATGAGTTTATACAACTGGAAGAGTCGGCCATCACCTGTAAGACAGGCTGGGAAATTGTACATGGTGGTTTTCATATTCCAACTTCAGGTGCAAGTATGTCAAGGGGAAATACTCTGCATGTGGAGTTGACAGGTCAGCATTGTGTGTGATACAGTTTAGCCATGTAAGGGGTATGACCTATGGCCTGTAGCTCGGGGTGCTTTGCTGTCTCACCGTAATGAAAGGCCACCCAGGTGGATCCCGGCAGTGATCACCTCAGCTTTCTCCTCCATGCAGGTACTAAACGTGCTTTACCAGTCCAAACTTAGTGCAGCCTGGATGTACCTCCACCATTTGAAACCAGAACGGTGTCTGCAGAAGTTTCATCTTCCTTGTGCTGGTGCTCACTTAATGTTCCTTTTACCTCTAGGTGAACCATATATAAAGGCGGTTAAGAAAGGTGGAGAGAGACTTTTTACCAGGGCCTGTAGCGACATGGCAAGGGGCAATGGTTTTAAATTGAAAGAGGGAAGATTTGTATGGGATATAGGAAAGAAATGTTTGACAATGCGGGTGGCAAGGCACTGGCACAGGTTGCCCAGAGAAGTTGTGGACACCCCCTGGCAGTGTTCAAGGCCAGGCTGGACAGGGCTTTGAGCACCCTGGTCTAGTGGACGGTGTCCCTGGCCATGGCGGGGGGATTGGACTAAATGGTCTTTGAAGGTCCCTCCCAACCCAGACCAGTCTGTGATTCTAAGTCTCAGCATACTGTGGGGATATTTGATGAAACTTTGCTCTTTTGGCCGTTTCCATCGCTTCTGTTGCCGCCACCATTTTCACTTTGACCCCATGTGTATCGTTTCAAACTTCTCTGCAAGAAGATGTTGCTGGAGAGTTTCCTGTATGGTGTAGCTCGGCCCAACGATACTTACGTTTTCTCCTGTTCCTTGTTTATCTGTGCTCTTGGGGCTTCGCAACAGGCTATACAGTTAATTACGTACTGACTTATTAAATAAGCACCTGTAAATCCATATATAAAATAGTAGAGGTAATGACGGAGATTGAAGACAATATTATGAAGGGAATATACTTTTTAGGAACAATGTTTCAGAGTTCTAGTCTGTTTAAATACAAAATATTTCTGTGTTTGGAGCCTCGAGTGAGGGATTCCACTGAAATACAGTAAATAGCAAACATGTATATTTTTATCCTAAAACTAAGCACTCATCAGTGGTAGATAGTCTATAATCAAGATCTTTAAAATATCACTAAGGATTCCTGAATAATTGTTTTCAGAAAATCGCTGCTTGCTCTAGACAACATACCTGAGTTTCATAGAATACTTAAGAGGCCTCAGTGTTTAATTGCATTATAATAAAACTAATTGTAATAAATCATAGATTAACATATTTGCTTAACATGTTTAATAATAAGGTAAAATGTAAGTTAATACTCAGCAGATTACTTAAAGAATCTGGTGTGAGGATCTGCAGTGATTAGAAGGAGATTGTGAAAACGGATGGATTTGTAGTGTTTTGTCAACTATATTCTTTTTCTCACAGATGCTCTGTGTACACTTAGATACCACTTTGCCAGTGCAAGACTCATACTAATAATTAGGTCACCATTGCTCACAGATAACCTTTTGATCCCTAATGCGAGGTGAGAAGGTAAACTTTGGTAACGGACTATTAGTGCGGCACGGAGGAGTGGGATGTGCTAGAACGCTGGAGAGTTTTTCACTCAGAAAGCAACAACGCAGTCTTTGACTTTTGTTGTGATCTTAAAGAAAATAAATAAAAATTGTGTCTTTAACAGTGGACTAGCAGAGCAGGTGTTTACCTGTGAAGTTGTGGTGTTTACCCAGTCATCTTAACGTTTGGACTGTTAGAGTAGATGGTGTTTTACTCTAAAAGCCGCTACGGTTTGGGTAAGATCTAGTTGCAGAACTGCTGACGTCCTCTGTTTTCTAGAAGTGTGATTATAATCTACGGCTGACGCTCCTGCGCGCAGGTCTACATCAGGAACTGCTTCTGCAGACTGGTATATACGAAAGGTCTGAAGTGCAGTACTCTAGTTTATTACAAACTAAAGGGTATAAGAGAAGTGCAGAGCTATAGTGAACTCAAAAAATAGCTACGGAGGAGACTGGAAGTAGGGTGTTGCTTTTTTCTTAACCATATCAATAATTATTTGCTGCCTTCAGTAATAAAAGTGTAAGCGTAGTTCATTATTTTTTTTCTTTCTTTTATGAATGTTATTAAAAAGCTATTCCCAGGCAAACAACCGATGACACGTACAAACTATTTGTAAATTATGTATTAATAATGAACTCTCTGGTCTCTGTCTGATGTTCTTTTAGTTCTTTGCTGGGACACTGTTTTTTCCGGAGGCGATGCACTTGTAGTGTTAGACTGCTGCTGCTCTGCCTGCGAAATACCCCAGCAGCTGCTTCGCCAGCTAGTTGGCATCGCCGCCGGCAGACTGTTGCTTTCAGCTGATAAAGGCAGGTTGACTCCGATAGAAATGTTGATTTCATATAGATTATTTCCGTAATGAGGCATGATAGCAAAGAAGTGTAGAAAACAGTACATAAAATCAACTTTGCTTCTGAATAAGATAATTTTCAAAGGTTTTCACTTGTTGACTGTGTAGCCCCGCAAGTAAGAGTTTGTCACACTACATGTCTACCACGTGCTGTCTTAAGTGAATACAGTTGTTGTACAAGGAAACCCTACTTGACAGTTAATTGAAATATTTGACCATATCTGCAATTCCTTATACAAATGAAGAGGAAAAAGTTGGGAGTTTTTGCCAGAAATATTTCTTTCAGGCTTTTTATTTCCTCCATAGCCTTTGACTGGAGATGTTACATATCATCAGGTCCCGTAATTTGTCATCCTACTCAATAGCTCATCTAAAAACTGTAAAGGGATGCTGTCAAGGTTGTTAGGCCCAAAGTTTAACCTGCAATACTTTTGAAAAAAGAAGAAAAGATTGACATAAACTGTCCCCCAGAGCCCGAACAGAGCTGGAATAAAATCCAGAATGATTTTCTGAGCAACGCAGGAGCCAGCATGTTGGTCTCTTTGAGGCTTTGCTTGTGAAAGTCATTCTGTGCTTTGGTCCTGCTTGTACGATGTTGAATATACAAGAAACTTAACTTTGTGGCATGTTAAGAGAAGAGGATTCTTGTTCGTTCCAGTTATCCTTCTGGGGCAAAGTAGGTCGCGGGGACCCTGCGAGGTACAGAGGGGTTTTGTCGTTTCAAGGGCGATGCCACGTTCAGCATCTCGGAATTGTCACCTCCCAGCTCTTAGACCCTACCGGGTACTCATTTGTCAGAGCATTGTAGGTCTGTCCTAACACATCAACCAGCAAACTGTGCCGAAGCCTGAGATTTTGATCGACAAATCTGAAATGAATATATTTTTTTATCCCCCTTTTTTCCCCCCTTAAAAATCTTTGCAGAAAGAGGAGATGGAGATTTTTATCTGCAAGTAAAAGGTACTGCCAAACAGCGTGCCGCCTCCACGATGGTAATACAAGTCAGAAGTCCAGCCACTTTTGCAGAGGGGTGGGAGGAATGGACTAGGGTGAAATGAGAACTGTGGAAAGGCTGAGAGATTTACTAGGAAAATTTCTCTTTAAGTCCCTGTTTATGCCTCAGCTGTATGTCTCTGGGGACAGGTTTCATTATTTCCCCTTCACTTTTTGGGTGAAACTGCTCTCCAGCCAGGTCTATGCTAGATCAATCAATAGGGTGAAATTCTCCTGTTTGCCAGTTGTACTAACCTGAGAGCTTAAATCAATTACTCATGATTTTTCAGTACATCCAGTGTATTCCCATTTCAAGCAGGAAAAGAGGACTGTAATGCTTACAGCATTTTTAAGGGTTTTGTATCCTGTCGGTGACGTTACGGCGTACCTGGGGAAAATTGTTTTACCGCTCTGGAGGGAACCCAGCAGGTCAGTCTCTGGTTGATAGCTCTGACTTTCCTGTCAGCAGACTTTGCATCACCTATGATAGCACCTTGCTTCTGCTTTGGTTTTCATGCTTAGTTTCTTTACCAGACCCATTTGACCTCGCCCACCAAGCAAACAGTCCTTCACTTGCGCGCAGGTATGCCCGATGAAAGAAAGAATCTGCTGGTCCGGCACCCTTTGCTGTATTTGATTGCGCAGTGTTGCTGTTGGTAATCTCGTACTATTACGTGTTGTGGTTTTTCCGTGCCATCAATTCCTGCGACTACCTGCACGTTAACTCCACGTGGAGGGGTGAGAGCCTCTGCTTTCTTTTAGAGAGCTGATTCATGGGTTAGAAGAATACAGCGGGGTCGTGCTAATACCCTACAAGGCCTGGGAGATGCAGAGTAAATCGTTAAATGTCGTTAGTCCCACTCTACCTGGGCAGTAAGACATGTGCTTGAATGTGAGACTGTGTAGTACAACGCAAGCCCAATTCCTCTGCATTGGACAAGCACAGCATAGTTCTCTCAGTTAATACATATATATGTATGTACACAAACTCGAAGCTTTTAACAGGTTTATTTTCTGTAACCATGAACAATGGAGAGAGAATTTGTGTGGGAGGAAACGTGAAACATAATTATGTAAATAATCTGACAATGTTTAGGAAAGATTAAGTGCAAAAGACCTACAGTTCTTCACTCAAAAGGATGCTTGTATTTTAAAAAGCATTATGATTAAGAGTGGAAGTGGAGGAAACAAGATAAGAAATTTTCAATTGGAACGATAGTGAAGGTGATGGCAATGAAAATGAATCAGTGGAAAATGTAAATTGTTGATAAAGGAAATTAAAGTTACTAGAAAAAATTGATGGTCTGCAGAATGTGAGGTCTATAGAGTTGATGAAAGAGGAATTTCTTAACTTCATCAGCAACAAATAAATTCTAGCCATGATACAAATGTCATGCTTGACCAAAGACTATAATGATGAATCCTGATTTCAGAAAGGAAAAGCAAGAAATTTTCTGTCATTGGAAAGAATAAGAGTTCACAGTATCTCGGTATGTTAGGGGTTGGAAGGGACCTCTGTGGGTCATCTAGTGCAACCCCCCTGCCAAAGCAGGGTCACCTACAGCAGGCTGCACAGGACCGCATCCAGGCAGGTCTTGAATATCTCCAGAGAAGGAGACTCCACAGCCTCCCTGGGCAGCCTGTTCCAGTGCTCTGTCACCCTCAGAGGGAAGAAGTTCTTCCTCATGTTCAGACAGAACTTCCTGTGCCTCAGTTTGTGCCCATTGCCCCTTGTC